>Ga0210389_10001601_pt1 | contig 18272 bp, 20 predicted proteins | sample IncBWH28OmetaG_FD_160127 | JGI IMG/M metagenome (GOLD analysis project Ga0210389, IMG submission 160127) | Forest soil microbial communities from Barre Woods Harvard Forest LTER site, Petersham, Massachusetts, United States - Inc-BW-H-28-O ...
ATGATACTTCATGCTGAAAGGGCTGTTTGTATGAAGTTATAGATATTTTAAATATAAAAGTTTTTTAATAGATATCTTTTAAAAAACTTGTTTTGCTCATTAGATCTTTGTTTCAGATCTTTAAGGATATTTTCAATATACTTCAACTTTCTGTCCCTATCACGTAGTTGAATCATAATATGTAAGGGTTTATCGTCCTGTTTGCTACTTTCTAGTTTTAGCCTTAACAGATCTAATAGCCGCAAAATGTGTTACGTTTAACGTATATTTTCTTCGCAAAGAAATTGTTGAAATTGCTAGTGCCACACCTGTTACGTAACAACCGGCACCCAATGCATAGTTATTGAATTCACCATCACCAGTGATAAAAAAACTCGTTCCCATTAAAAAACAAAAGGAAGCAGAATTCCCTAATATCTTATAAATGACGGTTTCTTTTTCAATACTTTTTATTTCATTTAAGTGATATTGTTTTGTTACACTATGGTGTTTGTGTATTATCTCTATAGTTAGATAATCCATATGTATATCCTTGATTTTTGCTTTAAAAACCGTATCGGAAAGGATCGTAACTAATTTAATTTTATCTCCAATATCACAATATGTTATTTTGCCATTTTTGATTTTCTCAAATTCGATTACTTTTTCATTATAAGTGTTTCTTTGTCCTGAAACTGTAATGCATATCAAATAAAATAGCACCCAAAAAAAGAATGATGATAATTTCATGAGGAAGAATAGATTATATATTATGTGTTATATGGCAGTACACGTCGATATTTAAATTATTTTATTAGCTGATATAATAGTAATTAATAATATTGTAGTAAATCTAAATAAAGTATTTACTACAACAGAAAGTTGATTTATATTAATTTGAATACATGATTTTAGCGTAATGCCAATGTGTAATCTATATGTCTAGGATATAATGTTGCATTCAGTAAAAAGAAAAGTCCCGCCGTTTAGCGGGACTCTCTATAATATGCAATACGGGAAGTAGTGCTATACTTATTTTGCAAAGTTTACGGAACGCATTTCACGGATTACCGTTACTTTGATTTGTCCTGGATACTGCATTTCTTTTTCAATTTTCTGAGCAATATCGAATGATAAAATGCCTGCTTTATCATCGGTAACATTTTCAGCATCTACCATGATACGAAGTTCTCTACCAGCTTGTATGGCATAACATTTCAATACACCATCAAATGACAATGCCAATTGTTCCAGATCCTTCAGACGTTTAATGTATTGTTCCATCACTTCGCGACGGGCGCCAGGGCGCGCACCGCTTATGGCATCACATACCTGAACGATAGGAGAGATCAGGCTTGTCATTTCAATTTCATCGTGGTGAGCACCGATAGCATTACAGATCTCAGCAGATTCTTTGTATTTTTTTGCCAGCTCCATACCTAAGATTGCGTGCGGCAATTCAGGCTCGTCCGGATATACTTTACCAATATCATGTAACAGACCAGCACGTTTCGCAACCTTAGCATTTAAGCCAAGTTCAGAAGCCATAGTGGCACAAAGTTTTGCAACTTCTCTGGAGTGTTGTAATAAATTTTGTCCGTAGGAAGAACGGAAACGCATACGGCCAACCAAGCGGATCAATTCAGGGTGTAAGCCATGAATACCAAGGTCAATAGCAGTACGCTCACCGATTTCGATAATTTCTTCGTCTAAGTGTTTAGCTGTTTTAGTAACAACCTCTTCGATACGTGCCGGGTGAATACGACCATCCTGTACCAAACGGTGTAAGGACAAACGTGCTACTTCTCTGCGGACCGGATCAAATCCTGAAATAATGATCGCTTCCGGAGTGTCATCAACAATGATCTCTACACCTGTTGCGGCTTCCAGCGCACGGATGTTTCTACCTTCACGGCCGATAATTTTACCTTTAATATCATCACTTTCAATATTGAAAATAGATACACAGTTTTCAACGGCATTCTCAGTAGCGGTACGTTGAAGGGTTTCAATAACAATTTTCTTCGCATCCTTTGTTGCTGTCATTTTAGCTTCGTCGGTAATGCGTTTGATATAAGAGGAAGCCTCAGAACGTGCTTCTTCTTTAATTGTTTCCATCAATTGGGCTTTCGCTTCTTCGCCGGTAAGACCTGCTATTTTTTCTAATTTCTCAATTTGAGAATGTCTCAGCTTTTCTAATTCTTCTTTACGTTTGTTCAGAATATCTAATTGAGAAGAAAGATTCTCACGTAAAGAATCCAATTCAGCTTCGCGGCGTGTATTGGTTTCAATTTGCTTTGAAATAGTCTGTTCGCGTTGTTTGATCTTTTGCTCGTTCTGAATGATCAGGTTTTTCTTTTTATTCGAATCCTCTTCAAATTCAGTTTTAAGCTTTAAGAAATGCTCTTTAGCCTCCAGTTGTTTGTCTCTTTTTGCTGTTTCAGCTTTTAATTCAGCCTCTTTAAGTATCAGATTCGCTTTTTCTTTTGCTTCAGCTTCTTGTTTTGAAAAATCTTTCTGGAAAATTGCCTTTCCGGCTACAATACCTACACCGATTGATACAACCGCAGCAGCAAGGATATACATTATTAATTCAGACATGGTAATAGTTTGGGGTTTAACTCAACCGCAGCAGATACTGGAAAGGATGGAACAAATGCAAAAATGCTTAATTTAATAAGCTAAGGCCTCTGAAAGAATGCGATCTATATGCTCTATCTTATACTGAAGGATAGATTCATTGTCCGTAGTGGTTTGATCCGATTTTAGTTTTTCCATAACAGCATCAAATACTGTCATTGATAATAAATCCTGCTTGTCGTCAATTCCAAATTGCTCACGGAAATGTTTGAGCTTTTCATTTATTAATTTCCCGGCGATACGGATGCGCTCTTCTTCAGAAGCATCCACTCGCATTGGGTAGTCGCGATCACTAATCCTGATTTTTATTGATAACTCGCCCATATTTAGGGGATTAAATCAGTTTTATTCTTTAATAAAGGCAATGCATTTGTCAATCTCCTTAATATACTCATTGATTTTGAGCTTTAGCTCAGTCTTTCGATAAGTATCATCCGCGATTGATGTTACAATTTTACTTATTTTCTCTTGATTATGAAAGTTTCTCACTTCTTCTTCTTTCAGAATTATCTGATTTCGCAGTTTTTGATTTTCTGATTGAAGCTCTTTGTGGGAAATCGTTAGTTCTTTGTGCGCAAGTGCCAGCTTTAAAGCTTTTGCTTCAAGTTGCTCTAAACGCAGTAAAAGCTCTCTCGATCCAGACATATTTCAAATTAGACAAAAACTGCCAATAAAACAACTTTAAGTTAACAGAAGTTAAGCATGAAGCCTTGTATTACAGCAGTTATTATTACTTACGAATTACAGTATTTAATTCTTTTTCAAATGTGGCCATTAATTTATTCATTGTGGCTTCAATTACCTGATCTGTAAGTGTTTGATCTTTATCAAGCAAGGTGAAGCTTAAAGAATAGGATTTTTTACCACTTTCAATGTGTTTGCCTTCATACACATCAAAAACATTGATATCGGTTAAAATTTTACGTTCGGTCTTTAACGCCAGTTCCTTAATTTGTGCAAACGTTACAGAAGCATCTAATACTAAGGAAAGGTCTCTGCGTACTTCCGGATATTTAGGTATTTCGGCGTACTTGGATTTATTAGAATAGAGTTCCAGTAACAGATCAGCGTCAAAATCAGCAAAGAGTGTTTCTTGTTTTACTTCTGTCGCTTTTAATAGAGCGGAAGAAGCATAACCGAATTCAACCAAGACTTTTCCGCCATGTTTGTATATAACGCCCTTAGAAAATAAAGGATTATTTTCGATTTCCTGAACCTGAGTAACCGGGATATTTAACTTCTCCAATATCTGTACAACAGTTTCTTTCAGGTCGAAGAAATCAACAGCTTTAGAAGCTTTGTTCCAGCTTTCTCCATGCTGATTGCCTGTTATGAATACAGAAAGCTTATTAAACTCTTTATATTTATTGCCTCTTTTAAAATATACTTTACCCCATTCAAACAGCTTTAGATTTTTTTGTCTTCTGTTAATATTATATGCAATGGTTTCAAGCCCTGTAAAGGCAAGGGAAGAACGCATGTAAGCAAGTTCCTCACTTAGTTTATTTAAGATCGGTACAGCATCTTCTTTTGTTGACAGCATTTCAATATAAGATGCTTTTGTAAGAGAATTTGTTAAGATCTCCTGAAAGCCTTTCGCTATAAGGGTTTGATCAATCAGATGATGTATGTGATCTGAATCTTTTGCCGGAAACTCAGATAAGAACTCAGAACTTAAACGATCACTTAATTCTATATTGTCGTATCCATAGATTCGGAGAATTTCTTCCACTAAATCTGCTTCGCGTTTTACATCTACTCTGAATGGAGGAATGTCTAATACCAGTAAATCACCGTTTCTGAAAGCAAGTTTAATATCCAGTAAACTAATAATTTCAAGAATGCGGTCTGCAGGAATTTCTTTTCCGATTAATTTACAAATTCGTTGGTGCGTTGTTTCTATCCTGAATGGAGGGAAGGTTTCTGTATTCGAATCTAAAATATCTGAAGAAATTTCACCGCCGGCAATTTCTACAATCAAGGCTGCTGCTTTACGTAAAGCGACTTTAGGCATATTGGGATCAGTACCTCTTTCGAAACGGAAAGATGAGTCTGTCTTTAAGCCATGCTTCATAGATGAAGTACGTACTGTCTCAGGATTGAAATAGGCGCTTTCAAGGAAAATATGACGGGTATTATTTTTTACGCCGGAATCCAATCCGCCGAAAACACCTGCTAAACACATGGGCTCAGAACTATTGCAGATCATCAGATCCTGATCAAGTAATTTACGCTTAATACCGTCAAGTGTAATAAACTCTGTATCGGCTGGTAAGTTTTTAACAATAATCGTATTGCCTTTGATTTCATCCTGATCAAAAGCATGCAACGGCTGTCCCAGGCTATGCATAACATAGTTGGTAGCATCTACAACATTATTAATAGGATTCAGTCCAATGGAACGCAGACGTGTTTTTAACCATTCCGGTGATTCTGCAATTTTTACATTGGTAATGCTAAGGCCTGTGTAGCGCGGACAGCCTTTTGTATTTTCAACCTTTACAGTTATTCCGCTTGCTTTAAAGCCCGGTTGAAAGTTTTTAAGATCAACCTTTTTAAGGTTTCTATTTAATAATGCATGTAAGTCGCGCGCTACACCAAGGTGTGATGCTGCATCGGCACGGTTTGGTGTTAAGCCTATTTCAAAAATATGATCTACTTCAATCTCAAAATATTCCTGAGCCGAAGTGCCAGGTTTAATTTCTTTGTCAATAACAATGATGCCATCATGTGATTTGCCCATGCCCAATTCATCTTCGGCACAGATCATACCTTCAGATACTTCTCCGCGAATCTTCGATTTTTGTATACTGAAAGATTCTCCTTCCATTGGATACATTACCGCACCAATGGTTGCAACAACTACCGTTTGTCCGGCAGCTACATTGGGTGCACCGCAAACAATTTCCAAAGGTTTTTCACCGCCGATATCAACGGTAGTTTTTCGTAAACGGTCAGCATTGGGGTGTTTTTCACAGGTTAAAACTTTACCTATAACAATTCCTTCCAGTCCGCCTTTAATGCTTTCGTATTTTTCAACTTTTTCAACTTCAAGACCCGAATGAGTTAATAGTCTGGCTATTTCGTCCGGTGATTCTGTTAAATCTATATAGTCTTTCAGCCAATTATATGAAATGCGCATATGTATCCAATGTTGTAACAGACAAAAATACGTAATAAAGAAGAAAGAATATAATCAGGATACTTAAATTGTATTCTTTGTCATGTGCGCATAAAATTACTTTTTAATTAAAAATAATAGTAAAATAGTTCGGGATTGTTATTATTTCGCCTTTTATATGAAATTATATTGAATATTATTTTCATATTTTCAATAGTGTATTTGTAAAATAAGATGATATTTATATTTAACAGGCATGATAATTATCATATATTTTTTCATATTTTTAGTGAAGTTTTTTAAGCTATTATTTTAGATACTTAATGATATTTTGGAATATTTAACCATATTGTACATACAGTTACATACAGTAAAATAGCTATGCCACTTAAGTCTACTTCGCGTTTTGATCTGGAATCCATTTATCAGGCAATTATAAACAATGCTGTAGATGGTATTATTACAATTGATGATCGAGGACGTATTGAAGCTGTAAACCCTGCAGCATTAAGACTGTTTGGTTATGATGAATCGGAATTGATTACTCAGAATGTGAAAATGCTAATGCCCGAACCGGATCGCAGCAGCCACGATAAATATATCGGGAATTATCATGCTACAGGAAAGGGGAAGATCATTGGCAAGGGGCGTGAAGTGGTTGGAAAGCGAAAGGATGGTACAATGTTTCCGTTTTTATTGAGCATTAGTGAAGTAATGCTGGAGAATAAAAAAATATTCACAGGTGTGATTCATGATATATCAGAATTGCGTGAAGTAAAAGATGCTTTATTAAGAGAACGGGACTTGAGTGAGTTGAAATCACGCTTTGTTACCATGGCGTCGCACGAGTTCAGAACGCCGTTGAGTACAATTCTTTCATCCGTATCATTGATTTCTAAATACAATGACCCAAGAGATGAGGAAAAGCGTCTAAAGCATATCAATAGAATTAAGGCTTCTGTTACCAATCTGACTACAATATTAAACGATTTTTTATCGCTTAGTAAATTGGAAGAAGGAAGAGTAATGAATGATCCGGTTAGTTTTTCAATAACAGAATTTTCGGTAGAAGTAATTGATGAAATGTCTGATATTTTAAAAGACGGACAAGAAATTAAATATAACCATACAAGTGCAGTAGAAGAGGTGTTTTTAGATAAAAATGTACTTCGTAATGTCATAATTAATTTAATTTCAAACGCTATCAAATATTCCCCAGAAGGCCAGGAAATTATTGTTGATACAGAGATTGAAAATGAAACCTTGAAAATAGCCGTCAAAGATCATGGTATTGGTATTCCGAAAGAAGAACAAGAATATTTGTTCAGTAGATTTTTTCGGGCAAACAATGCTACAAATATTCCTGGTACGGGATTGGGATTAAATATCGTGAAAAAGTATCTAGATCTTTTAGAAGGAAGAATAGATTTTGCAGACAATGAACCGGAAGGGACAATATTTTTTGTCTATGTTCCACTATCATCACACACACAACAGCCATGAAATCAATATTAGTAATTGAAGACAATTTAGAGGTACGGGAAAATATTGCCGAAATTTTAGAACTTGCTAACTACCGTGTATACACAGCAGAAAATGGTAAGTATGGTGTTGAAGACGCTAAGCGTATTTTACCTGATCTGATTATTTGTGATGTAATGATGCCTGAATTAGATGGGTATGGAGTTTTGCATGTATTATCTAAAATAGATGAAACATCATCCATTCCATTTGTATTTTTGACGGCAAAGACTGAAAGAAGCGATGTTCGAAAGGGAATGAATTTAGGCGCGGATGATTATCTCACAAAACCTTTTGATGATCAGGAATTGCTGGATGTTGTTGAGATTCGTTTGCGTAAACATGAATTAATACGAAGCAATTCGGGGAATGATTTATATTCAATTAATGAAATAGTATTAGAGGCGAGGGGTATAGAAGAGTTGGAAAAACTTATCGCTGATCAGCGAAAAGTGAGCCGCTTTAAAAAGAAACAGGTTTTTTATTCAGAAGGCAACAACGCCAATTCTCTTTTTTTTATTGTAAGCGGGAGAGTTAAAACATATAAAACAAATGAAGACGGACGTGAGTTTATAACTGGCCTATATAAAGAAGGTGATTTTTTAGGCTATATGAATCTTCTGGAGGGTAGTGATTATACAGAATCGGCAATGGCTCTGGAAGAATCAGAAATTCACATTATACCTAAAGATGAATTTTTTGCATTGTTGTTTAGTAATAAAGATGTTGCTGCAAAATTTATCAAAATGCTTTCTGATGACCTGATAGAAAAAGAGGAACGCTTACTTAAGCTTGCATACAATTCTGTTCGGAAGCGTGTTGCGGAATCTTTACTAATGCTCTATAATAATTTCCATAAAGAAGGTAATGAAGAGGATTTTACAATAGCAATCTATCGGGAAGATTTGGCATCTATCGCAGGAGCTTCTAAAGAGACCGTGATCCGTACCTTATCTGATTTTAAAGATGAAGGATTAGTAAATATTAACGGTAGTAAGATATCGATAGCAAATTTAGCTAAGCTGCAGAAAATGCGGAATTAATAATTTTTATACAGACAGATACTATTTCTTAAGAATATTTTCTAATGCTTTATTTAGATTCGGATAGGTAAATACAAAACCTTTCTTCAGTAATCTTTCAGGAAGCACCCAACGGCTTTTTAAAATCAATTCTGTTTCTGTTCGGATTAAAATAGCACCAAGTTCCAATAACCATTTTGGAGAAGGTAATCCAAATGGAACATGCATATATTTTCTAAGTAACTGCATGAAAATAATATTAGTTTCAGGTTGCGGTGAGGAACAATTGTATACGCCCTGCATATCTTCATGCTGTTGAATAAAGAGAATAATATTTTTGAGATCTTCTATATGTATCCAGCTAAATCGTTGCTTTCCGTTTCCTTGTTTTCCTCCGAGTCCGGCATGTACAAGATTTTTTAATGGGCGCATAACCCCACCATCTTCACCCAATACTATAGCCATTCTTAAAGCAATTTGTCTGGTATATGGTAGATCAAAATTGAAAAAAGCGTTTTCCCATTGTCTAGCAATTCCAACAGAAAATCCGGAACCAATTTCTCCGGTGGATTCAGTCATTGGTCTGTCTTCCGCATGCCGGTATATCGTAGCTGTGCTTGAATTGATCCACAGTTTGGGAGGGTGTGAGCATTCCTGAATACAAGTACCTAAGGTATTTGTTGTGTCAATACGTGAAGAAAGTATTTCTGCTTTATTTTTATCATTGTATCTGCAATCTACAGACTTTCCTGCCAGATTAATAAGAATTTCAGCATTTTCTAAGGCATTAATAATTGCAGTCTTATTGGTCCATAAGACAGTATTCGGTTGACGGGATATAATTAATACAGTATATCCATGAGCCCTATAATAAGCTGCTAAATAGTTTCCAATGAAGCCGGTACCTCCAGCGATTATAACTTTCTTTTTCATGTTAATTAATAATAAAAGGTAATAATAACATACGATAAACTACCCATGTATAACATAAATATACGGGCAATTTTAATTTTCTTACTCTTCGTCGGTGTTCAAAAAATAAGACTGTAACAACTATAAAGAAATAAATAATATTTACTAATTGTGATGAAGGATAATATCTGTTTGAGAGAATAATCGGCCACAATAATATAGAGCCTAATAATGATACTAAAAGCATATTATAATAGTACAGCAGAATTTCATATCTTTTCCTTTTCATTATAAAAGGGAACTGGAATGCCAGTTGTCCGATTACAATAGCAGCTTCTAGTTTCCAATCATAAGGTATCGTCAGTAATGATTGAATAAGCAAGGAGAAGCTGCTTAGCGTATATGCTGTAATGCTGATAGAGATCAACATTACAGCAATCATACCTATCACTTGTTTTGTTACTTTCATGATTCTTAAATAACACATGCTTTGTTATTTAACGGCCTGACTTGCCTTTCTTTTTCCGCGGAAGAATAGCAATAAGTTTAAGAATAGAATTATACCAAGATATATAGAAAAACCTCCGATTTTATAACTTAACGCTTCAATCATTTCCTGATGATTGTCGATACGATACGTTCTTAATATTAATAATGCAGCACCAATATTAAGCAGATAGAAACCTATTTCGAACAAACGGTTGGTTGCTAAGGCAATTTCAGTTCTTCCGTGAAAAATATCCATCATAAATATTTTACTGTTTTTAAATAATGTTCGGGCAACAAGAAATGTCATAGCCAATGCAATTGGTAAATAAATTAAATATGTTTTAATCGTTAAAGCATTGTCAATAATGGCAGGTACTACAGCTTGATTTTCCATAAGATTACTTTTTAGAGGTTTGTGTTTTAAATTTATTTTCAATCAGTATAAAGACAAGAATATTGAAGAAGTGCATAGCTGCTATAACAAGATAGATTACACCTAATTTGAATGCCAGAAATTCAATTCCTGATAATAAAGTGAAGACTTCCAATCGTGCTGTTAGAAATAGTAATACAAAACCAATATTTACTAGGTAAAAACCAATCAACAATATTTTATTTACCGGAAGGACTATCTCCATGCGCCCCTTGAATATGGATGTTAAGAAATGTTCTCCGTGTTTGTTTAAACTTTTGCCCATAAAATACGTCGTATTGCCTGCAATAAGTAAATAAATAGTGCTTACAAGATATATTGTTTTCATAATATGTTAAATTCAGAACTTTCAATAAATAATGAAACTATTTGATAAATTTTTTTATCTTAATTTTCCTAATATTTTAAAGAACCAGTTTTGATTTGATTGAATATATACGTCTAAAACAGATTCAGTCTGTTTTGCAAATTTCAATAAATCTTTTGTTACCTTTTTAAATTCTTTTGCTTCATTTGTGTCACCATCAACTTCTGAGATTTCATTCAGAAGTTTTAGAATTGGGTCCAGTTCTCTTTTCTTTCTTTCCTTTGCAACCTGTACACTAATTTTCATTATATCCTTATCGGCTTTGAAGTATTCTTTGCGTTCTCCTGAAATAAGTACTTTTTCAGCCAATCCCCAATCCATTAATGCACGTAAATTCATATTTACATTTCCTCGGGAAATTTTAAGTTCTTCCATAATTTCTTCAGCAGAAAGTGGAGTCATAGCAACCATGAGCAAGGCATGAATTTGAGCCATGGTGCGGTTCACGCCCCAGCTTGAACCTAATGTACCCCAGGCTTGAATGTACTTTTCTTTTGCTTCAGCATATTTCATGTAATAAACATATATTATTCTTATTGAACTTCCAAATAATATTGAAAGTATATACGTGAAAAAGAATTAATGAGTTTCATTTAAATCGGTTGATTTGAGTAAAAAGATGACGATTGTCATATTCTAAGCCTGAATCCGATGTGTCATTTATCATGCTTTCCAGTTAACTTTGTTCCAAAGAACTTAACATTATTTCAAGCAAGAAGTAGATCTGCAATGATGAGCTATAATTATTGCATGTATTAACATCTGGCTCTTAATTTAACCGGGCATTAGCATGCAGAATAGATTTATCAAATAAAAAAGTCCTTTAAGGTTAAAAAATGTATGTGTATAAACTATTATTAATATTATTGGAGCAATAAGTAATATTAAATATATTGAAACATAATGTATTATGATTCAGATAGGTAGGTTGATGAGCGTAGTGTCATTAAAGCTCATTCTTATAAGGTATTTTCTACACTGTTTTTAAATAATTTTGGTGCCAATCTTAATTTATTGGGGTAATCTTTTAACTATAAATCATAGTGCTATGAAGGAAATTATTTTCATTCGCTGGGTTTAAAATATATCAGAAAAAAACGATTTCTTTCTTTTAATCTTTATTTAGATATAATTATATGATAAAAGGTTTTAAGCTTTTGTCATAATGATGTCGCATAAATTTCAAATCAATATTGCATAATAAACATTCGCTTATGGGACTACTTGATAAAATATTCCGGAGTAATAAGAGAGGTATAGAAGAAGCTATTTTAAATATAATGCCTACATCAGAACTGATGTCAGAAGAGCAATTCTGGTTAATTATTAAAGCCAGCTACGATAGTGCTGCAGGTGAATTTGATGAACAACAAAAACAGCTTCGGAATTTGCTTCGAAATTTATCTTTAGAAGAGATTGTTATTTTTGATAATCGGTTCAGACAACTTCGTGGGCAGGCTTATAACTGGCAGTTGTGGGGAGTAGTCTATATTATTAATGGGGGCTGTAACGAAGATTGTTTTATGGATTTTCGTGATTGGATGATTGCTCAGGGAAAACAATTTTATTATACTGCTTTGTATAATCCGGAATCATTGGTAGAAGTTGATACAGATGTTATAGATGTTGATTGGGAAGGGATAGGTTATGTTGCTACAGAAGTTTATGAAGCTCTTACAGGTCAGGAAGATTTTCCTTCTGATTATATTGAAGAACAAAAAGTTTCAGGTATTAGCTGGAATGAAGAAACAGATGATCTGAAAAAAATGTATCCAAAATTATGGACTAAGTTTTATATTGAAGTGTGAGTTAGTAGTAGATATTCTTTGCTATTTTTAAAAGATATTTTTATATGAAATAATTGGTTGCCAACTTGGACGTAAGTTGAGTATGGGTCAAATGATTTGCTTTTCCTGTAAAAAGCCCTCATATTTAGATTGTATGATGCATGTAATAATGTACATTAATCTATAATCAATAAAAGGTATGTTAAATATAGGAACTGAAGCACCCGATTTTGAATTACATTCTACGCCCGATCAAAAGTTAAAACTTAGTGAACTTAAAGGTAAAAAAGTGATATTGGCATTTTATCCGGCAGATTGGAGCCCTGTATGTGGCGATCAAATGTCTTTGTATAATGAAACACTTAAATTTTTCACGAAACATAATGCTCAATTACTGGGTATTTCAGTAGACAGCAAATGGTGCCATTTAGCCTTTGGTCAGGATCATAAATTTCACTTCCCCTTACTGGCAGATTTTGAACCCAAAGGAGGTGTGGCAAAATTGTATCAGGTATATGATGAAAAATTGGGCGAGTGTCAACGGGCATTATTTGTTATTGATGAACAAGGGATCATACGCTGGAATTATTTGTCTCCGGTAGGCATTAATCCCGGAGCAGATGGTATATTGGATGCGCTTGAACAAATAGATACGATATAAATTTTAGTATATGAGTACGCAACTGAAAAAAGCTGTTAATACAAAAGATCATGTTCAGGGTGATAGCAATGCGTTGATAGAACTTGTAGAATACGGAGATTATCAGTGCCCGCATTGTGGCCACGCATATCCGATCATTAAAGCGGTTCAAGAGGTATTAGGCGACAAATTGAAATTTGTCTTTCGCAATTTCCCACTAACTGAAGTACATCCGGATGCTTTCAACGCAGCTGTAGCAGCGGAGGCTGCAGCATTTCAGAATAAATTCTGGGAAATGCATGACAGTATTTTTGAACATCAGAGAGACTTGAGCTGGGATGCATTGTTTTCTTATGCGAAAGCACTGGGAATGGATATGGATCGTTTTCAAAAAGATATTCAGGATACGATTGCTGCGGCTAAAGTTGAATCTGATTTTGAAAGTGGTGTACGAAGCGGTGTAAATGGTACACCTTCTTTTTATATTAACGGAAAAAAATATGAAGGTGATTGGGAAGCTCAACCATTGTTATATTATTTACAAAGCCTGATTTAGGTATAATATGAAAATAAATACATCACAACATCGGACCAAAAAAACTTTATTCTAGGCTTCAAAATATTAATAACTGCTATGTGTAAAAACAGTTAATAATATAAGTTGGAATAATAATAAAATAGGAAAGAATCTACCCATTTCTATCTATTCTATTTTTTTAACAGCATCGATATATTTTATTAATGCAAACTTTTTCGCCAATGTTGGCGCTCCAACCTCTTACTTAATCACACATCTTGCCTTGGTTGTGCCTTCGCCGAGGCGAAGGCACAACCACCTGCTGCTCTATGATTCTTGTCCTGAAATAGGTTTACATCACAAGTAAACAAAATGAGAGAAAAAAAGACGAAAAAACATAAGTAATATTTACAAATCATTCCTTATGTTTTTACTACCAGATAACCTGTAACACTCCAAGTCTTAGTGTAGCGTTGACTGGTGTCATTTATTCTGCAGTCTTTGACTGCATATAAGTATAAAAGCACAAAAAAAAGGTCGGACAGCTTACGCCATCCGACCTTTTAATATGTATAAACGAATCGTAATTAAGCAACAATCGATTTCATTTCAGTCATTGCTTCACGTAATTCAGCACCGACAATTTCGATTGGGTGAGAACGTAATACTTCGTTAACAGCGATCAGCATTTTGTTGTCAACACCATTGTCTTTACCAGCGTTGAAATTTTTACCAATGATGTCAGTATCTACTGTTTTCATGAAGTTAGCCAATAAAGGCTTACAAGCATGATCAAATAAGTAGCAACCGTACTCCGCAGTATCAGAAATTACACGGTTCATTTCGAACAATTTCTTACGGGCAATTGTATTTGCAATAAGCGGAGTTTCGTGTAATGATTCGTAGTAAGCAGACTCATCAATGATACCTGACTCAGTCATTGTTTCAAATGCTAATTCAACACCTGCACGAACCATAGCAACCATTAACAAACCGTTGTCATAATATTCCTGTTCAGCAATTTTAACATCGCCTGCAGGAGTTTTTTCAAATGCAGTTTCACCTGTAGCAGCTCTCCAGGATAATAAATTTTTATCGCCGTTAGCCCAGTCTTCCATCATGATACGAGAGAATTCACCACTCATGATATCATCCTGATGTTTCTGGAACAACGGACGCATGATGTCTTTTAATTCTTCAGATATCTGGAATGCTTTGATTTTAGCAGGGTTTGATAAACGATCCATCATACCACTGATACCACCGTGTTTTAATGATTCAGTGATAACTTCCCATCCATACTGAATCAATTTAGAAGCATATCCTTTATCAATTCCTTTTTCAACCATCTTGTCGAAGCAAAGAATAGAACCTGTTTGCAACAAACCACAAAGAATTGTTTGTTCGCCCATTAAATCAGATTTAACTTCAGCAACAAAAGAAGATTTTAAAACACCTGCTCTGTCGCCACCTGTACCTACACAGTATGCCATTGCATAAGCCCAGCCTTTTCCTTCCGGATCGTTTTCAGGGTGTACAGCGATCAACGTAGGAACACCAAAACCTCTTTTATATTCTTCGCGTACTTCAGAGCCCGGAGACTTAGGAGCAACCATGATTACAGTAATATCTTTACGGATCTGCATACCTTCTTCAACGATGTTGAAACCGTGAGAATAAGAAAGTGTAGAACCTTTTTTCATCAACGGCATAACTGCAGATACAACAGCTGTGTGTTGTTTATCCGGAGTAAGGTTAATTACTAAGTCGGCAGAAGGAATTAATTCTTCATACGTACCAACTTTGAATCCATTTTCAGAAGCGTTTAAGAATGATTGTCTTTTAGCATCGATTGCTTCTTTACGTAACGTATAAGAAACATCTAAACCTGAATCACGAAGGTTTAAACCTTGGTTCAAGCCTTGAGCACCACAACCTACGATTACGATTTTTTTGCCTTTTAAAGCAGCAACACCGTCAGAGAATTCACTTCTATCCATGAATTCGCAAACACCTAATTGATCTAACTTATCTCTTAAAGAGAGCGTGTTGAAATAATTTGCCATTTTGTATGTACCTGTTTATGAATTACAATTTTACAGTTTCAAAATTGCAGAAAAATCCTGTAAAAACATGGTTGTTTTATGCTTTTTTAGGTAATATTTATGGATTGATAATATTTTTTTAAAATATGATATTTGTAACTATCAGATTTTCAAATAATAAAATTAAAATTGGTTTGGGTAGTATTGTTGGTTGAGCCCATGGTTTTAATCATGGAAGTATGAGTGAAGTACGAGGTATGTATGAGAATAGTATGAGGGATGTATGAGAAGAGTATGAAGGGTGTACGAGGAGTGTATGAAGTATGTATGCGTATAAGTAGGTACAAGGTAGGAAGAAGTACGCGACAAGTATCAGATAGGTACGAAAGGGGAATGTGTATACCCCATAGTTTTAAACGTGGAAGCAATTATTTATTCATAATTCCCTTTCCTTCGATTCGCTTTAATATCTTTTTGAATCTTCTTGCCTTCTAAACGTTTCTTAACAGAAGCATGTGTTGGTTTAGATGCTTTACGTGGTTTATTTTCTTTGAAACAAAATGCGATAATGATACTTATTTTATCAATCGCAGTTTTCTTGTTTTGCAATTGACTTCTGCTGGTATCACAGGTTACGCGGATCTCACCATCGTTATCAATTTTGGATGCAAGTTTTTCAACAATACGTGTACGTGCTTCTTCTGAAAGAATAACAGAGCGCTCAGCTGACCAGTAAATTTCAACTTTAGTACTTACCTTGTTTACATTCTGTCCGCCTTTGCCACCGGATAAAGAAGTCTGAAAACGGGCTTCCTGTATGATGCCCGATTCCTTCCAATAATCAGGATTACTATATCTTGGAGGAAACATCATACATTAAATAGCAGGAATGGTATATGATTTTTCACCGGCATTTATCTCTATGTCTAACGTATTCTCAGAAGGAGGAATAGGGCAGGTGTATTGATAATTATAAACACAGAAAGGATTATATGCTTTATTAAAATCAATTGTGATTGTTTTGTTATTAGTAAGTTCCAGGTCTAAATACCTTCCGCCGCTGTAAGTTGTAATACCATTTGACAAATCACGGAATGGCAGGAACAGCAGCGGTTTGCTTTGAACATCGTCAGGATATTGGTACAATTTTAATGTACATAGTTTATTGTCGATCTTGAAACTTGCTGTAGCAAAAGCGATATAAAAAGATTGTTTGCCGTCTGTTCGGGGCATGCTTATAGCCTGAGTATCTTTTGTAAATGTCAGATATGCCGTTACACGGTATTTTTCAGAATAATCAAAATACGACAATCCTGTAAACGACTCTTTATTTTTGATAGGAGACTTAATTGATTTTCTGAAATGCTCATCCTTTTGCTCTCTGTATTTAGCTATACCGTCAGAAGGCTTATTTACTTTGATACTGGATAGTAACAGACTCGCTACAATACCTATTGTAACGAGTACAAAAATGATTCTTAATACTTGCTTTCTTCTTATTGAATTATATTTTTCCTTCATCTGCGAAACTGTACCAGGTATGATTGCAAATAATTACATGATCTAAGACTGGAGTTTCTAAAAACTTTCCTGCCTCACACAATTTTTTAGTCAGGCTGCAATCTGCTTCACTGGGTTTATTGTTACCTGACGGGTGGTTGTGTACTAAGATAATAGAAGAAGCGAGATTTTCCAATGCATATTTATAAATGAGCTTAGGGTCGGCAATTGTACCCGATACACCGCCTGTACTGATGCGGATTTTCTTTTCAATTCTGTTTGATCTGTTCAATAATAAGATCCAAAATTCCTCATAAGGCAAATCTGCAATTTCTCCCTGCATGTAGTTAAATACATCTGAAGAAGATTTTACCTGAGGTTTAATATCAACATCAGATATTTTTCGTCTTCTTCCTAGCTCTAAAGCACTTACCAATGTGATCGCTTTTGCTTCGCCGATACCTTTAAATTTTTGAAGATCTTTTACACTTTGTCGTGCAAGCGTATGAAGATTCTGATTATTATCTGACATGATTTGTTTTGCCAGATCTACAGCACTTAGATTCGTTGTTCCGGAACCAAGTAATATGGCTACAAGTTCAGCGTCACTTAAAGCCGCAATGCCTTTAAGTAATAATTTTTCGCGTGGCCGGTCTTCTTCTGCCCATTCCAGAATGCGGGATGGAGAACTGTTGTATTGTTCCATAGCTGTGGAATAAATAGTATAAAAGTTAGTTGAAAGAATAATGCGTGTGAAACGACATACGTAAAATTTTATAATAGGTAAATATAAAAAAATCAATGGAATTATTTACGGAGTATTTTAATTAAGGTGCTGTTTTTATTTTTAATAAAACCTATTTTTTCATATAAGTCAGATGCTTTATTGTTTAATGGAGATACTTCCAGAGCAAGGGCTTGAATATCTTTGGATCCGGTTTCAATAAGTTTAATGAAATTACTGCCTAATCCCTGATCCCTATGAGCAGGCTTGATATACAATTCATCTATGAATAAAATATAGCCATGATATTCGTTACTCCAGTATTTAATGAGAATAGAATAACCTACTAATATATTATTCTGATTATATATGCATTGAATGGACCCATTCTCCGGATATGTTTTAAGATGTTTAATAGTATTGTTGATTGTCTCAGACGAAATAGGGTGATTGATATCATATTCTGCGTAAAAGTGAAAAATCATTTTGTGCAGTTCTTCTATTTCTGAAAATGAAGAAATGTCAACGGGTTTGATATAAATTGCCATAGCTTTATTATTCAACGTTGAGAGATG
>Ga0210389_10001603_pt1 | contig 18266 bp, 15 predicted proteins | sample IncBWH28OmetaG_FD_160127 | JGI IMG/M metagenome (GOLD analysis project Ga0210389, IMG submission 160127) | Forest soil microbial communities from Barre Woods Harvard Forest LTER site, Petersham, Massachusetts, United States - Inc-BW-H-28-O ...
AGATATTCGTTCGAGGCGAGCAGCAGCGCGTAGGTGCCGATCGCCACCAGCGAGGGCATCATCAGCGGGATATAGACCAGCCGGAACAGCTGCAGCGTGGTGGCGCCGTCCATGATGGCGGCCTCGTCGAGTTCGACCGGCAGCTTGTCGGAGGCCTGTTTCAGCACCCAGATCGCATAGGGCGAGGCGATCGTCACCATCGCCAGAATCAGCGCCCAGTGATTGTTGAGCAGGCCGTAATTGCCCATGGTGCGGTACATCGGCACGGCCAGGAACGCGGCGGGGATGAAATAGGTGAACAGCGCCAGATTCATCACGGTGCGGCCGCCGGGCACCTTGAGCCGGGAGATCGCGAACGCCGCCGCGGTCGCGATCAACAGCGTCAGCGCGCCGGTGGCGACCGCGATCACGGTCGAATTCCACAGCTGCAGCCAGAAATGGCTGAGGAAGTAATGCTGTTCGTAAAACACGATATGGAAATTGTGCAGCGTCGGATGCGCGGGCCAGATCTTGCCGGAAAACGCGTCTTCCTTCGGCGAGATCGCGAACAGGAACATGTGGTAGATCGGCACCATGGTCCAGATCAACACGGGGATGCCGATCAGCAGCAGCCGCGCCTCGGTACCGACTTCTCGGAGTGTTGGCAACTTCATCGCGACAACCGTTTCATCATGAAATACATCAGCGGCAGCACCAGCGGCAGCGCGCAGACGATCGAGGCCATCGCGAGCGAGAGCTGGTCGAGCCGGAGGTAGCGGATGCCGAGCGTGGCGAGCACGTGGGTGAGATCGGCGGGCCCGCCGCCGGTCAACAGATAGACGCTGTTGAAATCGCCGAGCGTCCAGATCATCGAGAGCAGGGTGCAGGTGATGTAGAGCGCCTGCATCGAGGGCCAGGTGATGAAGCGGAATTTCTGCCACCAGCTGGCGCCGTCGACGTCGGCCGCCTCGAACAAATCGCCGGAGATCGCAAGCCGCCCGGTCATCAGGATCAGCGTCCAGAACGGCAGCGATTTCCAGATGTGGACGCCGATCGCCATGGTCAGCGCGACCGTCGGATCGTTGAGCCAGTTCGGGCCGTCATCGCCGGTGAAGCGGAAGATCAGCTGGTTGATCACGCCCCATTCCGGATTGAACATGAAGCGCACCGACAGGATGGTCGGAATCGAGGGCACCGCCCACGGCAGGATGAACAGCACCGACAGCCATTTGATCCATCGTCGCTCCTGGATGAAGAAACCGGACAGGAACAGCGCCACCACCATCTTGAAATTGATGCCGATCACGAGAAAGATCAGCGTGTTCGCGGCGGCGCGCGCAAAAATCGGATCGTGATAAAGCGCGACGTAGCTGTCCGGATGCCGCGCCAGCCACAGCCCGTAGCAGACCGGATAGACCACGAAGGCTGCGAACACGAGCATATAGGGCGCCAGCAGCACGATGCCCCAGACCTGCGTCGTCGTCAGCCGCGCCGCCAGCGGCGCGCTGGGCAGTGCGTCTTCGGATGCTGAGAGCGTGATCGCCATGTTTGCGTTTACTCTACTCCGTTGTCGTCCCGGCGAAGGCCGGGACCCATAACCACAGGCCGCAGTCGTTGTTCAACGACTTTCGCGCAACAACCAAGTCCTGTGGTTATGGGTCCCGGCCTGCGCCGGGACGACGATAGTGATGTGGCTGCGGCCGGCATCGTTTGCGCCTACCCCGCGACCTGCTTGATGCGCGCGATCAGTTCGTCGACGGCCTGGTCGACCGGCACTTTCTCGCTCACCACGCGGTTCATGGCTTTCGCCCAGACGTTCTCGTTGTTGAGGATGGTGAACTTGTAGTTCTTGGTGAAGTCGAACGGAATGGTGCCGCCGGTGAACTGCGCATAGACCGTCTTGCGATGTTTGTCGGCCTGCCAGAACGGGCTCTTCTGGCCTGCTGTCGTGACCGGGAACCAGCGGCCGAGGCCGCCTTCGACGTAGGGCTGCAGGTTTTCCTCCTGCATGAGGAATTTGACGAATTCCTTGCCTTCCTTCTTGTTCTTCGAGGCTGTGAAGATCACCCCGGTCTTGACGTCGGAGCGGTATTTCATCGGCGAGCCGTCCGGCTTGTCGGGAAAGCCCGCGGTGATGATGTCTTCCTCATAGGCCTTCTTGCCGGCGGCGCGCTGTTCGGGGGTCAGCGCCGGATTGTTTTCGTCGTCGAGCCACTTCGCCGCGATCGAGATCGTGAAGTTGTGGGTCATCACGATGGTCTTGTTGTGGAAGGCGACGTTGTTGTCGGGATCCTTCCAGGTGGTGGAGGAGGGCGGCGTGCAGCCCCGCGTGTAGGTGTCGGTGTAATCCTTCAGCGCGCCGATCAGGCCTTGGCGGACCTTGGGATCGTCGACCAAGAGCTTGCCGTTGTCGTCGACCAGTTTCACATTATAGGCGTCCATGAAGGTATAAAACGACTGGAAACTATCGGTGGATTCCACGCCCATCGGCTGGCCGACCGCGTAGATGCGCTGTCCGGTGGCTTTGCGGATCGCGGGCTGCACCTTGTCGCACCAGAACGACCAGTAATCGTTCCATTTGGTCGGGATGTCGCTCTGCTTGAAGCCGGCCTTTTCCAGCATGTCCTTCCAGATATTGACGTGCATGGTCTGCTGCTTCAGCGGGAAGCCGTAATAGGCCTTCTTCTTGGTGACGTCGTTATAGAGCAGCGCGGTTTCCAGCGTGTTCGGCGCGAACGCGGATTTCATGGGGGTGAGGATGTCGGAGAGATCCTCGAGCTTGCCCTCGAACGCCCATTTACCCGCCGCCTGCACGTCATAGGAGTCGCCATAGGCGACATCCGGCGGCGTTCCGGAATCCAGCGCCGCCACCGTCTTCGGGATCATGTCCTGCACGGCGTATTGCGACAGCTCGACCTTGATGCCGGTCTTGGTCTCGAACTTCTTGATCGCCTCGAGCAGCGCGTCGTCCTCGGACTTGTAGAAGCCTTTCACCCACCAGACCGTGATTTTCTTGTCCTGCGCCATCGCGGGCGCGGCCGCAGCTGCGAGGCCGATGGCGGCGGCGACCGCCAATGCAACGTTGCGAATTCCCTTTGGTGTCACGTCGTTCTCCCTGTTTATCGCCGATCTTTTAACCGGTTGGGTGAAAGCCTAACGCATTGCGCTCGTCTGATCCAGACGGCGGGCCTATGCCTTGCGTAGGGGTTGGGCAGCTTTCCGAGACGTCGTCCCGGCGAAGGCCGGGACCCATACGCCGCAGCGGTCGTAATGAAAGGCGCTGTTCGACGGCTTTCGCACAACAACACAACCCTGTGGTTATGGGTCCCCGCCTTCGCGGGGACGACAGCTGTGGGTATCGCGCGGTCGCGCCCAGCCAACACCGTCATTGCGAGCGTAGCGAAGCAATCCATTGGCCGCCGCGAGTACAGCAAGCGAAGAGTGGATTGCTTCGTCGCATCCGCCTTCGCCCGAAGGCGGGCTTCGGCGGACAAGAGGGCTCCTCGCAATGACGGCAGGACGTGACTTCGCGATCTCGCCGCATGCTTTTTTTTTGCGCGAGTGTTGCTTTTCGTTCCGCCCTCTAACAGAGGGCGCAGGGAATGCCGGGCGTCCGATGCGCCCGATAGCCGCGTGTGCGCATGGTAGTAAAAAATGCACACGCGTTAGCAGGTCACACCGGAATCACCCGGCATTCCCCACGCAATGGTTTACGGATTATACGTGCGCTCCCCGGTGCTCGGGCTTTTTGGCCACCGTCACCCCTGAAAAGCTTTCGCTTCTCAAGAACTTGACACCAGCGTCGAGGTGTCAGGACTACACGACTTCTCCGTCCGCTTCAGGCGCTCTCGTCTTGAGCGCCATCCGCGTCCACCGCATCCTGCCCCGCGTTAGTGACGTTGGCCAACGCCCCTCATGGTGGGACAGGACGGGGTGAATATAGCGGTGATTTGTATTTCGGAAAAGCAGAATATTTTTTCGCAACGGGCTGGACAAGGCGGCCAAATCAATGCTTGCGGCGCAAGGTGATTTGCCCGTCGGGTAGTCTACGTCGTCCCGGCCTCCGAGCCGGGACCCATACGCCGCGGCGCTGTTGCGTTTTGCAGTGAAGCCTCAGGGCATGGAAGCCTGCGCTACGAAGCTTCCCTGCTCAGCCGCCCGAATCCTGCATCCGTCGCTGAAGGTCGGAGGCGGGCCAGTTTCCCGGCGGCCTGCTTGCGAAAAAGAGTTTTATAACTTCGGCTTCAGCCTGAGTTATTCGACCGGAAGATACGCTTTCTTCCAGATGGCGACTGGTTTCGCCGTTATTCGAATTTTCCTTGTCTCGATCGGTCATCTACGGTCTCTTTGTAGTCTCTTGAAGAACGATTACGAGCTTAGCGTGCGCATCCCCAACAGACTGAAATTCCCTATCCACGACCTGAAAAGTGCAGTCGGTAGGGAAAAGCGCTTCTTCCTCATGAAAGTTTGGCGACAACCACCAGATTGCCCTCGCACTTAACGCCCTTATGATAAACAAGACGTTCCCACCGAAGGCGCCTGTTTGAGAAAAGGAAGCGCTTGTGAACGCAGGAAATCTGACGATCCCGTGCTGAACATATTGGGCGCCAAAAGCATCAAGATCACGTGCGCTATAACCCCGATAGACGGTTCCCGGGTTTCCGGTAATGGCGACAATCTTGCCCAGCGCGGAGTTCAACACCTCGGCAAATGCGGCTACGTCGCCACTCGGATTACCGGACCAAAGCTGCTCGTTTATGTAACTATGCCAGCCGTTAGCGGTAGAGTAGACATAGAAAGCAAGCGCTTCCAGGTTTGTGATCTGGTCGTGAAAGTGATCGTCCAGTGCCTCCGGCTTGCAGATTTTACTCAAACATTTCGCTGTCTGATCTGCGCCGATTAGCCTTCTCAGCACCTCCAGAAATTCAGATCCACGCACTGGGTCTGCATCCGACGCATCGTTGGAGAATGGAGTGCACGCAATTGACCAAAGCAAATAGAGCATTTTGTGGTTAACAAATGGTAATAAATGGGAAGTCGAGGAGCAAGCGCCCCCCCTCGCCACGTGCTTTGAGACCATGACAAAGACCCAAGCAAAACAACTGGTCGTCTGCGTGGAAAACGATGGCTATCCGGCCTCGCTGGAGAAGCGCAAAATCTACGTGGCGCTGCGCGATGCGGCAGCCGACAAGCACGCGATGCTGCGGATTGTCGATGAATCCGGCGAGGATTACCTCTATCCGAAGGCATTCTTCCGTTCGATCGCGCTGCCGCAGGCTGTCAGAAGGGCCGTGCTGGCGGCATAGCCGATTGCGCGTGTCGGCCCAACGGGTCCGCGCCGATGACGCCTCACGCCGCCGACAGCCGCACGTGAAACCTGCTGCCGGTTGCCTTGGCATAGCGCAGCAGTGTCTTGGTGCTCGGAAGCGTTTGACCGTTCTCGAGCCGGGCAATGGTGGATTGGCTGGTGCCCATCCGCTCCGCGAGTTCGGCCTGGGAGAGGCCCGCGCGCAGGCGAGCCCTGAGCAATTCGGCAGCAATCTCGAATTCGGGCGCGAGCGCGTCATACTCGGCCTTCACCCTGGGGTTGGCGAGCAGCCGGGCCTTGAGCTTTTCGAACTGGATGGTCATGTGATTTCCTTTGCACGCCGCAGGGCGAGTTCGATCTTGGCACGCGGCGTTTTTTGCGTCTTCTTCACGAATGCGCGGACCACGACGACTCTGCGGCCGATCGCCGTGATGTAAAGCGCGCGGGCAATTCCGTCGCGGCCGGTCAGCCGCAACTCCCATAACTTCCCTTCAAGGTGCTTCACATGCGGTTCACTCAGGCTCTCGAGCCCGGCTGACGCAATGCGCTCGGCAAGCCGCAGAAATCGCGCCTGCATGTCGGCCGGGAGAGCGGCGATCTCCGCGGCGACGGTTTCGTCGAGGATTTCGACTTGCCAGGGCACGGCCGCTTATATCTCATTTTTGAGATACGGGAAAGAGACAAATTTGGAAGGCGGGTCACTCTAGAGCGAACGTTCGATTCGCTGCGACCGCATCCCAACCGCCCGGCACCCGCACCCCTAGCGCCGCTGCCCCGTTCCTGCCCCCAAATCCTGGTGGCATTGCGCGCGGGCGAAAGCGCCGCTGTAATGCGCGCCATGAGCACCAGATCGCGCAGTTCGCTGTTCGCCGGCCGGATCATGGGCGCGAAGATCCGCGCCGAGGGTGCGCGCAAGGCGGCGCGAGAGGCGATCCGCGAGGCCGATCGCGCCGAGGCCGAGGCGTGGTCGCTGCGGATGGAGGGCCGTGGCGGCCCGGCGCAGCCGTCGCCTTCGATCGGGCAATGCCTCAACGGCGGCTACGGCTTCCTGCAGGTCAAATGCCACCGCTGCGACACCGAGGCCTCGATCCCGCTCGACTGCGTGCGGCGGCCGCGCGACACCCCGGTCTGGAAACTCGAGCCCTCGCTGAAATGCCGCAACTGCCGCAAGGGCAGCTTTGCCCCGCCGGTGCACATGATCAAGCTGACGGAAGAGCGCGAGATCACGCCGTATAAGTGGGTGCATCCGGATGAGGAGAGGTGAGGGTGGCGTGGGGTAGCCGAAGGCGTACCCGCCTTTTCTCTTCATCGCTCATCTACGGGCTACGGGCTCTAATATACGCAATTTACGTGAAAAGCGCGGCCCCCTGACAAAGCGAGCCCTAGCAGCTTCGCGGCCAAGTAGTATAGTCCATCCCGCAAATAGGGTGGACGGGGGCAATCAATAGGCGACGCAGGCGATATGAGCCGGCGTGTCTTTTCGGTTGCTTACGATGGAAATGCCGACCGACCGATGAAAGTTGCGATATGCTAATCGCTGCCATAGGCATTCCGGGCTGCGGAAAGAGTACGGTGATGCGGCTGTTTGGCGAAACAATCGGGGCACCGACCTTCCTAGAGCCGGAGGAGGAAAAATGGCCGGACGCAATAAAAAATCGGGAAAAGATTGGGTATTTTAACAGTATACACGCCTTTCGTTGTATTCGTGTGCCAGACCTTTACAAGGCGAGCGACATTTCTAAAGCTGGCGGCGTAGCGATCGTGGACACTTATTGCGACAAGCTCTGCGGGCACTGGCTCGGCCGCCCCGGCATGGAATGGCTGCTTCGGCCGGACGACCCATACTTCTCGAACTTCAAAGACACTGCATTGCTCGACTACAAGCACTTGCCCGATGCTGATGTCCTGATCGCTTTCCATGTAGGCAAGAAAGATTGGACGAAGATGATCGCGGCTCGGGGTAGGACGCTCGATGTGCAGACGCAGATCGCTGAGCAGTTCGACACTCAGCAGTATTTCCAGCAGGCCAGCGAAACTTACGTTTCCGAACGCCAAGGAAAATGCAAGTTGATTGGATTTGAAAATCCATTCGGGGCCCCTTCCGAAGCTGTTCAAAAACTTCGTGATGCTATTTCCGCCGCAGGAATACATCTGTGAACTCGTTCGCGCGCATCTTGATTCTCAGGCCAGGCCTTCGATTTCTCGCGATCGAGCAACGGACCGAGGACGGTACTATTTGGAATCTTCCAGGTGGGAAAGTCGAACCGCATGAAAATCCTCGAAATGCCGCGGTAAGAGAAGTTTTCGAAGAAATAGGCTTTCGGTGCAATCCGAAACACACCCGACTTCTTTGCCGCAAAAAGCTCTCTTTTGACGATCAGGTCTGGAGTGGGCATTTCTATGTCTATAGCGGTCCACTTTTCCCGATGGAGATAAGAGAGCCTGACAAGATTCTTGGCTTTGCGTGGATCGACGCGGTCGAAGCGCGAAGCAGACCGGCATATCAAGATGTCTTCGCAGATGTCTTTGACCTCGCTATGATGCGACTGAAAATAGCCCACGACCCCTGGATAAACATGCAATGCGTGCAGAAATCGAATTTCTCGAAAGCGCGCATGAAGGAATTAGAGTTGATCTCGACCGTCTAGTAGAAATCAAGTTCAGCCCGGTCCAACTCGGCGCTTTTGTTACGAGTCTTTGGCATCACACACACTACTACGATCATCCCTTGTTAAAGGCCGAACTGGCCGAGCTCGGGTTTTGGTTTGACAGCACCAAAATTCTACGGGGCCATGATGGAGACATCTGGTGGTCCGTGATCGCCACTCTCCTGCAACGCTGCCGCCCGGCGCCTGCCGCTCTGGATCAATGCCTCGCCCGATTGGAGGCTGAGACGCCGCCGCAAACTTTGCTCTGCGGCGTATTTTTGGCGCTTTGCCTGCATGGATACTTCGGGCAAGCAGACATTCCCTCTCTCACCGAGGCGTTCATTAGGAGTGGCCGTGTATATGACTACAGAAAAGACCTTGGTGGCTTTCGTTTGACCCGCCGATATCCCACCGGAGGCCTGTCGGAGAAATGTGCGCTGGTTCTGCCGGCGATGTTCGAATGCTTTGGCGACGAACTTAGAATCAAGAGCCCGTTCTCAGTCGGCCGTACTTTAGGATTCACGGGCGGCACATGGGACAAGCTGTCGTCTATAGAGGGCTTCCACTTTCCTTCGCCGGGAGAGGAGACGCTAAGGATTCTGAGAAGGGGAAACTGCGCCATAACTGTCACGTTGGAGGATGCCGCGCCCGCAGATCGCGTCATGTACCGGCGGCGAAGCCAGACCAGCACGGTCGAGTGCGATTCGCTCATCGTTTCATCGATCGCGAGCAAACATGCCGCAATTCCAGTCCACAGTATGATCCTGGACGTCAGGATTGGCAGGGGTGCTTTCATACCCGACTGGTCGGCAGCAGAAAGGATTGGCGGACTTATCAGAAGCGCGCTCGCCCCTCAGGAAATGGAGGTTCTCGTATCGATAAAGAAGAATGTTGAGCCGAACGGATCGTCGATCGGAAATTATCTCGAGGTCGTCGAAGCCTTGGAAATAATCCGTAACATCCATTCGGGCTTATTCGATTTGCGCGGCAAGCACGAGCAGTTGTCCATTTGTATCGACTTCTTTGTCAAAATGGTCGCACTTGAACGACCGGAGATCGATAGCCAGAGCCTTATCGAGAAAATTGAGGCCGCGATTCTGTCCGGTCGACTCTGGTCGTCTGAGAGACAATTTCTCTCAAATCATGGCGTGCCGGACTCGGTCTTGGACGCGCTGGAGCACGAACCGCTGAAGCCAATTCTGAGCCTGAAGTCCGTAAATATTCGGAGCGCCCATGCCGGATCGCTTCGTGACATCGACCAGCGCAAGCTGGGATCTTTTGTCTACAACGAACTGCACGCGAGACAATCCGAAAGCCGATTTTCCGGCGTGATCCTAAACAAGCGACGATTTGACCCCGTGAGAGCGCGCGACGCCTTGTGCACTGCCTACGCTTCCGATCTAAGCGCGATACAAGATTCCGTTTTGGAGAACGAGTTATTTGCGATTTCTTAGCTTAGCTTGCTGCACCTGTCAGCGCATTTTGCAACCTACCGGTCGAACGATCGGCGGATTACGTTGCCCTACAAGCTTACTCGACGATCGGCGCAATACGCTCGCGCTATTGCACCCTACGGCCTCTGAGCAAGCGCCAAGCGCTTGCGAAGCCGAACAAGACGACGCGCAGCACAACGACGATCAACGTGATTTGCAGCCAGATGAAGCCGCCGATTTCCCTGAAGACAAATTCAATTCGCGGTCCCCATGGCGGCGGAATGCTGTCGCCGACGATTTCCATGGCTCGCTGGATTGCGCGTTGAAGTCCGGTGAGGAGCTCCGGCCTTTCGTAAAAGGCGGCGGCGATCAGCAACCAGGCCAGGATCACGGTGAAGATGCGAAACGAGTGCACTCGCGCATGATGCTTCAACCCTGAATATCGATTTTCGCGGATCAGCGGCGTCATTCGCCTACTTCACCGCGCCCACCGCCGCCGGTGCACCCGCCGGCGCCGCCACGGCCGCATCCGGCGCTGCCGCCGGTTTCACCCCGCCGCCCGTAAACCGCTCCAGAACCGATTTCACCGCATCGCGCGTCTTGCGGTCTTTCAGCGATTCGAGCAGGGGTGCGGAGGCGGGCGAACGGCGTATTAAACTTTCGGGATCGGGGAAGATCAAGGGATCGTCCCACGGGCCCTGCACCACGAACGGCAGGTCGAAGCCGGGTGCGCCGCCTTGCGGCGCGGTCAGGCTGGCGACGCCTTTCATGTCGTATTCGCGCGCGGGTACCGAGGCCGTGCCGGTGAGCGTAATGCGCGTGGCGGGGCCTTCGACGCGGACATCCTCGGCGGTGGCGATGCCTTCGGCAAATTTCACCGCGATGGTCAGGTTGTCGTAAGGCGTCGAGCCGGAGCGGAAATTGCCGGCGCCGGACAACGGCCGGCGCTCCAGCCGCCGCAACAGCTGCTCGACATTGAAGCCTGCGATCGCGCCGTCATGGCCGGTCAGGGTCGCGGTGCCGTCGAGCGAGGAGGCGAGCCCAAACGGGCTCGAGCCCGACGCCACCAGCGAGACATTGACGTTGCCGCGGCCGGAAAGCTTGTTGATGCCGAACAATTCGCTGGCAGAGGATTGCAAGTCGACGTCGGTGAGCTGGAACTGGGCCTTGATGTCGGCGACCGCGTCCGAGCGCGCGATCCCGAACGAGCCGCGGGCGATGCCGCCATACATCTGCGCCTCGCCCACCGAGAGCGCCAGCGCGCCGCCGCGCAAATTGGCGCCGAACGCGGTGCGGCCGAGTTTCGAGTTGCCGACGGTCACTTTTGCCGCCGACAGCCGCATGTCGAGGTCGGTGGAGGACAGCGCGTTGAGATCGAACAGCTGCCGGTTCCAGTCATGCGCGGCGCCGGCGAGCAGGCGGAAGGTCGAGATATAGGGCGTGAAGTCGAGATTGTCGGCGGCGAGCGTCGCCTGCAGCGACTGGCGGCCGGCATTCGCCCAGGTCATGACGCCTTCGGCGACATTGCCGTCGAGCTCGACATTGACATTGGTGAGCGCGACCGAGGGCCCCACCACATTGGCGCGCGCCTTCAGCGCGAAGCGGCCGAAGCCGCCATTGCCCGGCGGCGGCTGGCCGATCCAGCCCAACGCCGAGCGCAGCGACGGGCTGTCGATGGTCAGCGTGCCCTCCATCATCATGCTGGTGCGGTCGGCCACCGTGCCGTCGAAGGCGAGTTTCAGGGGCGCGCTGGCAAGCCGTGCCTTCAACCCGGAGCGGTCGCCGGACAAGGCCGCGACGAAGTCGCTGGCCGAGATCGAGCCGTCGACGCGCTGGCCGCGCCAGTCGAATTGCCCGGTGGCGCCGAAGGAACGCGAGATCGAGGGCCAGGCCAGCGACAGGTCGATATCGTCGAGGTTTTCGCTCGCGTGGTTACCGGCGTCCGCGTAATCGAGCACGCCGTCCTGGATCCGGATTTCGGAGAACGACACCTGGTTGTCGGCGCCCGGCTTCATGGTGCGCGCGATGGTGTCGATGAACGGCGTCCAGTTGCTGCCGCCATCGGCCGAGCGCACGATATGGATATGCGGGCGCAGCATCATGACGTCGGCGATCTCGAAGCGCTGCAACAACAGCGGCAGCAGCCGCAGGTTGGCGGTCAGCACGTCGACCGAGAGCGCGGGGTCGAGGGTTCCGCCGCCCTTCAGGCCCACGTCATGAAAGGAGACGTAGCTGCCGGGGAACACCGAAATGTCGATCGCGCCGTTGATCATCAGGTCGAGCCCGGTCACCGCCCGGATCTGCGCCTCGACCGCCCGGCGCAGGGCGTCCCGGTTGATGAACCAGGTGGTCGCGACCAGACCGATCAGGGCCACGCCGAGAAACGCCGCGATCGGCGTCCCCAGGCGTTTCATTCCTTGGGCCATGGTCAATGACATATCCTGATCGGGTTGATGTCGCCGGATCGCTGTTGAAGGGCCGGGGTGGGTGCCTACCGAACTCGGGTTTACCCGAGTTCGGCAAACGACTTTGTCCAGGTCGGTAACCGCCGACCTGGATTGCCGTGCCAACCGCGGCAACTTGATGGGTTTTCTTGACGCTTTCAAGGCCGGTTCGGGCACTTACCCTCCCCTGGAGCCTCTGTTCAGACCGGGGACATGGTGGACAGGTGTTCGGAGACATCGTGGACACTTTCGACAGCGAATCAAGGAGGCTGTCGGATGCCGTTCCACGAGGTATGCCGGATGGATTTGAGATTGGAATTTGTGATGTTGGCGTCGGTCGAAGGGGCGAATGTTCGGAAGCTGTGCCGTCGCTTCGGCGTCAGCCCGACAACCGGTTACAAATGGCTGGAGCGTTGGCGGCTCGAAGGGGTTGCGGGGCTTCAGGAGTTGTCGCGCCGTCCGCGGAATTCGCCATCGCGCAGTGCTGCGGTGACGGAGAAAGCAGTGCTTTCGGTGCGTGCGGAGCATCCGGCCTGGGGCGGCCGCAAGATCGCCAGGCGACTGAAGGATCTCGGGCAGGAAGCGATTCCGGCACCGTCGACGGTGACGGCGATCTTGAAGCGGCATGGGGTCGAGTTGGGCGCACACGGTGGCGGCCAGTCCGCCTTCACCCGCTTCGAGCGGGCGCGGCCAAACGAGTTGTGGCAGATGGACTTCAAGGGCCACGTGGCCTTGCACACCGGCCGGCTTCATCCCCTGACCGTGCTCGACGATCACTCGCGCTTCGCCGTGGTGCTTGCAGCCTGTGCCAACGAGCGGACCGAGACGGTCAGGCAGCAGCTTATCATCGCCTTCCGCCGCTACGGCCTGCCGGAGAGGCTGATCACCGACAACGGTTCGCCCTGGGGCGACGGCCCGGGTAGCCCGTTCACTCCGCTCGGGGTCTGGCTGATCGAGCACGGCATCAAGATGAGCCATTCGCGGCCCTATCATCCTCAGACCATGGGCAAGGACGAACGCTTCCACCGCAGCCTCAAGGCTGAGGTGTTGTCCGGCCCACCCTTCGCTGATCTCGCCGCTGCTGAAAGCGCCTTCGATCGCTGGCGCAACGTCTACAACTCGCAACGGCCGCATGAAGCGCTCGAGCTTGCTGTCCCGGCCAGCCGCTATCAACCGAGCCCGCGCGACTATGTCGAGACCATCGCTCCCTTCGAATACGCTCCGGGAGACATCGTGCGCCGTGTCCAGCAGGGTGGTCACGTCAGCTTCCTCGGCCGCGCCATCAAAGTCCCCAAGGCCTTCCGCGGCAAAGCTGTCGCGTTCCGGCCAACCGCACACGATGGCGTCTTCGACGTCGTCTTCCGAACCCAGATGATTGCAGCCATCGACATCCGGCCCCTCGACTGCAGGCCCGAAAGTGTCCACGATGTCTCCGAACACCTGTCCACCATGTCCCCGGTCTGAACAGAAGCGGTGGGGAGGGGTCGGGGGTGGGGGGCGCCTCAGCAAATTCACGCTCTCATTCTTGCACCGAGTTTGTTGAAGCACCCCCCACCCCCGACCCCTCCCGCCACGCGCAAGAGCGCGTGGAGGGAGGGGAGTTTAGCGAGCATGACTTCGCGATCGCGCTTAACACCGTCCGTCATTGCGAGCGCAGCGAAGCAATCCATGGTGCGGCAAGCTGAGAAGTGGATTGCTTCGTCGCAAGGGCTCCTCGCAATGACGTTGAGACATGGATGCGCGATCTCGCCGAATGCTTTTTTCGCGAGCTATTCATTTATTCCCGCCCTCTCCGAATTGAGGGCGCAGGGAATGCCGGGCGCCCGATGCGCCCGCGGTCTCGTGTGCAAGATGCAATAGAAAGCGCACACGAGCATACAGGTCACACCGGAATCACCCGGCATTCCCCACGCAATGGTTTACGGATTATCGCGTGCTCTCCCCGGTGTGCCGCTATTCGATTCACACATTTTCGAGCCTCAGAGTGGTGCCGTATTTGATGCGACGGAAGGCTTCGATGCCTATTCGCATCACCTTTGGTCCTGGTTTTCCGTAATAGGCCGTCCACCCTCCAAGTCGGGCAACGACCCAGGCAGCAAAAGCAAGCGTACCCTTGGGATGGGGGTTCTTTTGTCTATCGGTTGCCCCTTCCAGTTGAACAGACAGAGCTTCAAGCACAGGCCGGTCCTCGATCTCGAAAGCCTCGGCCAGTTTTTCCTCGGTCGTTCCGTCGCGGGCACGGACCAGTTGCATGATCGTAACCGTCGCCACGGCCGCTGCGGCCACAAGCTTCATCATGATTTCGGGATCGCCAATGTCGGCCTCCTCGATGTCAAAGCCCGCGGACTTGAGCGTGCGGAAGAACTCCTCAATGGTCCAACGCTTGCGGTAGAGATCCACGATCCGACGCGCTTTTTTTGGGCTTGCCACGACGTGGCTGGTGAGCAGCCGCCAATGGATCGGCTTGCCGTCATGGCCCGACGACACCTCCCGGACGTCCACCATGGTCAGGCGGATCGTATCGGGCAGATCAGGCGCAGGGCTTGGATGCGGCTTGCATAACGTCACAGGCGAGAAGCGCAGGGCAAGCACGGCCGTCCGTTCCTTGCGCCCCGGCGCCGCAGGAATGGTCACGCTGAACCGGGCGGCTTCCGGCAAGCCATCGACAAAGGCAAATATTTGCGTAGAGGCTCCGGATGGCAGATTGATCTTGCGGTTCCAGCTTGACCTAACAATCAATTCGACATTCGCCGGCCGCTGCGCGAAGTGCTCGTAAATGTCGCTTTCCCGGTCGGAGATGACGGTGATGCTTCGCGCAGCCGATAACGCTTTACTGGCTCGCGCCGCCACGGAGAGCCACCGTTGGGACTCCTTGTCCGCCGTTGCCCGAGATCGCCGGGGCGTCACCTTGCCCTTGTTCCGGTTCCAAACCTGCGCCTCGACGAGACCCAGCAAGGCATCATTGTCGGCATCGAGCGCCAGCGCCGCATGCAACAGCAGGCCACGTGTCCCGCCGCCTTTGCCGACAGGTCCATACCCATTGGCTTTTGCTCGCCGTCCGCCAAGGATCAGTTCGCTGGTGTCCTGGACAACGATGATCTCTCGACCGACGACACGCTCGGACGTCCGCGAAGCCGCATGGCTCGCCATCTCCGCAACACCTACCCTCTTGTTGCGCAGAAAACGCGTGAACCGAACCTCCCGGGCTCGGTTCCCGGCAAGCCGCCGAATGCAGGCACAAGGCCGACGAACGAGGGCCGCATGCAATACCGCCCCCCTTTTTCCAAGCGACGATCGCCAAATCGCCCCAGTCCAACTGCCATCGTCATAAGACCATCCTCCGCAAGTTCGCCACCCCCAAGGGAATCAGTCTTTGCCGATCTCAGCAACAAAAGATGTGTGCATTCGATAGCGGAGCACCGGGGAGAGCGCGCCATAATCCGTAAAACCATTGCGTGGGGAATGCCGGGTGATTCCGGTGTGACCTGTATGCTCGTGTGCGCTTTCTACTACATCTTGCACACGAGACCGCGGGCGCATCGGGCGCCCGGCATTCCCTGCGCCCTCTGTTTGGAGGGCGGAACGAAAAGCAACACCTCGCGAAAAAAGCATTCGGCGAGATCGCGAAATCATGTCTCAACGTCATTGCGAGCGCAGCGAAGCAATCCATCTCACCGAGCAAAGAAAGAAAAGAATGGATTGCTTCGCTTCGCTCGCAATGACGTTATTCGTCGTCCTGCGAAAGCAGGGACCCATAACCACAGGTGGTCGTGTGGTGCGAAAACCGTCGAACAGCGTCTCTCAACACAAACGACACGGCGTATGGGTCCCTGCCTTCGCAGGGACGACATAGATCATGCCATCCCTCTCACACCCGCCAATCATAGATCCAGTCCTGCCGCGCCAGCATCCGGTTGGCGCCGAGGGCGCGGATCGCGAGGTCGCGGGCGAAGGCGGCGGGGCCGCTGAGATGATAGATCACCCCGTTCCGCCTTGCCGCGCGCTGCACGCGACCGATGCGCGGGCGGCGCAGCCGCGCATAGCGCTTCAGCGCGGCCGGAATGCCCTCGCCGTTTTCGCCTGCACCTTCGCCGAGGCATTTGGCCAGCACCGCGGCATCCTCGATCGCCATGCCGGCGCCCTGGGCTGCAAACGGCAACATGGCGTGGGCCGCATCGCCCAGCAGCGCGATCGCGCCGTCGGTCCAGCCGCCGCCGTCGGGCAAGGTGAACAGCGCAAATTTTTTCCAGGCATCGACGGCGCCGATCGTCATCCGGGCCGGGCCCGGCCATTGCCGGGACGCGAACACGTTCTTCAGTTCGTTGCCGTCGCCGGGCGTGCTCCAGCCCGGCCGGTTCCAGGTCCCCGGCACGACCGCGACGACATTGATCTGGCGCGCGCCCGAGATCGGATAGGCGACCAGATGGGCGTTCGGCCCCATCCAGAGCTGGACCCGACGCGAGGCATATTCGCGCGGCAGCTGGGTGGCCTCGAGCGTTCCGCGCCAGGCGATCAGGCCGGAGAATTGCGGCTGCACCTCGGGAAACAAATGCTGCCGCACCGCCGACCAGATGCCGTCGGCGCCGATCAGCGCCAGCGCCAGTTCCTGGCTCCGCGTCATGTCGCTGCGCTGGACCACGGTCAGGCCCTTGGCATGGCGGGCGACGTCCTCGAACTGGCAGCCGAGCCGCAACTCGATGTCGGGGTTGTCGTTGACATGGGCCTGCAGCGCTCCTTGCAGGTCGGCGCGATGCACCACCCAATAGGGTGCGCCGGCGGCAAGCGTGGCGGCTTCGCCGAGCGGCAGGCGGACGAGTTCGCCGCCGCTGCGCGCGCTCATCAGGCTGATGGCGTCCGGGGTGACGGCACGTGCCGCCAGCCGAGGCTGCAATCCCAAATCGACCAGCACGCGGCTGGCATTGGGCGACAGCTGCAGGCCGGCGCCGATTTCCTCCAGCCGTTCGGCTTTTTCGAGAATGACGACGCGAAAGCCCTTTGCCGCCAGCGCCAGCGAGGCCGTCAATCCCCCGATCCCGGCACCAGCGACGAAGATGGTGCGTGAAGCGGCCACCGCAGCGTCAGACGACCTTGTCCTTCACCACGCATTCGGGCGGGCGGGCTTCGCCGGCCTTGAGGTCGGTGGCGAATCGATAAAGCGTGGAGCAATAGGGGCAGATGATCTCGTCGTCGTTGCCGAGATCGAGGAAAACATGCGGGTGATCGAAAGGCGGATTGGCGCCGACGCACATGAACTCCTGCGAGCCGATCTCGATCACGGACACGCCGGCATCGTTGTGAAAGTGCGGAACGACATGGTCGGACATTATATTCACCCTGGGTGGCAATGGCGGCGGGCGCAATCGATACGACGCAGCGCGGCTGAAATGCTGCGCAACCTTACTGGCGGGTACAGTTGATTCCCAGTGCCCCGGCCGCTCATTTGCTCATGCAAATTCGACACAATCTTGTCGTCCCGGAGAAGCCCTTCTTTCGTCGGGGCCGTTGTGTCCTAAAAGCGGCACACCATTTTGAGGGAAGCGGAAACATTAGGCTTTTCGGGATGAAACGGTTGGGAATCGGTTCGGCTCTCGCGGTCACCGCGCTATGTACGGTAACGTGCGCGCTGTTGTGGCCTCACGCGCGCGATGCAGGCCGCATCCTGGCGGCGCAGAACGATCCCGCCGAACTCGCCGATGTCAGGATCAATTCTATGCTGCGGAACGATCCGCAACTGATCGCGGGGAATATCGAAGCGGCGCTGGAGGCCAACGACGCCGATCTCGCCGGCAGCTTTGCCGAACTCGCGCGCGAGAGAAACATTCCGGTTGGCGAGGATTTGTCGCAGCGGGTGAGCGATGCCCTCGCCGAGCAGAATTCGACGTCGCATTTTGCCAGACGTTTTGCGTCAGGGCTTGTGACCGGTAACGCCGACGATGCCGCGAGCCTGTCGGGCACGGTGGCCGGCGATCTCTTCGTGTTCGGCGACATCAGGGATGTCGTGCGCGAAGGCAAGCATCTCGCCATGGGCGAGGACACCGACCGGCTGGTGCTGGGACTTGCCACCGCGGGCCTCGCGGTGACGGCGGCGACCTATATCTCGGTCGGCGGCGTGGCGCCGCTGCGCGCCGGTCTCACTTTGGTCAAGGACGCCCGCAAGGTCGGCCGGCTGGGCGAGGGGCTGACCGAATGGGCCGGCCGCTCCGCGCGCGAGGTGGTGGATACGCCGACGCTGCAAAATGCGGTCGCGTCCGGCTCGGTGACGCGGCCGGGCGAGACCGTCAGTGCGATCAGGGCCGCCTTCCACGCCGAAAAGGCCGGCGCGCTGGTACGCCTCGCCAAGGATGTCGCGCGCGTCGGCGAGAAGGCCGGCATTCGCGCCGCGCAGGACACGCTTGAGATCGCCGAGAACCCGAAGGACGTGGCGCGCGCCGCGCGGCTTGCGGAATCCGGCGGC
>Ga0210389_10001604_pt1 | contig 18262 bp, 17 predicted proteins | sample IncBWH28OmetaG_FD_160127 | JGI IMG/M metagenome (GOLD analysis project Ga0210389, IMG submission 160127) | Forest soil microbial communities from Barre Woods Harvard Forest LTER site, Petersham, Massachusetts, United States - Inc-BW-H-28-O ...
CCACGCGTGCCCCGGCGGCGACGGCGGCCCGGGCCGAACGGCGCAGGTTCGCGTCGTCGAAGTTGGCCAGCCGGTTAGCGGTCGCGCGGACCTCGCGGCGCATCCGCCGCTCTTCCCACGCCAGCACGGAGTCGTGCGCGCCGAGGCGGGTCAGCATCGCCGCGATCGCCTCGCCGTCACGAATCACGACCCGGTCCACGCCCCGTACTTCCTTGGCCTTCGCCGGGATCTTGAGCCGACGGGCGGCGCCCACGAGTGCCAGGGCCGTTTCCGAGCCGGGGCAGGTGATCTCCAGCGACATCGACCGGCCCGGCTCCGTGAGCGAGCCGTGCACGAGGAACGCACCGCGCCACGCCGCCTCGCAATCGCAGTTGCCACCGGCCACTACCTGCCGGGGCAGACCGCGCACCGGGCGGCCGAAACTGTCGAGCAGCCCGGCTTGCCGGGCCAGGTTCTCGCCGCCCCGCGATACCCGGACCACGTAGCGGTTGCCCTTGCGCAGCCCGCCCGGGGAGAGTACGAGCAGCTCGGAGGTCGCCCCGAATACCTCTGACAGGCCGGCCCGCAGCCGCCGCGCCACGGCGGCGGTGTCGAGTTCCGCCTCGATCACGATCTGTCCCGCCGTGAGGGTCAGCCCGCCCGCGAACCTCAGCACCGCGGACACCTCGGTCTTACGGCAGCACGGCTTTACCACCGGGACCCTGCTCAGCTCGTCCTTCACCACGCTCGTCATTGCCACTGAGCGCCACCCCCATCTCGTGTGCTTCCCCCGGATGTGAAACCTTCGAAGACCTGCCGGTACGCCTCGGCGAGCCGTACCGGATCGTGCCTGACCCCGTCCGGGGCCGCCACGTCGGACAACACAACCGACGCATGCAGTAGTTCCGCCGCCTTCGCCAGGTCCTGCTCGGCCCCGTGCACGGCGCGGCGGTCGGCGAGAACTACATCGACAGACAATGATGGCGCATGATCGGCGAGCACTTCCAGATGACGGTGCGGTGAGAACCCGTCCGTCTCCCCCGGCTGCGGCACAAGGTTCAGTGCCACGATCCGCCGCGCCTTCGTCGTCCGCAGGGCCGAGGACAGCGACGGCACCAGCAGGTGGGGCAGCACGCTCGTGAACCACGACCCTGGGCCGAAGACTATACAGTCCGCCGCCTGTACCGCGGCGACCGCCTCCGGCACCGCGGGCGGGTCGGCGGGCACCAGCGAGATCGACCGCACCTGCCCGTGGGTGACCGCGATAGAGGCCTGCCCGCGTACCACGGAGATCAGGTCCGGGGCGGACGCGTCCAGCCCGGACACCGAAGCCACGATGTCGAGCGGCACCGCCGCCATCGGCAGCACCCGCCCGGTGACCCGCAGCAGCCGCGCCACCCAGTCGAGCCCCGCGACCGGGTCGCCGAGCAGGTCCCACAGCGCCGCGATCAGCAAGTTGCCCACCGAGTGCCCGGACAGGTCGCCGGCGCCGCCGAACCGATGCTGGACAACCCGCGACCACGTGGTGCCCCAGTCGTCGTCGCCGCACAGCGCGGCCAGTGCCATCCGCAGGTCACCCGGCGGCAGCACGCCGAATTCCTTGCGCAGCCGCCCGGAGGACCCGCCGTCGTCGGCGACGGTGACGATCGCGGTTACGTCCGGCGTGACCCGCCGCAGCGCCGACAGCGAGGCAGCCAGGCCGTGCCCGCCGCCGAGCGCGACCACCTTGTATGGCTCGCCGTGGGTGCCGTCCGGCCCTGCGCCCCCGTGCCGCTCGTCATCCGGTCGCGAACCTCCCGGCGGCGAGCCATCCGGCTCTGGGCCGCTCGGCTGCGCGTCTCCCGGCCCCGTACCATCCGGCAATGAACCATTCGGCCGCGAACCGTGCGACAACTGATCACTCCCGCCCAAGATCCCTGTGGGTCACTGTGACATCCCGCCCGGACAGGCGGGAAGCGATCTCCTCCGCGATGGCCACCGACCGGTGCTTGCCGCCGGTGCAGCCCACCGCAAGGGTCAGGAACTTCTTGCCCTCCCGGTCGAAGCCGGCCAGCGACACGTCGAGCACCTGCAGGTAGGCCGTCAGGAAGGCGTTGGCCGAAGGCTGGTCGAGCACGTAGTCGCGCACCGGCGCGTCCAGTCCGGACAGCGCCTGCAGCTCCGGCACCCAGTGCGGGTTGGGCAGGAACCGGCAGTCCGCCACCAGGTCCGCGTCGACCGGCAGTCCGTACTTGTAGCCGAAGGACACGATGTGCACCAAAGGCCCGGTCAGCGCCCCGCCGCCGAAGAACTCGTGCATCCGGGCACGCAGTTCGTGCACGTTGAGCGAGGAAGTGTCCAGCACGATGTCGGAGTCACCCCGGACCGAGCGCAGCAGTTCCCGCTCGGCGGTGATGCCGTCGACGACCCGGCCGGTGCCCTGCATCGGGTGCGGACGGCGCACGTTGTCGAAACGGCGCACGAGCACCTCATCGGACGCCTCCAGGAACACGACCTGCGGCGACACGCCGCGCGCGGACAGGGCGGCGATCGCGGACCTCAGGTCGGTGGTGAACCCGCGCGACCGCACGTCCACGATGGCGGCGATCCCGGTGAGGGACGCCCGGTCGGCGAGGTCCAGCATCGTGGGCAGCAGCGCCGGCGGGAGGTTGTCGACCACGTACCAGCCGAGGTCTTCCAGCGACCGTGCCGCGGTCGCGCGCCCGGCGCCCGACATGCCGGTGATGATGACAATGTCCGGCGAGTTCTCGCCGTTAGTCTCGTTCATAGCCCGTTTCCCCCATACCCTGCTTACCTTGCGCGCTGTCGCCGCTCTTGGCAACACTGCCGCCCTTGGCAACACTGCCGCCCTTAGCGGCGCCGCCCTTGGACACGCTGTGCAGCGCGCCGACAATCGTCTCCGCCAGCCGCGGGCCGATCCCCTGTACGGTCGCGATCTCCTCGGCCGACGCCGCCGACAGCGCCTTCACCGAGCCGAACTTCTTCAGCAGCGCGGCGCGGCGCGCCGGCCCCAGTCCCGCGACCCCGTCAAGCACGGACACGGTGGCGGCCTTCCCCCGCTTGGCCCGGTGATACGTGATCGCGAACCGGTGCGCCTCGTCCCGTACCCGCTGGAGCAGGTACAGCCCCTCGCTCGTCCGCGACAGGATCACCGGGTACTCCTCCCCGGGGAGCCACACCTCTTCCAGCCGCTTGGCCAGTCCGCAGACGGCGACGTCATCGATGCCGAGCTCCTGCAGGGCGCCCGCGGCGGCCTCCGCCTGGCCGCGCGCGCCGTCGACGACCACCAGGTTGGGCGGATAGGCGAACTTGCGGGCAGACACCACCGATCGTTCCGGGGAGAGATCGTCTCGCGCCTCGGGATCGCCCAGGGTATCGAGCTCGCCGGTCTCCTCCCGCTCGGCCAGGTAGCGGCGGAACCGGCGCGTGATCACCTCGCGGATGGCGGAGATGTCGTCCGAGCCGTCGTAGCCCTTGATGGAGAAGCGGCGGTACTCGCTCTTGCGGGCCAGGCCGTCCTCGAAGACAACCATCGACGCCACGACGTTCGTGCCCTGGAGGTTGGAGACGTCGTAGCACTCGATCCGCAGCGGCGCGTCGTCGAGCGACAGCGCGTCTTGGATCTCGTGCAGGGCCTGGCTGCGCGTCGTCAGGTCGGACGCGCGGCGTGTCTTGTGGAGGACGAGCGCCTCCTTGGCGTTCCGCTGGACGGTGTCGGCGAGGGTCTTCTTGTCACCGCGCTGGGGCACGCGCAGCGTCACGGGCCCGCCCCGCCGCGCGGATAGCCATTCGGTCATCGTCGGGACATCCGGCGGCAGCTCCGGGACCAGCACCTCGCGGGGAATGCCGGAGTTAATCGCGCCTCCGGAAGCGCCTGACCCGCCCGCCGCGGCCGCGCTGTCGGCGTCGACTTCGGACTCGCCGTAGAACTGGCCGAGGAAGTGCTCCACGAGCCCCGCGGTCGTGACGTCCTCGACCTTCTCCAGGACCCAGCCCCGCTGGCCGCGGATCCGCCCGTCGCGGACGTAGAAGATCTGCACGGCGGCCTCGAGCTCGTCCTGCGCGAGGGCGATCATATCGAGGTCGGTGCCGTCGCCGAGGACGACCGCCTGCTTCTCCAGGGCGCGCTCGAGGGCCTTCACGTCGTCACGCAGCCGCGCGGCCCGCTCGTACTCCTCGGCGTGCGAGGCTTCCATCATCTCGGCGGAGAGCTTCTTGATAAAACGTGCGGTCTGCCCGGACATGAAATCGCAGAAGTCCTCGGCCAGCTGCCGGTGCTCCTCCGCGCTCACCCGCTTGACGCACGGCGCGCTGCACTTGCCGATGTAGCCGAGCAGGCAGGGCCGCCCGATCTGCCCGGCGCGCTTGAACACGCCCTTGGAGCAGGTCCGGACGGGGAACACACGCAGCAGCGTGTCCACTGTGTCGCGGATCGCCCACGCGTGCGAGTAGGGGCCGAAGTACTTGACGCCCTTCTTCTTCGCGCCCCGCATCACCATGACGCGCGGGAACTCCTCGTCCATCGTCAGGGCGAGGTAGGGGTAGCTCTTGTCGTCGCGGTACTTCACGTTGAACCGCGGGTCGAACTCCTTGATCCAGGAGTACTCGAGCTGGAGCGCCTCGACCTCGGTGTTGACGACGGTCCAGTCGACCCGGGCGGCGGTGGTGACCATCGCCTGCGTGCGCGGGTGCAGCGCGGTGAAGTCGGCGAAGTACTGGTTCAGCCGCTGCCGCAGCGACTTCGCCTTGCCGACGTAGATGACGCGCCCGCGCGAGTCGCGAAACCGGTAGACGCCGGGGGACTCGGGTATCTCGCCAGGCGCGGGCCGGTAGGAGTGCGGGTCTGCCACGCCAACAACTCTATAGATGATTCCAAAACCATTAGGCCAAACGACACTGGTAGCTCTCAGTCGCCGGCATTCGGTGGCCATCTCGGGGGACGGCCGGGCGGCCCTCGTGATTGATCCGGCGTTTCATTGTGCCAACTCGCGTTATTACTTAAGATGAGGGTCATGACTGCTGTGACGCCGCCGGCGACAGAACGGCTCGGCGATGCCTACTTCCAGGACCCCCAGGGCTTGTTCTCGCGGCTGCGCGCGAGCACGCCCGTGACCCCTGTCATCACCGCCGATGGCGGCCGCGCCTGGTTCGTCACCCGCTACGAGGACGTGCGCGCCGCACTGTCCGACCCACGGTTCGCCAAGGACTGGGCGAAGCACATGACACCGGAGGACTGGACCCCGCCCGATCAGGAGGCCGGCGGTTTCCTTAACCGGCACATGCTGAACCTGGACCCGCCCGACCATACGCGGCTGCGGCGCCTGGTAGTGAAGGCGTTCACCCCGCGGCGGGTCGCGGAACTCCGGCCGCGGATCGCGGAGATCACCGACAGGCTGCTGGACGCGATGGCCGGCTCTGGCACCGAAACCGTGGACCTGCTCGAGGAGTTCGCGTTTCCGCTGCCGGTGATCGTGATCTGCGAGCTGCTGGGCATCCCGGCGGAGGACCGGGACTCCTTCCGGGCGTGGTCGTCGACGATCCTGTCCTCGGCCGAGACGCCAGAAGCGTTCCGTGAGGCCGGGGCCGCCATGTACGCGTATTTCGTGCAGCTGATAGCGGCGAAGCGGGAAGCGCCCGCCGACGACCTCGTGTCCGCGCTGATCACGGCCCGGGACGAGGGCGACTCGCTGTCGGAAGCCGAACTGCACGCGATGCTGTTCCTGCTGCTCGTCGCCGGCCATGAGACAACCGTGAACCTGATCGCCAACGGGACCCTCGCGCTGCTGCAGCACCCCGCCGAACTGCGGCGGCTGCGGTCAGACCTCTCGCTGCTGCCGTCGGCGGTGGAGGAGCTGCTTCGGTACGCGAACCCGCTGAACCACGCGACCGAGCGGTTCACGCTGGAGCCGGTCGAGATCGGCGGCGTGACGATCCCCGCGCGCGAATGGGTGATCCTCGTGACCTCGTCGGCCAACCGCGACCCCGAGCGCTTCACGGAGGCGTCCGCGCTGGACGTCGGCCGCGACGCGGGCGGGCACGTGGCGTTCGGCCACGGGATCCACTACTGCCTCGGCGCTCCTCTGGCCCGGCTGGAGGGCGAGGTGGCGATCGGCGCCCTGCTCAAACGGTTCCCCGGGCTGGCACTGGCGGCACCGGAGTCGTCGCTGCGCTGGCGGCCCTCCAGCCTGATCCACGGCCTGGAATCCCTCCCGGTCCGCCTGCGCTGAGGTCCAGCGCGGGCGGCCGGTGGGCAGCTGGGTGCCTACGCCAGGACGTCGGCGATCGTGATCGAGTCGTAGCCGTGGGCGGCGGCGACCGGGGCGTTGGCCAGCTTCCCGTCGTGGGTGTTCAGGCCGAGCGCCAGCGCGGAGTCGGCGCGCAGCGCCTCCCGCCAGCCGTAGTTGGCGAGCTCGACCGCGTAGGGCAGCGTCACGTTGGTGAGCGCGTACGTGGAGGTGTGCGGCACCGCGCCGGGCATGTTGGCGACGCAGTAGAAGACCGAATTGTGCACGCGGAACGTGGGGTCCGCGTGGGTGGTGGGCCGCGAGTCTTCGAAGCAGCCGCCCTGGTCGATGGCGATGTCGACGAGCACCGAGCCCGGCTTCATCCGCGACACGAGCTCGTTGCTGACGATCTTCGGCGCCCGCGCGCCGGCCACCAGGACCGCGCCGATGACCAGGTCGGCGCCCAGGACGGCCTGCTCGACCTCGTGGGCGTTCGACGCGACCGTCTGAATCCGGCCCTGGTAGATGGCGTCGATCTCGCGCAGCCGGGCGACGTTCTTGTCCAGGACGGTCACCTGCGCGCCCATGCCGACGGCGATCTGGGCCGCGTGCCTGCCCGAGACGCCGCCGCCGATCACGACGACCGAAGACGCATGGGTGCCGGGGACCCCGCCGAGCAGCGCGCCGTAGCCGCCGCCCGGGCGCATCAGGTGGTAGGCGCCCACCTGCGGGGCGAGGCGGCCGGCCACCTCGGACATCGGGGCGAGCAGCGGGAGGGAGCCGTCGGCGAGCTGGACGGTCTCGTAGGCGATGCCGGTGACGCCGTTGGCCAGGAGCGCGTCGGTGCAGGCCTTGTCGGCGGCGAGGTGCAGGTAGGTGAACAGGACGAGGCCCTTGCGCATGCGGTGGTACTCCTCCGCGATGGGCTCCTTCACCTTGAGGACCATGTCGGCGATGCCCCAGACCTCGTCGGGGTCCGGGATGATCCGCGCGCCGGCGGCGACGAAGGCGTCGTCGGCGAACGAGGAGCCGTCCCCGGCGCCCTTCTCCACCACGACATCGTGCCCGTGGCTCGTCAGCTCGCGGACGCCGGATGGCGTCATCGCGACCCGGTACTCATGGTTCTTGACCTCACGGGGGATACCGACTCTCATGCCGCACTCCTTTATGCCGCACTGCCTTTTCACTGGCAGGCACATCACCTGTTGCTCACAGGCACATCACCTGCGCTTTCCATGATGCATGATTGACGAAATAAAGCCTAGTTTCCTGAATTTAATTCTGTATGATTCCCATATGAGTCTTGATAGTTCAGAGGAAGAGTTGACTGGGCCCGCTGCGCTGAATCCTGTTCAAGATCAACGCCGACCGCTCAGCCTGGACGAGACCGACCGGCACATCCTGCGTGAGCTGGCACGCGACGCCCGGATGCCGAACAACACGCTCGCCGCGCGGGTCGGCATCGCGCCGTCCACGTGCCTGGGCCGCGTGCGGGCGCTGCGCGAGCGGGGCGTGATCCGCGGCTACCACGCGGACGTGGACCCGGTCGCGCTCGGCCGCCCGCTGCAGGCCATGATCGCGGTCCGCCTCCAGTTCGGCGCCCGCGGCCACCTGCGTGTGTTCGTCCGCGGCATGGCCCGCCTGCCGGAGGTGCTGAACGTCTTCTTCCTGGCCGGCAAGGACGACTTCCTGCTGCATGTCGCGGCCGCGTCCACCGAGGACCTGCGCAACTTCGTCGAGAAGCTCAGCTCCAACGCCGACGTCGCCTACACCGAGACGTCCCTGATCTTCGAACATCTCCGCGCTGACGTCGCGGGCTGACGTCGCGGGCCGACGTCGCGGGCCGGCGCGCGCTGCCCTCGGCGGAATCGCTCGACCCGCCCGCGGCCCGCGGCATAGCGTCGGTCCCGTGACTGGCGTTCAGGCTCCCGGCGACGGCACTGGCGACGGCGACGGCGAGGTCCGGTACATCCGGGCGGGCGCCGCGCGCCTGGCGTACCGCGCGTGGGGATCGCCGTCCGCGCCGCCGTCGGTCCTGCTGCACGCGCTCGGCGAAGAATCTTCGGACTGGGCGCCCGTGGCCGAAGCTTTCACGGACTCGCGGCGGGTCTACGCGCTCGACCTGCGCGGTCACGGCGCCAGCGACTGGGCCGGCCCGTACACGATCGAGCAGCTCACGACGGACCTGGCGGCGTTCCTGGACGCGCTGTCGCTCGACCGCGTCACGCTCGCGGGACACTCGCTCGGCGCCGCGCCGAGTTACCTGTACGCCGCGCGCTTTCCGGCGCGCGTGACCCGCCTGGTCCTGGAGGACCCCGCGCCGCCGTGGATGCGCGCGCCGCGTTTCCCGGACCGTCCTGGCGGGCCACTCGCGTTCGACTGGGGCGTGACGGCGCTGAGCAACGAGTTCACCGAGCCACAGGTCTCGTCCTGGCGTTCGTCCCTGCCGCGGATCACGGCCGCGACGCTCATCGTCGCGGGCGGGCCCGCCAGCCACGTGAACCAGGGCCGGCTCGCCGAGCTGGCCGCGCTGATCCCGGACTGCCGCCTGATCACGATTCCGGCCGGCCATCTCGTCCACGCGGCTCGCCCGGCCGAGTTCACCGCCGCCATCGCCCGGTTTCTGGGATAACCCGACCCGCCACGGTTCTCGATACCGATGCGGTTATCCCGCAGCGGAAACCGGGCAGAGCATGGGGCATCGGCCCGTGTGGCCGGAACGTGAGGAGAGGCAGGCGGCGATGCCATCTCAGGAACCGTACCGTGACGCGCTTGGGCGCGTGATTGAGGAAGTCATCGCGCCAGGGGCAGCCGATGTCGACGTCTCCGGCCGCTTCCCGCGCGAGCAGATCGAGGCGCTGGGTGACGGCGGGCTGCTCGGGCTTACGGTGCCCGCCGAGTTCGGGGGCGGCGGGGCGGGACCGCGCGACGCCGCCATCGTTATCCGGGAGCTCGGGATGGCCTGCGGATCCACCGCGATGGTCATGGCCATGCACTACTCCGCGGCCGCCGCGCTCACGGCGGCAGGGGCAAAAGACATCCTCACCGAGATCGCCACCGGGCGCCACCTCTCTACGCTGGCGTTCTCCGAGACGGGATCCCGCAGCCATTTCTGGGTGCCGCTCGGCACCGCTACGGCCGCCGACGCGGATGGCGGTACTGACGGCGACACGGTCCGGCTGGACGCCCGCAAGAGCTGGGTGACGTCCGCCGGGCAGGCCGACAGCTACGTGTGGTCAAGCCGCCCGCTGGACGCCGACGGACCGATGACACTCTGGCTGGTGCCACGGGACGCCGAAGGGCTGACAGTGGCCGGCTCCTTCGACGGACTCGGCCTCCGCGGCAACGCGTCGGCGCCGATGACCGCGGACGGGGTGCGGATCCCGCACGGCGCGATGCTCGGCGACGACGGCGGCGGGCTGGATCTCGCGATGGCGACCGTGCTGCCCGTGTTCCTGATCTGCAGCGCGTCGATGAGCGCTGGCCTGATGCGGCGCCTAGCCGAAGAAACGGCCGCGCACTTGCGGCGCACGCGGCTTGAGCACCTCGGCCAGAGCCTCGCGCAGCAGGAGCGGCCCCGGGCCGAGCTCGCCCGGCTGCGCATCGAGGCTGACCGCGCGTGGGCCCAGATCGCGCACACGCTCGACGCGGTGGAGGAGGGCCGCCCAGACGCCCAGTTGCTGGTACTCGAGGTGAAGGCCGCGGCCGGGGAGGCCGCGGCGGACGCCGCGGACCTAGCGCTGCGCGCCTGCGGCGGCGCCGCGTTCCGGAAGGAGTCACCGGTCGAGCGGCTGTTCCGTGACTCCCGCGCGGCACGGGTGATGGCTCCCACGACCGACGCCCTGTATGACTTCATAGGCCGCGCGCTGTGCGACCTTCCGCTGCTGGGGAGTGTCGCGTGAGCGGGCCGGATACGCTGCTGCTCGGCGCCGTCGCCTACGACCCGAAGGTCGTCACGATCTGGGACGGCTTCCGCGCCTGGCTGCGCGGCGAGGGCCTGGCGTTCGACTACGTGCTCTACTCGAACTACGAGCGGCAGGTTGACAATCTCGTCGCGGGCCGTATCGACGTCGCGTGGAACTCTCCGCTCGCCTGGGTCCGCGCCCGCCATCTCGCGGCGGCGCGGAACGTAATGGTGACCCCTGTCGCCATGCGGGACACCGATCGTGACCTGACCTCGGTGGTCGTGGTCCGGTCCGGCGACGCGGCGCGCGCGCTGTCCGACCTGAAGGGAACGACCGTCGCGACTGGCGCCATCGACTCCCCGCAGGGCACGCTGCTGCCGTTGTCGCTGCTGCGCGGCGCGGGCCTGGATCCGGGCGAGGACCTCACCATCCGGCGGTTCGACGTGGGCGTCGGACTGCACGGCGACCATGTCGGCGGCGAGCGCGCTGCCGCCCGCGCCCTCATGGCCGGCGATGCCCGCGCTGCCTGCATGCTCGACGGCAACCTCCTGCTCTTCTCCCGGGAAGGGGTGCTGCCGAGCGACGCGGCCCGAGTGATCGGACGGACGCCGCCCTACGATCACTGCATGATGACCGCCGGACCGTCCGCCGGCGAGGCGGTCACGGAGCGGTTCCGGACCCTGCTGCTCGGCATGGACTACGGCGACGAGCGGCTCCGCCCGCTGCTGGACCTGGAGGGACTCAAGCGGTGGCTGCCGCCACGCCTGGACGGCTACGCGCAGCTTGAGCGCGCGGCCGGCGAGGCTGGCTTCTACGACGCGGCGGGAACGGTCATCGCAGGTGACTACCAGCCCAGACCATGACCGGCGATGACCGGGACCAGGCGATGAGCCCGCGATGACCGGCGTGCCGACTGCCCGCCTGGCGGACCTCGGCCTCGACGAGGGCGGCCACCTCCTTGTCGAGCGTGCGCTCGCCGCGCTGCCGCCCGGCGGCCGGCTGGCGGTCACCGGGCGGCATCCCGCGCTGCCCCTCCATCTCGCGGCGTGGTGCCGGGCCAACGGCCATCGCCTCGAGCAAGATCGCCTCGCGCAAGACCGCCTCGCGCAAGACCGCCTAGAGCCAGGCGGTCCGCCAGACGCCAGACCGCTGCTGATCGTGAAGGGCACGGCGGGCGACGACCGGTGGCGGAACGCGGAACGCGCCGGCGACGCGGCGGGGCGGCCCGGCCGCCACGCGCAGCCGCGCTGGGGTCTCGCGGCCCGCGGTGCACTCGTGGAGCCGGGCGGCCCGCCGATCGGCGCGTCGTGGACGGACAGGGACTACGTATGGGCCGACATCGCGCCCCGGCTGTACGCCGCCGCGGCGGCCAGCCAGTGGGATCCGATGACCGGTGTCGGCTGGTCGGCAGCGGTGACACTCCCGGGAGAGATCGAACGGGCCGTGGTGCAGATCATGACGTACCTGGTCGAAAACGAGCAGGCCGCGCTGATCATCCCCGCCCGCATGCTGAGCCAGATCCACCCGTACTTCCGCGAGGTCATGCAGCTGCTGGCCACACAGGCGGCCGACGAGGCACGGCACATCGAGGTGTTCGCCCGCCGCGGCACGCTGGGCGGTGGCTTCCTCGGGACGTCGAGCGCCGGGGGCCGGACCTCGCTCCAGACGCTCCTCGCCGAGCCCGATTTCACGGTCGCCGGTTTCCTGCTGTCGGTCCTAGGCGAGGGCACATTCCTGGACCTGCTCCGTTTCCTGCACCGCCACGCCCCCGATCCCGTCACCGCGGACGTGACCAGGCTGGCCGCCCGCGACGAGGCGCGGCACGTCGCGTTCGGGACCGCTCACACGGCGCACACCGCCCACGCCGACCCGTCCTACCTGGGCAGGCTCCGGCAGGCCGTCGAACGGCGCCATGCCGTGCTGCTCGACACCGCGGGCCTGAACGCCGAGGTTTTCGACGCCCTCGTGCTGCTCGCGGCCGGGTCCTGGGATCCGGCCGCGATAAAGCGCGGCTGGCGGGCGGTAGCCGAACTCCGGCAGCAGATGGACGAGGGCCGCCGTCGCCGTCTGGCGTTCATCGGCTTCCCGGACGACGAGGCCGCCGAGTTGTCCGCCCTGCACACCCGGAATTTCATGTGAGCCTGGTTCCGGTGCCCGGAGTACCTCGTGGCGACAGACTGGTAGGCATGCTGCTTACCTACGGCCACGGCACCGAGTCCGCCGAGCGGACGGCGGCGGTACTGCGCGCCGCCGCGATCTCGTCGCTCGTGGACATCCGGATCGCCCCCGGCAGCAATCGGAACCCGCAGTTCGCCCGCGCGGCCATGGCGGAGTGGCTGACCGACGCCGGGATCGCCTACCGCTGGGAGAAGCGGCTCGGCGGCTTCCGCAAGCCCAGTCCCGCCAACCCGGACACCGCGTGGCGGGAGCAGATGTACCGGGGATACGCCGAGCACATGCGCTCGGCGGAATTCGCGGCCGCGATCGACGGGGTCCTGGAAGCGGCCAGGGCGTCGGCGGGCCGCGTCGCCGTCATGTGCTCCGAGAGCCAGTGGCGGCATTGCCATCGCCGCCTGCTCGCCGACTTCGTGTCGTCGGCGCGCGCCATTCCGGTCGGGCACCTCGCGCACGACGGGCGGATCGAGGAACACCGTCCCTCCCCCGGGCTCCGCGTGCGTGACGACGGGCTGCTCGTGTACGACGCCGGCCAAGGGACGCTCTTGTAGGAGCGGCCGGGGGTGTCACCACCGACGTTCAAGATAAACCTGCACGTGCCAGCCACATCGGAAACGGCGCCGGAAAACCGTAACGGGAATCCGGGCGGCCTGGTCTACGGTAGTCCGCGTGCGAAATGACCCTGAAATACACGCGGACGAGCGGGACGCGCTCGCCCAGTACCTCGACTATCAGCGCGAGACGATGCTGCTCAAGGCCGAAGGCCTGGACAAGGACCAGCTCGCCCGGCGAATCCCGACGTCGGGGCTGACCCTCGCCGGACTCCTCTACCACTGCGCCCTCAACGAGGAAGCCTGGATGGAGAAGCGTTTCGCCGGCCTCCCGGAGCGCGAGCCGTGGACGGACGTCGACTGGGACGCCGACCCGGACTGGGAATTCCATACCGCGACCGAACTCGACCCGGACGAGGTCCGCGGGCGTTACCAGGAAGCGTGCGAGCGGAGCCGCGCCGTCGCCGCCAGCGCGGGCAGCCTGGACCAGCGGTCCGTCGGCGCGCTCCGGAACGGGGAGCACTTCACCCTGCGCTGGGTCCTGCTGCACCTCATCGAGGAGACCGCCCGGCACGCCGGCCACGCCGACCTCCTGCGCGAGGCGATCGACGGGAGCACCGGGGAGTAGGTCAGGCGCTCCCGGCCCGGAACAGCGCCAGGCGAGCGGCCGACTTCCCGAAGACGGGATCGAGCAGGGGCAAGATAAGCCAGCGATACCGGGCCGGCAGTTCCGCCCGCAGGCCGTGTGGCGGCCGGGTGATCGCGGCGGACTCCACGACGCGCAGGCCGCACGGCTCCAGTTCGCGCGGGTCGTCACACCCCCACGTCCACGGCGCGTCGATGCCGCGCCGGGCGGCCGACTTATGCTGGCCCGCGAACGTGCGCCGCGCGTACATGTCGAAGGCCAGCAGCGCGCCAGGGAAGCGTTCCGCGATGCGGGTCAGGCTGGCGGTGACCTCGGCGTCGCTGAGGTAGGTGAGGACCCCGTCGGACACGAAGAAGTACGGCCCCGGGAGCTCCGCGACCGCGCCCAGCCACTCCTCGCTGGTGAGCGAAGCCTCGACCATCTGTCGCCGGCCGGTATCGGCGAAGTACCGGCGGCGCAAGGCGATCGTGTCGGGCAGGTCCAGGTCGATCCAGTGGACCGTCCCGTTATCCGTGCGCTCGAACCGCGAGTTCAGCCCGGTGCCGAGTTCCACGACGGTGCCCGCCGGATGCTCGGCGAGAAACCGCCGGACCCACCAGTCGAAGATCAGCGTCCGCACGACGCTGACCCAGACCCCGCCCCGGCCGTAGTCGTAGGCGGAATCGGCCGGGGCCGCCGCCATGACCTCGACGGACTTGGGATCATGCAACAGGGGGTGCCTCCCCCGCGTGGCGCGGGCACGGGCGGCGAGGGGGATGAACAACGTCGCCTGGATCGCGCCGAGTTTGTCCGGCTTGGTGTCTCCCATGCACCCCGTCCGTTCCTGACGCAGTGGCGCCAACGATCCAATCCTATTGGCGCGATGGCGCCGGCGGCCTAGTCCGGCTAGTTCACACGCCGTTGTCGATGGCGCTTTGCAGGGACTTGATGTAGCCGCCGCTCGTGTACGAGGCGCCGGAGACCGTGTCGATGCGGGCGCTTTGCGACGAGAGGGTCTCGGCGATCAGCTTCGGGAACGCGTACTGGCCGATCTGCACGTCCTCCTCGGTCGACGTCGGCTGCTCCAGGACGTTGACCTTGACGATCTTGCCCGCCTTCACGATCAGCTGTATCTGGACCGGGCCGTAGTTCGTGTTGGCCACGTTCCCCGTGACCGCGCGCTCCCCGGGGGCGAGCTTGACCGAGTTCGCCCCGGCCTCGCCCTGGACGTTCGCCCCGCCCGTGTCCGACCCGGCCGTGCCAGTGCCGACGCCGGAGAGGGGCGCCGACTGTGAGTCCACGGACCCTTCCGGGGAATGGCTCTTGAAGGCCAGCAGGGCGACGAGGCCCGCGACCGTCGCGGTGACCGCCAGGATGACACGGCGCATGCTCGCCCCTAGAACTCGAAGGATTCGAAGTGAACGCGGCGGCGCGGTACGCCGATGTCGTGCAGCGCCGCGGCCGCGGCGGCCGTCATGCCGGGCGGGCCGCACAGGTACACGTCCATCTGCTCGACGCCGGGGACCAGTTCGCGCAGCGCGGGCGCGGACAGCGGGTCGGCGGGGAAGGCGTCACGGCCGCCGACGAGGTAGTGCACCGTCGCGCCCTTCGCGGCGGCGATCGAGTCGAGCTCTGGCCGGAACACGACGTCGTCGTCCGAGCTGGCCCGGTACACCAGTGTCACCGGGCCGGGCAGCGTCGCGAACATGGCGCGCAGCGGGGCGACGCCCACGCCGCCCGCGAGCAGCAGGACCGGATGGCCGGACCCGGCGGACATGAACGCGCCGAACGGGCCCGCCGCGATCAGGCGCGTGCCCGGCTTGAGGGCGGCGAACTTGCCCTCGGCGTCGCGCAGGGTGATCCGCAGCAGGTCGTCGCTGGGGGCCGCCGACAGCGAGTAGGGATGCGACTGCCACCACAGGCCGCGCGTGAGGAACCGCCACCGGAAGAACTGCCCCGGCTCGGCTTCGAGCTCCCGCAGGCGCCTGCCCCGCACGTAGATCGAGACGGTCCGCGGCGCTTCCTCCCGCACCCCCGCCACCCGGAAGTCGTGCCGGACGTAGTCGCGGGCGGGGATCACGACCCGGTACCAGAGGACCGCCGCGCCGACCACGGCGTACAGCGCCGACCACCAGAACCGCGCGGCCAGGTCCGTGGTGAACGCGCTGCCGTCGGCGAACTGGTGGCTGAACGCGAGGGCGATCGCCAGGTACGTGTACAGGTGCAGGTAGTACCAGGTCTCGTACCTGAGCTTGCTCCTGACCTTCCGCGCGGACACGAACGCGGTGGCGAGCAGCAGGAACCACGCGACGGTCGCCATCAGCACGTCGGGGTAGCCGGTGAGCAGCGTGCCGGTCTCGGCGACCACGTTCTGGCGGGCCTCGACCGCGTAGCCCCAGATGATGAGCAGGGCATGGGCGCTCACCAGGCTGATCACGTACCGGCCGCCCATCGCGTGCCAGCGGGCGAGCCGGTCGGCGCCCGCGCCGCGCTCGACCGGCGGAATCCGGGCCATGAGCGCGACGAGGACGACGACGGAATACCCGCATTCGAGCCCGCAGATCTGCCCCGCACCGGTGAGCCAACCCCCTAGCCCATTCACGTCGGGGGTGCTCGCCCACCACAAGTACACCGCCGCCGCGGCGCCGGCGGCGATGAGCCCGAGGACGACGCGCGGGGGGATGGCCATCGCCCTGCGCCCGCGTATGACGGCCGCCGCCGGTCCCGCGCTCATGTCTCTATTGTTCCCGGTCTCCGCCGCTGCCCTGGCCGTGGCGCCCGCGGCGGGCGGGCCGGACTCGGGGGCGGCGTCAGGCGAGCGTGATTTCGTTGCCATTCACCTTGATCGACTCGGTGGGCAGCGGTTTGGTCGCCGGCCCCTGGACGACGCTGCCGTCCTTGACGCTGAACTCGCTGCCGTGGCAGGGGCAGTCGATAGTGCCGTTCGCGACCTGGTCGACGAGGCACTGCATGTGCGTGCAGACGGCGCTGAAGGCCCTGAACTGGCCGGCTTCCGGCTGGGTGACGACGATCTGCTGGCCGGAGAAGACCTTGCCGCCGCCAACGGGGATGTCGGTGGTGGCGGCGAGGACGTTCTTGCCCGCGCTGCCGCTGCCCGTACTGCCGCTCGCGGTGCCGGCGGCACTGGCGCCGGCGGCGCCCGAGGCGGGCAGCGCCGATCCCGCGGATGAACTGGAGGTTGCTGAACTGCAGGCGCTGATGGCGCCCGCGAGACCGACGAGACCGGCACCCGCCAGAACGCCGCGTCGCGTGGCCCTGCTCCGCGCCGTATCGGTCTGCACCGCGTCCCGCTGAGGCTGCGTTGTCACTCGCGCTCCTTGTTCACTCGGTGGTTCCGCTCCTCGCTACTGGATACGGGAGCGACCCGGTCTCCGGATTGGTTCGGCGGGTCCCGTAACCGTGCCGTAAGGAACGCCGGAAGTGGCCAGGAACGGCACGTCCGCCAGGCGTGACCACGAAGAGTGACGAAACAGTTGTCGGCAGGCGCACAAGTCAGAATTAAATTTCGCACACGACCGCACACGGTCAATATCGAATTCTTGCACTGACATTTGCAAATGGCACGATATATGGCTACTTCGCAAGTTTTGCCTTACCCGTCCGCCATACTGCTCTGACCTTACAGAGGGTATTCATAAATGCGCGTAGCGCCATAATCTTGCCAGAAGAGGCATCACGGATGGGACACGGGCAAATGCTTAGAGTTAGCAAGGTTGAAGACTGGCTGCGCAGGGCACCTACGCGCCCTGACCTGAGCACGCGCGGCGACTGCGTGATCATCCGCTCGAGCGAGGGCCGCGGGAGCGGCTCAGGCGACGGCAACGGCAACGGCACCGCCATAAGCCCCGAATCCGTAAAAACCCTGACACTTGGCGTCACCGGCCAGGCGGCCGAATCCCAGGCGCTGCGCCTCCAGCTAGTGATGATTCCGCCGGGAACGCGCGGGATGCCACACTTTCATGCCGACCACGAGTCCGCCATCTACACTGTGAGCGGTGAGACCGAAATCTGGCACGGTAATGGGCTTGTGAAGCGGACCGTCATGCGTGCCGGCGATTTCATGTACGTTCCGCCGGGGACCCCGCATCTCGCGGTGAACCGGAGCGACGTCATGACGATCACGGTCACCGCCAGCACAGACCCCGAGGAACGGGAGGACGTGGTCGTGGTCGAACTTCCGCGGCACTTGGCTGACGTGCTCAGCTTTCCAGTCGCCGTGCGGGAGTAACCCAGACCCCGCGCCCGCCTCCCGCGGGGAAGCGGCGAGTCCGGTATTAGTTGGCGGCGGCACCTCCTCCTCCGCCGGCTTCCAGGGGCCTCTCTCCCCCCTCCCAACCGGACAAGCCGCAGTTTGGCCGCGGTTCTCGCTGGTGTAGCAGCGGGAACCGCGGCCAATCCCGTTTCGAGGGGGTTCCGGTATTGAGTTGGCGCCCGGCGCCCGGTCCCGCGGATCCCACGGCCGGCTCTGCCCGGTTATCGCGTTACCCAGCCCAGGCCCGGCCCGGTAACACAGGTAGTGGAGTTTTCGCGGGTCACTTGTGCCATGAGACCCGACGAGGTTCGCCTGGACGGGTTCTCCGCCCCGATATATCGTCCTATATCCGGCGCCGTTCAGTCCCGGAAATGACCAACCTGGCCCCACTTCCATGATCATGGGTCGTCGATACCAAATAACGGCGTGTCTGGCTCTGGCTCATATTTCGTGATGGTAACGAGCGTGGTGCGGCGGACCCGGCCGGTTCGTAACGATCCGGTATGTCCTGGCATGGGACCGGCGTGTTG
>Ga0210389_10001605_pt1 | contig 18262 bp, 16 predicted proteins | sample IncBWH28OmetaG_FD_160127 | JGI IMG/M metagenome (GOLD analysis project Ga0210389, IMG submission 160127) | Forest soil microbial communities from Barre Woods Harvard Forest LTER site, Petersham, Massachusetts, United States - Inc-BW-H-28-O ...
AATGGAAATTGGAAAATGGGGAGGCGTGGCGAGAAAAGAGAACAGGAAAAGATAACGCAGAGACGCAGAGTGCGCAGAGGGTTCGCAGAGAAGAGAAAGATTTCACCACAGAGGGCACCGAGAGCACAGAGAAGAGGGGAGGATGGGGGATCGATGAGGATGCATCGTTTGCGAGTTGGTGTGGGAATTTTGATGGGGATAGGGCTGAGCCTGGTTGCGGCTCGCGGCGCGAATGCAGGGCAGGAGTTGGATGGGCGGGTGGATGCGTTGGTTGGGGCGGAGATGCGGGAGCAGCGGGTGCCGGGGTTGGCGCTGGCGGTGCTGCGCGAGGGGAAGGTAGTGAAGGCGCGGGGATATGGATTGGCGAATTTGGAGTTGGATGTGGCGGTGAAGGCGGAGACAGTGTTTCAGACGGGTTCGGTGGGGAAACAGTTTGCGGCCACGGCGGTGATGATGCTGGTGGAGGAGGGAAAGGTTGGGCTGGACGATAAGTTGAGCAAGTATCTGGAGGGGACGCCGGCGGCTTGGAAGGATGTTACGGTGCGGAATTTACTGACGCACACCTCGGGGATTGCGGACTACACGGGGCACGAATATACGAAGGCGGGGGGATTGATCAACCTGCGGGGGGATTATACCGAGGCGGAGTTGTATCAGAAGCTGGTGCAGTTGCCTTTGAATTTTGAGACGGGGACGAAATGGAAATACAGCAATACGGGTTATGTGCTGCTGGGATTCTTGATTCACAAGGTGACTGGGGAATTTTATGGGGATTATCTGCAGGAGCGGATTTTCCGGCCGCTGGGGATGAGCGCTACGCGGATTATCAGCGAAGCGGATATTGTGCCGAACCGGGCTAGCGGATATGAATTGGTGAAGGGCGAGATTAAGAACCAGGGGTGGGTTTCGGCGACGCTGAACACAACGGCTGATGGAGCGTTGTATACGAATGTGCTGGATTTGGGGAAGTGGGATGCGGCGTTGTATACGGAGAAGCTTTTGAAGCGGGGGAGTTTCGAGCAGATGTGGACGCCGGTGAAGTTGAAGGATGGGAAGACGTATCCTTATGGCTTTGGATGGTTTTTGGGTGAGGCGAATGGGCACAGATTGATTGAGCATGATGGGGCTTGGCAGGGTTTTACGATGAACATTTCGCGGTATGTGGACGATAAGCTGACCGTGATTGTGATGACGAATCTGGATGAGGGGCATTCGAAGCCGGAGAAGATTGCGCATGGGGTGGCGGGTTTGTATGAGGGAAAGCTGGCAGCCGCCGGCCATTAAAATGAGAGAAGCGGAAAAGCGCAGAAGGCGCGGAGACAGGTTGGTTTATATTACGCTTCGCGGATTGAGTTAGGAGAGAAATTGAGCAGAGTAATCACGTCAGGATTGCAATGTGTTTTGATTGGCTTTCTCCTTGGCGTACTGCTGAACAGCCCGACTAGAGCGCGGGGAGGAACTCAGTCTGCTGACCGTGCATCCTCTGTAACGATGGCTCCATCCCTGCCAGGGGAAATCCGAATCCTGGTGGGATTTAGGGATGGGAAAGGTAGGCCGGTTCCTGTTCCCTCCAAAGAAACTCTAACTGCTCGCCTCGACGAAACACCAATCGAAATCGAGGACCTGCGCCCACTAAGGAATGAGCCGCTTATCTTTTCGCTGATCGTGGATAAGAGCGGATCAAGTCGATCTAACGGGGACAAACAAACGGCGGCGGCGGTCAGTCTTTTTAGGGCACTTTCTACTGGCGACAACCACGGTTATTTGGCCGTGTTCAAAGATGGTGTTTCTGCCAGCAAACAATTTGCTTATCCATCAGAAGTGGAACAAATATTGAAGGAGATCCCACCGGGGGGCGGGACAGCGCTATATGACGCAATAGAGGTCGTCTGTAAAGAACAACTCAACTCGAACTTGCTCCCACCCAATTCTCGGCGCGCCATATTTGTCTTTTCCGATGGCGGGGATAATACGAGCCACATTCCTCTGACCAAGACGATCGAAGTAGCACAGAAAGCCGGAATCCCGATCATTTCCATTAAACTCCGTGTGGACACAGAGGGCAAAAGGCAAGAAAAGGGTGAACTAGCGGCGCTCAAGTCTCTTACCGAGAGTACAGGCGGAATGTCAGTCCTTCCTGACGAAGACCGTGATGAGCTGGGACAATTACCCAGCCTTCTGGAAGGACAATCGGTACTGACACTGAAGACACCGGAGCTTAAACATAAGAAAACTTATACTTTGAAAATTGAAAGTCTCTTGAAAAACGTCAAAGTTTTGTCACCAGCCGAGTTTATCGCCCCGTAGTTGTACAACGAGCACGAAAAAAGGAGAGACCCGGGTACCAAGCCAGGAACGGCTGTGCTACCGGAGGGATTGGGGTTTGGAAACTTGGAGCAAGAGGGGCTTGTGCGGGGGGCGGAGTTTGTTATGATTTGGACGTTCCTCGTGAGCAGGGGCTACAGCGCCGCTTCCTGCTCGGCGACACAACAGGATTGTTGTGCTCGCATACACTCAGCCTTCCCCCGGCTATAAAAGCGGCCCACCTCAGAAGGTGGGCCCTACATAGGAAAGAGCTGAGGAGAGCTTCGTGCGCTTCCTGACACCAACTGAAAATAAGCGGCTCAATGAGCTGATCGGATTTTTGTGCGTAGTGGCGGCGGTCCTGGTTGGACTGGCGCTGATTTCGTATTCCCCGCGGGATGCGGCGTTCAATGTGAGCGCTACGGGCGGGGAGGGTCACATCACGCGCAACTGGATGGGACCGGTGGGGGCGTATTCGTCGGACCTGCTGTTCCAGATATTCGGGTTTGCCGCGTTTTTGATTCCGGTGGCGGTGGGGATTCTGGGCTACCGGTGGTGCCGGAGCCGGGCGATTGATTCGCAGGCGGCGACGTTGTCGGGATACGTGTTGCTGATGCTGTCGCTCCCTTCCCTGCTGTCGCTGGTGAAATTTCCGGAGGTGCGCGGGGCGGTGCCGGCGGGGGGCGTGCTGGGTTCGCTGGTTTCGAGCGGGTTGCAGAGCGGATTTAATTTTTGGGGCGCGTTTCTGGTGGCGGGAGCGCTGCTGGTGGTGTCGCTGTTTATGACTACGAGATTTTCGTTCAGCGGGGCGCATGCCTGGGCGAGCAGTTCGAAGGGGCCGCTGGGGAAGATCGAGAAGATGGGGATTTTGCAGCGGGCGCAGGCTCGTTGGGAGGATTGGCGGGAAGAGCGCGAGCAGGAGCGGATGAAGCGGGCGGTGGAAGAGCGACGGATTGTGGGGCGGAAGCCGGTGGCTCCGCAGATTGCGGGCAAGGCTGAAGCGGAGAAGGAAGAGTCGAAGGGGATCAAGCTGGAGGATTTGAGCGACATTTTCAAGAGGAAAAGGGCCACGGCGGTGGCGGAGAAGGACGAGGAGGAAGCAGAGACGAAGCATAAGGCGCCGATCATGGTGCTGAGTAAGGAAAAGCCCATCGCTGGCGCTCAGGGCAAGGGCGATCCGAAGATTGCGAAGGGGAATGCAAATTACAAACTGCCGCCGATTAATTTGCTGCGCGAAGGCGAGGGCAGCCACAAGCTGGATGAGAACGAACTGAAATACAGGGCGCGGGCGATTGAAGAGAAGTGCCACGAGTTTGACGTGGAAGGGCGCGTGACGCAGATCAATCCGGGGCCGGTGGTGACGACGTTTGAGTTCAAGCCGGAAGCAGGGATCAAGTACAGCCGGATTATCGGATTGACGGAGGATTTGTGCCTGGCGCTGCAGGCGGAGTCGATCCTGATCGAGCGGATACCGGGAAAATCGACGATCGGCATTGAGGTGCCGAACGACAAGCGGGAGACGATTGCGCTGCGGGAGATTATCGAAGCGCAGGAGTTCGCGAATTCGCCGAGCAAGCTGACGCTGGCGATGGGGCGGGATTTGCACGGGCGGATCCGGGTGACGGATCTGGCGTCGATGCCGCACTTGCTGATTGCGGGTTCGACGGGTACGGGTAAGAGCGTGTTCATCAATTCGCTGATGATGTCGATTTTGTACAAGGCTACGCCGGACGAAGTGAAGATGGTGCTGGTGGACCCGAAGCGGCTGGAGCTGAATTTGTACGAGGGGATTCCGCACTTGATCGCGCCGGTGGTGACGGACCCGAAGATCGCGTCAAATGTGTTGAGGAATGCTACACGGGAGATGGAGAACCGGCTGAAGCTGCTGGCTCAGCGCGGTGTGAGGAATATTGACCAGTACAACCGGACGTTTCAGAAACAGCAGCCGCTTTCGTTGTTTGAGAATGTGGAGGAGAGCGAGCACAAGCCTCTGCCGTATTTGATCATCATTATTGACGAGTTGGCGGACTTGATGATGGTGGACACGAATAATGTGGAGGAATCGATTACGCGACTTGCGCAGATGGCGCGCGCGGTGGGGATTCATTTGATACTGGCGACGCAGCGGCCTTCGGTGGACGTGATTACGGGGTTGATCAAGGCGAACTTCCCTGCCCGGATTTCTTTCCGCGTGGCCAGTAAGGTGGATTCGCGGACGATTCTGGATTCGAATGGATCGGAATCGTTGCTGGGCCGAGGCGACATGCTGTATTTACCGGCTGGTTCTGCGAGGTTGCACCGGATTCATGGCCCGCTGGTGAGCGAGGACGAGATTGTGAGCGTTTGCGATTTCTGGCGTCAGCAGGCACAGGCGAAATACAACGAGGCTTTGCTGGAGGCGCCGAAGGACGAGGATGGGAAGCCGATCACAAATGCGAAGGGCGGCGGTTCGCAGAGCGCGGGCGCGGCGGAGGCCGGCGGCGAGGATATTGATGATGATTTGTACCAAGATGCGGTAAGGATTTGCTGCGAGATGGGAAGGGCGTCTACTTCTACGTTGCAGCGGAGATTGCGGATTGGGTATGGGCGGGCGGCGCATTTGATTGACATTATGGAGAAGGATGGGATTGTGGGGCCGCCGGATGGGACGCGGCCGAGAGAAGTGTTGAAGGATCGGGGTTGGATGAAGGAGTTTGACGATTCTCAGGCGTGAGTGATGTGCTGCAAAAGAATTGATAACAGATAACAGCGAACAGATAGCAGGAAGCTGCGAACTCCTTCCATCTCCGATTTCTCTCACCGGCATGATTAGCTCTCTACAACGCTTTCTTAGACTTCAAGCCATGCCATCTCACCGATGGCATCAGCGTCTGGAACTATTCTGTCTTAGCGCCCTTCTGATTTGCGCAACCTGCCTGTACGGCGCCGTGAGCGTCTACGGACAGGGGCGGGCGCGTGTTGTGCACGTGTTTGTGGCGCTTGCGGACAATGCGCACCAAGGGATTGTGCCGGTGCCGGCGGCGCTGGGAAATGGGGATGACCCGGGGCGCAATCTGTATTGGGGTGCGGCGTACGGGGTTCGGACGTATTTCCGGAAGAGCGCCGGCTGGAAAGAAATAGCATTGCTGCAGAACCCGAGCGCTGCGGTTTTGGAGCGAGCGGTTTTTTATCATGCGAGTGGGAATGTGTATCTAGTCGCTGATGCGTACCGGGGCCGGGAGATTAAGAAAACCATCACAGATTTCTTTGAAGCGTCCGCCGGATTGAATAAGGAGAAGGCGATTCGAGTGAAGGGGGCGAGTGGGAAAGAAGTTGGGATATTTCCCCAGCCTGATTTGGCGGTCTATGTGGGGCACGACGGGTTGATGGATTTTGCGATGGAGAGAAAGTTTCAGGGAGAACCCGGGGACCGGAGAGAGGCGATCGTTCTTGCTTGTGCGAGCAAGGCGTATTTCGGCCCCAATCTGAAGCCGACTGGCGCACAGCCGATTCTTTGGACTACGGGATTGATGGCGCCGGAGGCGTACACATTAAAGGATGCGTTGGATGGGTGGATGGATGGGGAGACGGCTGAGCAGATTCGTGAGCGGGCGGCGAGAGCGTACGCCAAATATCAGAAGATCAGCATCAAGGCGTCGTTGGGGTTGTTTTCGTCGGCATGGTGAGGCCCTGGCGGGTTTGAATTAGAGCGGAAGAAAAGAAAGTCTAACGCAGAGTCGCAGAGAGCACAGAGGAAGCGCAGAGAAGAAAGAAGAGAACGGCCCGCCTCGGAAGGCGGGTCCTACGGATTCAGAACAACCCAAGAGGGCCGGGCGAGCCCGGCCCCTACAAGAGGGAAACCCAAGAGCACAGGCTGAAGCCTATGCTACCTGGCACGTATTAGGAGTGGGATTCTAGAAATTTGCCGAGGGTGGTGGCGGCGTGTTCGCAGAGTTTGCGGTCGTCGGGGCCGAAGGCGGCGAGGAAGTGGGAGTCGATGTCGAGTTCGCCGACGACTTTGCCGCGGACGAAGACGGGGACGACGATTTCGGATTTGGTTTCGAGGGAGCAGGCGAGATAGCGGGAGTCGGCGTTGACGTCGTCGACGACGATGGTTTTGCCGCTGGAGGCAGCGGCGCCGCAGATGCCCTGGTTGAGGGGAATGCGGGTGTGGGGCGTCATGGTGCCTTTGAAGGGGCCGAGGACGAGGGTGTCGCCGCCTTCCCTTTCGAGCATGTAGAAGCCGACCCAGTTGTAACGGGTGAGCTTTTCGTGGAGAAGGGCGACGATGGATTTCATGAGGGCTTCGCCGGAGGAAGCGGATTTGGCGAGGGCGTCGAGTTGGGGAATGATGTCGGTGGATTTTTGTTGTGTGGTGGTCATCGAGATTATTTTAGCGTGTGGGCGGGGTTAGGCGCAAAAAATCAAACGCGCCCGCCCCGCAAAAGCATCCGGGGTGAAGAATGCGCACCTCAGAAGGCGGCCGCTACAAAGGAGAAGACAAAAGCAGGTGGGCGACCCGGTAGGGATGGCGGTGATTAAGATCCCCACGTGCAACACCGGCACGCAGGGCAACCGAAGAAAATGGCTATTACGAGTGGCTGGGGAGGAGGCGGACTACGTCGTTGTACATTACGTAGGCGAGAAGGACCAGGAGGAAGACCAAGCCTACCTGGATGAAGCGTTCTTTGAAGGCCAGGCTGAAGTCGCGGCGGCGGAGGCCCTCGAGGGAGAGGAGGAGGATGTGGCCCCCGTCGAGGATAGGGATGGGAAGAAGATTGAGGATGCCGAGATTGACGCTGATGAGCGCCATCATGGAGATGACTGTGAAGGGGCCTTGCGAAACGGCTTCGCCGGCGGCGCGAGAGATCCCGACTACGCTTTGGAGTTGCTTAACGGAGACGCGGCCGCTGAAGAGTTTGCCGAATACGCCGAAGGTTTCTTCGACGATATCCCAGGTGCGTGAGCGGGCTTCGGAGACGGATTGTACGAGGCCGACGCGCTTGTAAGCGAGGGCGACTTCGGGAGCCACGCCGATCTGATATTTGGTGTCGGAGGTGTCGGCGATGCCCTGCTTGGGCGCGACAGAAAGGGTGAGCGTCTGGCCGCCGCGTTCGACTTCGAGTTGCAGGGTTTTGCCGCCGGAGCCGCGAACGAGATCCACGAACTGATCCCAGTATTCAATTTTTTGACCGTCGATGGCGCGAACTAGGTCGCCGGAGCGGAGGCCTGCGCGGCTGGCGGGCGTGCCGGAAGCGACTTCGCTGATGCGCGCCGGAATTGGGGCGTAGCCTAAGGGATGCGAGCCGGGATCATTTTTCAGCGGAACAGAAACGGAGCGGATGGCGCCGTTGTTTTCGACTTCGATGTTAAGAGAAGTGCCAGGAGCGGTGCGGGAGAGAAGCGATTGCACCTGTTCCCAGATGGGGTTCTTGAGATTGTTAACGGAGAGAACGTGATCGCCTGACTGGAGCGAGTTTGACGTGGACAGTTGAGTGGGAGGAGCGGCGACGACGATGGGCTTGCTGAGAAAAGCGGGGTAAGGGATGCCTGCGATCAGATAGTAGGCGCTGAGGAGAAAGATCGGAAAGATGAGATTGACGGTCGGGCCGGCGACGGAGATGAGCGCGCGCTGCCAGCGCTTTTTGGACATGAGCTCATCGGGAGAGCCGGTGGGAGCCTGATCGCTGGAGTCGACGTCGGTGATGTCCTGCCCGGCCATGCGGACGTAGCCGCCGAGAGGGACGGCGCTGATGCGCCAATCGGTGTCGCCACGCTTGAAGCCGAAAAGGCGCGGGCCAAAGCCGATGGAGAAGACGTCAACGCGCACGCCGAAAAGGCGGGCGATGATGAAGTGTCCCCATTCGTGGACGAGGATGATGACGCCGAGAACTAGAATGATGCCGATTGCGGTGTTCATGCGGGAACGATGCCCTCTCGTGACTCGATATAAGTTTCGCATAGTTAGATGCAGGGAGGAAAGCGAAGGGTGGGCGGAGGGGACGTAATCGGTTATCAGTAAGATGCGAACAGATAGCAGCGATCAGGAGGCGGGAGTGGGAGGTGGTCTCAGTGGTGGCGGTGAGGTTTACGTGTTGCCGAGGTCCCTCCGCTGCGTGGCCGACGTTCGCGCGGCGCGAACGAAAGAGAAAATCGGCCTCTCCGGTCGGGATGACAGTATCGGAAAAGGCGGAAGAAGAGTTGCGCTAGAAGGTGTCGGCGGTGATTTCGGGATCTTTGGGGGTCCAGTCGTCGGGGGGGAAGGAGATGCGCCAGAATTTGGGGGCGGGGCGGAGGAATTCGACGCCGACTTCGGATTTGCCTTCGGAGACGGGGGTGACGTGGACGACACGGACGAATTGTTCTTCAAGGGTTTCGGTGTGGCGGATGAGGATTTTCTGGTTCAGCGTAACGCGCATCGAGAGAGAGAGCAGTGCGCCGTGGGCGCTGACGTTGGTGGTGAAGGCGTTTTCGGAGACGTGCTGGTTGTCGGCGCCGCGAGCGACGATGAGGATGGGGAGGCGGAGGAGAACGCGCTGGCTGCGGCGGCGATTGGGAACAGGAGCGTGGTTGGAGGTGGGAGTGGTCACGGGGGAGATGGCCTGAGGATAGTGTTGGAGAAGAAGTCGGGAAGGTCAAGAGGAGGAAAGTACTAAGGTGCCCTTAGGCTCCCACAATACGTCACACATTGCGGTAGCCGCGTTCTTGCAAGACCCAACTGTTGCCATCCGGGTCCGAGAAGTTGGCGAAGCTGGCGTAGTCTGCGCGTGCAGGATCGAGCCCGGGCGCGAAGCCTCCGTCCCAAGCGCCGATGGGCGTCTTGTGGCGAATCTCGCCGACGTCGACTCCACGTTCGAGTAGGCGGCTCCGTGTCGCCTGGAGGTCCGCGACAACGAGATAGACTTTGCGGAGCGAGCCCGCGGGCGCATCGGTTAGTCCTTTGGCGACCTGGATGGAGCAGCTGGAGCCCGGGGGAGTGAGCTGAACGACGCGAAAGGCGCCACTGGGAGAATAGTCCACGTCGAGGCGGAAGCCGAGCTGATCTTTGTAGAACCGTAGAGCGCGGTCAACGTCACTGACGGGCAGGATGATTACCTCAAGGGAAAATGTTAGCGTTGCCATGGCTGAGTTCCTCCGGTAAGACGGTCTAACGCCGAGGTGTCGCCTCGGCAATGCTGAGCTCGCGGTCGGGGCCGTGTGGAATCACGGCCTGGCCAGGCTCAAGGCGGAGTTGGGTGCCGTCCAAATAGACCGAAACAACGTCCGGTTCGAACGAAATGAAGCCGGAAATGCGAACAACTTCAGGATAGGCTTCGCGATATGACCATGCCGCAAGGCGCGCGTCGCCGATATCGAAGTAGCTGCAGAGGCCTTTGTAGGGACAAAAAGGTTTGATGTTCCACGAAGGTAAGAGCGGACTCATCGATGTCGGCACTCGGAACGTACCAGCGCGGAGCAAAACCGGACTCGTAGAGGACCAGAGGCCGCTTACTCTCCGCGACGACGCGGTCGCGATCACGAACCAGGAGATGGCGCGAAGTTTGGCGGATGTCAATTCGATGGTAACTGTCGGCAGCATGGCCCAAGACGCGTTCCTCTTCTTCGAAGAAGGCGTCCATGGCCCGCCAAGCAAACGCGATCCGCCCACTAAGATCGCCCGCAAAGGCGGGGAGGTCCACGTGTTGCCACGCTCCGCGCGGCGCACGCTGATCACCGGCTTTAACGAGGAACCAGGAAGTTTGCCCCAGATCGGGATGTTTCGTGATGTGCTCGCTGCGCTCTAGAACTTCTGGAGACACATCGGCTTCTGGAAAATAAGCAACGGGATAACGGCCAGGTTCAAAAAATAGAAGAACGTTTTCACTGTCGGCGATCCAAACTCCGCCGAACCGCACTCGCATGCGCCGGCGCAACGGCTCGATGTACAGCAGTCGTTCAGGTAGTGGCTCGGGCACCAGGAAACGGCCGATGGCTCCCGGTGCGAGTGGACCTTGTTGCCAAGACAGTCCCATGATTTTGCTCCTCTTGGGGAATCCTTGACCTGTGAACCGACGTCACGCGCGCTTTGCTTGGCTCCGGTCAGCCCAACGCCCCATCCAGTCGGCGATGGCGCGGCCGATTTCGTCCGGCGAATCTTCCTGAACGAAATGGACTCCCGCAACCGTGACCTCGGTCTGAGCTGGCCATGCGCGGACAGTTTCAAGATTCGCACCACCGCCTAGCAGCGCACCGGGCTCGGCCTTTATGAACAGCTTGGGCAGATCACTCGTCGCCAGCCATTCCGCGTACGCATTCACGATGGCATTCACGTCGGCGGGCTCTCCCTCAATAGGGATCTCCCGGGGAAACGTTAGCGTTGGCCGCCGCCCTTCGCCGGGTTCTGCGAACGGCCGCCGGTACTGCGCCATTTCTTCGGCGGCCAAGGTACGCAGAACGGCACCTGGCAGAATCTTCTCGATGAAGAAGTTTTCTTCGAGAACCATTTTCTCGCCAGCCTCGGAGCGCAGGGCCTCCAAAAATGGACGCATGTTCATCACGTCCCAGTGATCCCAGCCTTGCGGCCGAACGATCGCCTCCATAAATGCGATACCCTTCACGGCCTTACGATGGCGGTTCGCCCAATCAAAGCCGAGGGCTGAACCCCAGTCGTGAATGACCAGGGTGACCCGCTCGCGCACATCCAGGGCATCGAGCAGCGCGTCAAGATGGCGGCGGTGCTCGACGAAGCGATAGGAGCCGGGGCCACTGTTAAGTAGCTTGTCGGAGTCACCCATACCAATCAGGTCGGGAGCGATGCAGCGGCCTAGTGGCTGCAAATGCGGCAACACATTACGCCAGAGGTATGAGGACGTGGGATTCCCGTGCAACAACACAATGGGATCGCCCTGCCCCACTTCCACGTATGCCATTTCGCGTCCGAGGACTCGACACCGCTTCTTTTGGTACGGAAATGCCGACGAGATCATGTTCGCTCCTCCTCTAGTAGCCGAGTACAACCTAATGGTCCAACTCTTCGGAATGCAACTACGAGAGAGAGAACCAATCCTCCGTGCCGGACGATGGTTATTTGGGCCACTCCGCGTCAGATTCTCAACTCTGGCCGCAAGATACAAAAACAAATTACCTAAGGCTGGTTACATACCTGGGAACGGAGGAAGCGGGGGTTGCGAGCCTTTTCTGGAGGTGCTTGGAGGGATGGTCCCGGAGGAGGGAGTCGAACCCACACGGGGAGTGATCCCCGGCAGATTTTGAGTCTGCTGCGTCTGCCAGTTCCGCCACTCCGGGAGGACCTATAGGAAAGTAACATGAGGGAGGAGGGAGGGTAAAGCGGAGGAGGGTGGCAGAGCCATGCGGCGATTTCCAAAATTTCAGTCTGGCAGAAGTTGACCGCCCATACGCAATCGACAAAGGGATCAGTGTTCATGAAAACTGGGTGGTGATAGCCTGAGTGGCAGGCGACGTTCTGGTGGTGACTCGATGAAAAGAATCGTAACTATGTTGGTTCTGATGCTGGGACTGGCGTGCAGCCGAACCGCCATAGGAGAAAATAGCAAGCGTATCGTGCTGCCGAACCCGAGGCTGCTCAGGTGCAACTACTCCGATTGCTACCAAATGTGGTTGGAGAAAACTTTTGGAGCCAACGGCGTTTTCCCGAAGCAATTCAGCATCGACATGAATGGAAAGTGCCTGTACGGCATGACGGCACTCTATGACAAATCCGTACCCATTGAGGACATCACGGCGGCGATTGATGAACAGTATGGGAAGTGGGCCATCTCCGAACCCGAAAAATTGCCATTGAAACTCTGGCGCGTGGAGCCAGAGAAGTTTGCGATTCAGTTGAGTACGGCAAGTAAGCAGGACGAAAAACGGAAAATAGCCGACGCGGGAACCAAACAAGTCCTTTACATAGCTTTTGGAGGTAGGTCCGCTTGCAACGGTCGCTGATGCTTCTTTGCTGACTTGCCTGTCCTTAATAAATAAAAATCCCCTCAGTTTTGGAATCCTGGCTGGTTCTTGATTAAAGAGGTGATCGGGTACTGGCGGGCTTGCTGGCAGGATGCCGGCGCTACCAGCTAGTGATGCCACGGATGGCTGCGCCGGCGAGTTGGTTGCTTAAAAGCCAAAAAAAGCAGATTCCTCACCCCGTTCAAAAGGCGAACGGGGTTCGGAATGGCGGGTTTGTGTATGGTCGGCGATCCTCTTCAATGGTGGCGTTGGAGTTTGGAGTTAGGTGGGTAAAAGCGGAGGCTTTGCCTCCGCACTCAAAAGTAAGAGGCGCGCCTCCCTTCCTCCATCAGGGCGAGCAGGAGGCGGCCGCTACAACGGCGAAAACCAAGAACCGGTCTGAAGACCGGCCACTACAAAAGCGGGAACTTGCGGGGCCACCTGAAGGTGGCCGCTACGTGGGAGTGGAGGCGGTGGCGGAGTTTATGGTGGCGGGGATGTTGACGGATTGGCCGTCGTAGAAGCGGCGGTAGCCTTCGATTACTTCGTGGATAGCTAGTTCCCTTTTGTCGGGAGGGGTGGCATTGATGATGCGCTTGAAGGGGGCGGCGAGTTCGCTGCCGCCTTGCCAGGCTTGTTCGGGAGGGCCGGGCCAGGCCCAGGTGATTTTGTGCTTGGTGACGCGCGCATCCAGGAAGCCGGCGAGGCAGAGGAGTTCGGACAATTTTTTTTCGTCGGCGAAGCGGAACACGTGGGGCGCGTCCGGAGGGGGCGGCGGGACGTCGACGTATTTTAGGAAGGGGCGAAGCATGGTGCTGAAGAGAGGATTTTCTTCCATGGAGCCCCAGGTGACGAAGGAGACGCGGCCGCCGGGTTTGAGGACACGGCGCATTTCGCCGAGGGCTTTCTGGATGTCGGGGATGAACATGATGCCGAAGCGGCAGGTGATGCGATCGAAGAGGCCGGCGGGGAATGGGAGTTGCTCGGCGTCGGCGGCACGGAAGTAGATGTTTTTGAGGTTGCGGGCGGCGGCGTTTTCTTCGGCGATTTGGAGCATTTCGCGGACGAGGTCGGTGGCGGTGACGCGGCCTTCGGGGCCGACGGCGGCGGAGAGGGAGAGGGCGGGCTCGCCGGAGCCGCTGGCGAGATCGAGGACGTGCATGCCGGGAGAGATGGCGGCGCCCTGGACGACGAGTTCGGTGGCCTGGCGGGATTGGAAGGCGAGTTGGGAATACCATTTCTTCCAGGCGGGGGCGGCGGAGAGCCAGTCCTGGCGGACGAGTTCTTTGGGGTCGGGAGAGGGAGTCGGTGTGGTGGACATGATTGGGTATTTTGAGATTTGGATTTGTGGTTGTAAAGAGGGGAGTCGGAAACGGGGGAGAGAGTCTCAATGATCGAAGTTATGTTGAAGTGTTGCCACGGTCCCTCCACTCCGCAACCCGGCGCGCCAGAAAACGGCGCGAAAGAAGAGGCCGGGTCGCTCCGGTCGGGATGACAGAGTTCGGAAAAGGCCAAAGCGAAGAGGAGAGTTAACGCAGAGAGCGCTGAGGACGCAGAGAAGAGTAGAGACGGGAGAAGCACGGAAAAACCCGCACCCTGAAATCCGCAGGGTGCGGCACCCGGCGATTGGGGTGGTGTTGAGGCGTTGCCACGGTCCCTCCACTCCGCGACCCGGCGCGCCAGAAAACGGCGCGAAAGAAAAGGCCGGGTCGCTCCGGTCGGGATGACAGTGTAAGAATCGGAGTAACCCAAGAGCAGGCCACTTGAAAGTGGCCGCTACGCGGGTGCTGTGCGCGGTGGAGTGGACGGGGTTGAGGCAAAGGGCTAGTGTATAGGCTTGGCTGAGACAGGGGCCGCGTACTAACGCGGCTGCAGCCTTTAGAGAGAAAACGTGGCGACAGGAAGCATGATTCCCGGCTCACAGGGTGAGCAGCGGGGTTTGATTTATTGGATGGAGCGTGCGCTGAAGGAGTTGGAAGAGGTGCGCTCGGCGCCGGAAGCGGACGCGGTGCATGATTTGCGCGTGGCGCTGCGGCGGTGCAGGTCTTTGGCGACGGTGATGGAAGAGGTGGATCCGGATGCGGCGTGGCCGGAGATGCGGAAGATTGGGAGGAAACTTTTCAGGCAGTTGGGGGAGTTGCGAGATACGCAGGTGCTGGAAGAGTGGGTTAACAAACTGGGAAGCGAGAACGATGCGGTGCGGGAGCGGTTGCTGGCGCACTTGAAGAAAAACGAGACGGAGGAACAGGAAGCGGCACTGCGTGCGGCGGGGAAGTTTGACGCGAAGGCTTGGAAGGGTTTCGAGCGGGTGCTGGGGCACCGGGCGCGGGTGGTTGGGCCGAATAGTTTGGCGGCGAAGAGCCTGGCGCTGGAGCGGTTGCTGGCGGCGAGAGAGCTGCATTTGCGGGCGTTGCGTACGGAGAAGCCGGAGCCGTGGCATGAGCTGCGCATCGGAGTCAAGAGATTTCGATATACGGTGGAGAGTTTGCTACCGGAGTTGTATGAGAGCTGGGGCGAGGATTTGAAGCGGGTGCAGGATCTGCTGGGGGAAGTGCACGATCTGGACGTGCTGGCGGAGACGATTGCGCGAGTGGCTGGGGACGCGCCGGAAGATGCGCGAGTGAGATGGCGGGAGCGGATTGCGGCGGAACGGCAATTGCGACTGGAGGAATACCGGCAGCTAAGCATGGGTGAGAGGCGCCTGTGGCAGGAATGGAAGGAAGGACTGCCGCAAACGGAGAATCTGGAAGCGGCGGCGATGGCGCGGCTGCGGGCCACGGCGAGGGCGCTGGACGCGGGGCATGGAAAAGCGGCGCAAGTGACGCGGCTGGCGCTGCGGCTTTATGGCGAGCTGAGGCGGGTGAAAGGCGGCAAGCCGTTTTGGGATAAGCAACTGCAGAAGGTGATGCGGGCGGCGGCCCGGCTGCATGGAATTGGGGCGGGGCTGCGGGCGAAATCGCCGGAAAAAGCGGCGCGAAAATTTTTGCGGAAGTTGGCATTGCCGGTGGGATGGAGCGAGACGGAGTGGGAGTTGATGGGGATGGTGGTGCGGTATCACCGTGGAGTAGAACCGAAGGCGAAAGATAAGGCGTATGGGCGGTTGACGAAGGAAGAGCAGCAGGCGGTGTGCGGGATGGCTGGAGTGCTGCGACTGGCGCGGGTGTTGCGGAAGTGCGGCGTGGTGTCGAGCAAGGATTTGCATGTGGAGCGGTTGGTGGATGCGTTGATTGTGCGAGCGCCGGGGCTGGAGGACAGCGAAATGGCGGCGGCGCGAGTGGCGGCGGGGAAACATTTGGTGGAGACGGTATTGGAGAGGCCGCTGATTGTGCAGACAGTGGCGGGGGCGTTGAAGATTGTGGAGTTGCCGAGGGTGGAGGAGAAAGAGCGGATTTCGGCGGCGGCTTCGGATTAGAATAGGAAAACCTTTTGGGCTGGCGTTCTGCTGGCCTTGATTCAACACTCAAAAAAGTTTTGCTGATTTCACGGGTCGAGGACGTGTTGAGGTGTTGCCACGGTCCCTCCACTCCGCAGCCCGACGCGCCACAAAACGGCGCGAAAGAAAAAATCGGGCTGCTACGGTCGGGATGACGGAGCGGAAAGAGGAGAAAACTAAGAGCACAGGCTGAAGCCTAGGCTACAGGAGCGGCGCCACAACTGCGCGTCGGGGCCACCTGAAGATGGCCGCTACTTGCCGGCTTTGCGGAGGAGTTTGGGGGTGGCTAGCCAGATTAGTTCGCCGCTGGGGGGGACGAGGCGTTTTAGTTCGATCAGGGCTGCGCCGGATTTTTTCAGGGAGGTGAGGTGGTGGTTGGAGCCGAGGGAGGTGGCGATCAGGTCGTCGAGATGGGGGGCGTGGCCGAAGAGGAAGACGGCGGAGAGGTCTTTGTCTTTGGCTAATTCGCGGAAGAGTTGGAGGGGTTCGGCGCCGGGGAGGAGTTGATCGGTTTTGCGGATTTTGTTTTTGGAGTAGCCGAATTCTTCGGCGAAGATTTCGGCGGTTTGATAGGCGCGGAGATAGGGGCTGGAGATTAGGAGATCGGGGGCGGCGCCGATTTCGGAGACGCCTTTGGCTACCTGGCGGGCTTTTTCGACGCCTTCCTGGGTGAGGAAGCGATCGGGGTCCGGCGGACATTTGGGATCTTCGCGGTCGACGGCGATGCCGTGGCGGACGATGTAGAGCTGCATGCGCGGTGGCTCCTCGAAAGAGTTTACTAGAGGAATGTTTTTTGTGGGTGAATGACGGGGATAGGTGTCGTGGGAGTTAGGAGGAAGAGGAGTTGGAAAAAGATTTAACACAGAGGGCACAGAGGTTCCATAGAGTTCACGGAGAACCGAGGGAGGAAATCTCGCGGGGTTAGATCGTAAGAGCCCACCCTTACAAACCAAGGGTGGGGCACCCTCAAGTTAATTTGTTTGGTGACGTAACTGGAAATCGAAGAGCACAGGCTGAAGCCTGTGCCACTAGTGGCGGGAGAAATTGGAGGGGCGGAGGTAGAGGTGGGTGTGGAATTCGCGTTCGAAGAGGGCGGAGCTGCGTTCGGCGTCGCGGATGTCTTCGGCGGCGTCGCCGCGGACGCGGAGTTGGAGGGTGACAGCGCCGCGTTGGAAGGAGGCGCGCATGTCCTGGATCCGCTGGCGGTGGGAGTGATCGAGGCCTTCGGCGATGCGGAGGATGGCGGCGAGGCGGCGAGCGATGCGCTTGTCGCTGTTGTTTAGGGCGGAGTAGGCGGGGTGGTCGGCGTTGGGAGTGGACTTGCGATTGTGATAGCGGACGACGGCGGCGACGATGTTGCGGTCGCGGCCTTCGAGGCCGGGGATGTCGCCATTGAGAGCGAGATATTCGCCGTGCTTGTGGTGGCCGCGATGGGTAATGCGATGACCGATGTCGTGGAGGAGCGCGCCGGCTTCGAGTTCGACGCGGGCTTGCGCGGGGAGATGGTGCAGCGGCTGTAGGGCGTCGAACAGCATGACGCAGAGTTCGCGAACGTGTTCGGCGTGGCGCTGGTCGTATTCGAAACGGCGGGCGAAGCTGCGCGTGCCAACGACCATCTGGCGGGATTCGGCGTTGTAGCGGTGCGGCTCCTTGCGGGAGAAGGCTTCGCGGGCGATTTCCTGGAGAATGCCTTCGCGGATGCCGACGGTGGGAATGAGGAACTGGCGGATGTTGAGGTAGCGGCCGAGGACGACGAAGATAATGGCGGCGACGCCCATGACGTCGGCGCGATCGCGACGGACACCGTAGGATTTCATGCGTTCACGGATGTCGCGTTCGAGGATGTCGGGGAGGCGTTCGCGTAAGAGAGAAACATCTAGGGTGGGGAGACCTTCGCGGCGCGGGCCGGGAGCGACGTTCGAGAGAGTTTCAGCGTTGCCGCCGAGTGCGACGGCAAGTTGATCGACGAGATTCGGGCGAGTTGGGATGCGTGATTCGAGGAGCGCGCGAACGTAGCGGCGGACTTGTTCGGCCTGGACGGGACGAATGGTGCCGGGAACGCCGAGCGTGGTCATCAGGCGAACGGTGCCGACAGGAAGCTGGGCGCTTTGAAGAATGGCGTGGTCGCGAAGGATATTGATTTCAAGGCTGCCGCCGCCGAGGTCGACGACGCAGTTGGGAGAAGATTCGGGGCCGAGAGCGGCGACGGCCGCTTCCCTGCCGAGGCGCGATTCTTCTTTGGCGGTGATGACTTCGAGGCGGAGGCCGGTGGCTTGCTTCACCCGGCGGACGAGGGTGCCGCTGTTGCGGGCTTCGCGGGAGGCGCTGGTGGCGACGGCGCGATATTTGGTGACGCCGTACTCTTCCATGACTTCGTGAAGGTGGCGAAAGGCTTTGACACCTTTTTTTAGGATTTCTTCGCTGAAGCGGTGGCGGAGGAAGACGCCTTCGCCGAGGCGGAGGGGAAAGCGTTCGTTGACGAGCGGCTCGATGTCGAGAGCGGAGAAGGCGCGGACGATGGACAGGCGGACGGCGTTGGAGCCGGCGTCGATGGCGGCGATGTGGACCGGCTCGGGCATGGGTCAGGTTACCGCCAGA
>Ga0210389_10001606_pt1 | contig 18260 bp, 10 predicted proteins | sample IncBWH28OmetaG_FD_160127 | JGI IMG/M metagenome (GOLD analysis project Ga0210389, IMG submission 160127) | Forest soil microbial communities from Barre Woods Harvard Forest LTER site, Petersham, Massachusetts, United States - Inc-BW-H-28-O ...
GAAGAACATCCCGTAACAGTACGGCTGGCCGGCGTAGTCGCCGGCCGGCGAGCGATTGATCTCGATCAGCAGCGGGATCGACGCGTAGAGCGGCTCCGCGGGATTGAGCGCGCCGCCCTCGCTGCCGGACGGGATCGGCGCACGGGCGTAAACGAAATTGTCGAAATTGAAGTTGGTCATGCTGCTGCCGTTCTTCAGCAGTCGCGCCCCAGTCTTCTCGCCGAACCCGCAGTAGATCGCGTTCTCAGGAACGATCTTGATGTTGGCGACGCCGTGCTCGCCGGGACGGTACACGAGATTGCGGCCCGGCTGGTCGGCACAGACCAGCTGCGCGTCCCGGTAGACCCTCATCCCGAAGGGTTGCAGATCGACCTCGATCCGCATCGCGCCGGTATCGACGGCGAGCCGCTGCGATGTGCTTTCGGCGACACGTACATCGACCGGACCGAGTTCGCGGTTGATTACCGCTGACGATGTCTCGGTCGCGTAATCCGCGTTCCCTCGCGGGCTGAATCGCACGCGAAGGCAGGTTGCCGAGAGGACGGAGAGCCGGACGGCGAGGGCCTCGTCCCGCAGTCTCAGGAGGAAATCACTGCTCTCCTCGCTCACCGACGAAATCGGACCAACGGGAACCCACGGATCCGCATCGGGCGCGAACGCATCGACCGTCAAAAAGGATAAATCCATCGCCGCTCCCCCTTTTGCCCTTCGTCAGATCGTGACTATTGCACCGGAGGTTCGACGAACGACATTTTTCCCATCGGTATTGTCAGCCCATTGCCAAGCGCCGCGCTGCTACATCGACTCCGCGCAGTCGGCGTCATCGGGTCATGCCCAAACGCCTTACTGGCCGCTCCGCTCGGGGCAGTATCCACGCCGCCTCTCGTGAACCTGCATTCTCTGAGTGAGCAAGCTGTTTGATCATCTGACCGGCGGTTGGCCGAGCTTCCTTTTCTCCGATGCGTATCAGTCGGGAGACTGAGCATAACTGCCAGGTGGGGGTTTGCCCAGCGCCCGAAATGCGCGGCGATTTCGTAGACCGCGGTTGCCAACTCCTCATCCGGTCGGCGGCCCCGCGACCACTGAATGCGGGCGATTCACAAACGCCGGCACCACATTGTCTTTCGGTCATGGCGGTCAAGACACCTGCCCGTTGTCCTGCGCCTGCGGTAGACCGGCACACAATTCGGTGTATCCGAGGTCGGCCGAAACCCAGGTGTGCCACTGTTCGGCGCTCATGTTGCTCGTGAGCTTTGCGCACAACGCTTCTGGTGATGGTCTCACGATAGGCCATACCCGCACGGTGCCATTGGTGCTAGCCGACAGGAGTCGAGTCACCGTTTTGTCGAAGGCGAGGCTCGTTACCGCCCCGTTTTGGCCCACCAGTGGGGGAAGGCGTTTAGCGTCGTGAATGTTCCACAGCTGGATTCCGCCATCTTGGCCGCCCGCAGCCACGATCTGACCGTCTAGGCTGATCGCCACCGCCGTGATGATCGCATCCGCTTTCATGTCCTTGCCAATGGGTGTTTGCTTTTCGACATTCCACAATTGCAGCGTGCGGCCCTCGCTCCACGCCAGGGTGTGCGCATCGGTGCTGAACGCCAGATTTGTCACACGGCCGTGGCCCGTCATTGGGGAGCCGACAGATGTGCCGATGCCGGCATCCCAGAGCTGGACGGTGCCGTTGGCGTCGCCGGTAGCGACCTGGCTGCCATCAGGGGTGAAGGCGATCGCGGTGATGGGACCCCCCGGCCTGATCGGGCGACCGAGCGGCTGTGCCGTGTCGGCCTTGTAGAGCTGGACCGTGTCGGCGGTAACCGGAACGGCAGCCTTTCCCGCAGGGCTGTAGGCGACTAGTGCCAGGAGTTTGGGATCCGCGGGTCCCGGCAGCGGTTTGGAGATGGGTGTGGGGTACAGGCTCGGCTGTGTTCCGTCGACCGGCGCGATATCCCAGAGTTGCACTGCGCCAGCGTGATCAACCTTCAACGCGCGACCGGAATCGAGGGCGAGCGGTTGGTCGCCGTCGAGTGCCACTGGGTTGCCGATCGGCCGCCCGGTCACGGTGTCCCATGAACGGATGATGTCGTCATCGCCGGAGGCGACGATGCGCTGGCCGTCAGCACGGAGCACGGCATGTTCCACGGTGTCCTCGTGGGCCAGGATGGGTTGCCAGCGGCTCGCGTCCCACAACCGGACGGTGTTGTCCTCACCCGCTGACACGAGCTGCAGGCCGTCCGGACTGAACGCGACGCTGTACACCGGGCCATAATGACCGCGCAGCGGTTCGCCGATCCGGCGTCCCGCCGCGTCCCAGAGCCGTATGGTCTTGTCCTCTGAGCTCGAGGCGATGCGGGCGCCGTCGGGGCTGAACGCCACGCTGTACACGATGCCGTCGTGGCCGAGCAGCGGCTGCCCGATCGGCTGCGCCTTGATCGCATCCCACAACCGAATCGTCTTGTCCTGACTGCCCGAGGCGATGCGGGTGCCATCGGGGCTGAACGCCACACCGATGACTGCGTCCTTGTGGCCGACCAGTGTGCCGATCTGCGTCTTCTTCACGGCGTCCCACAGCTGAATCGTGTTATCGGCTGAGCCGCAGGCGATCCGGGTGCCGTCGGGGCTGAACGCGACGCTGGTCACCGGCTTGTTATTACCACTCAACGGTTTACCGATCGGTTGCCCGGTCGCCGCATCCCACAGCTGGAGGTTGGAATCGATTGATCCAGAAACGATTTCGGTACCATCGGGGCTGAACGCGACACTGGTCACCGCATTGTCGTAGCGCAGGGGTGCGCCGATCGGATGCCCGGTGGCGGCGTCCCACTGCCGGATCGTGTTGTCGGCCGAGCCGGACGCGATCCGGGTGCCGTCGGGGCTGAACGCGACGCTGGTCACCAGCTTGTTGTGACCCCGCAACGGTTCGCCGATGGGCTTGCCGGATACGGCGTCCCACAATTTGATCGTGGTGTCCGCGCTGCCGGCCAGGATGCGCCGGCCGTTGGGGCTCAGACGGACGCTGTACACCCGCGCCGGGGTATCCCAGAGCTTCAACAGGTCACGTTCTTGATCCAGCACGGTCAGCAGCTGAAAGTCGGCCTCGGCATTCGGCCTAATGTGGTGTGCCGCCAACAACAACTGCATGGCCAGCGCATCATCGTTGCCGTTGGGTGATTGACCGGCCAGCCGGGCTTGTGACTCTGCGCGCAGACGCTCTGCAGTGGCGTCAAGCAGACGCTCGTGGGCTTGATTCTTGGCGTTGATCGCCCACCCTGCGCAAACCGCAGCCAACAGGGCGATGACCACCGTCACGACCAGCACCGAGCGGAGTATCCGGGCTCGGCGTTGCGCATCCTGTTTGGCGCGTCCTTCCGCGGCGGCAAGCGCCATGGCGGCCTCCTGGCGTTCCCGCGCCGCTCGCAAAGCGCCTTCCGCACGCTGATCTTCGCGTTGCCGTGAGGCGAGCAGAAACTCGCGGGCATTGTTCAATCGATCGCGGAAGCCGGGTTTCGCGGCCAAGGCCTCGGCATCCGTGATCCGTGCGCCCTCTAAAAGCCAGTCGTCCCTGAAGCCGTTCTGCCCCCACGCTCGTGCCGCCTGGTCGAGGGCGTCGGCCGCTTTAAGGTCGGTTGCTTCCTCACGCAGCCATTGAGCCAGGGTATCCCATTGGCGCAGCAGGCTTTCCAGAGCTACCTCAACGACTATCACGCCGTCGCGTTCGTCTTTGACGAGGAGCCGGTTGGCCACCAACGCGTCCATGAGGCGGTGACTGTCGGGGGGCAGGTCAAACCATCGGGCGACGCGCCGTAGTGGCACATCTCCGATGGGCGCAATGGTGGCCAACCAGGGAATGAAAGCGCGGCGCAGCTGCTCCAGCTCGCGCTGACGGGAGTCGCGATCGTCCGAGAGTAGGCTACCGACAACGCTTTCCACCACACGGCTCATCCCGCCCATGGACTCGTAGTTGTCCGAACTGATTTCGCCATCGCCGCTGTAGTCCTCGTAGAGCCTGGCCAGTGTCAGCGATAGCAGCGGCAGTGCGTCAGCACTCGAGTCGCAGGCCTGTATGAGGCGTTCGACGACCTCGGGCGCCCACTGCAGTTTGTGGCCGGCGGCCTGCGCGCGTGCGGCCGGCCCGCAGATCACCTCACGGAACCGGTCGGGTGGCATCGGCCTGAGGTCTTCGAAGGCGTAGGCGTCCAGGCCGACCCGCTGGGGGGCGGTTTGAAAGAGCTCATAGCGGTCCGAGCGGATGGTGCACACCGCCATGATCGGCGAGTCGGGTGTCGCGCCCTTGAGCAGTTCGCTGACGACCGTGAGGAACTGATCGGCCTCCGCCCCAACGTCGGCACCGAACAGCTCTTCGGCCTGATCCACGGGAAGGATCAACGTCGGCGCTGTTGGGCGGCAGCCGTTGACGAACCGCTCCAGCGCTGCGTTCTGCGCTTCGGCCAGCCAGTCTCGCACCAGTCGGGAGTCACCGACGCCGGCCTTGATCGCGCCCAGGCCCGGTTGGTTCAGACCCAATGATGTGCGCAGCGCGTAAACGGACTTCGCGAGACCGGAGTCGCCGGTCAGCGGGTTACGCTCCGGGCGCACGATCTGCATCGTGAGGAAGTGCCGATCGTCGCGTCGCAGCCGAGGCAGCAGGCCCGCGCGCAGGAACGAGGATTTCCCGACGCCGGACGGCCCAAGAATGGTGAAGGCCCTCTTTTCGCCCGAACTCCGCAGGGCTCGGATCGCGGTCAGCGCCTTGTTGATCTCGGCATCGCGTCCGAAGTAGACGGCAGCGTCCACGGCCTCGAGGGGTTGCCACCCGCGATACGGCGAACGATCGGGGTCGTCGGGCGGTGGCCACGCGAAGCTGTCCGGCGCAATTCCGATGGCGCGCAAACCCTTTTGCAGCCGCACCAATCCGTCCGAGAGGAATTCGACCGGCTCACCGTTGACCCGGACAACGGTTTTCGGCCCGTCACCGCAAACATCGCAGCGCTGCCATTCCCCAGTGATATCAGAACCGGATGTCGGTTCTAGCCGAACGGGGAAGATCGGCTTACCACGGTCCTCGGCGTTACGGTATTCGGCCCGGCATTCATGGGAGTCGTCCCAGTTCCTCGAAACCAGGCAGATCACTGCTTCACACCGGTCATTGGCCTTTTTGAGTGCTTCCTTCCACCGCACCCCCGCGGGGATACCGGTGTCCACATCAAGATCGAGGAAGATTTCATCGAGGAGGCCAGGCTCGGTTTTTTCCAGCCAAGTCTTGAGCGCCATTGCCGCGGTTGCGTCCCGGCTGGAATGGCTCAAGAACACCTTGGACATGCACGAAGCATGCGGACTTGCTGGTCAGCGCGCCAGAGTAGTGCAGTACTCCATAACGAATCGGCCACGAGTCGGCAGTCCACGTATGAACCGTGAGCCAGTTACCTGGTAATGGCGCTCAATTCCTGTGAAAAGTCGCGAACGGCACTACGCATTACTTTCTGTTCCTCGTGATGGAGGCTCGACCAGGTCAAGCGCTTGCCGTCTCAGGAGGAATAGCCCGTCATGCACCAGCATTCCTTGATCCCCGCCGCCATCTCGTCGGGCTGTGTCACACGTAGACGGGGGATTCACCATCCGTAACGCCGCAATCCCTTCTCCAGCACTTGAACGATCAGCTCCCCGACGAGTTGGGAGTCCTGGGTGGACCGGCCGGTGAGGAACGGGTAGTCGAGGATGGTCGAAAGGGTGTGCCCTACCCCGCCGTGGTATTGGCCGTCTGGGCCCACCGCGTCGCGCAGGATGTATTCCAGGGGGTAGAACGGCGGACCAAAGTTGACCCCGGCCACCGCGGGGTAGCCGAACCCGGTGCCGTCTTTGTAGTCGTATTCGCGGGCGTGGCCGGTCACGTGTTTTCCGGCGATGATGCTCTTGCGATCGGTCCAGTCGCGGGCGAAGGCCAGGCAGGTCACGCAATAGCATTCGGCTGCAATGAGTTTGCCTTTGGCCAGAAACCCGAGGATGACATCGTGGAGGCGCTCGTTGTTGACCATGTCGACCATTGGGCCGCTGCCGCCGACCAGCAGCAGTGCGTCGTATTTGTCGAGCTCCTCCCAGCAGGCGTTGCGTTTGTTGTAGTAGTCCTCCAAGCCGTGGCCGAACCCGGCGCTGTTGAAATACGGCTTCTGTGGGAACCAGGTGGACAGGTTGATCGGCTTGTCGAGCAGGTTGGATTCCTGGATCTCGCGGGTTCGTTGCGCGAAGTGTTCGCTGGTGACCACCTTGTCCAGCGGCGGATCCAGGAAGCCGGCCTGCATGCTGGCCCCCAGCGCGAGTGGTTTCTGGCCGGTGGGGGTCATGAAGTCAATCTGATAGCCGTGGTCGGTGAGCACGTCGTGGGGGCCGACGAGCTCCTCGCCCCAGTAACCCCATTCGGATGCACAGCACAGAATTGTCTTGGTCATTGTTGGTTCTCCTTATTCTCTTGTCTTTTACCTGTTGGACCGCGGTGCGCGGCGCTGCGGTGTGAAACCGGCTTGTCAGAGGTGCCGGAACACGACGAATCCCGCGCGGGGCAGCACGGCGGTGAACCGTCCGGAGCTGGACGGCAGGTCGGCCCCGCCGTTGCCGTCGTTCCAGCCTCCGTAGGCTGTGGCGTCGCTGTTGAACATTTCACGCCACACGCCGTCGGCGACTCCGTCGATGGCGTAGCCGGACAAAAACGGCTGGTCGTTCAGGCTGGCCATCACCAGCACGTGATCTGGGCCGTAGTTTCGGGTGAACGCCAGTACCCGGTTGCCGTCGTCGGTGTGCAGAATGTCGATGGCTCCTGAGCGCAGCGCGGGCACGGTGCGCCGCAGCGTGATGAGCCCGCGGAAGAAGGTGAACAGGTGGTGCCCGTCGCCGGCGGCCGCACCCTGGAAATCCATGCGGTGCCAAAGGAAGTCGTTGTAGCGGTAGAGCTCAGTGTCGCCGCACTCCTCCCCCATGAAGAACATCGGGGTGCCGGCCGACAGCAGCACCATTCCCGCCGAGAACCGAGTGCGGGCTTCGCCATAGCGGCGGGTATCACCCACCAGGGGTGCGTAGTTGACGGCGACCGAGAGGGTGCGCCCGGAGTGCTGGCCGTTCCCCCACGTGGAGTTGCCGGCCTCGTCATGGGACTCCGGGTACACCACGGTCGAGTAGTTTGTCTGTGCCAGCTTGCCCGCGAAAAGCCCCATCGCCAGCGCGCCGTCACCGCCGCTCGCGGCGGTGGACAGCAGGTTGGCACAGTCGAGTCCGTGGCCGGTGTCGCCGGAAAGGTTGTGGTACAAGTCGGCGTACCAAATGGCGTCGAAACCCAGGCCACCCAGATCGGTGGGCGCCGTGACGCCCTCCCAGTTCGAGTAGTCCTCGGCGATGAAAAACACGTGCGGCTTGACCAGGCGAAGTGTGCGGGTCAGTTCACGAAGAAATTTCGCGCCGCACGCGTTGGCGGCGTCGACCGGGCGGCCGTCGGCATGCAGCGCGTTGTAGAAGTGGATCGAGGTGGTCTGGTCCACGCGGAAACCGTCCACGTGGAACTCCAGTGCCTGCGCCACCGCGGCGGAGATGAACATCTGCCGGACGCGTTGTTCGCTGAAACGGGGCGCCCAGCCGCTGGAATCGTTGTCGACGTACCCGCCGGTAGGTTCGGGGTGGTCCCCGGGCGAACCCTGATACCAGTAGTAGATGTTGCGCTCAGGATCGTCGGAGTCGTAGGCCCACTCGGCGCGCTCCCCGTCAGGGTTGTAGTGGTTGTAAACGACGTCGAGGATGACCGCGATGCCGCGTCGGTGGCATTCGCGCACGAAGTGTTTTAATTCGTCGCGGCCGCCGCCGCTGAATTCGATGGCGAAGTAGTGCGAGGTGCCGTACCCCCACGTCGCCCAGCCTTCGAACTGCGACATCGGCATCAGCTCCACGGCGTTGACACCCAGATCAACCAGATAGTCCAGCATCCCCATGGCGTCGTCGAGGTCGCCGGGCACGGGTGTGCCGTCGGGTTCGGTCTTGCCCGCGCCCAGGCCGCCGACGTGCATCTCGTAGATGACGAGGTCCTCGAGGCGGGTGGGAACAGGTCGCTGCGGGTCGAACTCGTGGTTCCAAAAGTCTTGCTCGGCAGCCCATTCGGTCTCGGGCCAGTCGGTGTTGCGGAAGTGAGCGGTCACCCATTGCGGGTCGACCACCACCGAGCAGCTGACACTGCCGTCGAGGTCCTCACGCCGTCCCGAGAAGGATTGACCTGGGGCCAGGTTGGCCGGATTAACGGTGCCTCGCCCGATTTGGCAGCGGGAGTACAGGTCCGTGCGGTAGGCGACGCGGCCGTTATCCTTGACGACGCGGAACATGTAAGGGCGGTGGTCGAAGCCGAGGAAGCTGTTCAGCTGCGGATCGGTCAGGTCGGTTTCCCACACCCCGTCGCCGGCGGGCCGCATAGCGATGGGCTGCCCGATCACCCCAGTGCCGTCGTCGGTGATGTAGCCGACCGCGGGGTCACCGAAGATGACCGAAACCTGTTGTGCGTTGGGCGCCCACACCGCGAATTGGATGCGTTGGGCGCCGTCGGGGGTCCAGCGCGGGTTGGCGCCTAGCTGTCGGCTGGTGGAAAGCCAATAGTGCTGTTCGATCGGGTCGGGGGCCAGTGCGAAGGTGCGCTGCCGGACGGCGGAGTCTGGGTCGGGGACTTCGGTGGGGATGGCCCACAGGTCGCGACCGAAGCCGCTGTCTGCGATGACGCCCCAGGAATACTCCGCGCCGACCTGGGTGTCGGGGAATTCGATGGTGGCGGTGTACGTGGGGCAGCCCTCGATGCTTGTATGTTGCTGCATCGGTTTGGTCGTCCACGCCATGCTGGGTAGTCCGCTGTCGTCCCAGCTGCCGCACAGCCGCACATTGCTGAACAGGTCTTGCGCGATGCCGGTGTGGTAAACGAACTGGACGGCAACGGTGTTCGGCGACGCGGCGGGTTGCCTGGGTTGGACCTCGATGTCCGGAAGGGTCGGGGCGGCGGAAAGCGTCATTGCGTCACTCCTGCTGGTGCGGGCGCGGCCTGCTGTTTTTTGACGATGATGTCCTTGATGGTGTCGACCAGGCGTTCGGTGGCATGCCAGCCGGTGTTGGTGACGAGATCGTCGTCCACGAAAACTTGCTCGGGTTGCGGGGTGCCGGGCTCGAACGGAACGTATTCGGCTCCGGCGTTGAGGACATCGGCCAGCACCACGGTGTTGCAGACCACTCGACGTCCGCGCAGCACTTCCGGTGTGGGGGTGAGCAGCCACAGTGCGTGGCACGGCGCCCCTTTGACGATGCGGCGGTCGAGCATCGCCTCGCAGAAGAAGCGTACCGCTGGGGCGTTGCGCGCCAGTTCGTGCGGATCGACCCCCGGCGCCGGGTCTGAGACCGACCGCAGCCGAACCGTAGCGTAGTTCGCTACAGCGATAATGGCCGCGTAGTCGCTGGGCTTGACGTCATCGACCTCGATGCCGACCTCCAGCCACTGGAGTTCATCAACCACACCGGGTTCCACGGTGGAGTAGAAGCGCAGTTTAGGGTTCCCCCACAAATGGGATACGAAATCCACCGTGGCGCCGTAACTTTGGAAGCGCTGCCGGTAGATTTCGAGCTCTTGGGGGATGAACTGGCTTTCCATGATGACGGCGACCCGTTTGCCGGCCAGTGGTTGCTGTGGGGCGGGCTGGTTCTGGTTCATCACGGCTACTCCTGGGATTAGTGGACGGCGAATTCGACGACCAGGTCCACGGATCCGTCGTCGGTGTTAGGTTCGAGGTCCTCGAGCCGGACCTGGAAATCGTCGACGCTGTTGGGTTTGAGCTGTTCGGTGCGGTCGATGCCGTTGACCCGCACCGCCTTGATTGCCAACCCGCCGAGTACGCCGATGCTCGTTCCTCGGCGCAGTCCCGCACCTTCGACGAATCGCGCACCCAGATCAAACGCGCCGGTCTTAACAGCCTGACTGGCCTTATGAGGCGGAAGACTGGTTCCCATGGGCGGCCTCTGCTGTGTTCGATCGCCAAGTGGTCGACGGCGTCAATGCTGCCAGTTAGCGCGGCACCAAGCATGAGTAATCGACTACCTGCCTTTAAATCAGCCTGGAGCCTGACCCGGTTCTGCGGACAGTTCTTGTGTGGCAGTGAGTATTGCGTAGTGGCTGGCAGTATGGCTAGTCGCGGCGCGGACGTGGTTGTCGATTCGAATGGATCTGGTCAGCGGTCATGGTGAGGACTACTGGCCTGGGCCGAGGATACCGAAACTCGGCCTTCGCTTCCCTTGGCGCGACCACTCTGGTAGCGACGGTGAAATTTGCCATCCGGAATCAACCATTGTTGCCCGCTCTCGCCCTGCACCACCCAGTCCCCCTCCTTGGCGGCGTACGCCCCTGCGTCAGGGGTTTCAATCACTTCGCCCGGACGCGCTTGCCTCGCCCACACGGTGGTCGTGCGTATCCAGTAGTTCCCGTCGACACGCGAATAGCACGATCGGAACAAGTCGTTGGCCAGCGGCCAGCTCTCATTGTCGGCGGTGCGCACTTCCCAACTGCCCTTACCGGCCCGGATGGTGCTGCCGCGGGGCGACGTCCACTTCCACGGCATCGGATGCCGTTTGGCGGTGACCTGTTCGATCCGGTGATACGGCTGCCACAACGGCATAGATCGGTAACCAAGCTCCCGCAGCTGGATCAAAGTGTCCGCAAGACTTCTCAGCGCCGGTTGCCACAGAGTCTCGTCGTCGATGGTTTGTTCCCAACTAACGAGTTTTTCGTGTTTCTTGTTCGCATAATCGCGCTTGGACCCACGTGTCCATCCGTGCCGCTGGTAGAAATCGCTCCAATCTTCAAATTCGGCCCGGGCCATTTCCCAGACGGCCTCCTCGGTGAAGCCCAACGTGTCGAACAGCTCTAAGAGCTGCTCGAGGCTCGCGCTCTCTGGCACCGTCGGCAGCGGCACGGGATCCCGCGGGGCGCCCAAGGTGTTCCAGGTGTGCCCTGCATTCTGTTCGACGATCCGAAGAGCGTTTTGCACCTGACGAAGATTGGACTGCTTGTAAAAGTCCTCGAGCTCTGGCCACGGCTTCCGCGGCGGCTGCTCACGATCGGATCCGGCGGAGTATCGCTCGTGGATCCGCATCGCCGCACGCTCCCAGTTGGTGTGGCCCTGGCCGTCGGGTAGCTCCATTCCGACGCGGTAGCTATAGAGGTGACCGACGATCGGTACGATGCCTCCGCCGGCGCGGGCCTTCGGGTCGCAGCTATAGATCGGGATGGTGGGGAAGCGCGCGGCGACGCGCGTCGCGGTCATCGGATCGATGCGAGTGCCCGGTGCCGGATCAACAAGGATCACTGCAGTACTGCGCGGATCAACACTGGGTTCGATCAAGCTACAAAGTGCCGGCTCCGAGACAACTTCTCCGACCACGTCGATCGGCACCGGGCTGATGCCGAATCGGCGCTCTTGGCGAAAGTCGTGATCTCGCTTGTATTGCTCAGCGTCCGGTCCGACCAGTGTCAGGAAAGGCAGTCGGGATTCGCCCTCCAGCGGTTGGAAGTCACGCTCGATCTGTCGCCGGGCGAGGTAATCGCACAGTGCCAGCGTCAGCGGAGAGCACCCGCCGACGATAAGTCTCCTAACCGTCTTTGTCTCGACGATCTGGTCGAGGAGCCGCCGGGCAGTCACTTCATACATTCCGACAGCGTCGGCTGCCCATCGCGTGCCAGTGCGACCGCCGAACTGCTCGGCCAGCCAGGCGTCAGCCAGCCACGGGTCGTCGATACGGACGATCAGCGGGATGCGTTGCTTCGCGTCTACCGTGGCTAGTCGCTCACTGATCATTTGTAGCCTCGATAGATTCGCCGACGGATCAGGAGATAACAAGTAGACGCGTTCAACATGCCGCCAGAGCCGGTGTGTCCCTACGTCTTCCGAGCGATCGAAATCGGCGCGAAGCACCCGCAATCCGTAATTGCGAGCCTCGTGAACGCACGGGCGGTCAACACTGTCGGTTATCAGCACCACAGTGCGATCCGGCACGTGTTCCCGCGCGAGAGCGCGAACCATCGACACAGCGTCGTCGTCGATGTCCACAACTACAGTCACTGATTTCGCAAGCCAGGCTCGTAGCCGGTCAGACTGTGCGCGGAATATCGCAGCCGCAACTCCGACCACGCTGACGAAGAACGCGGCCACGATCGTGAGGCGGGCGACCTCTAACGCGACCGGCAGTGGCATAGGACACGCTCTTCCCTGCAGCGAACGGTCGTCCACGTCAACCTTGATCAGGTCGGCGGCGGCCCACAGAAGTGAGGTGAAGAAGGTCGGATGGTGTTTGTCGTTGCAGCTCCAGTACGAGCTGAAGCCGAGAACAAGGCTTGTGGCGGTAAGCCCCGCGACGATGACGACGGGAACGGTGGGTGATGTGCGGTCGCGTCGCGAGATATAACTAAGGATGCAAACAACTGCCAATATCGCGGTCACGATCGCGACGGATTGCCACGAGGCCTGCCGCCCGAATCCCGCCAATGCCGTACCCGGACGAAGCGCGACCAAGCCAAGATAGCCGACCAGCGCAACCGCCAGGGCCACTAGCGTGTGCAGGACGATACGCATTGGCGTGCCTCGCATAGAAGCCCCTTCGGCGCCGGAGAGTTGCATGCGGATCCTTTCACCGAGCCGCCGGTCCTGCAGGGCAAATAGGCGGGACGGCCCGCGAAGAGATTACGCTTGGGCGAACGGGTCTGCGGGCATGCGGCCGAGGGCGGCACCCTGCAAGGGCGGTCGGGATCGTCGCTGCCGACACCTACCAGCTTCGAACCCCACTTTATTCGAAACCAGGTAGAGCGAGACGCTTGCACCATGTGAGACCTGTACATATACTCCCTTTCGACTACTCCCTCTCGACGGGAAGAGGTTTTCGCAGAATTCGGTCTCACCGCACGATTGCTAGATGTAAAACAACGCCACACTGTTAAAGACGCATTGTCGAATGGGTAAAGGCGCTTGATTTATAGCTATTCGTCTGCACCCGATCCGTGACCAGGTTTTGTCATGAGGAGAGGGAATACTCGTGCCCCTGAATAGTTACAACCAGACGTTGACTGTCGCTGGTAACATCGTCTCCGTCGATCCCGGCGGGCCGTCGTTTTCGTTTGAGGCGCGAAGCGGGGACACCCTCGTCGCGATCGTCGGGCCCGAGACTAATTACCAGGTGCTGTCGAATCTCGACGGCGTGGACCGCGACAGGGTGCCCGACCAGGATCGCGTCCCCGGCGACGATGACATTGTTTACAAACTGCGCAAGTATGCCGTTCCTGGTCGGCCGGTGTTCGTGAGCGGCGTCTACCAGGAGAATGGCGGCGGCCAGCGCTACGAGGCCCGCGACGTGCACCTGCTTCATTCGGATTCAGAGCAGTACATGTTCGAGGAAACGCATTGGTGGCCTTCGCAGGTAACGCAGATGGCCGACCGTATCCTGGACCACCTATTCGACGCCAAGCGCAGCTACAGCATCGATGATTTCGCCAAATTCTATCGGACGACCCTTAACATTCTCGGTCAGGCGACGGACGACACGATTCAGGAATGCGCCGTCCTTTCGCGGCTGCTCTACGACTTGTCGTCCGCGTATCTGCTGACCGGCGCCGACCGCTACCTGATGGCGGCCCGCGCCGCCGGGAATTACCTGCGTGAGGCGTTTCGCAGCCTCAGCCACGACGGCCACTACTGCTTCTGGTCTTACGGTCGCCGGCGCAATGTGCAGGGCGAGCGGGGCGAGTTCCTGCTATTCGCCTCGCAGGGCCCGGACGATGTCGGAACCATTCCGCTTTACGAGCAAATCTACGCGCTTGCCGGTCTTACCCAGTTATACCGCATCACCCTGGACTGGGAGTTGCTGGAGGACATCCAGCGCACCATCAACACCTTCCAAAGTTTTTTCTGGGATTCGCCGTCGGCGACGGAAAAGGGTTTTGCTGGAAAAGGCGGTTATTACTCACACCTGGATCCGGCGACAATGCGGCCCGACAAGGTCTTGGCGGAGGAGAACCGCTCGAAAAAGAACTGGAATTCGGTGGGTGATCACATCCCGGCCTATCTGGTCAACCTCATTCTTACGCTCGACCCCCTGCCACAAGGGGAGGTCCGGCGGATCCTCGCGCCGCTGCTCGAGGTCTGCCATAGCATCCTCGAGGAGACCTCCTCGCTGATCTGCGAAAAGTTCCCCGACCCCGATTCGGATTTCGTGTTCGAGCGCTTTCACGCGGACTGGACACCCGACCTGACGTACCGCTGGCAGCAGAACCGGGCGGTAGTGGGTCACAATCTCAAAATCGCCTGGAACCTCACCCGTTGCTCCCATTACTTCCAGACTCGCGCCAAACGACTGCGAGACGAAGGCAAGACCCAGCAAGCGGAGGGGTACGTCAAGCGCTCCGACCGTTGCCTCGAGGTTGCGAAGCGACTCGCCGATCGCATGGGCGAGGTCGGCCTCGACAAGATCCGCGGCGGCATCTTCGACTGCGTCCAGCGGCATCCGAACGGCGGCATGCCGACGCAATTCGCCTGGGGCGCCACCAAGGATTTCTGGCAGCAGGAGCAGGGCATCCTCGCGTATCTGATCCTCTACGGGGTGACCGAGAATCCGGACTATCTGCGTCTGGCGCGGGAATCCTCGGCCTTCTGGAATCTGTTTTTCCTCGATCGGGAACGCCAGGGCTACTTTTTCCGGACGACTGAGAATGGCCTGCCGATCCTCGAAGGACAGTACGAGATGAAGAGCAGCCACTCGATCGGGTATCACGTCTTCGAACTGGCCTACCTCTCGCACATCTACACGCGCAGCTACGTCGCGGCAGGCGGTGGCTCCGACAACACCTTCAGCCTCTTTTTCAAGATCAACACCATCAAGCAGCAGAAGTCGATCAACGTGCTGCCCGATTTCATGCCACCAGGCCGCGTGAAGATTACGCGCGTCCGTGCAAATGGGGTGGACGTGACCGAGGAGCTGGATCCGGCGAACCTGGCCGAGTACCAGATTCCGACGGACGGGATGCCACCCAACCCCGTGGACGCGACCATCGAACTTGTAGTCGAATTTCAAACAAATCCAGTGCAAGCGCAGGCATAGACGAAACCTATTCAAACGAGAGCCTGATATGGCCGACAGATCATTTGCTGGCAAGAAGACCCGCGCCGGAGCATCATCTTGGGCGACGCGACCGGGCCCCGACGGCGGATATCACGGCAACTTCAGCCATCCCACAAGCGTCATCGTCGATTATCGAATCATCACCAGCAGGTCCACGCCGGACAGCGTCCTGACCGGCCAAAAGATGCGGGGGTGGTAGCCGGGCTTTCAGGCCTAACCCAGCTCTGGCTCAACGAGACACCCGATGAGGAGCAACGCGATGGCGACGACGACGGGGCACCGTAAGCTGCTCGAACAGCTGCGGGCCGACGGCATGACCACCATGTTCGGCAACCCCGGCAGCAGCGAAGAGGGATTGCTCGACGAGGTCTCTCGCTTTCCCGCGATCCGATACATTGTGGGTCTGCAGGAAGCGGCGCTGGTATTGATGGCCAGCGGCTATGCCCAGGCGACCCAGAAACCGACCGCGGTGCAGCTGCATTGCAGTGTCGGCCTCGGCAATGCCATCGGCAGTCTCTATCAAGCCTTCCGTATGCAGCGCGCGCCGCTGGTGGTCATCGCCGGCGAGGCGGGCATAGCCGCCGACGCGCTCGATGCCCATATGGCGCTGGACCTGGTCGCCCTCGCGCGGCCGGTGACCAAGTACGCCGCACGGGTGACTCACCCCGGCAGCCTGCTGCGCCTGTTGCGCCGATGCGTCAAGATGGCGGCGACACCGCCCTTCGGCCCGGTTTTTCTCTCCGTCCCGCAGGACATTCTCGATCAGCCGAACGAGGAGCCGGTGCTGCCGACGGTCGTTCCGGAGACTCGTGTGACACCGGAGCCGGCGCTGATCGCGCGCGCTGCGGAATTGCTGGCGGATGCCCAGACTCCCGTGATCATCATGGGCGATGGCATAGCGCACTCGCAGGCGCAGGGCGAGCTCGCGCGATTGGCCGAGGTGCTCGGCGCCGATGTCTGGGGCGCGATGGCGTCGGAGCTCAATATCCCCTGGACGCATCCGCTCTACCGCGGCTCGACCGGGCATATGTTCGGGCAGGTGAGCCGCCAGAAAGTCGCAGACGCCGACGCGGTGGTGATCTGCGGCACGTATGTGTTTCCCGACGTTTTCCCGTTGCTTGAAAACCCGTTCCGTCCGGATGCCAAGGTTATTCACATCGATCTTGACGCCTACGAAATCGCCAAGAACCATCCGGTCACGCTCGGGCTCGTCAGCGACCCGAAGCTGACCCTGCGCCTTTTGGCCGACGCGCTCACAGACCGGCTGTCACCGACGCAACAGCAAGCGGCCCGCGATCGCGCCGAGCGTTCGGCGCGGGAAACGCAACAGCAGCGTGCCGGCGATCTGGAACGAGACCGCGCCAACCGCATGGCGGTTCCGCTGCACATGTCGGCGTTCGCCGAAGAGCTGGCCAAGCAGCTGCCGCAGGGCGCCATCGTCTATGACGAATCCCTCACGTATACGACGGAATTGATGCGGTGGGTGCTCCCGACGACCCCCGGGGAGTTTTTCGAGACGCCGGGCGGAACGCTCGGAGTGGGCATTCCGGGAGCCGTGGGCGTCAAGTTGGCACATCCCGATCGCACGGTTGTCGGCTTCACCGGCGACGGTGGAGCGATGTTCACCTATCAAGCGCTGTGGACGGCGGCGCACTTTCGGATCGGAGCCAAGTTCGTCGTGTGTCACAACGCGAGCTATCGCATCCTGAAGCAGAACATCGTCACCTATTGGAGTGATCGCGGACTGCAACCGGACGAAGCCAGTTTTCCGCCGTCGTTCGATGTTGGTGAACCTGATCTTGATTTCGTATCGTTGGCGCGCGGGCTGGGCGTGCCGGGTTGTCGGGTAAGCGAGCCGGCGCAGATTGCCGGGGCGATCACCACGATGCTCGAACACGAAGGGCCGTACCTGATCGAGCTCGTGCTGGAGAGAGATGTATCCCGGACGCCGGCATATCCGCGGGTCGTAACCGGCCATTCCACGAAAGATTGAGGGAATCGCTATGGCAGGAGAACGAGCCGGAGAGGGGCCGCTAACGCGCGACGAGATCAGGGCGTTTGCGGCGGATTGGTACCGCAAACTCGATGTACACGTTCCGGCTGGTGATATCGCGCCGTTGGTCCTCGATGAGGGACTGGAGTTCGTCGTCCCGGAGGCCACTTTGCGCAGCCGCCAGGAGTTCGGCGACTGGTACGCGGGCGGCGGCGATCATCCGGGCGTGATCAATTTGTTTTTCGACGAGGTGCACACGCTGAGCCAGGTGGAAGCGACGTCGGAGGGACCGGATGCGGAGGTCAAGGTGGTCGTCAACTGGCAGGGGCGGCGCTGGACACCGCCCGCCCCCCGCAGCGAGTGGTTCGGGTTCGACGCCTTCCAGACATGGCGAATGATTCGGTCGCCGGAAACCGGGAGGCCGGTGATCGCGCGATATGTGGTGGACGAGATGCGGCCGATGCCGGGCTCGCCGTCGCTTTGACTGCTAACGTAACGACGGTAAGGCAACCGCATTCGGGTCCACGTAAACGTCGGGAGAATCGGCAATGTCGAACAGAAATGCTGGCCAAACGAATCTGGCTCTGGTGCAACGCATCTGCGACCGATGCGATCTGAAGGCGAGTAATCAACATCAACGATCGCGTGCCGCTCTTCGAGGATCCCGCCGGAGTGTTTCGGCCTGGGACACAATCCTGATCGCGAAGGAGAAAGACGCATGACCGTTCGGGACGTCATCGACCGCTATTACGAGTGCGGCAACCGTGGGGATTGGGAGCAGTGGCTCACGCTGTTCAGCGACGATGTGGTGGGCGACGAGCAACTCGCCGGCCATTTCGAGGGCATTGACGTGCTACGCGGCGCGATCGACGGGATCCGTAACGGCTACCGCGTGTTTCAGATGCACCCGCAGCACATCGTCATCGACGGCGACGCCGCCGTCGTCGTCTGGCGTTTCGAGGGGCAGAACTCGCATGGCGTGCCAATCGCCTATCCGGGCGACGCGAACCGAGAGGTCATCGGCGCCAACTATTTTCAGATACAGAACGGTCGGATTGTCTACATGCGAACGATTCACGACAGCCTGCCGTTCCAGCCGTACCTCGAT
>Ga0210389_10001607_pt1 | contig 18254 bp, 17 predicted proteins | sample IncBWH28OmetaG_FD_160127 | JGI IMG/M metagenome (GOLD analysis project Ga0210389, IMG submission 160127) | Forest soil microbial communities from Barre Woods Harvard Forest LTER site, Petersham, Massachusetts, United States - Inc-BW-H-28-O ...
GCGACGAGCAGCTCCGCGAGTTCTACAAGAACATGGTGCTGATCAGGCGGTTCGAGGAACGCGCGGCACGCGCTTACACCGAGGCGCTCGTGGGGGGCTACTGCCACCTTAACCTGGGCGAGGAAGCCGCCGTCGTCGGGCTGATGGCCGCCCTCAAGCCGACGGACTACCTGTTCACGAACTACCGGGAGCACGGGTACGCCATCATGCGCGGCATCGACCCGAACCGGGTCATGGCCGAGCTGTACGGCCGTGTCGACGGCGTCTCCAGGGGCTGGGGCGGGTCGATGCACATGTTCGACGTGACCCACCGGCTGCTGGGCGGGTACGGGATCGTCGGCGGGCAGCTTCCCCTGGCCACCGGGGCGGCGCTGGCCGTGGACTACAAGGGCGCCGGCGACGTGGTGATGTGCACCCTGGGCGACGGCACCGCCGCCATCGGCGCGTTCCACGAGTCGCTGAACATCGCGGCCCTGTGGCACCTGCCGGTCGTGTTCGTGATCATCAACAACCGCCTGGGCATGGGCACGACGGTCGAGCACTCCTCGGCCGAGCCCGAGCTGTACAAGCGGGCCGCGGCCTACCGGATGGCGTCCGCGCGCGTCGACGGGTTCGACCCGCTCGAGGTGTTCGGGGCGGCCACGAAGGCGATCGAGTCCGCCCGGGACGGCAAGCCGTACCTGCTGGAGGTCATGACCGACCGCCTGCGCGGGCACTCCGTCGTGGACCCGGCCAGGTACCGGTCGGCTGAGGAGGTCGAGCGGCTGAAGGCGAACGACGTCGTGCACGGCTACGGCGAGAAGCTGAAGGCCAACGGGGTCCTGACCGACGAGGGCATCAGGCAGGTCGAGGCGGACGTGGCCGAGGCGGTGTCGGCGGCCGCCGACTTCGCGGCCAGCAGCCCGAGCCCGGACACCAGCACGCTGTTCGACTACACCTACGCGTCCCCCGTCCCGAACGACTCGCGCCGGCTGCCGGGCCAGCCGCTGTTCGAGCCCCTGCCCTTCCCGCAGGCACAGCCGATTCCGGGAGCGTCCGCATGACGATCATGACCTACCGGCAGGCGCTGCACGACACGCTGCGGGCCGAGATGCTGCGGGATGAGAACGTGTTCCTCATGGGGGAGGAGATCGGGGTCTTCGAGGGCTCCTACAAGATCACCGCCGGCCTGCTGGCGGAGTTCGGCGAGAAGCGGGTCCGCGACACCCCGATCGCCGAGGAGGGCTTCGCCGGGGCGGCGATCGGCGCCGCCATGCTGGGCCTGCGCCCGGTCGTGGAGATGATGACGATCAACTTCTCCATGCTCGCGCTGGACCAGATCGTGAACCACGCGGCCAAGATCTACGGGATGTTCGGGGGCCAGGCCAGGGTGCCGATGGTCATCCGCACTCCCGGCGGGGGCGGCCAGCAGCTCGGCGCGACTCACTCGCAGAACATCGAGCTGTACTACGCCTTCGTCCCGGGCATCAAGGTCGTGGCGCCGTCCACGCCGGCGGACGCCAAGGCCCTGCTGCTCGCCTCGATCCGCGACGATGACCCGGTGCTGTTCCTGGAGAACCTCGCGCTGTACAACACCAAGGGCGAGGTCCCCGACGGCAGTGAGCCCGGCCAGATCGGCAAGGCGGCGGTCACCCGGCCGGGCAGGGACCTGACGCTGATCGGCTACTCGCGGATGGCGCACGTGGCGTCCGAGGTCGCCGCGTCCCTGGCCGAGTCCGACGGCCTCGACATCGAGGTCATCGACCTGCGGAGCCTCCGGCCGCTGGACCGGGAGACGCTGGTGGAGTCGGTGAAGAAGACCCACTCCGCCGTCGTGCTCGAGGACGACTGGCTGACCTACGGCATCGGCGCGGAAGTCGCCGCCTCGATCTCCGACGGCGCGTTCGACTACCTCGACGCCCCGGTCCGCCGCGTGGCGATGGCCGAGGTCCCGATGCCGTACGCGAAACCGCTGGAGACCGCGGCCCTGCCGTCCCGCGACGACGTCATCGGCGCCATCCGCCAGACGCTCGCCGCCGTCGGCCGCCGCGAGAGCCCCGTAGGAGCCTGACCCCGATGATCGAGATCAAGATGCCGCGCCTGTCCGACACGATGGAGGAAGGGGCGATCAACACCTGGCGCAAGCAGCCAGGCGACACCGTCACCGCGGGCGACACCCTCGTCGAGATCGAGACCGACAAAGCGGTCATGGAGTACGAGGCCTACCAGTCGGGCACCCTCGCGAAGATCCTTGTGCCCGAAGGGCAGACGGTCGACATCGGCACCCCGATCGCCCTGATCGACGACGGCACCGGCGTCGGCACCGAGGACAGCACTGCCGACGACAGCACTGAGGAACCCTCTTCCGCGGAGCGGTCCGAGGCGCCTGCTGAGTCCGCCGCACCTGTCCCGGCCATGTCGGTGGCACCCGAGGCGCCCGCTGTGAGGGGGAACGGCGACCGACGGCCGGCGTCACCCCTGGTGCGCAAGATTGCCCGGGAGAATCACCTGGACCTGTCCGGCGTGACCGGAACGGGGCCTGGCGGCCGCATCATCCGGGCCGACATCGACGGGCTGCTCGCGGGGCGGAAATCCGCTCCTGCCGTGCCGGGTTCGGCGGAAGCGGCGGGAGCCGCCACTGTCGTGCGGGCTGATGATGGTGTTGCCGCTGACGGCGCGTCCGGTTCCGGTGCCGCGCCCGCGGCGAGCACGGTGCCTGCTGAAGACAGCCTGCGCGGGTCGCGCAGCGTTCCGGTGACCAACGTCCGCCGCGTGATCGCCCGCCGCCTCGGCGCGAGCGCCCGCGAAATCCCGCACTACTACGTGACCGCTGCGGCCGACGCCGATGAGTTGATGGCGCTGCGCGGGCAACTCAACTCCACGCTCACCGCCGCCGGGCGCGCCAAGGTAACCGTCAATGACCTGCTGATCCGGGCAGTCGCGCTGGCCCTGCGCGAGCATCCCGACGTGAACGTCTCCTGGGGCGGTGACGACAGCGCCTCGATGCTGATGCACGACCGCGTGAACATCGGGGTCGCGGTCGCCGCCGAAAGCGGTCTGATCGTCCCGGTCATCCAGGACGCGGACGCGAAGACGGTCACGCAGATCGGCGCGGAATCCAGGAAGCTGGTCGCGCTGGCCACGGAGCGGAAGCTGACGCCGGCGCAGATGAGCGGCGGCACGTTCACGATCAGCAACCTGGGGATGTTCGGCGTGGAGGATTTCACGGCGATCATCAACCAGCCGGAGTCGGCCATCTTGGCCGTCGGCGCGACGGTCCGCGAGCCGGCCGTCGTCGGCGACGAGATCGTCCCGCGCTACAAGCTCCGGTACACGCTGTCGTCAGATCACCGCGTCATCGACGGCGCCCTCGCCGCCAAGTTCCTGCATACGCTGACAGGGCTGATCGAATCTCCCTGGACGATCGTCGCCTGAGGTCCGAGACGCGCCACGTGCTCAGGGGAGATGTGCCTCGTTGAGCACGTGGCGCCTGAAACGGTCCGCAGCCGGGGGCAGCGGGCGATTCGCCAGCCAGGCGACCCCGATCTCCCGGGCACATCCAGGGTTGGTGACCCCGATCAGGCCCGGGACCGCCCCGCCCTCGGGGTCGCTCCACCCGCCGGCACGCGGCGGGGGCAGCAGCGAGACTCCAAGGCCCGCCGTCACCAGGCCGCGCACGGTCTCGACCTCCTCGCCTTCGAATCCGATGACGGGAGTGAAGCCCGCCTGCCGGCACAGCTTCTCCGTGATGGTCCGGAGCCCGTAGCCGGACCGCAGCACGATGAACACGTCGTCGCGAACTTCCCTGAGGTCCACCCATTCGCGGCCCGCGAGCGGATGAGCCGGCGGGACGAGGAGGCGGAGCGGCTCGGTGAGCAGCCACTGCCACTGGATGCGCGAATCACTGGGGTCATCGCTCGTGATCACCAGTTCCGCGGTACCGGAGAGGAGTTCTTCGGCCAGGCCCTGTTCGCCGTGCTGCCGGAGTTCGAACCTGGCCCGGGGATACTGCCCGAGATAGCTGCGCAGCAGCGGCGGGACTAGCCAGGTGCCGAAGGTGTGCAGGAACGCGAGGGAGACGATCCCCGCGTCTGGATCGGCGGCGTCCGCCATCTCCTCCAGGGCCCTGTCGTACCGGACGAGGATAGCCTCGGCGTGCTGTTGGAAAACCCGGCCAGACGGTGTAAGCCGCAGCAGACGGCCGTCTCGCTCGAACAGCGCGACTCCGGCCTCCCGCTCAATTCGGCGCAGGGCACGTGAGAGAGCCGGCTGGGTCATGTGCGAGCGGGCGGCGGTTTCGGTGACGGTGGCTCCGCCCGCCACGTCCCGGAACCAGCGCAAAGCCTCGAAGTCCATGCCCTATGGTAATGAATTTCGGTCAGACCCAGGCATCAGAAGTATGGCTGTCTGGCTTAGAAGCCCTGAAAAACTGGCTTCCGTTTCGCCAGGAACGCCCGCACAGCGTTGCGGTGGTCAGCGGTCGTTCCCAGGCGGCGCTGGGCGGCGGCCTCGGCCGCGAGTGAGTCTGCCAGCGGGCGTGACGTGCCGTCGGCGAGCAGTCGCTTGGTCTCCGCATAGGCGGCCGTCGGCCCGGCGGCGAGATCGGCCGCCAGCGCTCCCGCCGTCGCGCGGACCTGATCGGCGGGCACCAGTTCAAACGGCAGCCCCCAGGCTACGGCCTGTTCGGCGCTGAAGGTCGCGGGCCGCAGCAGCAGCGCCCGGGCACGCTGTAGGCCAACGGCTGCCGGGAGCGTCGCGGAAAGCCCGGAATCGCCGGTCAGGCCGATACCGGTGAACGCGGTCCCGAGCGTCGCGACCTCGGCCATGACGACGAAGTCGCACGCGAGCACGAAACCGAGGCCGGCGCCGACGCAGGTCCCGTTGACGGCGGCCACGACCGGCTTGGCCATGGCCGTGAGCGTGGTGACGATGGGGTTGTAGTGCTCGTGCACTGTGTCGAGCGCTGCCGCCGGGTCCTCGTCGAGCGCCGCGGCGTGCTCGACGAGGTCTTGGCCGACGCAGAAGGCCCGGCCGCTTCCGGCCAGGACCACGGCGCGCACCTGGTCGTCATCGGCGACAGCGAGCAGGGATTCGAACAGTCCTTCCTTCACCGTCAGGCTCAGGGCCGGGCTGGGCATGATCACGGTGGCGACGGCCCCCTCCCGTTCGACCTTCACGCCGCTCATGCGCCTCATTGGCTCCTTCGGTTGCTTTGGTGCTGACTGCCCGCCGTCTCGACGGGCGGCGGGCAGTCAGAGTCAGGCATGCCGGACGGCCTGGTCATAGTCCAGGCGCGGCAGTCGGTCGTACCACGGATTCTCGCCGGGGTGGCCGATGTTGACGACGAGGAATGAGCGCCAGGCTCCCCCGGGGAAGAACTCGGCGTCGACTCCTTCGGGAGTGAACCCTCCCATCGGCCCGGCGGCCAAACCCACGGCCCGGATGGCGAAAATGAAGTAGGCGGCTTGCATCCACCCGCCCCCGGTACCGATTTGCTCGCGCAATTCCGGCTCGGCGTCGAGAGTGTCGCGCATCTCCGGGCGGAAAGGCAGCAGCCGGGGGATGTGGTGGTGGAATTTGCTATCGACAGCCAGAATGGCGGTGACCGGGGCGGAGTTCGCCTTGGCGGTGTTTCCCGACGCCAAGTGCGGCAGCAGCCGGGCCTTTCCTTCTGGCGTGGTGACGTAGACAATTCGCAGCGGCAGTGTGTTGGCCCACGTCGGTCCCCATTTCATCAGCTCGTAGATTTCCCTGAGCTGTTCCTCGGATACCGGGCGGTCACTGAAACTGTTGGCTGTCCGGGCGTTGGTGAACAAGGCGGCGCGGCCGGCATCGTCCAGCAGTGGAAGCGTGATCTCATCGCTCCCGGGCGCGGTGATCTGGATCGTGTTGCTCATACGCGCAGATCCCCCTCGTTAAGCAGCCAGGGCAGCACGCGAAACCGCCTGGCGCCCGCTATGTGCATCGGATCTGATTCGGCAATCTGAACGGCCTGCTCTAGCGAATCCGCATGATAGACGAAGACGCCATCGCCCAGATATTCCGATCCGCCGCCACCTGCCACTGGCCCGGCGGCGAACATTACACCGTCATTGTGCAGCTTGGTCTGATAAGCTAGATGCTCGTCGATGTTCTCCATGATTGGCGCTAGCCCGTTCGTCGGCTCGGAGAAGACGATATACAGCTCTTTGGTCATCATCATCAGTTTGCCGTCTTGCTGTCGGCAGAACTCGATCAGCTCGTTCCAGGTCAGTTCGGCCATGGGGTCACCACTTTCACGTATCGATTCGACGGGGTGTACGGACTTATGAGCCGGTTATGAGTAGCTCACCGCCGCGTCGTAAACGACGCGGCCGGTGGTGAGGCCGTCGGCGAGGCGCTGCACGCCATCGGCCACCTCGGTCAGCGGAAGCCGCTCGCTGACCATCGGCCGGATCGCCCCCTCGGCCGCCAGAGCAGTCAGTACCTCGTGGCAGAGGGCGAGCGAGTCCGGCTCATAACGGGGGTACAGCCCCCAGTGCAGGCCCACGATTGAGTAGTTCTTGATCAGTGCGTGGTTCAGTGCGACGGACTGGATCTCGCCGCCGGCGAAGCCGATCACCACGATCCGGCCCTCGAACGCGACGCATTTCGTTGAGCGCCGGTAGGTGTCGCCGCCGACCGGGTCGTAGATCACGTCCGCGCCGCGTCCGCCGGTCTCGGCCTTCACGACCTCGACGAAATCCTGCGAGTGCCGGTCGACCACCACGTCGGCGCCCAGTTTGCGTGCTACCTCGGCCTTCGCGGGGCCGCCGACGACGCCGATCACGCGGGCGCCGGCCGCCTTGCCGAGCTGGACGGCGGCGGAACCCACCCCGCCCGCCGCCGCGTGCACGAGCAGGGTCTCGCCCGCGCTCAGTCCTGCCCGCCGGTGCAGCCCGAACCAGCCCGTCTGGTACCCGATGAACAGCGAGCTCGCCTCCGCGTCGTCGAGCGCGTCTGGGGCGGGGAACGTCTCGGCCGCGTTCAGCAGCGCGACCTCCGCGAACCCGCCAGCGGGCAGCGTCGCGCGCCCGATCACCCGGTCTCCGATGCCCAACCCAATTACGCCAGCGCCGATGGCCGCTACCGAGCCGCACAGTTCGAACCCGGGAGTGAACGGCAACGGCGGCTTCTCCTGGTACAGCCCGCGGCACATCAGTACGTCGGGGAAGTTTGCCGGCGAGGCGAGCACCCGCACCGCGACCTGCCCCGGCCCGGGCTCTGGCTCCGGTACGTCCTTTAGTGCCAGGACGTCCTTCGGCTCGCCGAGTGACGTGACCCGCCATGCCTTCATTCCAGGTCTCCCTTCTCCAGCCGCCGCGGCGGCGCCAGGAACCGGCCGCTTCAGTACTTCGCAAACTGTGCATCAGGGTGGCTGGAGGGCGCTCGCTCGCGTTGCACAAGGCGGGTACGGGCCGCCGGGCTTTTTTGCGCGATACGCACAACGCGCGCGAATGCTCGCGGGCGGTTAGCTCCAGAGTTCGAGTGCCCTCGCCTGGATCTCGGCCGGATATGCCTGGGCAAAGGAGCTGTGCGGCATCCTCCCCTGTCTTGCCGCCGGCTGGAGGGCGTGGGACACGACCAGTGGCCCGTGTTTGCCGTGACGTTCCTCGTCGGTGTAGCAGAGCATGATCGGATGTATCCGGCCCGGCCGCACCTCCTTGCGGTCGACCGGATGGACCCTGGTCGCCAGCCCCCAGAGCAGGTCCCTGTCATTGGCCGGGTCGATGTCGTCGTCGAGGACGAAGACATGCGAGACTTTGCGGCCGGACCGCGAAGCGTCCGCCACGTCGGCGATCCGGTGCGCGAACTCCCCGGGCTCGAGGCCAGGCAGCACCTCCCGCCAGTTCTCCGGCACGGTGATAACCGCCCAGTGGATGGCCATCTGGAGCGGCATCCACACAGTGGTGACCGGCAGCCCGGCCGCGCGCAGTTCGGCCAGCAACTGGGCGGACTGGCCGGTGCCGATCACCATGTGGGACTCGGTCACCGGCCGGCCCTCGGCCACCATCGGCCAGATCGGGTCGTCGCGGTAGGTGATCGCTTCGATCGTGTACACCGGCTGCATCGATCTTTCGGCGGACGCGTAGCCGTTGAATTCACCGAAAGGTCCCTCCAGCACGTCCCGGCCGGGGGAGAGATGACCCTCGATCACGATCTCCGCGGTGGCCGGCACCTCCAGGTCGCTGGTTTCGCAGCGGACCACGTCGATCGGCTCTCCGTATAGGGCGCCGATGAAGCCGGCCTCGTCGACTCCGCTGGGCAGCGGCATGCCACCCACGACGGGGATGGCGGGATCGCCTCCCTGCACGAGCGCGAAGGGCATTGGCCGGCCCAGCTTGGCCCATTCCTCCCAGATCAGCCCCACGTGCTGCGGCGGATGGATCTGGCCGGTCATGTGCTTGCCGTCGATCTGCATGATCCGCGCGATGGACCAGTTCACCCAGCGTCCGTCCGGGGTCTTCGCCACGATGACTCCCCAGGTGTTGGGGTAGTTGCCGGCGTCGTCCTGGTGCACCCGGGGGACGGGGAACCGGTCGAGGGCGGCCTCGTCGCCGAGCAGGATGTTCTGCTTACAGGGGGCTTCTTCGCGGGACATCAACCTCGGCGGCACCGGCATCACGTCCCGGGTGCGTGCGACGTGATCGACGAGCTCGGCCGCGGTCGTCTCCGCGGGCAGGCCCAGGGAGAGCGCGAGCCGCGCGAACGGCTTTCCCGGCACCGAGGAGAGCGCGGCGGGCGCGCCGAGTAGCCGGAATCCCGGGGGCGCCCCGGCCACGTTCTGGAACAGCGGCGCGGGCGCACCGCGCTCGGTGGACAGCCGGGTGATCGCGGCCGCCTCCAGGTCCGCGCTCACCTCACGGGTCACGTGCCTGACATCGCCAAGCGCCTCCAGCGCCTCGAGATAGGCGCGCAGATCGGGATATCGTTTCACCGGACGCTTCCTTCCCCGAGTGACTCGCTCTGGCTGGCCCGGCGCATTCCCGCCCAGCGTCGCGCTCCGGCCATCTCGATGCCGAACTGGTCGAGCATCCGTGCGACCACGTCATCCACGATGTCGGCGACGCTCGCCGGACGGTTGTAGAAGGGCATCGGCGGCACGATCGCCACGCCCATCCGCGCGTGCGCGAGCATGTTCTCCAGGTGGATCTCGGACAACGGCGATTCCCTGGGCGCCAGCACCAGCTTGCGGCGCTCCTTCAGCGTCACGTCGGCCGCCCGGATGACCAGCCCTTCGGCATAGCCGGCCCGGATGCCGGCGAGGGTCTTCATGCTGCACGGGATGATGACCATGCCGTCGGCGCGGAACGAACCCGAGGAGATGGCCGCGCCCTGGTCATCCGGGGCGTAGCTGACATCTGCGAGCGGCGTGACCTCCCGGGCGGACAGATCGGTCTCGAACTCGATGGTGGCCCGCGCCCACCGGCTCAGCACCAGATGGGTCTCCACCTCGGGATGCCGTCGCAACTCGCGCAGCAGGCTCACGTCGAGAGCGGCACCGGTGGCTCCGGTCATCCCCACGACAAGTCGCATAAGGACGGGGCCGGCGGCCTGCCGCATGAGCTCCGCCGGGCCACCCAGGCCTTCGCGGCGGTTTGGCAAGAGCACGTGCCCGACCTGACTCCCCCGCAGTACGCCGTGCTGTTCGTGCTCGCCGAACACGGTGAACTAGATCAGTCGACCCTGGGCGAACTTGCCTCAATCGACCGGTCCACGCTCACGCCACTGTTGGACCGGCTGGAGTACCGCGGCCTGATCACCAAGACCGTCGATCCGGCCAACCGCCGTCGGCGGCTGAGTGGGCTCACCGAAGCTGGGCAACAGGCTTTCACCCAGGCGCTCGCCCAGACCGCCGGCATCCATCAATGGGTCACCACGCTGGGCGCACCACGGGCCGCGCAGCTTAGCGAACTTCTGCGCACCCTGGGCGACGCCGCGCCGCAGGCCATACGCGTAGATCGCCTCACTGAGCAGCCGGAGCGGGGTTGGGAACGCTAGAACGTCATCCCGCCGAGCCCGACCAGGGCTCGTGCGTGCTCGAGTTCACCCATGTGGCGGATCCCGTGCTGGAATATCCAGCATTCGATTCCGTCCCAGCGGGTGATGCCAGCGCTGCCGGCGGCGCGCGCACTGAAGGTGTGCGCGAGGTCGGCGGTGAACGGCGGGGCCTTGAGTACCTCGGCGAGCGAGCCCGGGTCGAGGGCGCTCAGCCAGGCCTCCGTTTTGCCGAACACGGCGTGCTGGTAGTCGCGAAAGGCTCCGTAGTCGCCGATGCGCTGCCCCATCATCTCGTCCACGGACCGTTCCTTTCCGTGGTCCGGTACGCCGAGCCCGATGCGGTCCGCCCATTCCTGGCTGAACAGCGGGGGCCGGTCGGCCAGCTTGACGAGTGAGCGGTCCTCGAGAGCGGCCATATGGAACAGGGTGAACGCGATCGGCAGGACCCCCGGACGCTCTACGTGGTTGGCCATCGCGGCGTCCATGTCGTCGGTCGCTTCGTGCCACAGGGAGTGCATTGCGCGCACCCTGCGTACGAGAGAGCCGAGAACCTCGTCGAGTTCGCATGCTGCGGTCAACTCGTTCCTCCTGACTAGGCGAGCGGCTTAGTGCTGACGGTGGCGCGGACGGGCGTGGTGACGTGCGGGCCGACGGAGGGCCTCACGGGGGCTCCCTTCGGGTCGCCCCACAGCACGGCGACCTCGGTGCCGTCGACGGCGCTGGCGGGGTCGAGCAGCGCAAGTGAGTGATAGCCGCCGACGTTGACCGTGTAGTTGCACCGGCCGGAGATCCCGGCGAGCCGATTGTCCGCTAGGACGCTGTCCCATTCGAAGGTGGCGTAGGAAGAGTTGGGGACCTTGAGGTACTTCGGCCGTGGCCCGCTGCCAAACAGCGATCGCGACAAGATGCCCATGACGTCGTCGTCGTTCCAGCGCAGCCAGACTTTGACGCGGCGCGGCTCTGCGGCGCTCACCTTGAGCGCGTCGCTGCCGATGAAGTCGTGATCGAACTTGACCGCACGTCCGTAGCCCAGATCCCATGGAGTGCTCAGGTAGTCGTTGACGTCGGCGGAGTCGAAGCTCCCGCCGAGCGATGCGGTGCCCTCGAAGCTGGCGGCGCTGAGATGTTCCCGGTAAGGCCGCGCGGACTCATCGGCGTAGAGACCGGGGAACGGCAGGCCGAGCCAGCCGGACTCGGGTGCGGTCGTGGAGTAGGAGATCGCGCCACCCTGGCGGAGCCCGAAATCAGCGCCGGCCTCCAGCAGGTCCGCGAGGACCTCGTCCCGATGCTCGGCCGGCCCCCACAGCTCAAGGCCGGTTTGATCCTGTCCGGGGACGCCGGTCATCGTGTGATTGAGCGCGCGGACTGGGACGCCGCCGATGGTGAACTCGCCGATGCTGAAGAACTTGATGGGCGGCAGGGTGCCCTTACTCGCCTGCTCGACGATCCGGAGCGCCTCCGGTCCCTGCACCTGGTACCGAAAGATCTTCCGGCCGCCGGTGTTGGTGACGCTCCACTCGTCCCTGATGACCTCGACATCGTAACCGCCCGTCTCGGCCTGGTAAGCGGCCCAGTGCGGCACGATGGGGATGCCTACCAGGCTGACCAGGTCGTCCTCGTGACCGAACAGGATCGCGTCGCCGATCAGGTGCCCTTCGGCGGTGCACGCGATGAATTGCTTGGCCTTGTTGCGCCCGAAGGTCTTGAAGCTGTTCACGCCCACGTCCGAAAGCAGCCGGCGGACGTCCGGGCCCTGAAAGTAGATGTCGGTCATGTGGTGCGACTGGTCGAACAGCACTGCCGTGGTCTTCCAGGCCGCCTGCTCATCTCGCCAGTTGGTGAACTCCGGCGGGATCGGGAACGGATACCCGCCGCTCGTGCCCTCGCGGAGCATCGGCAGCACCCCGCGCGCGGCGTCGATCCGGCCCTGTAGCGACTCCATGGTCATCAGAACTGTCCTCTCGGGTCAGGCGGCGGTCGGGTAGCCAGAAGGTGCGTGACGACCTGACGGCCTGAAGCCGATGTTAGGCTTGACGGTGTCGACCGTCAAGATTTTGCCTAACAATGCCTGGGTTGAGAGACGGGGTCCTCGGACGAGTGGTGACCGCGTGTTATTTGCGGACGGCCACGTCCAGGGTGCGGACTCGTTCGGCGGATGCCCGCCCGGCCGCGGGCCGTGCCCGCTCATAGAGCCGCTGGTACAACTCGAAGGCCCTGCCCGCCGGCCAGTCGGCGGGCAGGCGGTCCAGCGGCAGCCGCGGGTCCGCCCGCGCGATCTGGGCCCATTCGCCCTGCAGCGACAGGAGGAAGCCCAGCGGATCGGACGGCTCGGGCCGCGTGCCCTCCCACCGGGATATGAACCCCTCGTATCGCGCCGCGATCTGCCGAAGGTCGAAGGCGTCGAGGATTAGGTCGGCGTCGGTTGTGGGGGCCGTCGGCGACGCGGTGAACACCCGGATGTACGGGCCGACGCCGAGATCCTCGAGCAGCGACCCGACATCGACTGTCCCGGCCGCGATCCACATTCCGCCCTGCAGCAGGCCGAAGCCGCGCCAGACCAGGCGCGAGCGGACCTGGTGCCTGAGGGCGCGCTGGTCTTCAGGCAGCGAGAAGCTGACGACCGTCCATGTCCCGTCCCAGTCCCGGTCGGGCGGCTGGAGTGCAGCGGCCTGCCCTTCGGCCAGCACCGCGGAGCCCTGATCGGTGAGGGCGAAAAACGCTTCCCGGCCTACGCGGTGGCGGGCGAGCAGGCCCCGGTCTGCCATCCGGGTCAGCGTCGACCGCGCCGCGTGACCGGAGACACCGAGGTCGCCCAGCACGTCGATGACCGAGCCCGCGGCCAGGGCCACCGGCCGGCCGAAAGCCGCGACGCTGAAAAGCATCAAGGTCAGGAACTGCGGGCGGCGGGCGCGGGAGACCTCGGGAGGGACCTCCAGGTCGGCGGCTGATGCCATGCCGTCGACTATATGGCCACGTACCGGCGGGCGCTTTCCCATTGCCTCCTACGTCAGAACTGGTTGTCGCTCAGGTCGGCGAGGACGCCGGTGCCGGCGCGCATCCGGTCCTGGCGCCTGGTGGTCTCGCCGGGCAGTCGCTCGAGATAGAAGCGGGCCACGGCCAGCCTGGTCGTGGCCGCGTCCGTTCCCCTGACCGCCGGGCGTGCGAGCACCGTTCCAGCGATGCGCAGCCACATCCAGCCCAGCGCCACCGACCCGAACAGCCGCAGGTAGTCCACTGCGGCCGCCGCGGCCGAGTCCGGGTCAGCATGCACAGCTCGGGAGATCCAGTCGGTCGCGCTGGTCAGGTCGGCGACAGCACGCCGCAGCGGCCGGGTGAAGGACTCGCGCCTGGCCGCGTCGCCTTCGGCCAGCGAAGCGGCGATCTGAATCATGAAGGTGGTCATGGTAGCGCCCCCGTTGCGGGTGAGCTTGCGGCGGAGCAAGTCCATGGCTTGCACCGCGGTGACGCCCTCGCCGATGGCGGCGACCCGCGCGTCGCGGACGAACTGCTCCACTCCGGTGTCGCTTATGTAGCCGGATCCGCCGAAGACACGCTGCGCGTCGACAGCATTGTCGTAAGCCTGCTCGGTGATCGTCCCCTTGAGCACAGGGGCGAGCAGTGACGCCAGGTCAGCCGCTGCCTGGCGCTGCGCCTCGTCGGCGGCGTGCTCGGACAGGTCCAACTGGAGCGCGGTGAACAGGAGCAGGGCACGTGCGGCCTCGTTGAATGACCGGATCTGCAACAGCAAGCGCCGCACGTCGGGCAAGGCCAGGATCGGATCGGCGGCCGCCTCTGGATCGCGCGGGCCGGAAGGGGCGCGGCCCTGCCTGCGCTGCCTGGCGTACCTGACCGCGTTCTGATAGGCGATCTCGGAGATGCCCAGGCCCTGCGTGGCGGTCATCAGCCGCATGTGGTTCATCAGGACGAACATCGCTGGAAGGCCGCGGTTCGGCTCGCCGACAAGGAAGCCGACAGCCTCGTCGTAGTTCATGGTGCAGGTCGGGCTCGCGTGGATGCCCATCTTCTGCTCGATCCCGCCGCAGCTTAGCCGGTTGCGCTCGGCGGGACGACCATCGGGGCGGGCAGCAGCTTGGGGACGAGGAACAGCGAGAGGCCCTTGGCGCCGGCCGGCGCGCCCTCGATGCGGGCGAGCACGAAGTGGATGATGTTCTCGGCCATGTCGTGCTCGCCGCCGGAGATGAAGATCTTCGTGCCGGTGATCCGGTAGCTGCCATCGCCATGGTCGGCCGCCCGGGTCCTGATGAGACCGAGATCCGTGCCGGCCTGGGGCTCGGTCATGGCCATCGCGCCAGCCCAGTCACCTGCGACAAGGTGCGGACCGTATGTGGCCCGCTGCCGGGCGGTCCCGTGCGCCCTGAGCACCGCGGCATGCCCGAGATGACTGGCGTGCATCGCGAAGCCAGGATTGGCAGCCCACATGTACTCCAGGTACGCGAAGCCGATCACGTGCGGAAGGCCCCCGCCGCCGAACTCCGCGGGACCGGCCGCTCCGGGCCAGCCGGCGGCCACCAGTTCGCGGTATGCGCCGGGGAACCCCGGGGGAGTGGTGACCGCGCCGTCGGCGTGCCAGATGCAGCCGTGCCGGTCGCCCTCCTGGCTGAGCGGATGCAGTGCCTTCTCGCTGAACTGGGCGACTTGCGAGAGTATGTCCCGCACCACGTCGGAACTCAGGTCACCGAAGCCGTCGAGGCTGGCGTACCTGCTGATATCGAGGACATCGAACAGGATGAAGATCGTTTCGCTGACCGGTGCGCGGTACTCAGTCATCTGCCGCCTCTCCCGTGATGATCAGCGCGTCGACGGCGGTGGCGCCGTCTGGCCCGGCGATGACGGGATTGAGGTCCACCTCGGTGATCCGGGGGTTGGACAGCATCAGGTCCGCGACCCGGGCCGCGATGGCCGCCACCGCGGTGAGGTCGACCGCGGCGTGTCCGCGGGTCCCGGTGAGCAGCGCGGCACCCCGCAGGCGGGTCAGCTCACTGGCGATGTCAGCCGGCTCCAGGTCAAGCGGCAGCAGCCGGACATCCCGCAGGCTCTCGATCCAGATCCCGCCGAGCCCGACAAGAAGCACCGGACCCCAATCTGGGTCACGGCGCGCGCCGATCATCATTTCCACCCCGGCGCCGGCCATCTCTTCCACCAGCACACCGTCCAGGTGCAGATCCGGGCGGGCCGCGGCGGCCATGCCGGTCACCTGCTCGTAGCCGGACCTGACGGCGCTGGCATCGGCTAGCCCGAGCGCTACCGCGCTGAGGTCGCTCTTGTGCGTCAGCGCGGCCGCTTGGGCCTTGACCGCGACCGGATAGCCGAGCCGCCCGGCGAGCGTCACCGCCTCATCGCCGTCGGTGGCCAGCGCTCCTTCGGGGACGGCGATGCCGGCACCGCGGAGCAGCTGCTTGGCCCGCCACTCTGGCAGCGGGCCGCTGCCCGGGCCGAGCGGCAGCGCCGTGGCCCGCGGTCGGCGGATGCGCCGCCGGGCTATCCGGCGGGCCTCGCTCAGCCGTGCCAGCGCGCGGACCGCCCGCTCTGGTGAGCGGTTCACCACCACCCCGCTGCGCCGGGCCAACTCGGCGGTGTCCGCCCAGAGCGGCCGGTCCTCCTCGGCCACGGAGAAGATGGCGGGAACGCGGGCACCGTGGGGGCCGGTCTCGGCGATGTACCCCTCGAGCACGGAGCGCATCGTCTCTTGTCGCAGGTAGGGCAGTGTCACCAGCACGCTGCCGGTGCCGGGATCGGCTATCGCGGTGCCCACGGCGGCCGGCACGATCCCGGGATCGACCGCCAGCCCGGTGCCCAGGTCGAGCGGGTTGTGAACTGGCAGATACTCGGGCAGCTGCCCGGCCAGCGCCTCGTGGGAATCCAGGGAGAACTCCGATAGCGGCAGGCCCAGCTGGTCGCAGTGGTCCTGGACCAGTACCCCGGCCGCCCCCGACCCGTTGATCGAGACCAGCCCGCCCGGGCGCGGATCGGGGAACCTGCGCAGCAGTTCGGCAAGGTCGATCAGTTCCTCGAGCGTCTGCGCGACAGCGACCCCGGCCGCGGACAGGACAGTACTGATCACCTCATGATCGCCGCTCAGCGCCCCGGTATGCGACTGGGTGGCCGCACGGGACGCGGCACTGCGGCCGGGGTGCAAGATAGTGACCGTCTTGCCCGCGCCGCGGGCGGCCGCGACGGACGCGAGGAAACGGCGAGGATCCCGGACCTGCTCGGCGTAAAGGGCTATCGACCCGATCAGCGGCTCCTGGCTGAAGAAGTCGATACAGTCCGCCAGTCCGAGATCCGCCTCGTTGCCGGTCGTCACCGAGTACGCCACGGGAACACCGCGCTCAGCCAGCGAGCCGACCACATGCGCGGCCAGGGAGCCGCTCTGGGCGGCGACGGCCACCGCCGGGCCACGGTCGCGCGGCATCAGCCGCTGCCGTTCCATCGGTGCCATCTTGACGTGAACGCCGTCGACGTAGTTGAAGAAGCCCAGGCAGTTGGGTCCAAGCAGCCGGGGACCAGTCGTCCGCGCGATCTCGCCCAGCCGCGTCTGGACGGCCTGGCCCGCCGCGCCCGTCTCGGCGAAGCCCGAGGCGAAGCAGACGGCTCCCGCCGCCCGGCCGGCCAGCCCCGCCAGGGTTTCCGGGACGGCGGCGGCCGGAACGGCGAGCACGGCCAGGTCTAGCTCGTCCGGCAGCTCGGCCACCGAGCGGAGGACGGGATGGCCCGCCATCTCACCGGACTTGCGCCCCACCAGATAGATCGTGCCCGGATAACCGTTATCGGTCAGGTTGTGCAGGACGGTTCGCGAGACGGAATTCGCGCGGGCCGACGCCCCGATGATGGCGATAGAGGACGGCCGGACGATCGTGGAAATAGCCAGCAAAGGGGCCGGCTCGCTGGCCGGCGCTTGCCTGGCGGTCATGCGGACGGCCGCGTGTAGCCCTGCAGCCCGGGTCGGATCGATTTCTCGTCGAGGAACTGCGTCAGTCCCCTGGCCCTGCCTTGCTCGGGGTCGTGGCCGATCGCGGCGGCGAGCTTGGCGCCGATGTAGTCCTCGGCCTCGCTCCAGCCCATCGTCCGCAGGTGCCGCACGGTCTCCTTGACCGCCCGGACCGCCGTCGGGTTCTTCGACTTCAGCAGGCTGGCGATCTCGATGACCCGGCCCCGCAGGCGCGCCGCGGGAACGGCCTCCGTCACCAGGCGCATCTCCGCCGCGCGGCGGCCGTCGAACGTCTCGCCGGTCATGCTGTAGTACAGGGCGTCCCGCAGGCTCATGGCGTGCACGACCGCCTGCGACACGTTGCCGCCGGGGATGATCCCCCAGTTGATCTCTGACAGGCCGAAAGTCGCGTCCTCGGCGGCCACCGCGATGTCGCAGCTTACGAGAGGGGTAAAGCCGCCGCCGAAGCAGTAGCCGTTGACCATGGCGATGGTCGGCTTGGGGAACCCGCGCAGCCGCGGGCCCTGCCATAGATGGGCCGTGCGCCTGCGGATCTCCTGCTGCACCGCTGGCAGCGAGTCAAGTTCGCGGAAGTACTCCTTCAGGTCCATTCCCGCGGTGAACGCGCTGCCCGCCCCGGTCAGGACGAGCACCTTCGCCCGGTCATCGACCGCCACCGCGTCCAGCACCTCGATCATCTCGTCGTTGAGAACGGGGTTCATGGCGTTGCGCTTATCCGGGCGGTTGAGCGTCACCCAGGCGATGCCGTCATCGACGGTCGCCACGACTGTCCGCCACCGTCCCAGCGGCTCGCCGAGGGAAAGAGGCGATGCGGCTTCGTCGTCGGGCGACGGTGATTTCGGAAAGTCAGGGACAGGGTTGGGCATGTGCTTCCTCCGGGTCACGGGGCCGGGGCTCGCGGGCGGATTCCGCAGGCGCCGCCGATTGCTCAATGTTAGGCACAATATTTTTGAGCGTCAATAATCTGCCTAATTATGGTTTCGAGGTTGGGCGATCCGCCCAACGGGCCGCCACGGTCTTGGGCATCGCGGCCAAGCGCGCCGACGCCGGGGTCGCTGATGATGCAGGCATCGGGCAAGCCCCGATGCCAAAGAGAGGAAATGGCCGTGACCGAACACGCCCTCAGCCGCGAGGACCTCATCGCGCTGAACATCGCCGCCGTGGAGGCACACTTCCACAACGAGACCCCCGAGACCGTCGACAAGGCCATCGCCCTGTACGACGACAACGAGATCTCCTGGGAAGGCCCCAGCCGCGGCGTCGTCCTCACCGACCACGAGACCGT
>Ga0210389_10001608_pt1 | contig 18249 bp, 20 predicted proteins | sample IncBWH28OmetaG_FD_160127 | JGI IMG/M metagenome (GOLD analysis project Ga0210389, IMG submission 160127) | Forest soil microbial communities from Barre Woods Harvard Forest LTER site, Petersham, Massachusetts, United States - Inc-BW-H-28-O ...
GCTTATCATCGCAGGAGTTTTGTTTGGCACTTTCAAGTTTGCCGCGGGCGCTGATATTTCCTTCAAAGTCGCCTTTGCGATTGTGGTCTTTGCGGGCTTGCCGAATTTATTAAAGAGTGTGCTGGCCATGCTCTCGGTAGTGGGTGGGATGAGCCCTGAGTCGTTTTCTTTCCAGAACCCAATCGCAACTAATCCCGGCTATTTTATGAATCCAGCGGGCAATGTTTTTCTGTTCAGCGTTGCGTCCTCGATCGATATTTTCATGATATGGACACTCGTGCTCACCGCGATTGGCTTCACCTGCGTGAGCAAGGTGAAGAGTGGCACGGCTTATGCCATTGTGTTCGGCTGGTGGGCGGTGTTTACTCTAGCAGGAGCGGCGATCGGTGCGGCGTTCTCTTAGTAGCGTCGTCGGTTTGAGATATTCTTGATGAAGGTAGGAGGTTTCCGATGAAGGTAACACTCGCATTCTTGTGCGTCTTTGTATCCAGCGTATTCGGTTTTGCTCAGGCACCGGCTGCAGCAGCGGCAACTGCTGCACCGGTCAAAGATCCGGTGACCGCGGGGCTGCGTACGATGTTGCCGCTACGCCGCTCCAATACGCTGGATGCGGTCAGCGCCATGCCGGCTGATAAGTTCGGGTACAAACCCACTCCCGATCAGATGAGCTTCGCGCATCTGGTGGTTCACATGATCGAGTTTCACAATTCTTTCTGCGCCAAAGCTGCGGACGTGCCGGCCCCCAAGGTAGACGAACCGAAGGAAACCGACAGCAAAGACAAGTTGCAGGCCGCCTTGACTGCCTCGTTCGATTTCTGCGCCGAAGCGCTGGGGAAAATGGATGACTCGAAGCTGGGCGACAGCATCGACCTGTTCCATGGACGCCAGGGTCCGCGCGCCATGGCCGATCTGATTCTGGCCAGCGGATGGGCGGATCACTATGCGACCGCGGCGATGTACTTGCGGCTGAATAATATTTTGCCGCCGAGTGCGCAGCCAAAGAAATAGTGGCGTAAGGTGTAAAACCGGCTCCTCATATTGACCGGGAGCGGCGCGGCTGAAGCCGCGCCCGTTCAGATCCCGACTGCTCTGAGCAGATTTCCCTACTTGATTTGTACGAGTTCCGTTGACACTGTTGTCACAGAAGTCGGCACTGCAGGGTGCTGCGGGGCGCGAAAGCTGTCGAACACCGAAACCTGGTGCACACAGGAAACGGTGCAATGGGGTGCGCAGGATTTTTCGGTGAGGTATTCGCGGCGGATGTCATCGCGGGTGTAGGTGGCGAGCGGGACGCCCGGATAACCTCGCTGCTGCGAGCAGTAGTGGACAAGCCCATCTTCGCAAATGTAGAGATAACGGGCGCCGGCACGGCAGCGCCAGTCGTTCGGCAGGCCCTTCGCGATGTTGTCCTGGAAGGCGTTGATGCGGGTGAAGCTGGTCTTCTCCCAGGATTTCATTTCCTCGTAGATGCGGCGTTCTTCTTCGCCGAGCGGCTGCAACTGCCCGCTGCCGTCGTGAATGATGCCGATGGTCGAGGTGAAACCGAGTTCGAGGGCGCGCCTGCCGATAGTGAGCGCGTCCTGCGGATGGTGAATGCCGCTGCCGACTACGGAATTGATATTCACGTGAAAATCCGCATGCTCGGCCAGCAGTTGCAGTTTTTTATCGAGAACTTTCAGACTCTTCTTCGAAACTTCGTCGGGATTGACGTTGTCGATGGAGATCTGCAGCCATTCGAGTCCGGCGCGGTTCAGTGCCTTGATTCTTTCCCCGACCAGCAGGTACCCGTTGGTGATCAGCCCGGCGATCATGCCATTGGCGCGAATGCGGCGGATGACGTCATCCAGTTCGGGATGCAGAAGCGGCTCGCCACCGGAAATGGTGACCACCGAGGTACCGAGCGCGCCGAGTTTGTCGATGCGGCGGAACATTTCGTCCGTCGGAACCGGCTGCGAGAAATCATCGAACTCGTTGCAGTAGGTGCAGGCGAGGTTGCAGCGGCGCACAGGGATAATATGCGCCAGGACGGGGTGCTCCGTCGAAGCCAGGGCGCGAGTGGCCATCGCGGCTCCGCGCAGATTGCGGTGCGAGGCTTTGGCGCGGCGGCGCAGGGTTACCAGGGCTGATGGCATAGATGACTAACTAGTATTATTACAGCACAGTCGACGCTTCGGTGCGCGTAAGGCAGCAGCGTACGGCGACTTTCTCGGGGCGAATGGCTGTTCTGGGGCGACGGTTGGCTTGGTCGACACTGCAGTGCCTAGCGCGCTCGGTCAGGGCTTGGCAGGATCGGATGCTTGTTGTTGGCAGGCCGACACAAACGACTCCCGGTCGGCAGCGCTGAGAAAGTTCTGGAAGTCCAAAACGGTACGGCACTCCTTGTCCGCATCCCCGGTATCATTGCGCTGTTTTGCGAGGTTGAAGAGCACCCACGACTGATGCGCGATGGCCCTTCCATAGACCTGCTGCGCGCCAGGACTCCCCGCTCCAACCTTCTTGAAGTCTTGTTGATATATCGCGACGGAACGAACGAAATTTTCGCGTGCCAAGTCGCTTCGTTTTTCCTCGACAAACAGGTTTCCGAGATTAGCGAACGAAGCTGCCAACTCGGGGGTATCCTTGTCGAACGCCCGGCTTTCGCGAAGTGCGAGGGCCTTTCTGAGGTACTGCTCGGCTTCATCGTACTTTTGCTGCGCCATGCGGAGGTACCCCATTGTCGTCATCCATTGCCAGCGCTCCGGGATGTGATGTAAGTCTGGCCCGTCCGGCGGCACCAAATCCTTTGCTTTGTTCAGTTGGTCCTCCGTTCCGGCATAGTCCCGCTTGGCCAGCGCCGCCTGCGCGGACTCGACAGCCCTCCAAAAGGCATCCTGAAGAAGAATCTCGGTGCGATCTTCCGCTGTGTGGTTGGCTGGATTGCCGAAGGTCACCATGGCCAAGGTGATGACGGGCGCTGGCTTGCCATCGATTTCGAATGGCTGATATTTCCACTGGTTCGCCGCCTTAATCGCAGCGGGTACGAGCATTGGGTGCCCGGAGACCAGACGATGCACTGACGCAGCTCCGGTTTCATCGATGCTTATCTCCAGAATAATGTTTCCTTGGATATGTGCCTGCTCCGCTAGCGGAGGATAGTCAGGGGAGACTCTCTTCATGAGATGCTTGGCGGCGTCGTCCGGCGAAACTCGGGTCGGGGTTGTCTGGCCGACGGCGGAGGCGATCAGGGCGAGAAGAACCGCGATGCTTCGCATAAGTGGATGAGTATACTCAAGACTCTGTGATCTACGAAAGCGCCGATGAATCGTCGGATTAGCGAACCTCAGCGGGCCAAATGGCGCAGTCCCCGCATGTGTGCAATTCGCTTGCAAAAGCCTCCGGCGGCGAGCATAATTTGCCGCCGAGGAGGTATTAAGCATGTTGAAAGCTTGGGGTATCTCTCTCGCCGTTGTGTTGCTCGCCATGAGCACCACTGACACGACGCAGCCCGAGTGGGCGCTGAATGCGACTACCATCGAGGCCTGCAGTTGTCCGATGTTCTGTCAGTGCTACTTCAATCCGAAACCTGCCGCCCACCACGAACAAGGCACGGCGGCCCACTATTGCAAATTCAACAACGCCTACAAGGTGAACCACGGGCACTATGGCTCGACCAACCTTGACGGCGCGAAGTTCTGGATCACCGGCGACCTGGGCGCGGATTTCTCGAAGGGACAGATGGACTGGGCGCTGGTTACATTCGACAAGGCCACTAGTAAGGAACAGCAAGAGGCCCTCGGTGCCATCATTCCCCATGTCTTTCCCGTAAAGTGGAACTCGCTCCAGACTACGGTGGGGAACATTGACACCTGGCAATTCAACAAGGATTCAGCGCACGCCACGATCGACGGCGGGAAAACCGCGGAGGTAAAGTTGCACCGCTTCCAAGGAAATACCGACGACCCGGTCGTGATCCGCAACCTGAAATACTGGGGCACACCTCGCAACGATGGTTTTGTAATGATGCCGAACGACGTCGAGACCTATAAGACAGGAGCCAAACCGTTCGAGTTCAAGGGAACCAACGGGTTCATGGTAACGATCGATATGGCTTCAACGGATGTGAAACAGTAATCTGAACAAACGTTGGCCAAAGGCCCGGGGCCGGAGAATGGGAAGATTCTCCGGCTGTTTTATTTCTCCCATAATTTTGTCACCCCGAGCGGAGCGAGCGACCTTGGTGTGTTGCTTGCTCCATCACCAATTTGCGCTGCAAGCAATAACCAAGATCCCTCGCTCCGCGAGGGATGACACTCGTCGTTGGTTACTGGATTTTTTCGTTCTATGCTTCATCCGCAATCAATTCGTGCCCCGCGTGGCGCAGCAAGTAGATTGCACGGTCAGCGTGCTCCTGCTCGATGAGAACGTAATCGGTGTCGTAGGTCGAGATGGCGAAGATGGGGATACCATTGTTGGAGAGCGGCGCGATGAAGGAGAGCAGGACTCCGGTTTGCGAGAAGGGGAATGGGCCTTCGAGCTTGATGCAGATCCAGCGCAGTTTGGGCTCGATATCCGGCGGGATGTTTTCGGCTGGACAGACCAAGGAGAGTTCGTCATGTGTGCGAGTGATAGAGGTGAAATCGCCTTTTGTCGCCCAGTTGGGGATGGGGGTGTTGGGATCTAGACGGACTATTACATACGAGCCTGGGAGTTGGCGGAACTTAAGCATGGGTTCAGGGGAGTTTAATACATTTGTCTTCGTGGATAGATTTCTCGGGCGGTGGCGCCCGCGCCACACAAGCGCTCGCTTTGCTCGCTGGACAGCCGAGGCGGCTGTCCCCACATAGACCACCTCAGCCTTCAACTGCCTTGCGCACGGCGGCTTTGGCTAACAGCCGCGTGGAATCCAGCGTGGGAAGCGGAGACGACTCCGGCGTCACCAGCAGGGGGATTTCTGTGCAGCCCAGGACGACCGCGTCGCAACCTTCGTCCTTGAGTGAGCGAATCACTTCTACGTAGTATGCCAGCGAACGCGCCAGGAACTGTCCGTTGACCAGTTCGTCCATGATGATCTGATTCAGGTGCTCGCGCTGCTCGGCTCCGGGAACGCGGTGCTCGATGCCTGCGGCCTTGAGCGCGTCGCGGTAAACCGGGCCTTCCATCAGATAGCGCGTGCCTAGAATGGCCAGGCGTTTGAATTGGCGGCGCTGCGCCTCTTTCGCAACCTCTCGGGCGATGTGCAGCCAGGGGCGCGGGGAGCGGTGCTCGATCAGGTCGAAGGCCTGGTGGATGGTGTTGTCGGGGCAAATCAGAAAGTCCGCGCCGGCACGGGCCAGTTTTTCGGCGGACGAGAGCATTAGCTCAGCTACGCCCGCCCAGTCGTTCGCGTAAACGTGCTGCATATATTTCGCGAGTGAGTAGGAGTGCAGCGAGACTTCTGGATGATCGTGCTTGCCCAGCAATGGTCCGCCTTCGAGCGAGATGGTGCGGTAGCAGAGCGCGGCTCCTTCGGTGCTGCAAGCGACGATGCCGATATGGAGGGACATTCAGAGACTATCTTGCGGCTGCGGCATCGAACAGGTTCAGGAATTCGAGCTTTTTTTCTGCCGGCAGGAATGAGGCTTCGAAGGAATTACGCGCGAGTTCGCGGAGGTGCTCGTCGGTGAATCCGAAAGTCTGCTGGGCGATTTGATATTCGCGGGCGAGAGTTGTCCCGAACATTGCGGGATCGTCGCTGTTGAGCGTAATCATCACGCCCCGGTCAAAATAACTTTTTGCGGGGTGATCGGCGAGGTTGGGGCAGAGGCCGGTCCGCATGTTGCTGGTGAGACAGATTTCGACCGGGATCTGGCGCTGCGCAAGTTCTTCGACGAGATCGGGATCGTGGAAGGCAGTAAGGCCGTGGCCGATGCGCTCAACCCGCAGGTTAAGTGCTCCCCAAACGGATTCCGGAGGTCCAGTTTCACCCGCGTGCGCGGTAAGGCGCATGCCGTGGTCGGACGCCCACGCGTAAGCGTCTCGAAACATTTCAGGCGGCGCTTTCTGCTCATCTCCGCCGATGCCGATGCCCACAACTTCGCGGTCGTGATAGCGGACGGCTAGCTCGAAAACTCTTTGCGCGGCCTCCAGGCCGAATTGACGGACGGCGTCGAAGATCCAGAGAAGAGAAATGCCGAAGTCACGGGCGCCGCGGATGCGGCCGCGGTCGAGACCTTCGAAAATGGCGGCAAAATCTTGCTTGCGCCAGAGGCACACGCCGACCGATACGTATACTTCCGCGTGCAAAACGCTCTCTTCTTTCAGGCGCTGCATCAGGCGGTAGGTGATCAGTTCGTAATCTTCGGGCGTGCGCAGGTGCTCGGTGATGTTCTTAAAGGCGAGGAGGAAGCCGGGGAAATCTTCGTAGCGGTAGAGTGCATCGATTTCGGCCCGGGTGACGCGCTCTCCGCGACGCTGGCGAAGTTCGAGCAGCGTGGCAGGATCGATTGCGCCTTCGAGATGAAGATGGAGTTCCGCCTTGGGAAGCTGGCGGAGGAAGCTGCTCGGCAATCGGTCGAGGGCGGAAGGCATTGCTTCTTGATTGTAGATTCTTGGGGGGAGATTTGCGAGGAGGAGAAATTCACTACCGAGACACGGAGTGGGCAACAGAACTAACGGAGCGACAACGGAGCCGGATTGCCTCTGGGATGCTCCACCCAGCTCAGGACTTGCGCTTTGATCTGTTCGTACTCGGGCACTCTTGCCGGGATGGTCAATCGACCAAGACCCAACCAAGCTAGAGCATGCTCAGAGACGGCTAAGCTCTGGAATGAGCCCCGTCCTGATTCTCTTGCGTATCGAATCCGTTCACTTGATACCGCACGCTCGACTAGTCCGTTCTTTATCTTGCGGATGCCGGATGCGTCGAGTTCCAGATCGTAAGGCTCCTCCTGGTGGAAGAAAAGGAGCGCCAAAACACAAATGACTCCCTGACCGGTGAAATCCGCTGCCGTCATCCGATGAGGCCGTATCGCGAACTCAATCGCGAGAGGGAGGCAAGCCTCGACCATAGCGCGGAGAATCGTCGTCCTGAAGGGTAGTGGATCGACGTGATAGATGGCCATGGCACCCTCCTCGGAGAGCATTGTATCGTCGTCAGCCGCCGCGGGGAAGGAGGTGTGGTTTTGGAACACCTTCGAGGGCGAGAGCAGATGGTCGCGGTAGGGATCCTTCGACTACGCAGACCGATTCGCTGCGCTCATCGCTCTGCTCCGCTCAGGACGACAGGGTGGTTTTTGCTGACAGTCTTTTTGCGCTGGGGGAAACCTTATGACGCCAAAATCCGTTCGGCTGTCTGTAGGTTATATTCCTCCGAGCGCTTCACCACCCAGAAGAGTTCCACAAAAGCCGCAAGAGACGATGGGTTGCAAAAAACAAGAAGCGCTGCTAGCAACCACCATCCCGTTTGCCATAATGAGACCAAGTGCGGTCGTAGCAAAATCAGGTAGGCGCTGCCGACAACTGTGTAGACCACCCCGCGAATCCACCTCTTCATGTAGTAATGATGTGCACCGAAACTACCCAGGAAATAACACAGTAGCCACGCGACGCCGGCGCTTTTTCGCTGAACTTTGTAGAGTGCCTTCTGCTGGGGAGGCATACCAGCCTCAAGCCTCTTCTCGGTAGACAAAAGTCCCTTAAAGTCCTCGCTGGCAAACTCGCTCCAGTACCTGCCCCACGAAAGAAAAAGCACCATGCCAACCGTCAGCCATAGTACGAATCGAATCCATGTAGTGATTGTCAGCCCGAACATGAGGCCGCCGCAGAAGAGAATCGAAATCAGCGGGAACCACGGCACAAACGGGACTCGGAACGCACGCTTGCGATCAGGCTGCCTGCGGCGCAGGATGATCACTCCCAGCGAAACCAGAACGAAGGCAAACAGTGTCCCGATGTTGGCGAGGTCGGCAGCGTCTCCGATGTCCACGAGGCCGGCGGGAATTCCAACGGCGAAACAGGCGATCCAGGTGGACCAGTGCGGCGTCTTAAATTTCGGGTGGACCGCGGAGAACAGTTTGGGCAGCAAGCCGTCGCGGGACATGGCGTACCAGATGCGTGCCTGCCCGTACTGAAACACGAGCAACGAAGAAATCATGCCCGTCAGCGCTCCGATCACGATGACCGAGCGGAAGAGCGGGTGCACACCCAGATACTTCATTGCGTACGCGACGGGCGCTTCGGCAGCTTCCCCGGAAACGAAGGTGGTGTACTTCATCATGCCGAGCAGCACCAAAGCGACGCCGACATACAACAAAGTGCAGACAATCAGCGACATGATGATACCGAACGGCAAATCTTTTTGCGGATTGCGCGATTCCTCCGCCGCGGTTGAGACCGAGTCAAATCCGATGTAGGTAAAGAAAACGATGGCTCCTCCGGTAACGATTCCGGCGAAGCCAGAGGGAGCGAAGGGCGTCCAGTTCGCGGGCTTCACCAGCATTCCACCAACCGCCAGAAAAGTCAGGATGGCGCCGATCTTGACCGCCACCATGATGTTGTTGGTCTTGGCCGATTCCTTAACCCCGCGCACCAGCAGTAGCGTGAGAATAAACACAATCAGAAATCCAGGCAGATTGAAATATGCGCCTGTCCACTGTCCCGAAGCCCAAACAGGACTCGCCCACTTGTCTGGCAAGATTACCCCGAACGCCGCGAATTGCGCTTTCGTATAACCGGCGAACCCCACTGCCACGGCGACGTTGCTGACGACGTATTCGAGAATCAGGTCCCAGCCGATGATCCAGGCGAAGATCTCGCCGAGCGTTGCGTACGAGTAGGTATAGGCGCTGCCGGCGATGGGAATCATCGAGGCCAGTTCGGCGTAGCACAATCCCGCAAAACTGCAGGCGATCGCGACCAGGAAAAACGAAATCGCAATCGATGGCCCGGCGGGCGGGCGTCCGTGCATGAGCGCACCCGCCGTGCTGCCGGTGCGCAGCAAATTCACGATTACGTCGAGCGCCTGCGCATGCAGGATGGATGGTGCCTGGAAATATTCGCCAGCCGCCGCCGTTCCCGTAAGCACGAAGATCCCCGAACCGATGATCGCACCGATGCCGAGCGCCGTCAGCGACCACGGTCCCAGCGACTTACTGAGCCGAGTTTCCGGATTCTCGGAATCCGAGATCAGCTTGTCGATCGACTTGCAGCAGAACAGCTGGTTGTCGGAGGTGCGGACCGGCGCGGCGGGTTCCGTGGATGATTGGGACAAGAGTTGAGTGTCTCCTCACAGCGGAATCGGGCATGGACCACTCATCGTTTGACGATCAACGATCCATGCCCGGATTGCTTAAACCAGCCGCTTTACCGCTTGGACTGGCCGCGAGCCAGTTTTTTCACCTTGCGCTTTTTCGATCCGCGGGCGTAATCGCGGGGTTTCTTCGGCTTTTCCGCTTTGGCCTTCTTGCGAGCGGTGCGTTTTGACTTCTTCCGGTCCTCTTTGGTTAATTCTGCAGTGTTTGCCATGAATGCTTAGTTCGTCCTCTTCTCGATACAGATTGTTGGTTCTTAGCCATTGTTTCACAAGAGCTCTGAAATACTGGAGGCGATCAGAACGGCGCAAATCGGTCTCTTGATCCCCAGCACTCAATGTCGTCACTCCACCACACCGCGCCGTCCTCGTTGGTTTGGACCACGCGCGCGCCGAGCGCGACCGTGAATTCAATATAAGACCAGGTGGGCGACTTCGGATCACGGCCTTTGATCTCATTCAACACGAGACTGTTCCATATCTTGCAGTCGCGGGCGTTGTGCGGATTCGGGGCCGTCAGTGGGTTCACAGCTTTGGCTGTGTAGAAATTATCGATGATCAACCCTTCCGGCTCAAAATTTCCATCCGAATTGAGAACCTGCAATTCAATCGGGAACATGTAGACGTCGATCGGATCGCCGGTGCCTACCTCGGTGTCGTGATGAAGTTCCAGACCCTGGGGAGTACCATCGAGGATGGAAAAATATTGATAGTTGGGTTGTTTGGGAGAGGCAGGCGTTCTCGCCGTTGTCGCAGGGCGATGTTCGTGACGGACGGGCGGGGCCTGCGCGAGAAGAGCCAGAGTTCCCATTGCGCCACTGAAAGCCAAGATCGCCCATCTGAATGTTCTCGCCATACCTGTCTCCCCAAGTTTTGTGCCGGCCGCTGCTGGCGAACTCTATTACGAATCGCGAGGTTCTACGCGCGCTCCAGCTGCGCGTACTTCTCCACCAGCTTCTTCAAGCCAAAGCGAGGAAATTGTACAGTAATCTTGGCCTCTTCGCCTTCTCCTTCTCGCTGGTAGACTGTTCCTTCTCCATACTTCGGATGACGAACTTTTTGGCCGGGGCGGAATCCGCGCTTGCCGGTGGGCTCTACCGGAGCGGTTTTCGGGATGGTGAATTTCTTACCGCGGCTGGCGAAAAACTCGGCGATGTTCTCGATGGAATTGTAGGGCTTGGCTGGGGCGATGGACTTTTGGCGGGTTGTCGCGACGCCGGGGCGCTTCCAGGATGCGCTTTGATCTTCGTCTTCGTAGGAATAGTGAACATCCGCGTCGTGAGTTGCGGGGCTTCGCCCCGCCGGACGAGCAAGAGCGTCCGTCCCCACCCGATCCGTACCAACACGGCGCCTGCCTAGCTCTTCGATTAACGGAGCAGGAACTTCTTCCAGAAAGCGTGAGGGGACGCTGGCTTCGGGCAGGTCCGTTCCGTACCTGCGGCGGTAGACCGCACGAGTCAGGATGAGTTGGTCCATGGCACGGGTCATGCCGACATAACAGAGGCGGCGCTCTTCCTCGACATCATCGGGTTGGAGCATGGTGCGCGAGTGCGGGAACAATCCCTCTTCGAGGCCGCTGAGAAAGACCAGGGGGAATTCCAGGCCCTTGGCGGCGTGCAGGCTCATGAGCGTGATCTGAGAGCGCTCGTCGTAATCGTCGGTATCGGCGATGAGGGCGGCGTGGTCGAGGAACTGGTCGAGAGTCTCGCCGCGGTCGCGAGAGTCGGCGGCGGCGTTGACTAACTCGCGCAGGTTTTCGATGCGGGAGAAGGCTTCGGGAGTGTCTTCGGCTTCGAGGAGACGGATGTAGCCCGTGCGGTCGATCAGGAACTTGAGGATGTCGGCAGTGCTGACCTCAGGAACCGGAAACGAATCTGAGGTGGAGGCAGCCGCCTCTAAGGATAGTGTGGCTGATTGGCCTTCGGCGTGGGGTGGCGGCGGGACGGCGCGATTGTTTGCATCGTCGCTCATATAGGCTCCGCCGAAATCAAATGCGGTGTTTTCGAATTCGCCGGGGTCGAAGGCGGTGGCATCGTCGTTGGGTGCAGATTCCGCTTCTTCTTCGACAGGCGCGGGCGCCCGGGCCACAACCGTTTCACCTGCCGCCAGGTTCTCCACGAACGTTCCTGCCAATATCGCTTGCGCGTCGATGATCAATTGCTGAAAGCTCTTCAGCGCCGCGAGCGCGCGCTGGGGAAGCAGTTGCCGGCGGATCGCCTCTCCCATTGCTCCCCATAGAGACAAGCCGGTCTCCAGAGCAAGCCGCTCGATTGTATCGATAGTACTTTTTCCGATGCCGCGGGTTGGCGTGTTGATCACGCGCAGGAGCGAGATTGAGTCGTCCGGGTTCTGAATGACTTTCAGGTACGAGATCAGGTCTTTGATCTCGGAGCGCTCGTAGAAAGAGAATCCGCCGACCACTTTGTATTTGAGGCCATAGCGGCGCATCGCCTCTTCAAAGAGACGCGACTGGGAGTTGGTTCGGTAAAGCACCGCGGCACGCGGAGTCTCGCCGCCCGAGTTTTCTGCGCGACCGGCCTCGCGCAGATATTTCGAGATATGGTCCGCGGCAAAGAGCGCTTCGTTTTCGCCATCCGGAGCTTCGTAGTATCCAAGCTTCGTGCCGCCCTGGCGCGAGGTCCAGAGGTTCTTGCCCTTGCGGCGGATATTGTTGGCAACCACCGATGAGGCCGCCTGCAAAATGTTTTGAGTGGAGCGGTAGTTTTGTTCGAGGCGGATGATCTTGGCCTCGGGAAAATCTTTCTCGAATTCGAGGATGTTGCGGATGTCTGCGCCGCGCCAGGAGTAAATCGACTGGTCTTCGTCGCCGACCGCACAGACGTTGTGGCGTTCGCCGGCCAGCATGCGCATAAGTTCGTACTGCGGCCGGTTCGTGTCCTGATATTCGTCGATCAGAAGATATTGGAAGCGGCGGTTGTAATACTCGCGAACGTTGCTCGCGGTTTTTAAGAGGCGGCTGGCTTCGAGAAGCAGGTCATCGAAATCGAGGGCGTTGGCCTTGCGGAGTTCCTTACGATATTCCTCGAAGAGGTGCGCGATTTTTTCGGTTTTGGGATCTGCGGATTGCAGGTAGAGTTCCTGGGGATCGAGCATGTGATTCTTTGCCCAGGAGATGCGCGAAAGAACTGTGCGCGGCGTGAGTTGTTTGTCGTCGAGGCCGAGGCGCTTCATGATTCCTTTGACCACGGATTGCATGTAGCTCTCGTCGTAGATGACGAACTTCTTGGTGTGGCCGATTGGCGGCTGGCCGGGAGTAGCGGAGGGTATCTGCAGGGCTTCAATGTCGCGGCGAAGCACGCGGACGCAGAAGGCATGGAATGTCGAGATGACCGGCTTGGCGATGCTGAGCCCGCCAACAAGTTTTTCGACGCGCTCGCCCATTTCAGCGGCGGCTTTGTTGGTGAAGGTCATCGCCAGGATAGATTCCGGCATCACTCCCATGTTCTCTATCAAATAGGCGATGCGGTAGGTGATCACGCGCGTCTTTCCGCTGCCCGCGCCAGCGAGGATCAGCACCGGCCCTTCGGTGGTTTCAACGGCCTCGCGCTGCTGCGGGTTGAGTTGATCAAGAAAAGACAATGCGGAAGTGGCTCCGGAGGTAATAGATTAATTTTACAGGATTGTGAACTTGTGATTATCCCGCCGAGTCTTCGGATGGCGCTTCACACCCAAGCGCTCATTAGATGTCCAATGCCGCCGCGGACCAGCAGGCCGTCGGTGCGGTCTTTGAAGTAGCGGGCGTTGAGTTCCTTGCCTTGCAGGAATTCGGAGCGCTTGAATCCAAGGGCCTTCAGTTCGTCGCTCAGTTTAGTCGGATCGAAGAATAATTGAAACGGCTCACCATAACGAGCGACGCGTTTTGTGAGTGCGGCGAGTGCCTGTCTTTGTCCCGGATTAAGCAGCGCGGGATCGACGGCGAAATCGAAAACGAGGCCGCTGCCTGCTGGCATCTTCGCAATGAAGTCTAAAGTCGTCATGCAGGCTTCACGCGTGAGGTAAGGAGTTACGCCGAGCCACGAGAAAAAGCCGGCAGCGTTGACCTTGAATGCGGATTGTGCCAACCCATCGGCGAGGGTTTGTAGCTCAAAGTCGATGGGGACGAACGCCAGGGAGGGCGGGACAACAATGCTCGCGGCCTGGAGTTGCTCGCGCTTCCAAGCCTGGGTGGAAGGATGGTCGACTTCGAAGACCCTCAGGCCAGGATGAGGGTTGCGGTAGGCGAAAGTGTCGAGTCCGGCTCCCAGGACCACGTACTGCTTTACGCCCCGCGAGACGGCGCCAGCAAGTTCGTCTTCGGCGTAGCGGCTGCGGGCGGCCATGAATGCGCGGAAGGCGCGAGAAAAAGCGTGGTGCTCTTTCGGATTGGAGCGAAGGTCCTCGGCTGCTTTGGAGCCGATGATGCGGAGAGCCAAAGGATCATCCAGAACTTTGGGTTGATCGAGTAGCTGGTGCGCGGCGCGGCGAATGGCCACACGGTTTGCAGTCTTGCTGAATTTTCCTTCTTGCATTCGCAAATCTAACTAAACCGTCGCGCGCAACTCCGCTTCACATTGGTCACAGGGGCAGATCTCGCGCAGGAGCTTCCAGGAGTAAAGGCCGAGGTCGTGGTCGTCGTTCCAGGCGAACCTGATGGCGTACTTGCCGATGGCTTCGGCGGAGACGGGTTTGGCTGCCGCCTTAAACATGGGCAACATCCCTGGGGCGAGCTTGGCCGGCTGGCCGGGCTTGCGGCCGGATTTGTCGCGTTCTTCGTTGCACATGGCACAAGGGCAGGCATCTCGGAGGTAGACGAAGCTATAGTGCGAAGAATGGCCGTCTTTCCAGACGATGTCCACACCGGTGCCCGTGGTGAGGTTCACTTTCACCGACTTGGGATCCGTGGCCGCAGTGGGCGACTGAAGCGGGGACTGCATGGATTTCAGTATCGCATACGGAGAACCGGAGCGGAGCTGGGCGAGCGCTAGTGGGCGGTGGTGGGAGCCGCCTTCGGGCTGGTGGTTAGTCCGATGGCCAGGCCTCCAATGGCTCCGGCGAGACTTCCCCTTCGAGCCAGAACCAGTGCGCTTTCGACCAAGGTAGAACTTCCGCGATTCAACATAGATTTCTCCTCCGGGTTGCACTGTGCGAGAGCCGACCCCTATTTTACCTCGTCCGGCGCGGAGGAGCGAATTGTCGGAAAGGGCTCGAATCCAGTAGAATAGTACCTTCGCTCAAAGCTCTGAAAGGATGTACGCCGTCATGGCACAACAGTGTGATATCTGCGGCAAGAAGCCGCAGTCAGGAAACCGAATCAGCCACGCCCACAACGTCACCAAGCGGCGATGGAATGTGAATCTGCGCCCCGTACACGCTCGCGTGGGCGCCACCACGAAACGCATGAGGGTATGCACGTCCTGCATTCGCAGCGGCAAAGTGGTTAAAGCGTAGAAAAACGAACCGCTGGGAACGCCGGGAAGTTACTTAATCAAACCACTAAGGTATCGGCCAGTAGTTTCTTGGCATAGTCTGCGTGCTTGGCGGTGAATCGCCCTACTGGGCGCTCTACTGCACGGCCAGCAACTGCACGTCGAAGATCAGAGTCGCGTTGGGCGGGATTGGTCCGCCCGGAGTGCCCGCGGCGCCGTATCCCATGTCTGGAGGAATGCGCAACTGGCGTTTGCCTCCAACTCGCATTCCCGCCACTCCTTCTTCCCATCCTTTAATGACCTCGCCGTTGCCAATGCGGAAATCGAACGGCTGGCCGGCGTCTACGGAACTGTCGAATTTCTTGCCGCTGGTGAGCCAGCCGGTATAGTGCACGCGGACGCGACTGCCTTCTTTGGCGACCTCGCCATTGCCGACGCGGATATCCCAGTAAATCAGGCCAGAGGGCATTTTTACTCCGTCGCCGGTGACCTTGGTGGGAGCGTTGGTATTGGGCTTCTTTACCGTGGCAGTCTGGCCCAGGACGAACACCGCCGTTAGAGCCAGAATAATCGCAAATGCTACCAGATACTTTGTCATTCTTGTCTCCTCATCACTCAACATCTTAAACACACGGGCCACCAGGGTCCCAGCGTAATTCAAATTGTTCGGAAATTCTCGTGTAGCGTCTGCTGCCTTTATTTAGGCCAGTGCAGTTACATCGATTTCCACGAGCACGTCTTTCGGCAGGCGAGCCACTTCGACCGTAGAACGCGCAGGAGGAGTGGAGCTGAAATACTTGCCGTAAACCTGGTTCATGGCGGCAAAGTCACTCATGTTCTTCAGGAAAACGGTGGAGCGCACCACTTTACCAAGGCCGCTGCCGGCAGCTTCGAGAATCTCCGACAGGTTGCGCAGGACGCGATCGGTTTGCGCGCCCACGTCTCCGGCGATGACTTGCTGGGTCGAGGGATCGATGGCGATCTGGCCGGAGGTGAATACGAATCCGTTGGCCTTGATGGCTTGCGAATAGGGGCCAATGGCCAAGGGAGCGTCTTTGGTGGAGATGACTTCGCGCATGAGATCTGTGGTGATTAACGCAGATGGGCGGAGGGAAAGTCAACCGTCAAGAGCTGCGGCCGCAAAACCAGAGCAAACTGATCCTGAATAAGGAGGCTGGAAAACCAGGCGTGAATGAGACTCACAGGAGAGAGAGAAGAAGTGTGGCAGCAGCTTAAGCGCCCAAAAATATAAGAGTTCCGAGGTAGTGCTGGGTCCATTCGTCTCGGCCAGTAGCTCGCTTTTAGACCCTTGCTCGACCTGCTATGCTGCTTCCCTTGCGGGCGCGCTGCATGCGATCTTCGCTCGGGCTCCGGGCTCACCGCCAACCGGAAAAACCTACCCAACGCCTCGGAACTCTATCCTGCCTTCGACATTTCTTCTTGTTCTCCTCGACCAGCGCTTTGCTATAGACCCTTGCTTGCCCTCCCTGTTCATTTTCATGAAGAGGGTGACTACGCTTGAGTCCCGGACGCCGCACCAACCGGAAAAACTTTAGAAGCTGTCAAAGAACGATTATGTTTCTACTCTTTCTATTTTCAGAGTCAACGAAAATATCGTGTTTGTAACTGGCGTATTTTCAGGCGAGTGCAGCGCATCCACAGGAGGGTGACCGGAATTGGTGCAGAGAGCGAGGCGGAATCACGCAGAAGGCGCGTCAGCAGGCTGTCTCCTCGATTTCGACGGTTCAGATCGACGCATCGATTTTTCGACATCGAGGCTTGCGGCACTGTGAAAAACGCCGTCAATCCGCACCCAGCAAGGGATTTGGGGTATAGACCACCTCACCAGAGTAGGCGTAGGTGTCGACGTTTTCCTGGCGCCTTGGCGTTGCGGTCAGCTCGAGCTGAACAGCGGAAGCAAAGTATTCCATGATGCCTCTTTACAGCCCCGTGCCCTTGAAGTGGAAGACGAATAACAGACTTGGTGCGAAAGCAACTGCATTGCCCACCGCATGAGCAATGAACGACGCTGCAAGCGACCTTCGACAGACGAGATACACAGAGCAAAGCAACAGCTGGTTAACGCATGCCACGCGCCAAGTATCGTGCATTATTGTCGCGGCCGCGACCGTGATGACGACCGCCCAGACGGTAGAAGTCCGTGGCAACAACGAACCGAGAAATGCACCCCGATAAACAAGTTCCTCTTCTAGAGGGGCAATCAACACTACAGCGATTAAGGTGAGGCCTCGGTGTGGATGGGTAAATATCCACTGATCCGCGAAATTTGATCTCCCGATAATTAGCGCTGCGATATTTGTCATTAGATACCCAGTCGGAATGCCCAAAGCAAAATCAATCAGGCGAGGTCGAACTCGCGAGGAAGCAAATATTTGTGGCCACCTCCATATGAACAAAACGGTCGCGCATATGTCGCCAATGGCGACGTCGTATAGAAGGTTATCAGCGGCGGTCAAAGGAGAAAGCGCCCGATTGAGATATTGCAATGTCCATTCAATTATCGCGGCGAAGAGCCAAATAAAAATGAGACGTTCCGAACTGGTCGACGCTACTCTCTTCTGAGCCTTTGATTTGCTCATTCCAGTTTTTGCTTACGGATTCCTGAGTGCCTGGTTAATTGCGGACTGCGCCTGTTGAAGCAACAGCTGACTTGGTGGAGTCGAGGTCAGAGCATTAACGACTCCTTGCGCCAGCCCTGCGACGTCGCCAAAAATCCATCCCATAGCTCTATCACAGGAGAAGATACGTCACGCACCGGCACGTGTTACACAAAGGCGAAAAGCGGCTCGAACTTTGTTCGACTGGACTGCCGAGGCTGTCCCCACATCATTGTTTTTCGTTCCGGCTAGCTCCTCTCGCTCACCGCGATTTCCTCGCCAACGAGTTGCTTGTCATCTTCGTCAGAGCCGGTTAGTTCAAACGAGTTAGTGACCGCTGCCTTTCCCTTTTCTACGCTCGTAATGACATAGGAGGAGCCGATCCAGTGGGCTTCGGCAAGATCAGTCGGAGACCAGCGTGCGGGGTGATCCGGGTGGGAGTGGTAGAACCCGATAATATCCTCACCGCGCTCCCGGCCTTCGCGCTGGGTTCGGATCAGTTCGCGGGGATCGATGTTGTACCGATTCTGAGGCGAATCGGTGCGCGTGTTACCGCAGCGCGCCGTTGAGGTCACGACACGAGCGCCGTCGTCATCCGTGTGACCCAGCAGTATGCCGCAGCACTCGTACGGGTAGGTCTCTTCGCCGTGGCGGCGAAGGGCTTCGTAGTCTTTTTGACCAACTCGTAGCATTCGAAATCAGAATCTACCACGGAGACACGGAGACAACTGAGAAAGCCAAACCTCAGATAAATTCTTGTACTACACAACGTATTGGTTGAAATCGTTGATCGTTCTCGATCCTGTTTTGTTTCTGTCTCCGTGGTGAATTATTCACTCCAGAATCTCTCACTCAAGTATTTGTCACCGGAGTCGCAGAGGACGGTGACAATGACTGCGCATTGATCTTTTCCCAGATCGAACTGCTCAGCGAGTCTAAG
>Ga0210389_10001611_pt1 | contig 18234 bp, 16 predicted proteins | sample IncBWH28OmetaG_FD_160127 | JGI IMG/M metagenome (GOLD analysis project Ga0210389, IMG submission 160127) | Forest soil microbial communities from Barre Woods Harvard Forest LTER site, Petersham, Massachusetts, United States - Inc-BW-H-28-O ...
TTCCCGGCGGCTATAGCGAAGGGGAAACACCCGGTCCCATCCCGAACCCGGAAGTTAAGCCCTTCAGCGCCGATGGTACTGCGAGGGAGGCCTCGTGGGAGAGCAGGACACCGCCGGAACACACTTTTGAGGGTCGCCACCCCGTGCGGGGGTAGGCGACCCTCTTCTTTTTTATGCAACCGTTCAGGAGGTCGGGGGCAGTGGCCCAGGAAGACAACGAGCCGCGGCGCGGTGAGGACTCCGGACGCGGACGTCAGGGCGGCGATGACCGCCGAGGATCCGATGACCGCAGGGGATCCGGAGACCGCGGTGGATCCGGTTCTCGCGGTGGATCCGGTTCGCGGAGCGGATCGGGTTCTCGTGGAGGATATGGCTCACGTGGCGGGTACTCCGGTCGCGGCTCCAGCGCGGGCGGCGGCCGCCCGTCCGACCGGTCCGGCGGCTATGGGCGCGGCCGGGACGACCGGGGCGGGGATAACCGCTCCGGCGGCTACCGCGGCAACGACCGCTCCGACCGCGATGACCGCGGACGCCCGGGAACCGACCGGCGCCCCGCGCGAGACTATGACTCACATGACCGTCCCTCTTACAATCGCGACCCACGTGATCGACCCTCCTATGACCGTGACTCGCGCGACCGTCCCTCCTATGACCGTGACTCGCGCGACCGCGGTTCCCGGGGATATGACTCGCGCGGGCGTAGCGGCGACCGGGAGTCGGGCGGATCGGGCCACCGGTCATCCTCAGGCTCCTTCCGGAGTCCGGCGAGTCACCGGCCCGACGGCAGGCGCCCGAGTTCGTTTAACAGAGACCAGCGCGATCAGGGCGGCGACCGGCGATATGGCGCGGGCCGTGGCGGTGACTCTGGCTATCGTGCTGGCTCATCTCGCGATGGCGGCAGCCGCGACGCCGGCAGCCGCGATGGCGGCAGCCGCGGCGGATACTCGCGCGGGGGTGACTCGCGCGGGGGCGAGCGCGGATACGACCGTCGGCCCGCGCGGTCATACGGCGACGACAACGGCCGTTCCGGGGGATACCGTTCTGGCGGCTACCGATCCGGGGAATCCCGCGATGACAGGCCGCGTCGGCAAGACTCCTACCGGGGCGACCGGCCGTCCCGGGGCGACCGGCCATACCGGGACGACCGGCCGTCCCGAGACCGGGATGACCGGGACCGCCCGTACCAGCGCCGTGAGGGGGCCGACGACCGGTCGCGGGGACGCGATTACGGACATGCCCGGGACAGCGGCCAGGACCGCTCTGGGCGTCCGTCGGGGGGACGGCCGGGGTTCCGGGACGGGAACCGGTCGGACCGGCCCGCGCGGCCTGGCGGTGCGTCACGTTCCGGGGACCGTTTCCGCTCCGGCGACCGGCCGCGCTCAGGTGGCTTCCGTGGCGGTCCGGAACGTTCCGGCCGCTCCGATCGGCCCGCCGAGGACCGATACGACGACGGAGCCAGGCGTGAGCCGCGGGGGAGCACGCGTCGCCTGGCGCGCACCGACTCGCCTCGTGTGCCCGACCACATCAGCGAGGACCAGATCTCGCGTGAAGTGAAGGCCGAGCTTCGGGCCCTTCCCGCCGATCTCGCCCTTACCGTGGGCCGTTACCTGGTGGCGGCCGAGCTAGCGAAGGACCCGGATCAGGCGTACCGCTACGCGCAAGCCGCGCGTGCGCTCGCCGCGCGAATTGGCGTGGTGCGGGAAGTGGCCGGGGTAACCGCCTACCGCTCCGGACGCTGGGCCGAGGCGCTGGCCGAACTGCGCGCCGCCAAGCGGCTGTCCGGGCGCGGGGAGTTCCTCCCGCTCATCGCGGACTCCGAGCGCGCGCTCGGACGGCTGGACCGAGCACTCGAGCTCGTGCACAGCGATGAGGCCAAGCGACTGCCGCGCGCGGCGCAGATCGAGCTGCGCATCGTCGAATCGGGCATTCGCCGGGACCAGGGACTCGCCGACGCGGCGGTCCTCGCCCTGCGCGTCCCCGAACTGGGCGACGGGCGCGTGCGCCCGTGGTCGGCGCGGCTCTTCTACGCCTACGGCGACGCGCTCCTGGACGCGAAACGACCGGAGGAGGCCCGCGAGGCGTTCTCCCGTGCTGTGATCGCGGACGAGAACGAGGAAACCGACGCCCTTTCGCGCCTCGACGCGCTCGACGGCATCACGGTCGAGGACCTCGAGGACGACGAGGACGAGGACGAGGACGTCGAGGACGTCGAGGACGTCGACGAGAACGAGGACCTCGACGACGAGGAAGACTTCGACGACGAAGACGACCTCGAAGACGACCTCGACGATGAGCTTGACGATGAGCTTGACGATGAGCTTGATGAAGGCCGCGAAAAAGGACCAAACAGCGACAAGGCCGACGAAGAGTACGAAGAGGGCGGCGACCTAGACGAGACTGATGAGGAGGACAGGGACTTCGAGGACGAGGAGGACGACGACGATGTGGTAGACGACCTCGAAGAACTATCCGACGAAGTATCGAACGAAGAAGATGGGGACGAGGACGGCGAATAAGCCGTCCCGACCCCCGGGGCAGCCGCGTAACTGCCCCGGGGGCGCTCCCTAGCCGAGCTTGTCGAGCCAGTGCCAGATGCCCTCGACGTTCGCGGCGGCGCCGCTGATCTCATCGAACTTCGCGGCGACGGCGGGGTCGGCGTCGTCGCGCAGCGACTCATACCGGGACAGCGTCTGCTCGCGGACCATGGCCACGGCGTGGTCCAGGTCGAGACCGGCGGCGCGGGCCTGGCGGGTCCCCTCCACCCAAACCGTGATCTCCTCGGCCGAGCGCTCCAGGGTGGCCCTCACGTCGGACACGGGGCCGTAGTGGCTGAACAGCAGCCGCGTCGGCTTCAGGTCGCGGAACCTCCGCAGCGAGGACAGCGCGACCTCCAGATCGAAGTCCGGTGGCGGCGTGGCGGGCCGCAGGTCCCCCGTCTCCGGAATGTAGACGCCCGCGGCGTCCCCGACGTACAGGTCCCCGCTGGCCGAGTCGATCAGCCCGACGTGGTGCTTGGCGTGCCCGGGGGAGTAGTGGGCGTCGAGCCGTCGCCCGTCACCGAGGTCCACCGTGCCCGTTTCGCCCACCGGGACGATCCGGTCGCCCGGCACCGGCGCCAGCGCCCCGAACAGCCGGTCTAGGGCGTCGCCGTAGACCATCTTCGCGCTCGCCATCAGCCGGCTCGGGTCGGCGAGATGCCGGGCGCCGCGCTCGTGCACGACGATCCGCGCGGCCGGGTACATTTCGGCGATGTCCCCGGCCCCGCCGGCGTGGTCGAGGTGTATATGCGTGACCACAACCGTCGCCAGGTCGGCGGCCCCGACGCCCAGGGACTCCAGGGCGGCGGCGACGATCGGCGCCGACGGCGCGGTCCCCGTCTCGACCAGGCAGGGCCGGCTGCCCCGGATCAGGTATCCCGCCGTGATGCCCTGGTAACCGGCCATTTTCGTGTCGATCTGGAAGACGTCGTTGCCCAGATCGGTGACCAGCGGTGCTCCGCCCTCGGCGGACTTCGTGGCGATGTCATCACGCATCCGGCTATTGTCCCAGACAGGGCCAGACAGAGAAGGAAAGGGGAGAGCCCATGGACCTCACGCTCAATGAGTACTCCGCTGCCCCTGGCCGGACAGTGGTCGAGGTAAGCGGCGAGATCGACGTCTACACCGCGCCGCGACTGCGGGAGGCACTGGTCAGCCTGGTCGACGGGGGAAACTACAACCTGATCATCGACATGGAGGGGGTGCAGTTCCTCGACTCCACGGGCCTGGGTGTCCTGGTCGGCGGGCTGAAGCGCGTGCGCGCGCATGACGGCGGCATCGACCTGGTGTGCACGCAGGGCCGGATCATCCGGATCTTCCGGATTACGGGGCTGAACAAGGTGTTCTCGATCTACGACACGGTCGCGGACGCGCTCGCGCCCGTCACCGCCGCCGCCCCGGATGGGCGGGACCGCTCCTTAGCCGCCGAACGTCCGCAGGACCAGACCGGTCCGCGGCTTCGGCCCGAAGGACGTGGACTTCCTCGGTACGCACTCGCCGTGTGCCGCGATCTCCCTGACCACGGGGAACGGCACGGGGTTGCACACCACCGCGGTGCCGTCCGCGTCGCGTGCCATGGACACCGCCTCGTGCGCGTCATGAGATATCAGGACATCGTGCTCGTTGTCCCTAATGCCCCAGACATCGGCGAGCAGCAGTTCCTGCAGCACCGCCGCGTCCAGCGACCGCCAGCGCTGCGACGTGTCCGCCGGCATGACCGACGCCAGCCGTGCCGGGTCGGGCGAGTCCAGCAGCCGGAATCCGCCCCGCCCGGCGAGCAGGAACGCCGGTCCGCCCCTCGCCGCGTCCGTCAACCCCGCCGTGGCCGCCTCGAAGTCATCGGGCAGTTCCCGCACCGTGAATCCCGCCGAAGCGCGCGAAACCGCGGACGCGAACGGCAGCCCCGGCAGCACCCGGTGGATAGCGCCCAGCCGCGGCGGGTAGGCGTCGGCGTCTACCAGGAACGCGAGCCCGTAGTCCCACGGCCCGTCCCCGTGCCCGGCCGATCGCAGCTGCGTGCGCAGCTGCTCGTAGGCGGCGTACCGATGGTGCCCGTCGGCGATGAGCGCCGTGCGTCCGGCCAGGTCGGCGGCGACCGACGCGTGCGCGGCCGGATCGGTGACCCGCCACAGCCGGTGCGTCACGCCGTCGCTGGTGACCGTCTCCAAGAACGGCTGCTCCCGGGTGGCGACCTCGTCGACCAGGCCGCTCGCCGAGCCCCCCGAGCCGGAGCCCCCCGAGCCGTTGTACACCAGGAAGATCGGCTCCAGGTTCGCCTCGGTCGCGGCCATCAGCTCGCGCCGTCCCGCCACCGGGCCCGGCATCACGTTCTCATGCGGATGAATCGCCGGGCCGCCGACCCCGACGAGGCCAATGAGGCCGCGCTGGAGAAAACCGGGACCGTTTTGCTGATAGATGTACAGTGCGGGGACGGCATCCCGCACGAGGACGCCCGACCTCAGCCACGCACGGAGCGAGGCCGCCGCGGCGGCGGCATCCCCGCCTGGCAGGATCAGCCGGACGATGTTGTGCGGCTCGGCCGCCAGCAGCTCATCTAGCGTCCCGGTGCCGATCACATCGTACGGTGGTGACGTGACGTCCGCGATAGCGCTGACGTGATCCGGGGCATACCGGATACCACGGAACGGCAGCAGGGCGAGGCCGGGATCAGTGCCGGAGTCAGGACTGGATGGAAGGGTGCGCACATCATGTGTCAAACGCCTGGCGGAACCTGGGATTCCCGATCTCCGGAAAACTCCGCTGGTGAAGGCTCTGCTGGTGAGGACGTGCACGACTGGTACACGCGTGGCATGGAACTACTCGGCAAGGGCAGCCCGGCGGCCGCCGCGCAGCTCCTGCAACGCGCGGCGGACGCCGTCCCGGACGCGCGCAGCATCCGCGAGGCCCTGGCCCGCGCCCAGTTCGACAGCGGCCGGTATGCCGAGGCCGCCGGCAACTTCCGCGTGATCGTCGAGGCGAGCCCGAGCGACGACTACGCGCACTTCGGGCTCGGCCTGGCACTCGCGCGCTCCGGTGACCACCAGGCCGCCGCCCAGTACCTGGCGCTCGCGGCGGCGATGCGGCCCGACCGCGAGCCCTACACCGACGCGCTCCGTGAGGTCCGCGCCACCCTCGAGTCCCGGCGAATGAGACACTAATGCGCGTGACGAAACTCCATGAGGCCTACGATGTCGCACTGCTGGACCTAGACGGCGTCGTCTACATCGGCGGCGTCGCCATCCCCGGCGCGCCCGAGGCGCTCCAGCGCGCCAAGGGGGCAGGCATGCGCCTCGCCTACGTCACGAACAACGCGTCCCGCACGCCGTCGGCCGTGGCGGCTCTTCTGTCCGGCATGCACGTTCCCGCCGCACCGGAAGACGTCGTGACCTCCGCCCAGGCAGCCGCCCGCCTGCTCGCCGAGAAACTGCCGCCGAAGGCCAACGTCCTCGTCATCGGCGCCCTCGCTCTCCGCCTCGCCGTCCGTGAGCGCGGCCTGAACCCGGTCTCGACCGCGGCCGACAACCCGCAGGCGGTCGTCCAGGGCTATGGCCCGGGCATCCAGTACGACGTGCTCGCCGAGGGCGGCCTCGCCGTCCGGAACGGCGCGCTCTACGTCGGCACCAACGCGGACAGCACGCTGCCGGGCCGGCACGGCATGCAGCCGGGAAACGGCTCCCTGCTGCAGGTGATCACCCACGCCACGGGCGTGCGCCCGGTGATCGCGGGCAAGCCGGAGCCGCCACTGCACCGCGAGTCGGTCATCCGCACGGCGGCCAGGCATCCGCTCGTGGTCGGTGACCGGCTCGACACCGACATCGAGGCCGCCTTCCGCGCCGAGTGCGACAGCCTGCTCGTGCTCACCGGCGTCTCCCGCCCGGCCGACGCGGTCACCGCGGCCGCGAACCAGCGCCCGACCTACATCGCGGAGAACCTCGGCGGGCTCCTCGAGCCCTATCCCGAGGTCGCCCGCGACGATGACGGCTACGCCTGCGGCGGCTGGCGCGCGTCCCGGGACGCGGGGGGCCGGCTCGCGGTCGACGGGACCGGCGCGGCCATCGACGGTCTGCGGGCACTGTGCGCCGCCGCCTGGGCCGCCCAGGAACCGCCGTCCGCGGACCAAGCGGAAGCGGCGCTGGCGGCGCTGCGCAAGGCCGGCCTGACGGCCTGACGTCCGTCGATTTGACAGCGCACCGTAATTGCGGTGTTCTTGTGCGCATGCCAGCACACGACATGCGCCGTCTCGCCATGCTGTGCTGTCCGCTTCCTTCGTGTTGTCGCTGACCCTGCTTTCTCAGCTGCCAGCAGTCAGCCCGCATCTCGCGAACGAAGGAACTCTCGTGTCTCCGGAAACCTCCGTGTCTCCCGCCGTTGCTCCCGCGACCGCGGCGCCCGCCGATTTCTCGGTCGCGCCCGAGATCGCGCAACTCGCCGCCCCGCTCATGCCGGCACTGCTGCCCGGTCAGGCCGGGCCGCCGGACCGACCCCGCACCGCGGGCCGCCGGGCGGGGGAGCTCACCGACCTCGCGGCCGCGCCCGAGCGCTGGTGGGACCAGGTGCGGTTCGACCCCTCCGGGCCGGCCAGGATCGCGATCCCCGGCGCGGGCGGCGCGTGGCTGCTGGTCGTGCCGCCCGGCGCGGCCGCCGAGTGCGACTGCGCGTACGCCACGCTCATCGCGGGCGAGGCCACCGAGGACGGTCGCCCGCTGCGCCCCGGCCGGGTCCTGCTGCACGGTGTCGGCCAGCACGGTGTCGGCCAGCACGGTGTCGGCGCGCACCGAGTTCTGGGCGCCGGACACGGCTACTCGGTGTCACTGCATTCCTTATCCATCACGTTCGTGGTGACTCCCCATGGCACCCCGCTCGTCCCCCTCAAGGAGTACGCCCGGATCATCATTGCGGCCGACGCGACCGGCACGGCCGCCCTGGCACACTCGTAGTCGTCTGCTTATCTTCCGGGGGACGACCCCCGTACCCCGTCTGCACGGCCGATCGCAAGCGATCGTATCGGCCGCGCGGTCGGAATAGAGAGGACGATTCCATTGATTGAGGTACGCGGCCTCACGAAGCGCTATGGCGACAAGGTCGCTGTCAACGACCTGTCGTTCAGTATTGAGCCCGGCACGGTGACCGGCTTCCTCGGCCCGAACGGCGCGGGAAAGACCACGACGATGCGCTGCATCCTCGGACTGGACTACCCGACCGCCGGCACGGTGACGATCGGCGGCAAGCGGTACCAGGACCTGGCGTATCCGATGCGCGAGGTCGGCGCGCTGCTGGACCCGAAGGCGGTGCACGGCGGCCGCAGCGCCTACAACCACCTGCTGTGCCTGGCGCAGACCAACGGCCTGCCGAAGAAGCGGGTGGACGCGGCGCTTGAGCTGGTCGGCCTGTCCGAGGTAGCCCGCAAGCGGTCCAAGGGCTTCTCACTCGGCATGAGCCAGCGCCTTGGCATCGCGGGCACCCTGCTCGGGGACCCGCGGGTGCTGATGTTCGACGAGCCGGTCAACGGGCTGGACCCCGAGGGCATCTTGTGGATCCGGAACCTGATGAAGGCCCTCGCTGCCGAAGGCCGCACCATCTTCGTCTCCAGCCACCTCATGTCGGAGATGGAGAACACGGCTGACCACCTCATCGTCGTCGGCAAGGGCAGGCTGATCGCCGACTGCACGATGAAGGACTTCATCGCCCGGTCTTCCGGCAGCTCGGTGCGGGTGCAGACGACGGCGCCGGACGAGCTCGTGCTGGCCATCGCGGCCGAGGGGGGCACCGCCACCGCGGGCGCCGACGGCACGCTGACCGTGCAGGGCATGCCCGCCCAGAAGGTCGGCGACATCGCGTTCGACAAGGGCATCCGCCTGCACGAGCTGACCACGGTCCGCGCGTCGCTGGAAGAGGCGTTCATGGAACTGACGGCCGACGCCGTCGAGTACCGGGCGGAAGTCCGCGCGGCGGTTCCCACGGCCGGGATCGGAGTCTGACATGACAACCACCACCGCTCCCTCAGGTTCCTCGGGCGTCCTGCTCGAGAAGCTGCCCCCGGCCGCCGGGAAGGCCGGCCTCGCGGGCGTCATCCGTTCGGAATGGACCAAGCTCCGCTCGGTGCGCTCGACGTACTGGACGCTGATCGCCCTGGTCGTCGTCGGCATCGGGCTCGGCGCCCTGATCTGCTTCGCGACCGAGAACCACGCCACGCACCTCGGGCACGGCGAGGTCCTTGGCTTCGACGCGACGTCGCGGTCACTGACCGCGTTCGTCGAGCTCGGGCAGCTCGTGATGATGGTGCTCGGCGCGATGGTCATCACCGCGGAGTACTCCACCGGGATGATCCGCACGTCCCTGACGACGATGCCGCGCCGCGGCACGGTCTTCGCCGCCAAGGGCCTGGTGTTCGCCGGGGCCGCGCTCGTGGTGTCGGTCGTCACCGCGTTTATCGCGTTCTTCCTCGGCCAGGCGATCCTGCACAGCACCGGCGACAGCGCCACGCTGTCGGACCCGAACGTGCTGCGCGCCATCATCGGGACGGCGCTGTACGTCACCATGATCGGCGTGATGTCGTTCGCGTTCGGCGCGATCATCCGGCACACGGCCGGCACGATCGCGACAATGGTCGGCGTCCTGTTCATCCTGCCGCTGATCGTCGAGGTCCTGCCGAGCGACTGGACCAACGACATCAACAAGTGGATTCCCAGCTCGGCGGGCGGCCAGCTGATCGCCACCATCCCGGGCTCGTCGGACCCGACCCTCTTCAGCGCCTGGCCGCAGTTCGGCGTGACGATCGCCTACACCGCGGTCCTGCTGATCATCGGCGCGGTCCTGTTCCGCAAGCGCGACGCCTGATGTAGCCCCGCTGCCGCCGTCGCCGTCCCGTTAGAGGGCGGCGACGGCGGCGGTTGTCAGCTCCGCCAGGTCGTGCAGGACCAGTCGCGCCCCCGCGAGGGAGTCCGGCGCCGGCGGGTACTTCGGCTGCGGCACCGCGATGACCTGATATCCGGCCGCCGCCGCCGAGCGCAGCCCGTTCGACGAATCCTCGACCGCCGCGCACGCCGCCGGCCGCACGCCGAGCCACTCGGCCACCGTGAGATAGGCGTCCGGCGCGGGCTTGCCGCGTGGCACTTCCTCGGTCGACAGCGTGACCGCGAAGGAGGACCGCAGGGACGCCGTTTCCAGCACGGTCTCGATCAGCGACCGGGGCGAGGAACTGGCCAGCCCGAGGGGCCACCGCGACGATATCCTGGTCACCGCCTCGACGGCCCCGGGCAGCAGCGGCAGGTGCTCTCGGTAGGCGTTCGCCATCGCCACGATCACGGTCTGGGCGACCTCCTCCGGCGTCATCGCGACGCCGAGGTCCTCGGTCAGGTACCGGGACCACTCACCGGTGCTCATCCCCATCAGCCGGTCCTGGGTATCGGGGTCCCAGTGCCCGCCGTTGTCGGCGACGACTTGCCGCCGCACCCGCTCCCACACCGGCTCGGAGTCGATCAGCACCCCGTCCAGGTCGAACACGACCGCCTCGATCACCGTTGCTCCTCCCGCCGCGCCTCAACTGGTTTGACCGTAATTGCCGGGGCTATCACCACAGAAACTACGGTCAGGCTCCGCGGCGAGCGCGCGCCGCGCGCGCCGCCCAGCGGCCGTGCTCGTAGTGGACGGTGATCGGGTGGTCGAAGGCCGCCGACACGTTCTCCGTCGTCACCGTCTCCACGGCCGGGCCGGCCGCGACCACGGCGCCGCCGGACAGCAGCAGGGCGTGCGTCGTGGTGGCCGGGAGTTCCTCGAGGTGATGCGTCACCAGGACCGACGCGACGCCCGGGTGGGCCGAGTCCAGCAGGTCGAGCGTCTCCAGGAGCTGTTCCCGCGCCGCCACGTCCAGGCCAGAGGACGGCTCGTCGAGCAGCAGCAGCCGGGGGTCGGCGCCGAGCGCGCGGGCGATGAGCGCCCGTCCCCGCTCGCCCTGCGACAGGGCGGGCCAGCGGGACTCGGCCTTCCCGCCAAGGCCGACCGAGTCGATGAGGGAGGCCGCCAGGGACAGGTCGGCGGCCGACGGCTTCCAGCGCAGCGGAAGCTCGATCGTCCCGGTGATCCCGGTCAGGACCACGTCCCGCACCGTGAGCGGCGAGCGCAGCGGGTGCCGCGGGTTGACGTGCCCGATCGAGCGGCGCAGCGCGGCCAGCTCGACATGCCCCATCTCCTCGCCGAGCACGCAGACCGTCCCCGACGTGGGGAATGTCACCGCGCCACAGAAGGACAAAATGGTACTTTTCCCTGCCCCGTTCGGCCCGAGGAGCGCCCAGTGCTCGCCCGCTCGCACCGTGAACGACACGCCGTGGAGTATCTGCGTGCCATCGCGCCGGAACGTCACGTCCTTCAGTTCCAGCACGGCAGCCGGGACGTCGTAAGCCGGGACGGGGGGCACAGGCATTCGAGTACTCTTTCTACGGTAAGAGGGGGGCCGACTCAGGTTACACGCTGATACCTGGAATGTGAGACAGTCCAAACATGCGGGAAACCGTTATGCGCAGGGTTATGTCGAGACGTGTTTTCCTGCGTACAGGTGCAGCGGGCACGGCCGACGTGGCGGTGCTGTCGCTACTGCGGGCCGGGCACGCCACCACGTCCAGGGCGGCGCGCGGTCCCGCGTCCAGGGCGGTCTCGTTCAACGCCGGATGGCTGTTCGGCCCGTACGCCGCTGGCAGCGCCGCCCCGGGTTTCGACGACAGCCAGTTCGCCACGGTCACGCTCCCGCACTGCGTGACCGACCTGTCCTGGCGGAACTGGGATCCCGCCACGTGGCAGCGGACCTGGTCCTATCGCAAGCACTTCGACGCCCCGTCGGGCCTGTCCGGGCTGCGCGTGTTCCTCGACTTCGGCGCGGCCATGACCGAGGCCACCCTCACCCTGAACGGCGAGCCGATCGGCGGCCACGCCGGCGGCTACCTGCCGTTCAGCGCCGAGATCACCGGCCGCCTGCGGCCGCGCGGCAACGTCCTGGCCGTCACGCTCAACTCAGACTTCGACATCGACGTCCCGCCCGACCGCCCGGCGCCGTACGAGTCCCGCGTCGTCGACTACTGGCAGCCAGGCGGCATCTACCGCGACGTATACCTGCGCGCGGTCCCGCGGGTCTTCATCGCGGGCGTGTTCGCCGAGCCCGCCGACGTCCTCGACGGCGCGCGCAGGCGGGTGAAGGTCCAGGCGGCCGTGGACGCGGCCGTCGTCCCGGCCGGCCACGCGACTCTCGACGTCCAGCTGCGCGATCCTGATAACAGCAACAAGCTGGTGACCAGCGCCACCGTGCCGGTCACGATCACCGGCACCGGGCAGGTGACCGTCACCGCGACGCTCACGGACCTGCCGGACGTCACCCTGTGGGACACCGTCACCCCGAAGCTCTACACCGTCGTCGCCACCCTGAACGTCGGCGGCCAGCCGCTGCACGACTACCAGGCGCGCATCGGCTTCCGCGAGGCGGTCTTCCGCCGGGACGGCTTCTACCTCAACGGCGTCCGGACGAAGCTGTTCGGGGTCAACCGTCACCACATCTTCCCCTACGCCGGCATCGCGATGCCGGAACGGGTGCAGCGCCGCGACGCCTGGATTCTCCGCAAGGAGCTCAACTGCAACGCGGTCCGCTGCTCGCACTACCCGCAGTCCGAGGCGTTCTTCGACGCGGCCGACGAGCTGGGCCTGCTGGTGTGGGAAGAGGTACCTGGCTGGGGCTACTTCGGCAACGCCAAGTGGCAGGCGGCGGCCTACGGTGACCTGCGGGACATGATCGTCCGGGACCGCAACCACCCGTCGATCGTGATCTGGGGCGCCATGCCCAACGAGGCGGGCCAGCACGTCGCCGAGTACACCCGGTACCAGCGCCTGGCGCACGCGGCCGACCCGTCGCGGCCGACGGGCGGCGACGGGCAGCCGACCGAGACGAAGTACGTGTTCGACGTCTTCAGCATCCACGACTACAGCAAGGTGCGCGACTCTTCGGGCGTGCAGTGGCCCACGCTGAAGCCGCCCGCGGACGTGGGACGCAAACCCTACCTGGTCTGCGAGGCGGTGGGCGCGCTGTCCGGCCCGGCCACGGTCTACCGGCGGATCGACACCCAGTTCATCCAGCAGGCCCTGGGGCAGTCGCACGCGATCGTGCACAACATCTCGTTCTCGCGGGACGCCTACTGCGGCCTGCTCGCCTGGTCAGGCTTCGACTACGTGTCCGGCGCCGGCAATTCGTATCAGGGCGTGAAGTACACCGGCGTCGTGGACCTGTTCCGCGTGCCGAAGCCGGGCGCCGCCATCTACCAGGCGCAGATCGCCCCGGAGGTGACCCCGGTCATCGCGCCCGCGTTCTACTGGCATTTCGGGGCAGAATCTCCCATCACGTCGCTAGCATCCGCCATGATCGCGTCCAACCTCGATGAGCTCGAGGTGTTTGTCGGTGGCGCGCCGTTCCTCACCGTCACGCCCGACACGACCGATTACGGCAGCCTCCCGTATCCGCCGTCGTTCGTCGACTTCAGTGGCGTCGACGGGGCGCAGCGGCCGGAACTGCGCATCGACGGCTACCTGAACGGCCGGAAGGTCGCCACCCGGCTCTTCGACCCCGATCCCGCTAATGACCGGCTGGAGATGACCGCCGACGACTCCGTGATCGCCGCGGACGGCTCGGACGCGACCCGCGTCGTGTTCCGCGCCGTCGACCGCTACGGCAACGCCCGCCCCTACGTAGCCGGCCCGGTCACGCTGAAACTCCAGGGCGCGGCGGTCCTCGTGAGCGACAACCCCTTCCAGTTCGGCGACACGGGCGGCGTCGCCGCGGCCTGGATCCGCTCCCTGCCGGGCGCGCCGGGCACGGTGACCCTGCGCGCGTCGCACCCCTCCCTGGGCACGGCCCAGGTCACCGTCCGCATCGAGCGCGTGCCGGACGGCCCGCCGGCCGTCCCCTACGCCGCCCTGACGGTGGCCGCCGGGCCCGCGTTCGTGACGCCGGGCACCGCCACGACCGTGACCGCCACCCTGGCCAACCATGGCTCGCTCGGCCTCGACACGTCGACCCTGGCCATCGAGCTGCCGAAGGGCTGGGGGTCAGTCGCGCAGACCCCCGTCACGTTCCGGGACCTCCGCCCGGGCGCGCAGCTCACGGCGGCCTGGCAGGTCATGCTCCCGGTGAACGCCAGGCCCGGCACGTCGACGGTCCAGGTCCGGGCGATCTACACCTCCGGCCCCAGACGCGGCGTCACTCGCCAGGCGACCGAGATCCGGGTCTAGGGATAACGACAGCAGCAGCGCGAGCTGACGGGACTGGGCGACCAGGGTGCCTGCGCTGTCCCAGATCTCGAAGTCCTCTTCGTGGTAGCCGCTGTCGGTCAGGAAGCGGGTGCTCGCGCGGCAGCTGAACCAGCCCGGCGCGGGACGCGCCCGCAGGTGGACGGTGAGCTCGATGGTGGTGACCTGCCGGGCACCCACGCTGAGCACGGCGGGCGCGGCGGCGTCCACGAACAGCGGCAGCGACGTGATGTCGGCTTCCACGCCGTGCCGGAACCGCATGTAGAACTCCGCCGCGGGGTTTCCGGAGGGCTCGCCCCGGGACCAGCCGGGCTCTTCCACTCCCCGGTACTCGAAGTGGCCGGCGATCGAGACGCCGGGGATGGCGCCGGCCAGCAGGCTGACGCACTCGTCGGGCGGCGGCAGCGTCGGCGCGGTGCCGCCGGCGTGCAGCAGCCCGGACCGGCCGGCCGCCTTGGCCAGGTCGGTGAACGCGGCGGTGGCCCGCAGCGTCTCCTTGCCGTCCTGCCGCAGGCTGCCCTGCGTGAACGCGGTCGTCCGCCCCGACCGGATCAGCTCGACGGCGACCGACGCCGGCCCGGCCGAGCCGGGGCGCAGGTAGAAACCGGACACGACGACGGGGTCGGGGAACGGCGCGATCCGTGCCATCGCCCGGGTCAGCAGGGACAGCATGAAGCCCCCGTTGACGCTGATCTGCCCGCCCCAGCCGGCGGGCAGTGACGCCCCGAAGGCAGGGCCATCTCCCGACAGCCGCGTGGCGGCGTCGAACTCGGAGTCCTCCATGTATTCGCGGTCCCGCTTACGGCAGGGTGAGGATCTCGTAGCCGTCCTCGGTGACGAGGATGGTGTGCTCGAACTGGGCGGTCCGCTTGCGGTCCTTGGTCACCGCCGTCCAGCCGTCCGGCCAGATGTCGTAGCTGATCGTGCCCAGGGTGAGCATCGGCTCGATCGTGAACGTCATCCCCGGCACCATGATGGTGTCGCTGTCCGGGTTGTCGTAGTGCGGCACGATCAGGCCGGAGTGGAACGTGGTGCCGATCCCGTGCCCGGTGAAGTCCCGCACGACGCCGTAGCTGAACCGCTTGGCGTAGGACTCGATGACGCGGCCGATGACGTTGAGCTGCCGTCCGGGCCGCACCGCCTTGATGCCGCGCATCATGGCCTCGTGCGTGCGCTCGACCAGCAGCCGGGACTCCTCGTCCACGTCGCCGGCGAGGAACGTGGCGTTGGTGTCGCCGTGCACACCGCCGATGAACCCGGTGATGTCGATGTTGACGATGTCGCCGTCCCGCACGACCGTGTCGTCCGGGATCCCGTGGCAGATCACCTCGTTCAGCGAGGTGCACAGGGACTTGGGGTAGCCCCGGTAGCCCAGCGTCGACGGGTACGCGCCGTGGGCGACGAGGAAGTCGTGCCCGACCTTGTCCAGGTAGTCCGTCGTCACGCCCGGCTGCACGTTGCGGCCCACTTCCGCGAGGGCCTGCGCCGCGATCTTCCCGGCCGTCCGCATCCGCTCGATCGTGTCCGCGTCCTTGACGTCGGATTCGCCGAGCGTGGGGGATGCCTTGCCCACGTACTCGGGGCGCGGGATGCTGGCGGGTACCTGCCGGGTAGGAGAAAGGCGACCCGGGTGGAGCAAAGTGGCCATGTCACGGCAGTCTAGTAGTCATGACGAACTCCAGTCAGCAGTGGTGGTTCTGCACGAGACACAACACGGTCGAGCCGGCGGACACGCCGTGCCCCGGCAAGGATCTCCTCGGTCCCTACCCGACCAGGGAAGAGGCGGCGCACGCGCTGGAGAAAGTGCGCGAGCGCAACGCGGAGTGGGATGCCCAGGAGTAGCCAGGAGTAGACGGCGCGCCACGTCGTTAGGCGAGCGTTAAGGACTGTGTGGGTTACCGGTACTTCGAGCTAGGCTAGTCACTGTGACCAAGGACTTGCCGGAGGCCGCCCAGGCACGGATGGCCGAGATCCGGGGCAGTGGCACGTGGGGCTCGGCGCTCAGTTCCGAAGAGTTCGCCGCGATCCGCTCGGTCGGATTCGAGGCGGTGGGGCAGGTGCTCGGCGCCGCCGTCTACAACGTCGGCTACACCGGCGGCTACGGTTGCCCGGGCGCGTGGGGCAGTGCCTCGTTCGCGTGGGGCCCGCAGGCCAGGACGCAGGTGTCGAGCCGGGGCGGCTACGGGTCGTTCGGGCCGATGGTCAAGGTTCTGTACGAGGCCCGGCGCACCGCCATCCGCCGGATGGTCGAGGAGTGCGCCGAGCTCGGCGGCCACGGCGTGGTCGGCGTCCGGCTGACCATCGCCGGGTTCCCGGCCGGCGGACTGGAGTTCAAGGCGATCGGCACCGCGGTCCGGGCGCCGGGCGCCGGGCGGCTGGCGCACCCGTTCACGTCCGACCTGAACGGGCAGGATTTCGCCAAGCTCGTGACGAAGGGCTGGATGCCCGTCGGCCTCGCGCTCGGCATCTCCATCGCGGCGCGCCATGATGACTGGCTGACCGTCGGGCAGACCCGGTGGGGCGCGGGCAACGCCGAGGTCGTCGGGTACACCGAGCTCGTCAACGACACGCGGCACGATGCCCGCCAGCAGCTCGCCGCGGACGTGAAGCGGATGGGCGGCGAGGGCGTCGTCGTCGCGGAGATGGACATGCGCGTCCGCGAGCGGGAGTGCCCCGCGCAGGAAGGCCGGCGTGACCACATCGTCGAGGCCACCAACATCGGCACGGCGATCGTCCGCTTCTCCAGTCACAGCGAGCAGCACGGGAAGCCCGCGCTCGCGATCATGTCTCTTGACCCGCAGCGGCGCCAGGCCGCGCGGGTGAACATCGGGGCCAACAGGTTAGGACGTGAGGATCTCCAATGACGGACGCGACTGAGCTCGACCGGGCGGGCGTACCCCAGGACGCGATCAAGCGGCTCGCCGAACTGCAGCCCGGCAAGGCGGGGTCGATCTTCACCTCCGACCTGTCGGTCAACGAGTTCCTGCTGGTCCGCGAGGCCGGGTTCCGGCCGGTAGGCCTCGTGCTCGGCTCGTCGATCTACCACGTCGGCCTGCAGGTCGCGCGCTGGAGCAAGAACCAGGAACTCGACGTGCTGTCGCAGGCGATGTACCACGCCCGCGAGCTCGCCATGTCCCGGATGGAAGCCGAGGCCGACGCACTGAAGGCCGACGGCATCGTGGGCGTGCGCCTGGAAGTGGAAATGAAGGAGTTCGGCGCCGACATCGCCGAGTTCATCGCGGTCGGCACCGCCGTGAAGGCCGAGCCGGGCGCGGGCGGCGGCGGCGTCACCAACTGGCGGAACAACAAGAAGCAGCCGTTCACGTCCGACCTGTCGGGTCAGGACTTCTGGACGCTGATCCGGGCCGGCTACGCGCCGCTCGGCATGGTGATGGGCTCGTGCGTGTACCACATCGCGCACCAGCGGATGGCGGCCAAGCTCGGCAACGTCGGCCGGAACGTCGAGATCGAGCAGTTCACCCAGGCCCTGTACGACGCCCGCGAACTCGCGATGAGCCGCATGCAGAAGGAAGCCGAGGACCTGCACTCCGAGGGCATCGTCGGCGTCCAGCTCCGCCAGCACAGCCACACGTGGGGTTCGCACACGACGGAGTTCTTCGCGATCGGCACCGCGGTCCGCCCGCTCCGCGAAGACCACGTCATCGAACGTCCGACGATGGTCCTCTCCCTGGACTAGCCCCGGCAGGAGACTACCCCGGCACGCCCGCGCAGGTCCGGGCGCTGCCGGGTCCAGCCACCTCCCGCCGCGGATCACCTGCCCCCGCATGACCTCCCGCCGCGGATCACCTCCCACCCGAATGACCTCCCATCGCGGATCAGCGGATCATCTGCCACCCGGGCGGCGGCCCTTGGCTACCTGCCCCCGGGTCGTGGCCGCCCCGATAGCGCGGGTACTCGGCGCTCCCATGGGTCGGTTGTGCCACACGGGCCCCCAACGACCGGTTGCCGACCGACCGCACCCGGATATAACGGATATATCCGGGCAGGCATCCGCCCAATTCCTGTTCCGGAAATACCCGGAAGGGGTATCGGCGCCATGATCATGGGTCAGGAGTGCCATATACGGGCATCTATGACCCATGATCATGAATCGGATACCCCTGTAGGGGTATCCGGGATTGTTCCTTTTATCGGGATATTACGGCTTAAATCCCCCAGCGCTATTGCCTCGAAATCGACCGTTTGCGCCAACGACCCATGATCTTGCCCGGGCTGCCTCCTCGTCGGCGGCGAGCGTGACCCGCTATCCAGCGTCTGCCGTCCCGACACGGGGCGCGGCAGAGCCGCGCAACGGGCAGACGTAACGAGCTCAAGTGCGCATTCGAGCACGCTCCTTTGCCTGCCCAAATACGCAATCGGACACGCTATGGCGTGCTCAAAAGCGCTTTTGAGCCGG
>Ga0210389_10001614_pt1 | contig 18214 bp, 19 predicted proteins | sample IncBWH28OmetaG_FD_160127 | JGI IMG/M metagenome (GOLD analysis project Ga0210389, IMG submission 160127) | Forest soil microbial communities from Barre Woods Harvard Forest LTER site, Petersham, Massachusetts, United States - Inc-BW-H-28-O ...
TTACCAAAAGCACGTTTCAGCCCAGCAGGACTTCCAGAATGCGCAAGATGCTTATTACGCCGCGCAGGCCCAAGTCGTGTCCGCCAAAGCGAATCTCGAGCTCGCCCAGCTTAACCTGGGCTACACCAAAGTGGTCGCGCCGGTGGACGGGTACGTCACGAACTGGAACACGAGCGTCGGTACGTATGTAACGGCAGGAAAAGAATTGTTAGCGTTGGTTGACACGGATTCCTTCTGGGTGGCCGCCTACTTCAAAGAAACCCAACTACCGCACCTTCAGATCGGGCAAAAAGCCAAGATCACGAGCATCGGTTACGAAAATAAACCGTACGAGGGAGTGGTTCGTAGCATCGGGTGGGGGATTTACGTGCAGGATGGTTCGGGTAGCGATTCTACCGGGCTCTTGCCCTCGGTTAGCCAGACGATTGATTGGGTTCGTCTTCCTCAGCGATTCCCGGTGCGGCTGCATGTAACCGGAAAACCACCGGTTCCCCTGAGGATCGGCCAAACCGTTTCGGTCGCGATGCTTCCAGAGGTTGTGCCGGCGGAAGGCGAGAAAGAGAAAACGGCGCCTTAGAGAAGGAGCCAGGGGAGCGTATGGGCGTGTGGGCGTGCCGGCGTATGGGCGTAACTGCTGAGACTCCACGCGAATGGAAGAATCATCCCAAACGAATGAATCGTAATATTTCTGCAGGATCGATGGGTGATTTCGAGTCCACCGATTGCTCGCGCGTTCTTACGCCGAAACGCCAACACGCCGAAACGCCCAGACGGTCTCCTAGCTCCTAGATTCTAGCTCCTAGCTCCTTGTTCTATGTCCACCAAGACCGATGCGATCCCTTTAGCGCGGAAATGGCATTGGCCGCTGCAAGATTTTTTTGACGATCGCGCCGTAAGGAATGGGATAAAGACCGGGCTAGCTGGGATATCGGCATTGCTTGTGACCCAGCTTTTGCGTTTGCCGCACGATAGCTGGGCCATTCTCACCGTGCTGGTGATGACCACCTCCCAATTCGTGGGTTCGATGGCGCTTAAGGCGGTGATGCGGGTTACCGGCACCATCGGTGGAGCGATCATCGGTGTGTGGCTTGTGGGCGACTACACTTCGACGCCCGCGATCTTCTTACCTCTCCTGTTTGTCGTGATGGCCATTAGTAGCTATAAATTTGGCCAGGTCGGCGCCCGCCAGGTTCCATATGCCTATTTCTTAGTTGGTCTGACAACGCTCACGGTGGTTACGAACGGGGTGTCGACCCCAGATCAGGCTTGGTATATCGGGCTGACTCGCACAGAAGAGATCTTAACGGGAGCCATGTGCGCGCTCCTGGTAATGACGATCATTTGGCCTCGCTATGCTCGGGAAGAATTTTTGAATGCGGGTCGCGCCGCTCTAGCAACCATCAGTGATTTTATCTCGCTCGAGACGGCAGTGTATGTCGAAGGACAAAAAGGCTCCGAGAAAGTTGGAGAAATCCGAGCCGAGTTCTCGCATCGGTTAGCGGTCCTAAAAGACCTGTTAAATAACGGCAACCGGGAGAGTGTATTTTTCTCATCTCGGGTTTCCAATTACAATGCGTTCCTCGTCTCGCTGATCAGCCTGTTTCATGGGGCCCTTTATCTCGCCCAAAAACGTCTCGTCGACTTGCCGATAGTCGAACGGTTGCGAGACGAGCTTGCGAAGGTAAGCGCCGCGATTACCGAAGAAGGTGCGATCTTAAGAGCTTTTACTCGGCCCGGTCAAAAACTGCGCTCGAGTTCTTTGAACGAGGCATTCGATGAACTCGAGCGTAAAGTGCTGCAAATTCGTACTGAGGGTTTTCTAAGGGCGCAACCACTAGATACGACCATCGCGTTCGCCGGCCATTTTGCTGCTCTGCGATCTCTTCGCGACGAATTCAGTAATATCCGTGCCAATCTCGAGGGTCTGCCGCGGAAGGGCCAACCTCTACCGGAGCCGAAACCGCAATGGGATCTTTTACCTAGGATCGACTGGTTTTGGGTCAAGGTCGGGATTAAAGGAGCCCTGGCTGCAACCATTTCAGTCGTGTTACTGATGTGGATCAATCCGCCTGGTCCAGCCGCGTTAACCCTGATGGCTTGGACAATGACATTGTTCGGCCGGCCGTATATTCGATCCGGTGGCACGGGCGATCTGAGAGCTTTTCAGAACGGCTTTAAAGGCTCGTTAGCGTTAATCGGGTGCGCGATCGTGCTCCTTCTCACCACGCCGTACTTGTCGAGTTACCTCGTAATGAATCTGGTGTTGTTCGCGATTCTATTCACGTTCGGCTACTGCCTGGCCAAGATCGGTGCAATCACGTTTTGGATTCAGATGGCCTTACTGACGATCAGCACCTTTGTGGGCCTCGATCCGCAACATCCGGTGGCTTCCATGACGATTATCGAGACGTTTCTCGGAATGATCTGCGGGCTAGCGATCGCGACGGTCGTCGGCAGGTTGCTTTGGCCCACATTACCCCAGACCTTGATCAGAGACGATCTACTTGCTCTCTTCAAAGATACGAACGCTTTACTCCGGCGCGAACCTGATCAGGAGAGGATTCAAACTCGCTTAGTGATTCTATCGGTAGAGGCGCTGCAAGCGGTTCGCCAGATTCGTAGTCACCGTTTGTCGGACGAGGAAAGAGCGAGAGTTATCGCGTTGGTTCATCTCTTGCAGGCCGTGCCGAATCGGATCCGCCATCTTCTTTCGCACCGGCATCTTTTACCGGAAGTGACGGAAGAATTTTTGGGGCCGCCATTTCAACAAATAGAGACTGAGTTCAGCCAGATGCTGGACGCATTTTCGGAAGCCTTTCGTAAACAAGAATTCCAGCGCGACTTCCCGGTGCTGGATGGCGCTCTGGCGGAGATTGATCATACCGTCGAACAGATCCGCGACCGACGGATCCTCGATGCACTCAGCTTGGAAGCGCCTTTGCAAATGTTGGATCTTGTTGGCCGTTACCATGGAGTTGCCGACGGATTGCAGGAATGCGCGGCTTTGATCCGCGGCCTCCGGATGCACGAGTATTCCGGGGATTACGCGCTGTAGGCGTTTTGCAATCATCGCTCCTTCTTTTTGCAACCCAAGTAATCAGTAAGTCAGTGATCAGTAGGACAGTGATCTATCCGGAAACTGGTCTCAGCATTAACTCAAACTGGTTACTGACCTACTCCCCTACTGAGTACTTCATCGCGAGCACGAACGGCCCACTAGTCACTCCGATTGTGCTATATTGTTCTGTGGAACAGTGTCTGCTTCCTATTCGATTAGAGGCTCCAAACCTCAAGCAGATTTGTCAGGGGTATTTATGAAGGTCGTATTCATTTTGTTCGCCATTAGCGTCTCGGCTTGGATGAGCTTACAGGCTTCGGATATGCATCAATCGCGGGCCGGATCTGCCGCGCCGGGTGGTCGCGTTCTGGCTTCCGGCGGAAGGACGATTGCACATGGGTTCTATTATAACGGTTACAGGCCGGGAGAAGTCCAAGGCTATCACGGGCCTCTGGTTGTCGATCCTCGGTCGAGACAGAATCAGGCTGGTGCCGCGCAAGGCCCGACAAATGGCGTTGCGAAGGCCAGAGCTAAAGAATCCGAGCCACAATTGAATGGTGCGAATCTGTCAGCGGCCTCTCGGTCGCTTTCGTCGTCTCAAGGAAGCGCCCAGAGGCGGATCAACTTACCTCCGGGAGTGAAACCCCAGGTTGCCACTCCAGCGGAACGTTCCCAAGCTACTGGCAATATTAATCAGAAATTTCAACAGGCTGAGAACAAAATGGCGAACCAGCTGTGGCGTACACCTGACAGCAGAACCGACCGCAGAAACCGGCTCGAACGAAGCCGTGCTTATTTTGTTGAGTTAATCGATTGGGGTTATCCTCTTTCATTGCTCGATACCTGGTGTGACGACTTGTTAGATGATCAAATCGACGTCGGCATGCCCAACGACCTGATTGACTCGTATTGGGGACAACCCGTGTCCACTCAAGACTACGAAGAATACTATAGCCCTTACGAAGCTTGCACCTATCTGACTCCCGATGGCAACTATCGCCAGGTGATTTATCAAAATGGGGTAGTCGCGCAAGTGATGTAACGCGTTGAGCCCGGTAGGGATGAGACTCCTTGCTCATCCGGGTTGTTAGGAAGCTGCGAACGTATCGAGAAAAGACGGACGAGCAGGAGCTCGTCGCTGCCGTAATTTCACCAGAAAATGATTTGTGCGCCTTTATCAACAGCGCGTGCCGCGTTCGTAATGGCCAAGACATTAGTCCAAAAAGCTAGACGGTTTGCCAGACTCGCTCACGGTTTGGTTTTGAACCATGAAGGCCAGCTTGGACAGCGCCGCAAGGGCACGAATGAGCCTTACACCCAACACCTTTCCGAGGTCGCCAGACTGGTTGCTAAAAGCGGCGGCGATGAAGCTCAAGTGGCAGCCGCTTGGCTTCACGACGTAGTCGAGGACACGCCAGTCGCGCTCAGTCATATACGGACGGTGTTCGGCCCGGACATAGCCAAACTTGTCCATGAGCTCACCGACGAATTTACCAAACAGAACTATCCGGGTTTGAACCGGCGTCAGCGCAAAGCGAAAGAACTGGAGCGGCTATCCAAGATTAGCGACCGGGCGAAGACAATTAAGTATGCTGACTTCGTATCGAACCTGGAAAGTGTTTCGGTGCTCGGCCCGAACTTCGGCGAGGTCTACACGAGAGAAGTAGCAGACGCTTTGAGCCGTATGCAGGGCGGCGACGAGCGCTTACGATCGGCAGCGCTAGCCGCAGTCGATCAGGCTTTGCGGTAAAAGGAAAGTACGGTAGGGCTGAGCTCCCGCTCATTCGGTGTTGTTTTTTGGCAAAGCCTGGTCTTTAGCAAGGGAACGTCCGGATGAGCCGGAGCTCATCCCTACTGTACCGGACGGGTGCTGATGCTCGCAATTTCCCGCAACGTGTGGCATTGAGGCCGATGTCGAAAACAATGGCTTCGCAGGAGCGTTTTCAATCACCAGGCGAAGAAATTGCCAATAGTGTCAGCTCCGGAGTTGCCCTGCTTGCGATCCTTTGTGGCATCCCATTTCTCTACGGCTCGGCGATACACCACGGCGCCCGCAATCTGACCGGGGTGATCATTTTCTCCGGCAGCATGGTTTTGCTTTATCTGGCCTCTACCATCTATCACGCATTACCGCGCACTAACATCAAGAGGCTCTTTCGCCTGTTCGACCATTCTGCGATTTATCTACTGATCGCGGGAACTTACACACCGTTCGCCCTAGGGCCGTTGCGTGGCCCGTTAGGTTTCACCCTGCTTGGCGTGATATGGTGTTTGGCTATTGTCGGAATCGGGTTCAAAGCGCTGACTGGAATGAGGTATCGGTGGGTTTCGATCTGCTTCTATATCGGGATGGGCTGGATGGCGATTTTCGCAGTTCGCGCTTTCTGGGTGCACGTGCCGCTGCCCGGGTTGATCTGGTTGCTGGCAGGCGGACTCGCTTATACTGGAGGGGTCGCTTTCTACGTGGCTAAACACATCCGATATGCCCACTTCGTTTGGCACCTATTCGTGGCGGCCGGAACCGCGTGCCACTTTTGTGCAGTTCTGTGGTATGCGAGTTAACGCTGAAAAGCGTGGCTCGCTTAGAGCGCCTGATTGAGCGGATGGCCGGCTGCTTGGGAGCCAAACCTTTGTAGTCACGGTAAGATAATAGCCGACAGTTCCGTTAGCGACATAGAAAGCGTTCTCGACTAGATGCCGCGCCTACGGAGCTGGTCCTTTTTGCGTCTTGGAATTCCGGAATGGTTGTAATAGTCGGCTAGGCCGTTGGAAATAAGCCGCGTAATCCATCAGAAGTTCTTGTTCGCAAGATTGCATCTTGCTTTTCGGAATTTGCGCGGTGAAGATTGCGCCCAGTGGCTTGGCTCCGTTCGCGTGTCGGATTTTTGCTTTGCTTGCTGGCCTGCCTGCAGCTTCTGGGAGGTCATTGGGCAATCTTGCAAGTGGGAGCCTGGGCCGGTATGGCAGTGTCGTATAGCCAGCAAGCTGGTTTGATGACTGGCCTTTCGCAGACATTCGACGGCGAGCATCCGTGCCCCATCTGCAAAGCCATCCAGGACGGTCAAAAGCACGAGCAAAAAAAAGCACCGCTTCTCAGTTCGGAGCTGAAGAAAGACTATTTGGCCACCTGGAACCAATTCCAAATCTGCCGGCAATGGTCCGAAGTCGTTTATCCTGTATTGGCAGAGCGGCTACTCAGCATTGCCACTGAGCCTGCTGTTCCGCCCCCTCGCTCCTAGTCAACTCGTTTGAGTCTGAAGAGCCCGCCATTTGTTGGCTTGGGTTTCACTAAGGGTCGCCCGGCAAAGTGTCGGCGTTCGCCCCTATTCAACCTATAACAAAATTGCTAGGAGTTTCATGTTTTCAATTTATTCGATGAAGGTGTTGGCACCCGCTTCAGCTGCCGCACTCGTTCTTTTCGCTCTCAACGCAAAGCTCAATGCGCATGGCTTCGAGGGAGATCGGTTTTTTCCTCCAACGATTCAAACCGAGGATCCTTTTGCTGTCGACGAGCTTTCGTTGCCAGTTATGTCTGTGTTCAACAATCCGGCCGGAGGCGGCTCTCCAAAAACTAAACAAATTGATATTAGCGCGGAGTTCGACAAAGAGATTTTTCCAAAATTCGCCATCGGGATCAGCGAGGACTACGTCATCCTCAGACCGCAAGGACAATCTACCCGGGCCGGATTTGATAACCTCAGTTTCAGCGCCAAGTACCAGTTATTCGAAAACGCCCCACACGAGTTCATTTTCTCAGTCGGTGGAGAAGTCGATGTAGGAGGTACTGGTAGCCTGGCCATCGGGCGCGAATCGTTTGCCACTTACACGCCGACGCTGTTCGTGGGGAAGGGCTTTGGCGATCTACCCGATCAGCTCAAGTATTTAAAGCCTTTTGCTGTCACCGGGACCCTTGGATACGTCATACCAGGCGAATCCGTCGATCCGAATGCGTTGAATTGGGGATTGGCAGTAGAATACAGCATCCCCTACCTGCAACAGCACATCCAAGAGATCGATTGGCTGCGTCCCCTTCGCAACGTCATTCCCTTAGTAGAACTTGCCATGAATAGCCCTTTGAATCACGGAGGTGGTCAAACCACTGGAACGGTTAACCCCGGGTTTCTTTGGGAGTCGCGTTATTGTCAGCTCGGTGCAGAGGCAGTTATCCCGATCAATCGAGCTAGCGGCCCAAATGTCGGCGTGATTGTTCAGGTACAAGTCTACATCGATGACATTTGGCCTAAGATTTTCGGTTACCCGGTTTTCTTCAGAGAATCAAAATGAATACGAAGCACCTAGTCGTTTTTTTAGCAGTTTCATTAATCCTTGTGCGTATTGCGGATGCGCACGCCTTTCTCGATCATGCTGATCCTAAAGTCGGCAGCACCATCCACGAAGCTCCATCCCAGGTAACGGTCTGGATGACGGAGGGGCTGGAGCCCGCGTTTAGCAAACTGCAGGTTTTCGATGGGAAAGGCGCCGAAGTGGATAAGAAGGATACCAAAGTCAATGGCAGCACCATGATGGTATCGGTGCCAAAGCTGGCCGCAGGGAAATACCGGGTTTCTTGGCAGGTCGTTGCTGTCGATACCCACAGAACGTCAGGAACGTTCGAATTTACCATCGAGTGACTTAATCATGCTGTGGCTTCCCGTAGCGCGGGCAATACATATCGCGGCGTCGATATTGTTGGCGGGACTCTTTGCGTTCAGGTTGGTCGTGCTAGCGCCAGTGGCATCACGTTATGACCGGGTTGACCGATGTCAGCCGAGGTTCAAAGGGATGTGGGGCTGTCTGGCACTGGTCGCCTGGTTGACCGCGGTCATTTCCGCTATCCTATGGCTCGGTTTCGTGGCTGCTTCCATCAGCGGAGCAGCCACGCTGTTTGCTGTTGATGGCGAAACGTTTCGGACCGTCCTGCTGCAAACCCAGTTTGGACATTTATGGGCGTGCCGGTTGGTGGGCTGTCTCCTAATCGGAATACTGCTTTTCCGCGGGTCGCCCGAACTGATTATCGCCGTTCTCTCGTTTGCAATTCTCGCTTCATTGGCCGCCGCCGGCCATTCCGGTGCGATGGTTACGAATGCCGGCCTGCTGCCAATTGCCGGTGACATCGGGCATCTCATCGCTTCAGCTCTTTGGCCAGGCGGATTGGTGCCTTTGTTAGTTTTGCTGGTCAGCCAATATCGAACTACGGATCAAACAACGCGGGTGTTTGTCGTAGATGTAGTTCGGCGTTTTTCTAGTCTCAGCCTGATGGTAGTGGGGCTGCTGGCAGGAACGGGTCTACTTAATAGTTATTTTATCGTGGGAAGCTGGGGAGCGCTATTTGCGACCGACTACGGGCGGTGGTTGCTCCTAAAGATTGCGCTATTTCTGCTAATGCTCGGGTTTGGCGCGTTAAATCTATTGGTTCTAAAACCACAACTGGCTCGCGCTGCTTTGGTCCAAACCCAAACCCCAGGAGCGGTCATGACGCCGATGTCATCGCTGATCCGAAGTGTCACCTGTGAGACTTTTCTGGCTGCTGGGGTTATCTTGGTGGTAGGCTTTCTTGGCGCCACTCCGCCGCCTATGCATTGAGTCATGGAGTTTCCCCATTTTTTCGCTCACGGTTATGAAATCGATCGTACCCCTGATCTGCGTCGGGTTACTGTTCTCGGCGACAAGCGCCCGGGCAAATGCTTTCCTAGACCACGCTGAACCAGCTGTAGGCAGCTCGGTCGATGTTCCTCCGAAAGAAATTAAGATCTGGTTTACTCAAGAATTACAGCCGGCATTGAGCCAAATTCAGCTTTTTGACCGCCACGGTAAACCAGTTAGCCAAGACCACGCCACCGTCGACCCTGCGGACCCCTCACTGTTAAGCCTGCCAGTTCCGGCAATGCCTCCTGGAAAGTACAGAGTGAGCTGGAGGGTGATGTCGGTTGATAGCCATATGACGGTTGGCACCTTCTTTTTCACGGTTCGGAAGATGCATCGGTAGCGGTCCGGCAGCTGCCCATCAACCTAAGAGGATTGGGTGTTTTCGTCCCTTCGGGACTGATCGACAGTAGCCTGGCAGTTTACTGCCTGGGAAAGGTAAGAAAAGCGTTCCGTCGCTTAGGGACGGTATGATTCGGTTTCGTGGGTCTTGATAAACCAAATGGGGCCTCGCCTGAACGAATGAGGTCAAACCGTCTCTACGAGACGGACTCATTTTTTCTTGCGTATTCCAGTCAGTAAACTGCCAGGCTACGATCATTCAGTCCCTCCGGGACAAAGGTAACCTCCCTTAAATTGACTGATCATCGATAGTCGCCGCTACCGGGATCGTTTCGGCTTCGCAGCCGCTCGTCCCGGCCGGGTGTATTTGATGGGCCGTTTCTTGGGGTCGATCTTCGTCACACCCGTCCCATTTTTCAGCTCGAGGATTTGATCGCGCAGTAAGGCCGCCCGTTCGTACTCCAAGTTCGCAGCCGCTAATTGCATTTCTTCTTCCAGTTCGCGTAGCACCTCGGTTAGATTGAAATCGCCGCCGGATTCACGAACGACGGATTCCTCCAGCTGCCTACCCCGGAGCATCGTGCGCAGGCTTTCCTGAACCGCGCGGCGAACGCTCTTAGGGGTGATCCCGTGTTGTTCGTTGTACTCGCTTTGTCTGGCCCGGCGAAACTCGGTAATGGCAACCAGGCGTTGGATGCTCTCGGTGATGATATCGGCAAACAGGACGACTTCACCGTTCACGTGGCGAGCAGCTCGACCCGCCGTCTGGATCAATGAAGTCTGGCTCCGGAGAAAGCCTTCTTTGTCAGCATCAAGGATGCAAACCAGGCTGACCTCGGGTAAATCCAGGCCCTCTCGAAGGAGATTGATCCCCACCAGAATGTCGAAATCGCCGGCCCGCAGCGATCGAAGAATTTCTACGCGTTCGATCGCATCAATCTCGCTATGCAGATATCGAACCTTAAGACCAACGTCTCTCAAATAGTCCGTCAAATCTTCGGCCGTTCGTTTGGTCAGGGTCGTGATTAGCACCCGCTCGCTTATCTCGGAACGGCCCCGGCAAAGCTCGATGGTTTCATCGATTTGGTTCTTTAACGGGCGAATCGTGATGCGAGGATCCAACAAACCAGTGGGACGGATAATCTGCTGAACGACCAAACGTGAGCCCGGGGTATGGACATCGAGCTGACCAGCTGAGCGACCGGTCAACATGGGCAATAGGACAGGCTCGGTTTCTTCCTGTCCAATGCGGTCGCGCGCATGGGGGATATAAGATGTGTTGCCCACCACGCTATTCTGGACCTCGAAGTCCGCTGGGGTCGCGCTGATGTAGAGAACCTGGTTGGTCATTTCCATGAATTCCGGAAAATTCAGGGGCCGGTTATCCAGTGCGCTGGGCAACCGAAAACCATATTCGACCAGAGTCGTTTTGCGGGATCGATCACCCTCATACATCCCGCCGATCTGCGGAATAGTGGCGTGCGACTCATCAACAATCAGGAAGAAATCTTTCGGGAAGAAGTCGAGGAGCGTATAAGGACGCGACCCGGGTTCGCGCCCGCTCAAATGCCGGGAATAATTCTCGATGCCGCTGCAAAAACCCATTTCCTGCAGCATTTCCAAGTCGAACTCGGTCCGCATTTTGATTCGTTGGGCCTCAAGCAATTTGTGGTTGGCCTCAAACCAAACAACACGTTCGTCGAGTTCTGTCCGGATGGCGGTCAATGCCCGGCGCATCTTTTCATAGGGCGTAACGAATTGCTTGGCCGGGAAAAAGGTGAAACGATCGAGGGCTTCAATTGACGAGCCGGTCAACGGATCGAAACAGGTAATCAAATCGATTTCATCGCCGAAAAATTCGACCCGGATCGCTTCCTCATCGGCGGTAGCCGGATGGACTTCGACCACGTCGCCACGCACGCGGAATTTGCCTCGAGTTAACGCAATATCGTTCCGCTCGTACAGCATGTCGACGAGCTTGGCTAGGAAGAGCTCCCGAGACAACCCTTGGCCCTTAAACACATTGCAGACCATGTTCGCGTAATCCTCAGGCGAGCCTAAGCCGTAAATACAGGAGACGCTGGCCACTACAAGCACATCCCGCCGAGAGAGAAGGGAGCTAGTGGCGGACAAACGCAGTCGCTCGATCTCTTCATTGATGGATGAGTCTTTCTCGATGTAAGTATCTGTCCTCGGGATATACGCTTCGGGCTGGTAGTAGTCGAAATAGCTGACGAAATATTCGACCGCGTTCTTAGGGAAGAACTGTTTGAACTCGCTATAGAGCTGGGCCGCTAACGTTTTGTTGTGTGAGATGACCAGGGTCGGTCTATCCAATGTCGCCACCACGTTTGCGGCGGTGAAGGTCTTGCCGGAGCCTGTAACCCCTAAAAGGGTTTGATGACGGTTGCCAGCCTCCACCGAACGAACCAGTTGTTCGACTGCAGCCTCTTGATCGCCTTTCAGCGAGTATTCGGATGAAAGTTGGAACGACATTTACCGTAGGGTGAGAAGGAAGAGGTGAGACGTGAGACTCGACAGTTTTCGTCCTCGTCCTCTAAAGTTTTGGTGGTGCATGCCCATGATTCAAACCAACCCTTAGTCCGACCCGAATCCACGATCGCTGCGGAACGCCCGGTTGTCGAGGACGAGGACGACGACGAGTACGAGGACGATTAAGTCCCGCTAGGCATACTTATCCTCAACCATCACGGGATTGCTCAATACCCCTATCTTCTCGATCTCGACTTCAACGACATCGCCCGCTTTCAGGTATTTAGGTGGATGCAGGTAGGTACCCACGCCGCTCGGCGTGCCGGTTAGAATAACCGATCCCGCTAGTAGCGTGGTGGAGCCGCTCAAAAACTCAATCAAAGTAGGCACATCGAAAATCAGATCGTTGGTATTTGTATCCTGGCGCTTTTCTCCGTTCACCCGGGTCTGGAGATGCAGCTCGCCTGGGTTCGGAATTTCGTCTTTGGTGACCAGGACCGGGCCCATAGGAGCAAAGGTATCGAAGCTCTTTCCCCGGCAAAATTGGCCTCCGCCGAAACGCTTCTGCCAATCTCTGGCTGACACATCATTCGCGATGGTATAGCCAAGAACAAAATCGAGCGCGTGCGCTTTGCTGACGTTTTTGCAATCGCGGCCGATCACGACAGCTAACTCGCCTTCATAATCGACCTCAGTGCTGGGGAGATGGGCTGGAATAGCGATTGGATCACCCGGATTAGACAAGCTGTTGGGGGCCTTGATAAAGAGCATCGGACGTTCAGGAAGCTGGACGCTTTGTTCCTTGGCGTGCCCTCGGTAGTTGAGGCCAATGCAGAGAATCACCCGCGGTTCGACCGGGGCGAGCAACTTTACCATCTTTGCTTCCCGGTCCGTTACTTCAAAGCCGTGAAACAGGTCACCGAGAAGGTCGAGGCAGGTGCCGTTTTTCTGTTCTGCCGCGTGCCGAATGTTTCCATCCTGGGCCAGGTACCGGACAATACGCATTCCCTACCCATAAGGGAGGAGGGGGGTGGGGGAAAGGGGGAAAGTGAGAGGTGAGACGTGAGAGGTGAGGAGTGAGAGGTGATTGGTGAAAGGTGATTTTGCCCGCGGCGTTCGCTTGGTGGGGCGAGGCTCCCGAAAGGCTGCACGTTGTAGCAGGGAAGTCGACGGATACTAGCAGACTTAGCGGGTTACGCCGATAAGACGCGCCGAGCCGTGATCTTGCGCTTGGCCACGGCTCGGCGCGTTTATTGCCCAACTCATCCCGTCCATTGGGTATGCAGATTTCCTCGTTGAAACTCGCAGCCCTTCGGGAGCCTCGCCCCACCAAAATGGAACCCAATCACCTCTGACCAATCACTTACCCGCCGTCGCCCACTCCTGTTCGGTAGTAGGGTTCTTGTCGTGGCTGTCGGTGATTGCCGTGGGCTCGACCGGGGTGCTTTCGTGAGGTTCAGGAGCGGCGGAAGTTTGAGTGTGACTCACTTCGGTTGGTTCGACCTTGGCCTCGGGCTGTTCTTGCGAGCCTGCTTCTTGTGCCGGAACTGAGGGACCTTCAGTTACAACACTTTCAGCCGGCTGAACCTCGTTCTCCGCAACCGGAGCGTGTGTTTCGACGGAAGCCTGTTGGTCGACCGGAGCGTCCGCTTCAGTGGACGCCTGGCGGTGAGTCGGAGCATGCTCCTCAACGGGTACGTGTTCTTGAACGGCTATGTGCTCTTGAACGGCTATGTGCTCTTGAACGGCTATGTGCTCTTGAACGGGCGCATGTTCTTCAACAAATGGCTCCTGCTCGACTGCAGGGTGCTCTACGAACTCCTCCGATGTGGCCTCAACTTCCTGAGGCGTTTCTTCGGTGGCAGAGATATCCACGGCGCTTTCGGTTTCGGCTTGCTCCTCAGGGGCGCCTTCATCTTGAGCGCCGGAATCTCCGGTTGCACCCGGTTTCTCGACCGCCTTGGGCGGTAAAGGCAGGTCTAGGGTGCCATCAGCAAACTCGATCACGTGACCTGCTTTCGCTAACCAGAGCAGATCTGTCGGCAAACTGTTCTTTGCTTGTAAATATTCGGGCGAGTTCTCGTCGGTGCTTTTCTCGCCTAGTAGCCGTTTCAGAACCTTCTCAGCTAACTGTTTTCGAGTAATTCTGGGGTAAGACCGCAGGCTCGCGAGTATCGCTTCCAGGCCGGACGACACTTTGGCCTGGTTCGGATCGAATAGTTGAGGCCGGATCGTTGAGATATAGAGAATGCGTTTCTTGTGTTTGAACACATGTAAGCCGGCCTGATTCAAGCCGTGCCGAAGCGCCACTGCCATCTGGGCCGGAAACCGGTTTTCCCGTTCCCGGGCTCTGCGAATGGCGGCAATGATTGAGCGGTCTGGCAGGTGACGGGCGACATCTCCCGATACCTCGGCTGCTAAGCAGGGCTTGATCAACTTCTCGAGGTGATTGGCCCGGAAATGTTGTTCCATCGCCGCGACGCTTTCGAAAGCGGCAGGATTCTCTTCATCCTTGGTCGTATAGTTAACGACCTTACGGGCCTCCTCTTTCCACTGATTAACGAGTTCCGGATCGCTTGTGATCTCGATGCTGCGGCGGTATTCCTCAAAACTCATCCGCCGGCTAAATCGTTGCTCGTACAGAGAGCGGATTACCTTCTGAAAGGTGTGATAATTCGTTGGCCCGAGCAGCCGCCCGGAAAGGCCGCAGCGCGCTACGGAAGTGAAATTCCCTTTAATTGGCTCCTTCTCAACGATTTCACTTGTATAAAAGTCATCCTTCTTCTCGTTGAAAGCGATTCGTTCCAGTGCGGCCGTCTCCATCGCTACTGGACCGTCGTCGCCGAGTTGGTAGAGCATCACGCTATCGTTCAGCGAACGGATCCGGACCCGGTGGCGTTCCGGTCGCTCCAGGAACATTCTGGCCAGACCAAATAAAGGATACGCGGCATGTCCCTGCTTGATCTGTTGGATGACCTTCGAAAAAGCGCGTTCCTCGGGCAGAAAATCCACCTGGACGGCTGCCGGTTCGACTTGGTCCTGAACCGGTTCATCCCTGTCTCGGCGGGGGGCTTCTGCCACTCTCTCCCGATGTGAGCCGGGGCCTGTGTCGCGGCTTGCTGGGCCGTGTGGCCGGGCGGGCCGCTGTTGTGAGCCGGGCCGATTCGGACCGGAGGCGTCGCGTCGCCCTGGGCCGCTATCTCGCCGTTGGCGATTCTGGTTGGGTCGGCGTGGCCGGTCGTCTCTTCGCTCCCTTCGGCCCCGATGACCACCGGGGTCTTCATCGGCATAATCTGCGTAACGGTTTACAGATTCCGATTCCTTGAGCCAATCGGGCGTTAAACGAAGATCGAGCGAGGGGAGGGGATCCGCCATGGTCGGGATACAGGTAACAAGTTCAGGGTAAAAAGTAAACTACTCGCGAGCCGAATGCAGTCGATGAAAGAGGCGTCTAGAGTGGCGAATCCGGCAGATAGGTCAACACAAAAAGCGTCATTTGGAGCCGTTTCTTAGGTTCGAAGAAAATAGTTGCTATTTAGTGCAATTATTTTAGTTGCCAACCTTGGGCTTCGTTATTAAGCGTAGCCCCACGTCTTAACCAAAAGAGAAGAAACCGCGACTTATGTCAGAGAAATCCATCGAAGAAAAAGTGAAGGAGATCATCGTCGAACAGCTCGGCGTGAATCCTGAACAGGTGACTCCTAACGCTTCTTTCATTGAGGACCTCGGCGCTGACTCGCTGGATACGGTAGAACTCGTAATGGCCTTCGAAGAAGAATTCTCCGTCGAAGTACCGGACGAAGATGCCGAAAAGCTCCAAACCGTCGGCGACGTTATCCGCTATATCGAGGAGCGAGCGAAGTAGTTCCTAGGTCTTCACTCTACTGGCCTCTTCGTTGGGGCCAGTTCGCAGTTTCTGCTATAAATCTGGCCTCTGTCGGGGCCGGCATTGATCACGCTGAAGCTCAGCCACCCTCTTTTACTAGCTCGTCTCGCTTGGAAGAGCTTAGGGCGGTCCAACAGGCACGTGGAAAGCGAGTCTCGACTGCAGCAAGGGCGGAAACTCGCGACCTATCCGCATTTTCGGCTTTCCCAGGAACCAGCTCCGTAGGAGCGATATCTTTGTAGCTATCGTTGTCTAAAAAGGCGATCAGCTCCGTAGGAGCGACATATATGTTGCCGGTCCGACGAGCAGATTTACCGAACATGGATGTCGCTCCTACGCCTAAAGCCCTTGTAAGATTAGCCGTGAGGGAAGAGTTTGTTCCACGGGAGAAATCGGCTACTGTTCTGATCTTTTCCGCCTATGTATAACGGGGACGATCTGCAATACGCGCTAGAGAATACCAAGGTCATTCATTCGCCCGACCGGCGAATCGAAACCTTCGGCGCTACCAGCTTCGATTTTTATTTGATAACCGAGCTGATGGATAGCGTAAACGAAATCCGGGTTCGTTCCGGTCGGATTCAAGCGGATCGGCCACAATTGGTCACTCCTGAGAACATGGCGAAATTGCTTCTGGATGGCTTTGGTGAGGCTGCCAACCAATTCGCCCAGCTTTTGCAGTCAAGGAATGCAGCCTTCCTGAAGTACGGGTTTCAAATTCGGAAGGAAGCTGTTACCGAGCATATCGTTCATGATTCTTTGCTCGCGGTCGTGGATCGGGTAAATCACGACGTTCCAGAGGGCCAACGAGGTGGCAGCGCGATCATCCAAGGGGTAGACCAGGGCTGGGAAATCTGTCTGTTGAAGTTCACGTTAGAGTTGGTTGAACAATCAGCGCGAATAAATTGGTTTGATCTACGGCGGCGTGGTTTGCTTTAAGCCATGGAGGAGTAGCCTGATCAACTGAATGAGCTTTCTTTGGAAACTCGGAATCCTTTCCGGTTTGGTTTTAGTAGTCTTTGGCGGCGGCGCTTTTGCGACCTATGAACTCTTTATAAAAAAAGCCTCCAGAACACCGGCCAAGGGCAACGAAGCAGTAGTTACGCCAACGCCTGACCCTGGAATCGCCTTACTGGAACAAGGAAAACAATTGATCGCTAAAGGAAATATCGAGGACGGTAAGCGCCTGCTGATTTCAATTTTTCAAAGCTTCCCGAAATCCGAAAAAGCCGATGAGGCTAGAAAGACCGTTGGGGATATGAATATTCAGGACTTTTTCTCGCCTCAGCCCTCGGCGGATAAGAAGGAGTATGTGGTGGTGCGAGGGGATTCCATCGCCAAAATATCGTCTAAAACGAAAGCGGCGCCTGAGTTGATTTTCAAGGCGAACGGCCTCGATGGGTTGATGATCCAGCCCGGAATGAAATTTATCATTCCTAGTGGACAATTTAGCATGCAGATTTTCCTGCAGGCCCAGTCGGTTGAGCTCCTTAATCACGGCCAGTTTTTTCGGTGGTATAGGCCTCTCGACTTTCATCTGCCGCCTAATATGAAACCTGGTCAATTGAAAGTGATTGGTAAGGAGGCTTGGTCTGGAAACGCCAGAGTTTCCTTCGGGGAAAAGAAATTTCTAGGCAGCAGTCGCTGGGTCGTGCTTAGTCAAAGCGGTATCACCTTGTATTCTGACACGTCCCCTAACACACCAAATGTCCAGAAACCGAGATTCGGCATTCAGCTGACTCCGGAAGATATGGAGGAGCTTTTTGCTCTCTTGCCAAAAGAAACGCCGGTCACGGTTAGCAAATGAAAGTCCGACCTTTAGATTTTGAGAAACCGATCGTCGACCTGGAAAGGCAGCTGGAGGAGCTGAAGAAACACTCGAAGTTGCAGGGAGTCGACCTCGAGAACGAGGTCGCCGCGATGGAGCGCAAGATCGAAGCCACCCGTAGGCAAATCTATGAAAATCTGCAGGCCTGGGAACGGGTGCAGGTAGCCAGGCACGAGCAGCGTCCGTTTTCCTTGGATTATCTGAATCTGGCTTTCACTGATTTCACAGAGCTGCATGGGGATCGGCTGTTTGGCGACGATCACGCGATGCCTTGCGGGCTGGCCACTTTGGGGAATTACCGCTGCGTGGTCGTGAGCCACCAAAAAGGCCGAGGCACAAAAGAGAATATCCACCGCAATTTTGGTAGCGCCCATCCTGAGGGCTACCGCAAAGCGCTTCGGGTTATGCGGCTAGCCGCTAAATTCGGCCTGCCTATTGTCGCTCTAATCGACACCCCCGGCGCGTATCCCGGTGTCGGCGCAGAGGAACGCCACATCTCCGAATCAATTGCGGTGAACCTCAGGGAAATGATGCTTTTCCCGGTCCCCATCATCGCGGTGGTTATTGGGGAGGGAGGCTCCGGTGGCGCATTAGGGATCGGGGTTGCCGACCGCGTCTTGATGCTGGAGAACGCCTATTACTCGGTGATCAGCCCGGAAGGGTGCGCGGCAATCCTTTGGAGGCACCGCAGCCATGCGCCGGAAGCTGCCGAAGCACTCAAGCTAACAGCCCGAGATTTGAAGGAGTTCAAAGTCATCGATCAGGTTATTCAAGAGCCGCTTGGAGGTGCGCATTTGGACCATGAGAAAGCGGCAATCAATCTGAAAACTACCGTGCTCCAACAGCTGGACGAACTATGTAAGAAGTCAAAGAAGCTCTTGCTGGAAGAGCGCTACCAGAAATTCCGCGCCATGGGAGAGGTGCTGGAAGGGTAGGGTGTGAAAGACTTGGTGATTGGTGAAAA
>Ga0210389_10001615_pt1 | contig 18211 bp, 14 predicted proteins | sample IncBWH28OmetaG_FD_160127 | JGI IMG/M metagenome (GOLD analysis project Ga0210389, IMG submission 160127) | Forest soil microbial communities from Barre Woods Harvard Forest LTER site, Petersham, Massachusetts, United States - Inc-BW-H-28-O ...
ATGGAGCCGGAGATCGCTCTCCTTCTGCGCGGTGAAGCCGCGGATGGAAGAGCCGTCGAATGTGAGGTTGTCGAAGCTCTTCACGAGGAACTTCTTGTCGTAATCGAGCATGTGGAGGCGGCCTTCGAGGTCGCTGAACAGGACGACTACGGCTTTGATGCCTTTCTCGTCCGTCAGGTACTTGAGGCGCTCCTCCTGGAGGGTCTCCAAAGGAATGTGTTTCTTGCGCTGTTCCTTTGCCTCGAGATTACGTTCTTCCAGTTCGCTGAGGGAAAGGCTCATGAAATCTCTGATGTTCGACATTCTTCTCCTGCGAAAGCGGTGATGGGTTGAAATGGAAAAGCCGGGCGAGCCGAAAAGACTCGCCCGGCCGTTCTCGTTTAGTTTACCCTGGGAGTATCGTTCAGGCAGCCGCCATGACCGATTTGTCGACAGTGCTCACGGTCTTGAGGATCTGGGAAACGATCTGATACGGATCCGCCTGGGAATTGGGACGGCGATCTTCCAGATAGCCCTTATAACCGTGCTTGATGAAGTTGATCGGCATGCGGATCGAGGCGCCGCGATCGGAGAGGCCATAACTGAACTTGTCGATGGCCTGGGTCTCGTGCAGACCGGTCAGGCGCAGATGATTGTCGGGCCCGTAGACCGCGATATGCGCCGAGATGTTCTTTTCGAAAGCCGTCATCAGGGCCTCGAAATATTCCTTGCCGCCAACCTCGCGGATGTACTTCGTCGAGAAGTTGGTGTGCATGCCCGACCCGTTCCAGTCGCCCTTGATCGGCTTGCAGTGCAGTTCCAGATCCACCTCGTATTTCTCGCAAAGACGCGCCATGATGTAGCGGGCCGTCCAGAGGTCGTCGGCGGCTTTGGCCGAGCCCTTGGCAAAGATCTGAAATTCCCACTGGCCTTTGGCCACTTCGGCGTTGATACCTTCATGGTTGATGCCGGCGGCGAGGCAGAGATCCAGGTGCTCATCCACAATCTGGCGGGCGACGCTTCCCATGTACTTATAGCCAACGCCGCAATAGTAGGGTCCCTGCGGGGTGCTCGGATGACCATTGTTGGGGAACCCGAGGGGGCGGCCGTCCTTGTAGAGGAAGTACTCCTGTTCAAACCCTATCCACAGATCGGGGTCGTTCTCGATGGTGGCGCGCATGTTTGTGGAATGCGGCGTGCCATCGGCGTGCATCACTTCGTTCATGACGATGTAGCCGTTCTTGCGGCTCGCGTCCGGATAGAGAGCCACGGGCTTCAACACGCAGTCCGACTTATGGCCTTCAGCCTGCATGGTGGAGCTGCCGTCGAAACCCCAAAGAGGAATGTCTGCAAGCGTCGGCGGATGGTCGAATTCCTTGATTTGAGTCTTACCGCGCAGACCAGGCACAGGCGTATAGCCATCAAGCCAGATGTATTCGAGTTTGTATTTTGGCATGGTGTTTGACGATCCTTCAGTCGGGTTATTTCATGGGCGGACAGCCTGGAACATAGCCGGAAACCGCTCGATGAACTTTCGATTATGAAGGATTGAATACCAACGCAGCAACGATTTTGGGCCTGTTTTTGGCCCTATGGCGATTACTTCTTTTTATGGTCAGGATTGGAGTCTTTGATTGGAAGGCTTGCGGGCGGTGACTTCAATTTCGATCTTTACTCGCGGGTCGATCAGGCCGGCCGAGATCATCGTCGCGGCGGGCCTGGTCTCGCCAAAATAGCGCCGTAACACCGGCCAGCAAGGCTGGAAATCTTCGACCCGCGGCAGGATATAGCGCACGCGTACTACGTCCTCGATGCGGCTTCCAGCCTCCGCCAGGGCTGTCTGGATATTGCGCATGCATTGCTCCGCCTGTTCAACGACGTCATCTGAGATAGTCATCGTTTGATAGTCAAAGCCGGTCGTACCGGACACGAATACCAGATCGCCGTCGACGACGGCTCGTGAGTATCCGATTTCGCGTTCGAAGGAAGAGCCGGACGAAATCAGGCGGCGCACGTCGCTTGGGCGATCAGTTGCGGCCGCAGAGATCCGGCGTGGCGCACATGCCCCCGCCGCAACCACCACCCATGCGCGTCTGGGCAGGACTGAAGCAGGCGTCCTCGGATCCGCTGCCTGGTGCGGCGAAGGTCGAATACTGCTGTTCCAGGTGCTTGTCCCCGCATGACGGGCAACCAGTCTCCAGAACATCGGTAGTGCGGCGAACGAGCTTTTCGAACTTATCCCCACAGGATTGGCAACGGTATTCGTAGATCGGCATAACTACTACGATATTACCGCTTCGAAGCGCAAACGCACTTGTCCCAGGTAGATTTCATCGCCCGGACGGAGCGCTACGCCGCGACCGGCATGCGCAGGGACGTCAATACGGCGGCCCTCGCGGAACAGGACCGTTCCCAGGGAACTGCCGTCGTCGAAGATGCGCCACTGGCCCGTGGCGCCGTCGAAAGCAATGTGCGCGTGGGAGCGGGAGACGCTTGGATTGGCCTCGTGCGCTTCTTCCGGGAACGACAGATCGTTTCGGCGGATCGTCCGGCCCATCGTATCCACCACTTCGGTCTCGCGTCCGAGATTGATTCGGGGCCGATCCAGGATGAGTTCAGGCGGCGATGACATACCGTCAATCGCGCGAAGACGTGCGGGCGCAATTGCAACCGGAGCCGCCGAAGGGGGTGGGGCCGGCAGGGCGGGCACCGGCGCTGGTGCGGAATTTTCGCCGCGCTCGCACACGATTCGCATTTCGACAAGGGCGTCCTCCGAGTAGTGCACGGCTACCGTCAGCTCGGGCGGTGGCGCAATGCGCTCTTCCTCCAGCGTGGAGCGGACATCATCGCCCAGCTGCGCGGGATCGAACAGGGTTTCCAGCACCGCTTTACGTTCCGGATCTTCAGCCTGTAATTCGATGGTGATCCGGTTGAAAGGGAAGATGCGGTCGCCGCGTTTGCCGATGGTGGCGCGGGTGGCGATCTGGTCGAGCGCGTCGCGATAGAGCTCGATGGCCTCGCGGGCGCCGGGTTCGTCGCGTCCGGCGGAGAAGATGGATCGGAGGCGATGGTCCAGAGATTTTTCGATACGGCGCAGGATGCTCATATGTTGACGATTTCGTGGGGTCGGGCCTTCAGGCCCGCCGCCGGGCTTCTGCCCGGCGATCCGATGCGCCGCCCGGAAGGGCGGCGGCAGGGCGGAAGCCCTGACCCCACTTGCAAGACTCTTGTCATGGGATCAGGTGTAATTGCCGGGCTGCGACTACCAGATCGCCCGCGATGGGCGCGGCAGCGGTCCCGCCGTAATGCCCGTTTTCAGCCAGTATGGCGAACGCGATTCGTTTTGAGGCGTCATTGTAAGGCGCGAATCCGATGAACCAGGCGTGCGACGGCGCAGTGGCCAACTCGGCCGTCCCGGTCTTGCCGGCGATTTGCGGCTCGATCTTCGCCAGCCGGTTGCCCGTGCCGCTGGTGACGACGCCGCGCATGTCCAGCGCGAGCATCGAGGCCAGGTTCGGAGACATTAACTCCTGAGGCGGCTGCGTGCGGGTGTTGCTTTCATCCGTCACCCAGCGGCCCATGGGCAGCTTGCCGGACGCTGCGACTGCCGCAGCCACGCGCGCCATCTGAAACGGCGAGACAACCACTTGCCCCTGGCCATAGGACGACTGGGGCATTTGCGGCTTCAGGTTCTTCACCGTGGGCGGATTCGCGACCGAAATGCCGATTAGCTTCGCGGTGTCCAGCAATTGTTCGGGACCCACCTTGTAAGTACCCAACTGCGCGAAATAGGCGTTGCACGAGACAACTAATGCCCGATGCATATCCAGCGTGCCGTGCGCGTTCTTGTCTTCGTTGTCGTCTCGAATCGGCCGCTTCGAATTGCCTACAAAAGCCCCGTTGCGCCCGTCGGGAAGATGCACGCACTGGTATTGCTGGTTGGCCAATGCCGGATCCAGACGCAGCGCGGCGATGGCCGTGACCACCTTGAACGTCGAACCCGGTGGATACAATCCGTAGCGCGCGCGATCGAGCAGCGGCCCCGATGCTTCTCCGAGGGCAAGCTTTTCCTGCAGCAAGTCAGGCGAAGGAATGTTGACGGATGCGAGCAAGTCGCCCGTGGCCGGGTCCATCACCACGACCGATCCTCGTTCCAGATGCTGCTCAACAAGGCGCGTTTTCAGGATCTGGGCCGCCTTGACTTCGAGGGCCGCCGAGATGGAAAGATGCACGTTGCGTTCGCGATCGCGAATGCGCTTGACCGCGATGTTATCGGGCTCCCAGCGATGCCGCAACAAAGGCAGGAGTTCGCGGTAGTCATAGCGAATGGTATTGAAGGGCTTTCCATCGGTGTTCTGAACGGTCACGATACGCGCGCGTTCGTCATAACCCTGCAGACGGATCGCCGAATCGCGCTCCACCAGTGAACTGTTCGGCGCACTCCAGTTGGCTCGCGTGCGGATGTCTCCGAGGACGTGGAATGTCAGCGGGCCGAGTGGATAACAGCGCGTTTCGGCCCGGTTGCAGGCCTTCTCGATGTCGATACCCAACTGCTGATATTGGGCGCGATGGGATTCGAGCTCTGCCCAACTACTGGTCGCGAGAGGCAGGCTGGATCGATCGTAAATCGTGCCGCGCTGCAGGGTCCGCGCGGCATCGATGAGGCGCGGATTGTAAACGTATCGGCGCCCGCCATCCGCTTCGAGAACGAGTGTTCCCTGCCCCGCGATGGCGTCGGCGTGGCCCAATTGCACGTACGCAGCTTTGCCGACCACAGCGAGGCCGAGCAAAGCCAGCACAACTTCAACCCATCGGACCGCTGGAAACAAGGGACTGAAGCGAATCTCTTTTGCAGTGCCCAGGGGCAGCAATATGCCAACAATGGCAAAATTCGCGAGCATCGCCGTGCGGCCGTAACTGAGGAATGGCGTCGCGACTCCTGATAGCGGAAACAACCCGAGGATGCCACAGGAAATGAGAAGCAACTCGGCGCTTACCAGGAGGGTGAGACCGAGTGCGAGGAAAAAGCCGTAATCCGTACGCGCACGCCGCGCCACGCGCAATCCGAGCCAGATGATCAGGCCAAAGATTAGATAAACCGACAGAATGCCAATAAATCCCCATTCTTCGCCGAGCACCGACAGAATGAGATCGGTGTAACCAGCCGGAATGACATCGGTTTCACCGAGCCCAGGACCTGTTCCCAACGGGCCGCCCGACGCCATGGCCCATAGCGAGTGCGCGACCTGATCGCCGCCGCGAACCGTATTGCTCCATGGCGATAGCCACATGGCAACGCGGTCGTGCACCGTCTTTGGCGTGCCCAGAAAATAGCCTGTCAGAAAACCGCCCAGAAGCGCGGTCAGGCCAGTGAGCGCCAGCGACACGCGGTTGCGGGCAGTGGCGTAAAGGGTAAGAAAGACGCAAGCGAAGACCAACGCGGGTCCCAGATCCTTCTGCAGATAGAAAAAGAGCAGGGCCACAGCCACGCCGATGAGCACGGGTATGGCGTACTCAAGCGGCGGGATTTCCAGAAACGGAATCGCGCGCGCCACCAGCGAGCGCTTCTCGCGCAGTTCCCGCAGCAACGGCCACCGCTTCGCGAAATACCCGGCGAGGAAGAACACCAGCAGGATCTTGATTGCTTCCACCGGCTGGAACGGCCCGAGATTCACGCGCGCATCGCTGCCGGCAGGTCCGCTGCCGAGGAAGATCAGGGCGACGGAGAGGCCTACAGCGCCAAGCAACGGCACGAAGCTGAAGGCAGACGTGGTGCGCTCCCAGTCGATGAGGCTGGCGGCGAGCATCACGATGCAGCCGCCGGCGACGCCCTGAGCAAAGGGTACGGAGATCAGTGTGTCGCGCAAAGGATCGCGCAAGCCGATCATGAGTGCGTAGCCGATGCCAGTAAGAATCAGCAGCAGCGGCAGGTACGCCCAGGGACCGTTGAAGCCGCGAATGCTCCAGACGACGTGTGCCAGCAGGAATGCGGCAAGAATAGCTCCTGCCCAAATTAGAAAATCGCGCCGGAAGACATTGATGCTTCTCACCGAGATCTGCGGTTTGATTTGGGCGAACTCGGCTGGCGTGAACAGGGGGATGGTGTTGCCGCGCGCGTCTTCCGCCCGCTTTCGCAGTTCATCGAGTTTCGCGTTACCGATTAGATCGGTCCGCGGAATCCGGATGCGCGCGATAGCGCCGGTATTGGAAAGAGAGCCATCATTATCCGCCAGCAGATCGAAGATTTGCGTGGCGGCGAAATCGCGGTCCCCGGCGCTCTGCAGCACGGCCAGCACGGGAAAGAGTTTCTCGCTGCGATCGATTTCGGAAAGGTTGACGACAGGGGCCGGTGTGGTGGATCGCCGCACCTTCGCGGTGTAGACCAGCGTCCAGACACCGCACACGACGATTGCTGCAAGCACCAGCCACAGGAACTCCGCGCTTCGCCAACCAGGCCGCCGGGCCGGGGCCGCGCGCCTCGCCTCGTTCACGCGCGATTCGATGGTGCTACGGGTTACGGCCATGATCGAGTCATACCTTTGTGGTGCTCGCATGGACGGGCGCCGGGATGAGTCCCGGCGCGACAGGCACGAGTGCCTGCGCCGCGGGTAGCGCAGGTTTCAGCCTGTGGCGATCTAAGGCTTCTGGATTGCATCGCTGTTTCCGACGGGCGTGGAGTCGGCGGTCGCTTGTTGCGCTTCGGTCAGGGTCTTCTGGGCCTTGTCACGCTCCAGCGAAACTCTCTCGGCCATCTGCACGGCGTTGAAGAACGGCGCGACCTGATTATAGAGGTCCTGTGCCTGCTTGAGATCGCTGTCCGCGTGCCGCAGAGCCTCCTGCATCTGACCGATATCGCGCGTATGACGCGCGGCCGCCATCCAACGTTCACCACGGATTTTGTAACCGTCAGCAAGGTCCCGCTGCTCCCGCCTTCCGGGACGAAAACCGTTGTGCTCCGCCTGATTCAACTCGTCCTTCGCTTCATCCAGGTTGCCCTGGCTCATCTGAATGAGCGCCAGACCGAGATGCGGATCGGGCGAATGTGGAAGCAGAGTGCGGGCTTGTTCGAAATCCGAACGGGCATCTTTGAGATTCGTCTTCAGCACCAGAAATCCGTTAATCAGCCGGTATTTCCCACGGATCGATTTATCGTCGGGCGCAAGCGTCATGGCCGATGCCAGGGCCGACTGGGCGCGCCGCCAATCGCGCGTATAGACCGGCGTGCTTTCGCTCGCCTCGCGGTAGTCCGCAATCACGCGATCGGCCTCGGCGACATAGCGATTTCGCAGACTGCGGCGAGCCGGGTAAAGCGGCAGCGAGAAGAGGCTGCTTTTAGCCAGATCCTGATATGCGGTCATCGCCGCGGTCAAATCCAGCGGTCCCGACTCGATCTGGCGGCTCAGTCTCTCCGCGTTGTTATACATGCGGATCTCGTAGACGACAGTAAAAACTCCGGCCAGAAACAGCGCGACCAGTGTGGCAACGATGGCGCGGGAGACGGAGTCCGGCATGACGAACGGGATTGTCCGCTGCGCTGGCGTTGGGGTGACCGGTGTTGCCGAAGCGCGGCGCGTGCTTTCATCCGGATTGGGATAGACCGTGCGGCGCGTCGCATCGGGATCGGCCGTCTGCGCAGGTTCGCTCTTCGCATACTTGCGCCATTCATCCAGTGCGGCACGGAATGCGGCAGCGCTGGCGAAGCGGCGATTCAAGTCAGGATCGAGCGCGCGAGAGAGGATCTCGCGCAGGCCCGGCGGCAACGCCGCCAGCGACGGCTGCAACGCGCGATAGTTACGGATCAGCCATTCCAGCTTCGAAGTGGCTTCGGCTTCGAAATACTGCTTTCCGGTAAGCATTTCGAACAGCACGATGGCCACCGACCAGACGTCGGAACGCGCGTCCATTTCGCCGGTCTGCAGGCGCTCGGGCGAGGAATATGGAACGCTGCCGAACTGATTGAAGGTCAGGCTGCGCGTCATCGAAACCGCCTTCGCGATTCCGAAATCGAGCACTTTGACCTGGCCCGCGGGAGTGATGCGGATGTTGCGCGGCTTGATATCGCCATGAATAATGCCGCGATGCGTGCGATCTTCAATCACCGTATGAAACGTGTGCGATTTGACGAGAACATCGAGCACATCGAGCGCGATATCGACGGCGCGCTGCGGCTCGATCGGTCCGCGCGCAACGATCTCGGAGAGATCTTCGCCCTCAATGTATTCCATCGCGATGTAGAAGTAACCATCGCGATCGCCCACGTCGAAGATCTGGGCCACGCGGCCGCTTTGCTCGCGCTTCGCCAACTGGTCCTGAAGGATCGCTCCGCGGCGCTCGGCCGCGACCACGTCGAGGCTGTCGCGATCGCCGCCGGCATCGATCAACTTCAGGCCAACCTGCCGGTTGAGCACCGGATCGTAAGCAAGGTACACCCGGCCCATACCGCCTCCGGCGAGTTTGCGGATGATTTGATAGCGGCCAAACTGCTTCGGGTCCATGGTTACCGGCTCACACTTTCCGTTTCGGCATCGATCGGCCGGATCGCTTTCTTCGCGGGGATGCCGCCGAAGAAGTTTTCTTCGTAATCCGCGGGCTGATATCCGCGGCCGTGAACCCAGATGGGTTCAGCGCCGTTGTTGACGATTGCATTGTCCTTGAGCAGAGGATGACCTTTGTCGAGTACATCGACTCCCGGTTTGGTCGAGTCCGGTTTTCCGTTCCCATTGGCTGCGATGAGATTGCCTTCGATGCGAGGCGAGGCGTTCGGGAAGACCACGATTCCCGCGCCGAGATTGTTCGAGATCTGACTGGCAGTGATCACGGGCGTGGAATTCCCCTTCACCTCAATGCCGACAGCGGCACCGCTGATCTTCACATGTGAGAGGAACGGGCTGGCATCGACAATCTCGATTCCAGAGGTCGGAGGAGTTCCAGCATCGCCCTGGATGGAAACGCCTTCCACGCCGCCCGCATCGATCTTGTGCGCAATCAGAGCCGGGCCTTTATCGGGTGAGAGCAGCGTCACGACACCGGGAGGGTCGTTGCGCACAATCACGCCTTCGGGCAGTTCGACGCGTTCGCGATAACTGCCAGGCGGAATCACCACGGTGTCGCCAGAGTGAGCCTGACTCAGCGCCGCGCCGATTCCACCTGGCCCCACAACGATCGTGCGCGGGCCTGCCGGGTTGAGATGATTCCAAGTCAGCAGGGCTGCCGCTCCGGCGAGCCCGCCGATCAAAACGCCGGCTGCCAAAAACATCCATCGGTTCGAGCGTTTGGTTCGGACAGTCACGGCAGAATCCTGCAGCGCCGGCTCTTCTCCGTACGCGGGACCCGCCACCATGACAATCGTGATGTTGTCTTTGCCACCCGCGTGATTGGCGGCGTTGATGAGCGCGCGCGTGGCGGCGTCCAGATCCGGCGCATACCGGTTGACGCCCGCAACGATGGCGGCGCTGTTCACCAGATCGGTGAGACCGTCCGAACAAAGCAGCAACAGGCCGTCGGGCGGCATGGGGAAGCTTTCCACTTCGATGAAGGCCGGATCGTCGGGCTCCCTCTCGCTTGACCCGACGTCGCGGTAGATTTCATTGCGGCGAGCGTGACGCATGGCTTCGTCTTCGCTGAGTTCACCGCGATCTTCACGCTCGCCGACGGGGGAATGATCGTGCGTGATTTTGCTGATTTCGCCGGCCCGCAGAAGATAGAGGCGTGAATCGCCTACGTGGCCGATGGTCACCATGTCGTCTTCGATCAGGGCGACGGTGAGTACGCAGGCCATTCCCGCCCACTCGGGCCTGGTGTGGGAAAGGCGGAGGATTTCGTTGTTGGCGAGCGTGATCGCTTCACGCAGACGTTCTTCGGGCGTGCCAGTCTGGCGCTCCAGGCGCTCGCGGATCACGTCGACCGCGACGCCGGCGGCGGTCTCGCCCGCAGCCTGGCCGCCCACACCGTCAATCACGGCATAGATGCCGCGATCGGGATTGACGTAATAGCGATCTTCGTTGTTCTTACGGCGCTTGCCGGGGTCGGTGGCAGCGGCGAAGCGAAGCCTGGTCTTCACCGGCACGACAGCCTCTTGCTGCGGCGATTCAAGAGCCACAGGCTGAAGCCTGCGCCACCGTCCGGCGGAAGGCTCAGCACATGCAACGCGTTACAGAGCCGCGACTGCGAAGGAGCGGTTTTTGCCGCGAGGTGCCTGGTGTAGCATCCACAAAAGAACTGGACACCACGCTCCAAAAGTACACGCGGCGCAAGCCGCGTTTTCCCAGCGAACGACGAACGCGACTCGCGTCGCGTGTACCATCTCATTCTGTCCATTTAATCCCCGGACAGTACACTAGCGCCTTTGCCTTTCTTTTGACACGGTGACGATGGCTATGAGCACCACGATGGCGAGGATCGCCGTCGCAATCACCGTGCGCCATATGAGAAGGTCCTTCACCGGGTCCCGCTTACTCGGACTGCCACTGCAGGTCAACTACGCCCGCCAGACTGATGGTGGCGCGCGCCGGAAGGTCCGCCGACGCGTTCCGGCCCACGGGTTTGCCGTTCACTGCTGTGCCGAACTGGCTGACATCCTCGACCGAGAATCGCCCGGTCTCCGGGTCGCGGCGAATGCGGCAATGTTCACGGGACACGTCAGGCAAGGTGTCCAATTTGAGATCCACCCAATACGATCTGCCTCCCCGTCCGATTACCACCTGATTCTTCGTCACCTCGAACGTCTGCTGTCCGTTCTGATCCGCAAAACGCAGATACGCAAAAGCGCGACCTTTTGTTTGCTCTTTGTCGTCCGGCGTCAGGGGCTCTGGGGTTTCGGACGTGCTGGAAAGAACCGGCGTTGCGGCGGTCGGGGGGGACTCGGGTTGCGATTCGGCCTGTTTCGGGAAAATACGCCGGGTCAGGGATCCGGCGCCATATTCGGACTTCGGCGGCGCGCCTAATTCTGAATAAATCTCAATCTCGCCGGGCTGGAGTTTGCCGTCGAGATCGGGGTAAATTTCGACGACCCAAGCATCGTTCAGGCGAACGTATTGGCTCTCAGGCGAGGTTTCGGCAACCTTGATTCTGCTGAACAGGGAGGATGCCAGCCTGCGCCGGGTCGCGTTCCAGGCGGCGAGTTTTTCATCCAGAGCGGCACGGATTTCGCCGGCGATGAACGGGACGACGTCGCGGAACGGTTCGTAGTCTTCGTTGTTCAGGTAGATGCGGTAAATCGCGGGTACGAGGGTCTTGCGCCGGATGCGGAACAAACCCTCTTCCATGTTGCGCAGGACTTCCCCGATGAGATCATCACCCTGGAGACGGCCTGGCGCGCGGCCAGTCATGGAACTATTGTAGGCGGGCGCGGCGCAGGCGATGCGGGGCGACAGAGCTATTCCGAAAACGGCGGAAATGCGGCTCGCGCCGCGTGTACTTCGGGCCTGCACCACGGGCGCGGCGCAGGCGAATTGCCTACGTTAGAAACGCAAACGCGGCCACTCCAATCGCGATCCCCACGATCATTCCGACGACCACGTCGCTCAGATAGTGAAGCCCGAGGATCACGCGCGATGCCGCTACGCTGAGGGCGCAGAAAATCAATCCGGCCAGGAGCGTTGGATAGTAAAGACCCAGCGAAAAGGTGATGGCGAACGCGCTGATCGTGTGGCCGGAGGGAAATGAGAAGCTGTCGGGCGGCAGGAGTTTCGACCAGCAATGCGTTTCGGTGGCGCAGGGGCGTTCGCGTCCGATCAGCCGCTTGAGAATGAAGAACGTCAGTTGGGCGACGCCGAGCGATACAAACGCTGCTTTGAGGGCATCAAAGCGCTGGTAGCCGCCGAACAGCAGGATGAGGGCGCCGATGGTGCCCCAGAGCCAGCCGTCGCCGCCGCGAGTCGCCAGCAGCATCCATTGGCGCACCCACTGCGGAGCTTGCCAACGGTTCAGCCGCAGCATGAGCCTGCGATCGCCAGCTGTAATCAGGCGGAACATGTCTCACTGACAATTGTATGAGGACTGGCTGAGCCTGCAACGCGGGTCATGCAAGAATCGGTAGGAATGAAGACACTCGAGTTGGTGTTCTTCGATGCCGGCGGCGGGCATCGCAGCGCCGCGAACGCATTGATCGAGGTCGCGCGAAGCCAGCAGCGGCCCTGGGAGATGCCGATGACCAATCTCCAGGAACTCCTCGACGACATGGACGTGTTCCGCAAGATCACCGATATTCGTCTGCAGGACCTTTATAACCTGATGCTCCGGCGCGGCTGGACGCTGGGATCGCCCGCGCTGATGAAGGGCATGCATGGCGTGATCCGGCTTTATCATCGGGCGCAGGTGAAGCTGCTCGCCGGACATTGGCGGGAACACGCGCGGCCCGACATGGTGGTCTCAGTAATTCCAAATTTCAATCGGGCGATTTTTCAGGCGATGCAACGCGCGATCCCTGACGTTCCGCTGGTCACGATTCTGACTGACATGGCGGACTACCCGCCGCACTTCTGGATCGAACGACAGCCGCAATATTTCATCTGCGGGACCGAGCGTGCTTACAACCAGGCGCTCAAACTCGGACATCCGCCGGAGCGGCTTTTTCGCACCTCGGGGATGATTTTGAATCCGCGGTTTTACGAACCCGTAGCGGTGGACCGCGGCCCGGATCGCGCCGCACTGGGACTCGATCCGGATCGGGCGACCGCGCTGATCATGTTTGGCGGCGAGGGTTCAGCGGCGATGATGCGGATCGCGCGGCTGCTGGACGCCAGCGGACTCGATGTTCAGGTGATTGCGATCTGCGGCAAGAACAAGAAGCTCGAAGCGGCCATGCGTGACACTTCGTGGCGCATGGGCATGCATGTGGTGGGCTTCACGCGCGAGGTTCCGCGGTTCATGCGGCTGTCGGATTTTTTCATTGGAAAGCCGGGGCCTGGAAGTATCAGCGAGGCCGTGGCGATGGGGCTTCCGGTGATTATTGAGCGCAATCGGTGGACGCTGCCGCAGGAGCGTTACAACGCCGATTGGGTTGAGGAGCAGGGTGTCGGGATTTCGTTGCGGCGATTCCGGCTGCAGATTGTGGAGGCGGTGGGACAGATGCTTGATCCGCAGCGGCGCTGCGAGTTTGTACGGCGGGTGAATGCACAGAAGAATCGGGCGGTCTTCGAGATTCCGGATATTCTGGACCGGATTATGTCCGAGCGGCCTATGAATTAACGGGCGCCACATCTAAGCTTTCTTCCTCTCTGTTTCTCGATCGAGAACGGCTTGGAAGAGATCTTCGCTGGCCCGGAAATTGGATTGTCGAAGTCGCGTGATCGCAGGCGACAAATCGATCAGCCCATGAAGCGCTGCGAAGCCAAGGATGCCAAGCATACCTTGAATCGGAATTCCTCGCAGGTGGGCTTCCCGCCGGCCAGCGTGGTCGTCGATCAACAACGTATCCGCGCGTAGCTCTTCCGCAAGAGCGATCGCATCACGCTCACCGGCACCGAGGTTACCGGAAAAGCCTACGAGCGGAGTTGCCGGATTACATGACTGAGCCAGGCGGGCAGAGCAGCGACCCATCGCCGAACTTCATCTGGAGTACCCGGCTGGCTCAATTCGTCAACCACCGTCCTCGGAATCAAGACTCCACCGAACAGCGCCGGTAGAATGTCCGCTGCTCAGATCAGAAGGAGTTACCGGAGCGGAGAAGCATCCGCGACAACCGTCATCTATCCGATAGATCGCGATCGCCGCCGAGTTCTGCCTGCCGCTTCCATAGACGCTCGCCCTGCTCTACCTCGCGTTCAAAATCTTCTACTGAGTAATCGAGGTAGACGCCATGAGCTTTGAGGAAACCGTCGACCGCGTAGCGGTCGAGTCCGAGCAATTCTGCGGCCTGGTGCCCGGATAAGCGATGAGTGCGGCAGCCTTCCGCAACCAACCCCTCAAGGGCAACCCGGCATGGATCCTGTCCGACAGAAAGCTGCCGCACGATCTCGTCGGGCAACTCGAGAGTGATCTGCATCGGGTACTCATCCATTATCCGCAATATGGAGGTCTGTAAAACCTTTCGAAGGCGCAGGAACGCCAGCGCTACGAGTTTGTGCGGCGGGTGAATACTTCAGAAGAAGCGCCGGTATTCAACTTCCTGGGTTCTGGAGCAGATTATGGAATCTTGTCCGATTTGGAGCATTTCGTAGCGGGACCAACCCGTTTGTAACGGAATGCCGGCTCGTCCCACTCGTATTGCAGGCACATTGCGTTCTGCGGAGGGGCAGTCGCGTCAAATCGTTCTTTCGATTCGATGAGTACGCCATCCCTAAAAGTTCGGTTGATGACTGTACAAGTATCGGGACAAGATCGCAGGAAAGATTCAATGGCCATGACGTTACGAAGCGCCCCATTGTGGACACGGAAATGAACCTCGTCTCTCGCATATACGCCGGTTCCGCCTCCGCTCGGACGTAAGACGAGCTCTGACCCCGGTCGACTTCGTGAGGCTGCCAGATGAACGTCTACGAACGGGTGGATGGGATCACTCTCGTACTTGCACCAGCAATGGAACACGCCGATCCGTCTCCAGACGCCACCTTCAGGAATAGCGACTGCAACATAAGCCAAATCCCCCATGACATCGATCGCAACAATGGAGTCGAGCGTCGCATCACCGCCAATGGCAGCATAACGGACCTCGATCTCATCCGGCTTGGGCACTTCGTCGTGGATCTGGTCTTTTGGGTAGCCGAATGCGAGCAATGCTTTGGATCGCGTACCGTCGTCATCTGAGCGAAGATCGCGTACGAGTGATTCCGGCGATTGCCAAGTGGCTCGATCATAGCGGCTCTGCAGCGAGCTGGTCCCGGGTTCGGGTTTGAACTGGGCACGGAGCATGAGGGATAAGGTCAGCCCCAAAATCAGAATGCGCAACCGCATACGCCTCACATCCGGAACGACATTCCGGCGAAGCTGACCACGCTCTGGGGATCGATATTCCACTGTTCGTAACGCTCAACGCTGCCCCGTGCATTCGGCAGTGCCTTCATGAATGTATAAACCGGCGATGAACCGCACCATTTAAGATCGTCCTGGTTCTCCTGCACCAGATCCCAAAAACCCGACGCGTCTCCTGCTGTCATACGTTCCATGCGCTGCCGGTCGCGGCCGCCGACGGCCAGCATCTCGTTTTCATTCGCCAGCGCGACGAAATCATCGCCGTAGCGACGGCCCATGTGGGCCATGTCGATGCCGAGCACCCAAAGCAGCCGGTCACCTTCGCGGGCTGCGATTTCACCCAGAGTTCCGAGGAACCGGTTTACGTTTTCGTTGTCCTCGGGCTTGCCGCCACCATAAATACTGTGCGCGTAAGAACCGACCAGGATGGGCACGATGCGGATATCCGGGCCGTAGATCGATTGCAGGAACAAGACCTGGAATTCGATTGAATGCTCGACCGCGTGGCAGTAGTCTTCCATCGCAATCGCGTCCGGCGCCTTTTGCACGAGTTCTTCAACCAACTCGAGATTGACACGCGATTCTCCCCACGGAGTCACGTAAGGCTTTCTGGTGAGACCGAAGCGCTCGGGCGCGCCATAGTGTGACGTGCCGAGGATGACGAACGTCCGGTCTTTATACCTGGGCCCGAGCAACTGGAAAGCAGCTCGGTAGGATTCGTAACCACCGGACGGGCTCACGTGAGGCGCCGCGATGCCGATCAAACCGTCCGAGGATGGCGCCGTCGAATCGCCGCCCATCCAGGCATTCATCGTCTCGCGCAGCTCTGCCTTTTCCTCGGGGTAAGCGGAACCCATATGGGACGGCGCCCGTACCGGCGCTTCGGCAAACTCGCGCTGACGCTCTTCTTTTAGCCGCAGGAAGGTCTCGTCTTCGAGAAAGCCGCTTTTGGCCAGGACGTCGATGAACTGCTCTTCGAGGTCGCCAACCTGAAGCTCTCCGGTCGCCTTCACCAGCGTCGCGCGCAGATCGAGTTGCGTCTGCAATCCGTCGAAGCAGCGGAGGCATTGAACCAGCGGCGGCGGAATGATGAGAACCGCCGGAGAGTAGCGAAAGGTATCGCGAATTAATAGCCCGGGCCGGTCTTCCACCGGGGAGGGCATGAAATCCAGGTCTCCCCGAAGACGGGGCAAGGTAGAAGACACGCGACCATCGTAACGCGTGTCGAGGTTTCGGTGATTACCTGGAACCGCTTCCTCGCGGTCGCGTATCAGAAAACCGCGCGTGTCGGAAAACCGACATGCAGCGCGAGGTCGTTCCCCCGGAGAACGCGACTGGCGTCGCGTTTACACGCTAGTCGCGACGCTTCAGCGTCGGACGATCGTCCTGATCGGGCGCAGGCGCTTTCTCGTCGCCATTCGCATCGATCTGGCCGTTCGGATTGCGGCGCAGCGTGGGCCGGCCGGCGTCCTTGGAGTCGTCGATCTTGCGGCGATTGTGCATGGCCATCACGCGAGCTTTCACGTCCGTGAATTCGCTGGTGCTGACCACATACTCCGGCTTTTCCTTGAGCATCTGCTGGATGTTCTTCTGAGCAGCCTTGATGCGATCATCGGTGGGCGGATGTGTCGAGAAGACCTTCGACATCGTCCCGGGCTTTCGCTTTTCCTGTGACTGCACTTTTTCAAAGAAGTCGACGAAGCAGGTCGGATCATAACCCGCTTTGTACATGTACTGCAGCCCGAGCATGTCGGCTTCGGATTCGAACGCGCGAGAGAAGCTCAGGAAGCCCATGGGAATGGCAAGGCTCGCGCCCTGATAAATAAGATACGGAGTCAAGCCGCCGAGGAAAATCAGCGGCAGGGTGCTGTATTGCGCGATCTGGCCGCGAGTCGCCTGGCGCGTGCCGTGGCGCGCCGCCACATGCGCAATCTCGTGCGCCATCACGCCGGCCATTTCGGCTTCGTTGTCGGCATGGAGCATGATTCCCGTGTTTACAAAGAAGAAACCGCCCGGCAGCGCAAACGCATTGATTTCCTCGTCGTCCACCACTTTGATCGTGAACGGAACCTTGGCGTCGGAGTTGCGCACCAGATTCTGACCGATGCGGTTCACGTATTCAGCGATGACCGGATCGTCGACAATTCGGGCCTGACGCTCCACTTCTTGGGCCATCTGTTTGCCGAGCGCGATCTCCTTCTCGATCGAGTAGAAGTTCACACCCTTGCCGACATCACGATTGCCGATCTGGTCGGGGTCTTTTTCCTTGCTGTCGGCCAGGACAGGTGAGACGAAAGAGGGTGCGAGGAGGGCAAACAGCGCAAGCGCCGCCGCCTTATTCCGCAGCGCCGCGGACTGCGAGAGGAGTTTCATCGGGAGCGTCTCCTGCCTAAGAGTATACCGCCACCGACGCATATAGTGAGGTACTGGTTTCACACCCGTGAAGAAAATCAGACGCGCACACACACCTTGCCGAAGTGAGCGCCGCTCTCGAGGTGTTTCATGGCCTCGTGCAACTCCGCGAATTCGAATACGCGGTCGATTACCGGCTGCATTCCAGCGAGAGCGATGGCGCGGTTCATCTCTTCGAACATCTCCCTCGAGCCAACAAATATCCCCTGCAGACGCGCGGCTTTGAGCATCATGAGGCGGGGGTCGAACGTTCCCTGCCCCGCCGCCAGCACCCCGATCAGCGCGATATGGCCGCCCCGGCGTACCGATTTGCTCGAGAGCGGCAGCGTTCCGGCGCCGCCTACCTCGATAATGTGATCTACTCCCACGCCGCCAGTAAGGTTGCGTACTGCCTTGTCCCATTCGGGCGTGGTTTTGTAATTGATCAGGTCATGGGCGCCCATCTGGCGCAGGCGCTCGATTTTGGCATCACTGCTCGAAGTCTGGATCACCCGCGCGCCGGCCATCACAGCGAACTGAAGCGCGAATATGGAAACGCCCCCGGTGCCCTGGAGGAGAACCGATTCCCCCGGCTTTAATCCGCCGGAACGGAACAAGGCGTGCCACGCAGTAACTGCCGCGCAAGGGAGGGCCGCGGCCTCTTCAAAGGAAAGATGCTTCGGAAAATGCACCAGACCTTCCGCGTTCAGGCAAACCTGTTCCGCCATCATGCCGTTGATGGCGCCGCCAAGTGCGGAAGTGGCTTTGAGGTCGTCGGCGGGACCCTCGATCCAACCCTGCATGAAAGCGGCGGCGACGCGATCGCCCGGTTTCACGCGCGTCACACCGGATCCGACCGCGATCACTTCGCCGGCGCCGTCGGAAAGCGGTGTCAGGGGAGCTTTCACGCTGCTTCCTTAAGCGCCCCGCA
>Ga0210389_10001618_pt1 | contig 18203 bp, 14 predicted proteins | sample IncBWH28OmetaG_FD_160127 | JGI IMG/M metagenome (GOLD analysis project Ga0210389, IMG submission 160127) | Forest soil microbial communities from Barre Woods Harvard Forest LTER site, Petersham, Massachusetts, United States - Inc-BW-H-28-O ...
GAGACGCAAACTGACTACCCAGACCCACCCCTCGCGAAGGAGCCGACGCGGTGCAATTCGACGTGACCATCGAAATTCCGAAGGGCCAGCGCAACAAGTACGAGGTCGACCACGAGACGGGCCGGGTACGTCTGGACCGCTACCTGTACACCTCGATGGCGTACCCGACCGACTACGGCTTCATCGAGGACACCCTCGGTGAAGACGGCGACCCGCTCGACGCGCTGGTGCTGCTGCCGGCGCCGCTTTTCCCCGGCGTGCTGGTGGAGGCCCGCCCGGTGGGGATGTTCCAGATGGTCGACGAGGCCGGCGGCGACGACAAGGTGTTGTGCGTCCCGGCCGGCGACCACCGCTGGGACCACATCCAGGACATCGGAGACGTCCCGGAATTCGAACTGGACGTGATCAAGCACTTTTTCTCGCAATACAAGGCCCTGGAGCCGGGCAAGTTCGTCAAGACGGCCAACTGGGTTGACCGCGCCGCGGCCGAAGCGGAGGTGCAGCGTTCGGTGGAGCGTTTCAAGACCACTGAACACTAGCGCGCACTAACGTGCACTAACGCGGACTGACGCTGCTGGCGCAACCGCGCGCCGCATCTCGATGGCATCCTGGCGATATGACCCCGATGCTGCATTACGCCGCCGGCTTCTGGTGGCTGATCTTCCCGCTGGGTGGCGCGATCGGGACGGGCCTCAAGGCGATCGCCGCCGCGAACGAGCGTCGGGCCGAACGACGGCTGGAGCGCTACCGGCTCAAGCAGCAAGCCAGGATCGCGGTGGCGGAGGCGTCCGTGCGGGAGCGAAACAGCGAGGACAGCTCGCGCCGAAAGCTCGCCAAACTCATTGCGACGCATGACCGTACCGACGCGCGGTGGTTCAGCTACGAAATCGACATCGCCAAATTGCTGGACTTCCCGATGATGACCGACATGCGCCAGCCGCTGACCATCGCGTTTCACAAGGCGAAACGGCACGCGGACCTGCTTCGGCCCGAACGGCCCGAGGACCTCGCCGGCGACCGGGTGGCCCGGCTGGAATACCGCGACGCAGTCCACGAGTACATCAGCGCGTTCGAGATCGCCGAAGCCGAGGCGATTCGGCGACGGCGCAGCGACTTCTCGAAGGACGAACAACAACGGCTGGCACGCGCCGAGAACCTGCTGCGCCTGGCTCAGGACGAGGCGGCCACGCGCGAGGAGCGACAGAACGCCTACGCGCGAGCCGGCAAGGAACTCGACGGACTGATCATGATGCCCGCCCCGGCGAGGGCCAGCATCGAACGGCGCATCGCCGGCCAGATCGAGGCCTAGCCGGGGAAGCCGCGGGCAGTACGCCTGCTCTGCAACACGCTCCAGCCCAATGCCGCCCCGATGAAGACCACCCCCACCGAGGCGGTGACCGCATCGGGGACTTCGAAGCGTGGCTCGATGGAGAGCAGCATGATCACGGCCAGCGCGCCGATCGCCCAGTGCGCGCCGTGTTCCAGGTACACATAACGGTCCAGGGTTTCCTGCTGGACCAGGTAGATGGTGATCGACCGGACGAACATCGAGCCGATCAGCCCCAAACCCAGCGCGATGAGAATCGGGTCTGACGTGATCGCGAACGCGCCGGTGACCCCGTCGAAGGAGAAGGCGGCGTCGAGAACCTCGAGGTAGAGAAACAGCATCAGGCCGGCCGTGCCGACCATCCTGCCCGGCATGCCGGCCTCGATGTCTGGTGGCCGAAACGCCCGGCTGAAACCGTTGACGACGAGATAGCTGATCAGGCCCAGCAGTCCGGCGGTCAGTACCGCCGCGCGCTCGTCGCTAGAGCGCGTCAGCAACGCGCCCACGAGGACGAGCAGAAGGCCGGCCACCGCCACCGGCACCTGGCCAAGCCGCCCGACGCGGGCGAACGGTACCTCGATCCACTTGAGCCACTTGATATCTCGGTCGTGAAAGACGAAGTCCAAGAACAACATCAACAGGAAGATCCCGCCGAACGCCGCGATCTGCGGGTGGGCGGCCAGGACCAGCTTCTCGTAGCTGGGTGAGCCGTCCGGGTATTCCAGCGCGCCGTGCGGCGGCGGATGCAGCGCCAGCGTCATCGCGCGAACCGGGTCGATTCCCGCGCTGGCCCACACGATGCCCAAGGGGAAGATCAGCCGCATCCCGAACACCGCGATGAGAATCCCGATCGTCAGGAACATCTGCCGCCAGAACTGGCTCATCCGCTTGAGGATCGAGGCGTTGATAATCGCGTTGTCGAACGACAGTGACACCTCGAGGACGGCCAGCACCAGCAGCAAAAATAGGGCGTTCAGGCCGCCGTGCGCGTATCCGAGGGCAAGGGCCGCCACGGTGACTAACAGCGAAATCCCGAAGATGCGGAATGCGGCCATGGATCCTTCCCGACAGCCGCTCACATTAGCCAACCACCTCGCCGACGCGGGCCGGCGGCACTGGCGCACTTACTATTTTCAAATTGTGGCGATACTGGCGATGCTGCCGATACATGGGGTCAGTCGGCCGACGGCGCTGCCCCGGTGACAGACGTCGGGGCCTCTCAGGGGCCGGTCGCGCGCGGCAGCGTGGCACGGGTGGGCACCGCCACCCTGCTGAGCGCGCTGTGCGGGTACGCGGTGATCTATCTGGCCGCCCGTGACCTGGCGCCGCGCGGCTTTTCGGTATTCGGGGTGTTCTGGGGCGCGTTCGGCCTGGTTACCGGGGCCGCCAACGGCCTGCTTCAAGAAACCACCCGGGAGGTTCGCTCGACGCAGTACGTCGACGAACTGCCAGAGGGCGGAGACCATCTGCCAGAGGGCGGAGACCATCTGCCAGAGGACGGATCGCGCACCCATCCGCTGCGGGTCGCCGCGATGGTCGGCCTGGCCGCGGCTGTCGTGATAGCCGGTACCTCGCCACTGTGGAGCGGGCGGGTTTTCATCGAAGAGCGCGGGCTGTCGGTGGTGCTGCTCAGCGTTGGGCTGGTCGGCTTCTGCCTGCACGCCACCCTCCTGGGCATGCTGGCGGGAACCAATCAGTGGACCCACTACGGGGCGCTGATGGTCACCGACGCGTCCATCAGGGTCGCGGTCGCAACCGCCACAGTCGTGATCGGATGGGGCCTGACCGGCTTCTTGTGGGCGACGGTGGCGGGCGCGGCGGCCTGGCTGATCATGCTGGTGTGCTCGCCCACAGCACGCGCCTCGGCCCGCCTGCTGACGCCGGGCGGCAGCGCGACCTTCCTGCGCGGCGCCGCCCACTCGATCACCGCGGCCGGTGCCAGCGCCATTCTGGTGATGGGATTTCCCGTGCTGCTCAAGCTGACCAGCACCGAACTGGGGGCTCAAGGCGGCGTGATCATCCTGGCCGTGACGTTGACCCGCGCGCCATTGCTGGTCCCGCTGACGGCCATGCAGGGCAATCTCATCGCCCATTTCGTCGACGAGCGCAGTGATCGGCTTCGGGCCCTGATCGCGCCGGCGGGGATCATCGGCGGCCTCGGCGCGGTCGGGGTGCTCGCGGCGGGCGTCGTGGGCCCGTGGCTGCTGCGGGTCGCCTTCGGACCGCAGTACCAGGCCAGCAGCACGCTGCTGGCCTGGCTGACGGCGGCCGCAGTGGCGATCGCCATGCTGACGCTTACCGGCGCCGCAGCCGTGGCGGCAAGGCTGCATCGCGCCTACTCGCTTGGCTGGGTCATCGCGACGGTGGCCTCGGCGCTGTTGCTGCTGTTGCCACTGCCGCTGCAGAGCCGCACCGTGATCGCCTTATTGTGTGGTCCGTTGGTGGGGATCGGCGTCCACCTGTTCGCGCTGGCGCGTGCCGGCCGCTCAACGAGCTGATCCCGCCTGGGCCGGCGTGTAATTTGTGGGCTTGGATGGATACTGCAACGCACTACCCCGACGTCTGGATCGTCATTCCCGCCTTCGACGAAGCCGCCATCATCGCCGAGGTGATCGCCGATGTGCGCTCGGTCTTCGATCACGTCGTCTGCGTCGACGACGGGAGCACCGACGACACCGGCGAGATCGCCAGGGGATCCGGCGCTCACCTGGTGCGCCATCCCATCAACCTGGGCCAGGGTGCGGCCATCCAGACCGGCGTCGAGTACGCCCGCAAACAGCCTGGCGCGCAGGTCTTTGCCACGTTCGACGCCGACGGCCAGCATCGCGTCAAAGACCTGATCGCGATGATCGACCGGCTCTGCATCGGTGACGTCGACGTCGTCATCGGGACCCGATTCGGCAGGCAACAGGGCAGCCGGCCGCCGTTTCTGAAACGCGTTGTCCTGCAATCCGCCGCACGGCTGAGCCGGCGCGGTCGCCGACTTGGCTTGACCGACACCAACAATGGGCTGCGGGTGTTCAACAGGACGGTCGCCGACGGCCTGAACATCACCATGAGTGGCATGAGTCATGCCAATGAGTTCGTGATGTTGATCGCCGAAAATCGTTGGCGGGTGGTTGAACAGCCGGTCGAGGTGCTGTACACGGAGTATTCGAAATCGAAGGGCCAGCCCCTGCTCAACGGCGTGAACATCATCTTCGACGGGTTCCTGCGAGGGAGGATTCCCCGATGAAAGGGACTGAAGGATGAACTGGATCCAGGTGCTGCTGATCGGGTCGATCATCGCGTTGCTGGTCTATCTGCTGCGGTCCCGCAGGAATGCGCGGTCCCGGGCCTGGGTCAAGGTCGGATATATCGCGTTCGTACTGGCCGGCGTCTATGCCGTGCTCCGGCCCGGCGACACCACGGTGGTCGCGCACTGGTTCGGCATAGGCCGCGGCAGCGACCTGATGCTCTACGCGTTGATCATGGCGTTCAGCTTCACGACGCTGAGCACCTACATGCGGTTCAAGGACTTGGAGTTGCGCTACGCGCGACTGGCCCGGGCCGTGGCGCTCGAGGGCGCACAGGCGCCCGAGTAGCGCCAGCAACACTCGAGCCGCTCGAGGGCGCACAGGCGCCGAGTAGCGCTAAACCGTCTGCAGGTTACGGAAATACTCGACCGTGCGGCGCACACCCTCGTCGAGTTGAACTTGCGGGTGCCAGCCCAAAACCCGTTCGGCCAAGCCGTTGTCCAGAGACGACCGCCGCAGATCGCCGAGGCGCGGCGGAGCGAACTCCGGGTCGTCGGGCGCCCCGACGGCCGCGGCCACCGCCGAATGCAGCTGGCGGTCCGAGGTTTCTATTCCGGTGCCGATGTTGAAACGCTGCCCACCGCCCACCGGTCCGGACGCTTTGACGAAGGCGTTCACGACGTCGTCGACGTACACGTAGTCGCGGGTGTTGGTGCCGTCGCCGAACACCTTGGTGGGCTTACCCGAGAGCAGCGCTCGCGCGAAGATCGCCACCACGCCCGCCTCGCCGTGCGGGTCCTGCCGGGGGCCGTAGACGTTGGCGGGCGCGATGTGTGAGCAATCCAGCCCATAGAGGTGGCGAAAGGTGTTCAGGTAGATCTCGCCCGTCACCTTGCCCGCGGCGTAGGGCGATGCCGGGTCGGTGGGAACCGTTTCGGGTGTCGGGAACTGCGACGGGGTGCCGTAGATGGATCCCCCCGACGAGGTGTGCACGACTTTGCGGACACCGGTGGACCGTGCCGCTTCGGCCAGGCGCACCGTGCCGATGACGTTGACCGAAGCGTCGAATTGGGGATCGGCCACCGAGCGCCGCACGTCGATTTGCGCCGCCAGGTGGAACACCACCTCCGGCTGGTGCTCGCCCAGGATGGCGAGCAGATCGGCGGTCACGATGTCGGCCTGCACGAAAACGTACGCGCGGTTGCCGGCCAGATGCTCGATGTTGGACGTTCGCCCGGTCGCGAAATTGTCCAGTCCCACGACCGTGTGACCATCGGCCAGCAGACGGTCGACTAGCGTCGACCCGATGAAACCGGCTGCCCCGGTAACCAGTGCGCGCACCAGGACACCATACCGGCGGGCGGCGCGGGCGACCCGCCTACCTCCGGTTGCGGTCGCCGCCGCCGCGCTGATCACGCTGCAGCTGGGGATACGCGCGGTACTGGCGTTCGGCGGTTACTTCTACTGGGACGACCTGATTCTCATCGGGAAGGCCGGTACCCAGGGCCTGTTGTCGCCGTCGTACCTGTTCGACGACCACGACGGCCACCTGATGCCGGCCGCCTTCCTGGTCGCCGGCGCGATCATCCGGCTGGCGCCCCTGGACTGGACGGGGCCGGCGATCAGCCTGCTGGTGCTGCAGTTGCTGGCCTCGCTGGCCCTGCTGCGCGCGCTGTACGTCATCCTCGGCCGGCGCTGGGTGCTGCTGATCCCGCTGACGTTCGCGCTGTTCACACCGTTGGCGGTGCCGGGCTTCGCGTGGTGGGCGGCGGCGCTGAACTCGCTGCCGATGCTGGCGGCGCTGGCCTGGGTGTGCGCCGACGCGGTCCTGCTGGTCCGCACGGGCAACCAGCGCTACGCCGCGACCGGTGTGCTGGTCTACCTGGGCGGGCTGCTGTTCTTCGAGAAGGCGGCGGTGATTCCGTTCGTCGCATTCGCCGTGGCTGCGTTGCTGTGCCACGTGGCAGGTGACGGGTCTGCGGTGCGGACGGTGTGGCGGGCCGGCATGCGGCTGTGGATCGCGTCGCTGACGTTGACCGCCGCCTGGATAGCGCTGTATCTGGCGGTGGTCAATCAGCGGCGGTGGAGTTGGGACCTGTCGATGACGTGGGACCTGTTGTGGCGCTCGATCACCCACGGCATCGTGCCCGGACTGGCCGGCGGGCCGTGGCGCTGGGATCGGTGGGCGCCGGCCTCGCCATGGGCCGCTCCCCCGGCGGCGGTAATGGCGCTCGGCTGGCTGGTGCTGACCGGGGTGTTTGTGCTGTCGCTGATCCGCAAAGAACGCATCGGGCCGGTGTGGCTGACCGCCGTCGGCTACGCCGTCGCCTGCCAGGTGCCCATCTATCTGATGCGGTCATCGAAGCAGACCGCCCTGGAATTGGCTCAGACGTTGCGGTATCTGCCGGATCTCGTCGTCGTGCTGGCGTTGCTGGCAGCCGTCGCGTTGTGCGCCCCGAACCGGGAATCGTCGCGCCGGTTGAATGCGTCTCGGCAGCGCACCGCGGTGACGACGGGTTTGGCCGCGGCGTTCGCGGCCAGCAGCCTGTACTCGACCGCGACGTTTTTGACCAGCTGGCAGGACAACCCGACCAAGTCCTACCTGCAGAACGCGCGGGCAAGCCTGGCCACCGCGCACGCGGCGTCGGATGCGCCGCTGCTGGACCAAGAGGTCGATCCGCTGGTGCTGCAGCGGGTCGCCGCGCCGGAGAACCTGGCCAGCCACATGTTCGCGCTCTTGCGGAATAGACCCGAATTCGCAACGGCGACAACGCAATTGCGCATGTTAAATAGCTCCGGCCGGCTGATCGACGCGCGCGTGACCTGGATCCGCACCATCGCGCCGGGGCCCACCCCTCGGTGCGGCTATTTCGCGCAACCGGACAAGCCGGCGCGGTTGATCGTCGATGGGCCGTTGCTGCCCGCCGATTGGACCGCCGAACTCAATTACCTGGCGAACACCGACGGATCGATGACGTTGTCGCTCACGGAGGGACCCGACGTCAAGGTTCCGGTGCATCCGGGACTCAACCGGGTGTTCGCCCGGCTGCCGGGCGCCGGCGACGTCATCACCGCGCGGGCCGATACCAGCGCGCTCGCGCTGTGCATCGCATCCGGACCGGTGGGTTTCCTCGCCCCGGCCTGATCGCTCCTCGAGCGTGACGCCACGGTCACTTTCGGGCCCGAATGTGACCGTGGCGTCACGCTCGGCGAAAGGAAAATGGAGCCGCCTGGGGGAATCGAACCCCCGACCTATTCATTACGAGTGAATCGCTCTACCGACTGAGCTAAGGCGGCACACCCGCGCCGGGCGGCACGAGTCTACGGCAGGCGGGCGGGCACTCCCAAACTCCAAAAAATCAATCCCGCAGTTCCTGACCGATGGTGGCCACCATGGCGTCGACGGCGAATTTCGGTTTGACGTTGATCGCCAGCGCCTCGCGGCACTCCAGCACCGCCTCGATGCAGCGCAGCAGGCGCTCCGGCGAGGCATGGGCGGCCAGCGCCGCCACCCGGTCGGCCATGTCCGGATGGTTGGCTCGAACGGCCCCGGCATTCGCCGACACCACCAGAGCGTCCCGGAAATAGGTCGCCAGGTCGATCAGGGCCCGGTCGAGGGCATCGCGCGACGCCCGGGTCTGACGCGACTTCTGCCGGCGCTCGAGGTCCCTGATCGCCCCCGTGACGCCCCGCAACGTGCCCGCAGTGCCCTTACCCGTGCCGCCGGCCCCGAGAGCCGTCCGCAGCTCTTCCGTCTCGGCCTCGGCGCGGTCGGCGGTCAACACCACCGCCTCGGTCTCGGCCGCACCCACCAGTTCTTCGGCGGCGGCATAGGCCCGTGACGGGGTCGCGGCATCGCGCACCAATCCCAGCGCCCGCTCCCGCCGCTGCCGGGCCTCCGGATCGGTGGCCAACCGGCGCGCCCGCCCCACATGGCCACCGCTCACCGACGCCGCCCAGTTCGCTGTGTCGGCGGCCAGGCCGTCGCTGTCGACCAGCACCCGCGCGATCGCCTCGGTCGACGGCGTCACCAGGGCGACATGCCGGCACCGGGACCGCAACGTGATCGCGATGTCCTCGGGATCCACCGATGGCGCGCACAGCAGGAACACCGTCGACGGCGGTGGTTCCTCGACCACCTTGAGCAGCGCGTTGGCGGCACCCTCGGTCAGCCGGTCGGCGTCCTCGATCACCACGATCTGCCGGTGTCCGGTGGTCGGACGGCGCGACGCGATCTGCACGATGGCCCGCATCTCGTCCACGCCGATCGACAAGCCCTCGGGAATGATGCGGCGCACGTCGGCGTGCGTGCCCGCCATCGTCGTCGTGCACGCCCGGCAGCGCCCGCAGCCGGGGCCCCCGTCTTCCGGAGAAGAGGTGCATTGCAACGCGGCCGCGAAGCACACCGCCGCGATCGAGCGACCGGAACCCGGTGGCCCGGTGATCAGCCACGCGTGTGTCATAGACCCGCTACGGGCCTCGCTGTGAGCCGAATCACCACGGGCCGCACGGGCGGCGGCGAGCAGCTCGGCCTCCACCGCTTCTTGGCCTACCAGCCGCGTAAACACCCCGGACATCACCGGCAACAGTAGTGACACCGGGCGACAGATAACGATGGGTGGCCGAATCGCGACAGTTCCGTGACATTGCCGGGTGTTTCGGCAGCTCCGGGGCGACTTGCCTAGATGCTTGTAGTTTCGCACCAAATCCGCCCCGCCCGATACGGTGGATTGGTGGCAACCACGGCAGCACTACCGGGGCGGATCAGCGCATTCGTCCGTTGGGTGGCGCGTACCCCGTGGCCGTTGTTCTCGCTGAGCATGCTGCAGGCCGACATCATCGGCGGCCTCTTCGTGCTGGGCTTCCTGCGCTACGGCCTGCCACCCCAGGACCGCATCCAGTTGCAGGACCTGCCACCGGTCAACCTGGCCGTCTTCGTCAGCGTGGTCATCACGCTGTTCCTGGTCGGGTTCGCGGTGAACCTGAGAATGCTGGTTCCGGTTTTCCGATGGCAGCGACGCGACAACCTGCTGGCCGACTCCGATCCCGCCGCGACCGAACTGGCCCGCAGCCGCGCGTTGCGCATGCCGTTCTACCGCACGGTGAGCAGCATGGTGGCGTGGTGCATCGGCGGTGTGGTGTTCATCATCGCCAGCTGGTCGGTGGCCAAGTACGCGGCGCCCGTGGTGGCCGTCGCCACGGCCTTGGGTGCCACCGCCACCTCGATCATCGGCTACCTGCAGTCCGAGCGGGTGTTGCGGCCGGTGGCGGTCGCGGCCCTGCGCAGCGGCGTGCCGGAGAACGTCAAGGCCCCCGGCGTCATCCTGCGGCTGATGCTGACATGGATGCTGTCTACCGCCGTGCCTCTGCTGGCGATCGTGCTGGCCGTGGCGGCCGACAAGGCCTCCCTGCTGCATGCGTCACCCGAAAAGCTGTTCAACCCCATCCTGCTGCTGGCGCTGGCGGCACTCGGGATCGGGCTGATCAGCACCCTGCTGGTCGCCATGTCGATCGCCGACCCGCTGCGCCAGCTGCGCTGGGCGCTGTCCGAGGTGCAACGCGGCAACTACAACGCGCACATGCAGATCTATGACGCCAGCGAACTGGGCCTGCTGCAGGCCGGCTTCAACGACATGGTGCGTGACCTGTCCGAACGGCAGCGGCTGCGCGACCTGTTCGGTCGCTACGTGGGTGAAGACGTGGCCCGCCGGGCGCTGGAGCGCGGCACCGAGCTGGGTGGCCAGGAGCGCGACGTCGCGGTGCTGTTCGTGGACCTGGTCGGCTCCACCCAGCTAGCCGCGACACGACCGCCCGCCGAGGTGGTCCACCTGCTCAACGAGTTCTTCCGGGTCGTGGTCGACACCGTCGGCCGGCACGGCGGCTTCGTCAACAAGTTCCAGGGCGACGCCGCGCTGGCGATCTTCGGCGCGCCGATCGAACACCCCGACGCGTCCGGCGGCGCACTGGGCGCCGCCCGTGAGCTGCACGACGAGCTCCTCCCGGTGCTGGGTTCCGCGGAGTTCGGGATCGGGGTGTCGTCCGGCAGGGCCATCGCAGGCCACATCGGTGCGCAGGCCCGCTTCGAGTACACGGTGATCGGCGATCCGGTCAACGAGGCCGCGCGGCTCACCGAGCTGGCCAAGCTCGAGGCCGGCCATGTCCTGGCGTCGGCGATCGCGGTCAGCGGCGCGCTGGACGCCGAAGCCCTGTGCTGGGATGTCGGCGAAGTCGTCGAGCTGCGCGGGCGCACGGCGCCCACCCAGCTGGCCCGGCCGCTGAATCTGGCCGCCCCCGGGGAAGTGCTCAGTGACGAGGTTTCCAGCGAGGTGGGGAGCCAGCTCAGCTAGGTGCGCTTGACGGCTTTCTTCGCCGGCGCCTTGCGAGTGGTCTTCTTTGCGGGCCGCTTGGCCGGACCCCGGGCTCGCCGGTCGGCCAGCAGTTCGGCGGCACGCTCGTCGGTGATCGACAGCACGTCGTCGCCCTTGCGCAGGCTCGCGTTGGTCTCGCCGTCGGTGACGTAGGGCCCAAATCGGCCGTCCTTGATGACCATTGGCTTACCGGACGCCGGATCGGTCCCCAGCTCGCGCAACGGCGGTGCCGAAGCGCTCTGCCTGCCACGGCGTTTGGGCTCCGCGTAGATTTTCAGCGCCTCGTCCAGAGTGATGTCGAACATCTGATCCTCGGTCGCCAGCGAACGAGAATCGCTGCCGCGCTTCAGGTATGGGCCATAGCGCCCATTCTGCGCGGTGATCTCCTCACCGGAGGCGGGATCCACGCCGACCACCCGGGGCAGCGACAGCAGCTTCAGCGCGTCCTCGAGGGTGACCGTCTGCAGATCCATGTCGCGCAGCAGCGAACCAGTCCGGGCCTTGGGGCCCTTGGCAGCAGCCTTCTTACCCTTCTTGGCGGGCTCGGCGCCTGCGTCGGCGAGCGGCTCAGGCTCCGGGAGGATCTCGGTCACGTACGGCCCATACCGGCCGTCCTTGGCGACGATTTCGTGACCGGTCTCCGGATCCACACCCAAGACGCGGCCCTCTTGCGGTGTGGAGAAAAGGGTTTCGGCTACTTCGAGCGTCAGCTCGTCAGGCGTGAGCGAGTCATTGAGGTTGGCGCGCTGCGGCGTGGGCTCACCGTCGTCGCCGACCACCACGCGTTCCAGGTAGGGCCCGTTCTTGCCCACCCGAACATAGACAGGGCGGCCCTGCTCGTCGTCAAACAGATTGATGGAGTTGACTTCTCGGGCGTCGATGCCCTCGAGGTTGACACCGACCAACTTCTTCAGGCCACCGGAGCGGGCCACCGAACCGGGCACCCCGTGGTCGCCGCCGAAGTAGAAGTGGTTCAACCAGTTGGTGCGTTGCTCGTTGCCCGACGCGATCTCGTCGAGCTCGTCTTCCATCGCCGCGGTGAAGTCGTAGTCGACGAGCCGGCCGAAATGCTGCTCCAGCAGGCCGGTGACCGCGAACGCGACCCACGTGGGCACCAGCGCGCTGCCCTTCTTGTCGACGTAGCCGCGGTCCTGAATGGTCTTGATGATCGACGAGTACGTCGACGGGCGGCCGATGCCCAGCTCCTCGAGCGCCTTGACCAGCGAAGCCTCGGTGTACCGCGCCGGAGGGTTGGTGGCATGGCCGTCGGGCGTGAGCTCAAGGGCCTCCAGCCGCTGCCCCTCGGTCAGATGAGGCAGCCGGCGCTCGGTGTCGTCGGCCTCGCCGCCGGCCAACTCGTCCACGGTTTCCACGTAGGCCTTGAGGAAGCCGGCGAACGTGATGGTGCGACCGCTGGCCGAGAAGACCACCTGCCTTTCTCCGGCGGCCCCGCCCGCCGTACCGGCCATCCGCAGGCTCAGCGTGGTACCGCGCGCGTCGGCCATCTGCGAGGCCACCGTGCGCTGCCAGATCAGCTCGTAGAGCCGGAATTCGTCACCGTCGAGCTCGCGGCGCACCGCATCCGGGGTGGCGAACGTCTCGCCGGCGGGCCGGATCGCCTCGTGCGCCTCCTGGGCGTTCTTCACCTTGCGGGTGTACTGCCGCGGAGACGGCGAAACGTACTCTTCGCCGTAGAGCTGGCGCGCCTGATTTCGGGCTGCGGTGATCGCCGACTCCGACAGCGTCGTGGAGTCGGTACGCATATACGTGATGTAGCCGTTCTCATAGAGCCGCTGGGCGATGCTCATCGTGCGCTCGGAGGAGAACCGCAGCTTACGGCCGGCTTCCTGCTGCAGCGTCGACGTCATGAACGGCGGATAGGGACGACGGGTGTAGGGCTTTTCCTCCACCGAGGCCACGCTCAACTGCGCGCCGCGTAACCCGGTGGCCAGCTCAGTCGCGCTCGCTTCGTCCAGGATCACGACCTCCGGCGACGAGGTGGCGCTCTTGCGGAGCTGGCCCAGCGAGTCGAAATCGCGGCCGGTGGCCACGCGCTGGCCGTCGACGTTCGTCAGTCGGGCGCTGAAGGTGGGCGGCTGGGCTTCCGGGTCGGACACGCTCGCGTCCAGCTGGGCAACGATGTCCCAGTAGGACGCGCTGCGGAACGCCATACGGTCGCGTTCGCGCTGCACGATGATCCGGGTGGCCACCGACTGGACCCGGCCCGCCGACAGCTTGGGCGCGACCTTCTTCCACAGCACCGGGCTGACCTCGTAGCCGTACAGCCTGTCCAGGATGCGCCGGGTCTCCTGCGCGTCGACCAGGTCGATGTCCAGGTCACGGGGGTTTTCCGCGGCTTCGAGGATGGCCGGTTCGGTGATCTCGTGGAACACCATCCGCTTGACCGGGACGCTCGGCTTGAGAGTTTGCAACAGGTGCCACGCGATGGCTTCGCCCTCGCGGTCACCATCCGTGGCCAGATAGAGCTCGTCGACGTCCTTGAGCAGGCCCTTGAGTTCGCTGACGGTGCTTTTCTTCTCCGGGCTGATGATGTACAGCGGCTCAAAGTCGGCATCGACGTTGACCCCGAGCCTGGCCCAGGGCTCCGACTTGAACTTCGCGGGCACGTCGGCCGCCGCCCGGGGCAGGTCGCGAATATGGCCGCGCGAGGACTCGACGATGTACCTGGAGCCCAGGTAGCCCGCCAGTTTCCGCGCCTTGGTCGGCGACTCGACAATCACGAGTCGCCTACGGTTCCCATTTCCGCCGCTGCTCGGGCTTCTAGGGTCCTTCAGCTTCGGCTCAGGCAACTGCGCTTACGCTCCATCTCTTATCTCGGCCCCCCTACGAGACCGCCCTGCAGGAAGAATGACAGGCTAGCGCCTGAAATTCCGGTGAAATTCGGGTACGCCAGCGTTCCTTCTCTTTAGGGCACCTGACAATTTCGCACCCTCGGGCGGGCAATCGCAAACCGGCTACCCAAATCGCAGGTCCTGGCGGGCCGCTAAACCTGACTGCCGCACTCCTCCTCGGGCAGCTCCCGGCCCGTATCGTCGCACGGCTAAACGCGGGGCCAGAGCGACAACGCCTCGGCCGCGTCCGGGGGTTCCCCCACGTTCTCTACCAGGCGCGATAGCCTGCGACGGCCGCTGATCCGCAGCGCCGGGTGACCGCCGCGGGTGCCGATCAGGGTCGGTGCGATCCCAACCCGCATCAGAGCCGACGCCAGCGGGGAATGGGTGTCGGGGGCGTGTGGGTCCAGACCCAGCAGGTAATGGTCGCCTTCGGGGCTGCCGGCGGCCAGCGTCCACACCCGCAGCTCGCGTGGCCCGGGCAGCCAGCGTGGCGGCACGGTCTTGACCGCGCCTCGCGTCCATTCGGCGGCGATTGTGGTCAGCGAAGGCTCCACCGCCGTGCGCACCAACGGGGTGTCTTCGTCGGTGCGGGTGATCTCGGGCACCAAACCCGCCTCGCGGATCATCTGGGCCAGCGCCGAGGCGCGCCAGAGCCGATCCACCACCACCGAAAGCCGAGCACCCTTGTCGTCTCCAGTTCCGACCAGTACGACCTGGCCAGAAGCCGCCAGCACCCCGGAGAGATCGGCGACCGCGGGCGGCACCGACTCAGCTGTGAAGAAGGAAAGCTGGCTCACGCCACCGACAGTAGGCCAGGTCGTCGGTCCGCGCCTTGAACCATCCGGCGCGGCGGCTTGGGGGCGAGGTGGGCCCGGCGGGTGGCCGGCCCGCAGGGTCCTCTGGACAAAAACGAAAACCCCCCGGCGAGATCCGCTGTGCGGGACCGCACGGGGGGTTTACGTCGGAATCTGCTCTTCTCTACAGTGAGCGGACTCCAGTGGCCTGGGGGCCCTTAGGGCTGTGGCCGATCTCGAACTCGACCTTCTGGTTTTCTTCAAGGGTGCGGAAGCCCGAACCCTGGATCTCCGTGTAGTGGACAAAAACATCCGCGGAACCATCTTCGGGGGCGATGAAGCCAAACCCTTTCTCCGCGTTGAACCACTTCACAGTTCCCTGTGGCATTTCTCGATCTTTCCTTCTTTTTATGGGTGCGGGGCAGCGCCTTTCGATGCCCCGGGCCAGCTGAGACCGCCATACCTCGCGGATTCGCCGGAACTTCACCCGACCGATAACCTCGCAGGAACCGCGGCCGCAACGTCGATCCTGCGAAAGTTTGACACGAACACAGAAGCTACGACCGCACTTAGTCAATCACGTTCGGCGCGTCGGCGACAGACTTGTGTCACAGACGGATTCTGGGCCGGATTCTTGGAGGGTGTGAGGTGGCGGGTTTCGGCGGCGACCTGCTTGCCGTCGCGCTCGCCGGTACCGCTGCGGGCGAGCATCCGTTGCGCCATGTCGCCGAGCTGCCGGCGCGCAGCGGCCGGCCACACGATTGGCCGCAGTGGGCAGAGCCCGACGTGGTTGGCGCGTTTGCCGAACGCGGTATCAGCGCCCCGTGGTCACACCAGTTCGAGGCCGCCGAGCTGGCGCACGCCGGGCGTCACGTCGTGGTCAGCACCGGCACCGCGTCGGGCAAGTCGTTGGCCTATCAGCTTCCCGTCCTCAACGCGCTGGCGACCGACCCGAGGGCCCGGGTGCTTTACCTGTCGCCGACCAAAGCACTCGGCCACGACCAGTTGCGCGCGGCACACGCGCTGACGGCGGCCATTCCCCGGCTGCATGACGTCGCGCCTACCGCCTACGACGGCGACAGCCCCGCCGAGGTGCGCCGCTTCGCCCGGGAACGCTCCCGCTGGTTGTTCTCCAACCCGGACATGATTCATCTGTCGATCCTGCGCAACCATGCCCGCTGGGCGGTTTTGTTGCGTGGCCTGCGCTACGTGGTCATCGACGAATGCCATTACTACCGTGGGGTTTTCGGCTCGAACGTGGCGATGGTGCTGCGCCGGCTGTTGCGGCTGTGCGCGCGTTACTCGGCTCGGCCTGATCTAGCGCCGACGGTGATCTTCGCCAGCGCGACGACGGATTCGCCGGGCGCGACCGCCGCCGCGCTCATCGGTCTTCCGGTCGAGGAGGTGACCGAAGACGGCTCACCGCAGGGGGCCCGGACGGTGGCTTTGTGGGAGCCGGCGCTGCGGGCCGACCTGACCGGTGAGAACGGGGCGCCGGTGCGGCGCTCCGCCGGCGCCGAGGCGGCGCGCGTGATGGCCGACCTGATCGCCGAGGGAGCGCAGACCCTGACCTTCGTCCGGTCGAGGCGCGCCGCGGAACTGACCGCGCTGGGCGCCCAGGCGCGGCTGGACGACATCGCCCCGGAGCTGTCCCCGACGGTCGCGTCGTATCGGGCGGGGTATCTCGCTGAGGACCGCGCCGGGCTGGAGCGCGCCCTGGCCGAGGGAAGGCTGCGCGGCCTGGCCACCACCAACGCGCTGGAGCTCGGCGTCGACATCGCCGGGCTGGACGCGGTGGTGCTCGCCGGTTTCCCCGGGACGGTCGCGTCGTTCTGGCAGCAGGCCGGCCGGTCCGGCCGGCGCGGCCAGGGCGCGCTGGTCGTGTTGATCGCCCGCGACGATCCGCTGGACACCTATCTGGTGCACAACCCCGCCGCGCTGCTGGACAAGCCTGTCGAGCGGGTGGTGATCGACCCGGTCAACCCCTACATCCTGGGCCCGCAACTGCTGTGCGCGGCGACAGAACTACCGCTCGACGAGACCGAGGTCCGCGAGTTCGGCGCCACCGAGGTGGCCCAAGGCCTCATCGACGACGGGTTGCTGCGGCGGCGCAACGGCAAGTACTTTCCCGCGCCCGGCATCCAACCGCACGGTGCCGTGGACATTCGCGGCTCGGCGGGCGGCCAGATCGTCATCGTGGAGGCGGACACGGGCCGGCTGCTGGGCAGCGTCGGCGTCGGTCAGGCCCCGGCCACGGTCCACCCCGGAGCCGTCTACCTGCACCGGGGCGACACGTACGTCGTGGACTCGCTGGACTTCGACGGCGGGATCGCCTTCGTGCACGCCGAGGACCCCGGCTATGCGACGTTCGCGCGCGAACTCACCGACATCGTCGTCACCGGCAGCGGTGAACGCCTGCGGTTCGGGCCCGTCACCCTGGGCCTGGTCCCGGTCACCGTCACCCACCAGGTGGTGGGCTACCTGCGTCGCCGGCTGTCCGGTGAGGTGCTCGACTTCGTCGAGGTCGACATGCCGCAACACACGCTGGCCACCGCCGCGGCCATGTACACGATCACACCAGATGCGTTGCTGCACAATGGTATTGAATTGCCACGGATCCCCGGGTCGTTGCATGCCGCCGAACATGCGGCCATCGGTCTGCTGCCGCTGGTGGCCAGCTGTGACCGCGGCGACATCGGCGGCATGTCCACCGCGATCGGCCCCGATGGGCTGCCCAGTGTCTTCGTCTACGACGGCTACCCGGGCGGCGCGGGTTTCGCCGAACGCGGCTTCCGCCAGGCACGCACCTGGTTGGGTGCGACGGCCGCGGCCATCGACGCATGCGAATGCCCCAGCGGATGCCCGTCGTGTGTGCAGTCACCCAAGTGCGGCAACGGCAACGACCCGCTGGACAAGGCGGGGGCGGTGCTGGTGCTGCGGTTGGTGCTTGCAGAGTTAGGTCACCAATCGCGCTGAGCAGTCCGGGCCGACGACCGACCCCGCAACGGTCGACCTCCACAGGTCTGCGGCGTGACAGCCGTCACTGCGGAGCGCCCAGAACAGCCGGTTGAACACGAACGATCCGCAATCCTGGCGACGCGGGCAGGGCCGGAAATCACCCGGCGGACCGCGCATGCTGACCCGGCGCATCTACGGAGGACCTCGAGCGCCGTAATATCAGCCGCATGGCCCACGACTGGTTGCTCGTGGAGACACTGGGGGGCGAGCCCGCCGTGGTGGCGCAGGGGCGGCAACTCAAAAGCCTCGTTCCGATCACGACGTTCCTGCGGCGCAGTCCGCATCTCTCCGCGGTCCGCACCGCGATTGCCGAGTCGATTCAGACCGGCCAGAGCCTGACCAGCATCACCACAAAGCGCGACCGCGTGATCCGCACCGAACCGGTGGTGATGTCCGACGGGCGTATCCACGGGGTGCATGTGTGGACCGGCCCCGCCGACGCCGAACCGGCCGAGCGGCCGATCCCCGGGCCGCTGAAGTGGGACCTGACCCTCGGCGTGGCCACCGATACCCGGGAGTCGCTGGCCAACAGCGGCAAGAACCCCGACGTCGAAGTCACCTTCGGCAGGGCCTTCGCAGAGGATCTCCCGTCGCGCGAACTCAAC
>Ga0210389_10001619_pt1 | contig 18199 bp, 21 predicted proteins | sample IncBWH28OmetaG_FD_160127 | JGI IMG/M metagenome (GOLD analysis project Ga0210389, IMG submission 160127) | Forest soil microbial communities from Barre Woods Harvard Forest LTER site, Petersham, Massachusetts, United States - Inc-BW-H-28-O ...
CTTTCACCCGGGGGTAGCTCCAGGCTTTATAAAAAGATGGTAGACGATAAAAAGGAAGCTTTGCAGGTGCTGGCTTTCAACCCTACGCTGGAGGATTACGGGATGTACATCATCGGTGCGCTGCCCAATAACGGCACCTCAAATGAGGTTTTATTGAAAGATATTAACGACGAAGTGGTAAAACTGCAAACAGACCTGATCAGCCCGGAAGACTACGAGAAACTGGAGAACGAGATGGAAAACAATTTTGTAAACGCCAACAGCCGCCAGCTCGGTATCGCCGAAAGCCTGGCCAATGGCTATACTTTTTTACATAAGGACACCAACGATCTGAACGAAGAGCTGGCTGTATTTAAATCGATCACCCGCGAAGAGATAAGGGATGCGGCACGCAAATACCTGGACGCCAATAAACGCCTCACTTTATATTACCTGCCCGGCAAGGCTAAAGCTAAATAATTAACGATGATGAAAAACACCATGAAGAAATTGATAATGATAGCCGCCGGAGCCGTATTGATGCAATATGCGCAGGCGCAAACGATAGACCGCAGCAAGGAGCCAGCCCCCGGCCCGGCACCGGTTTTAAGTATTAAGGACCCTGTGATTTACAAACTGCCCAATGGCATTACCCTGCTGGTGGTTGAAGATCACCGCCTGCCAAAGGTAACGGCCACCTACAATATTGACGCCGGCCCGGTTACCGAAGGCGAAAAGGCCGGCGTATTATCGCTGATGGGCGACATGCTGAACGAGGGAACCAAAACGATGCCCAAAGCTGATTTTGACGAAGCAGTGGATAAGATAGGGGCGAATGTAAGTTTAAGCTGGTCGGGCGGCTACGCTTCGGCACTGACAAGATATTTCAGCAATGCTTTTAAGCTGATGGGCCAGGCCTTAAAAGAGCCGGCTTTTACGCAGGAATCTTTTGATAAGCTGAAATCGCAGGATATTACCGGGCTGAAATCGCAGGCCAAAAACGCAAAGGCCATATCCGCACGCGTTACCAATGCACTTTCATTTGGCAGAAATCACCCTGACGGTGAATTTGAAACAGAAGAAAGCATTCAAAAACTTACGCTGCAAGATGTGAAGGATTTTTACGCCAAATACATAACCCCTTCGCGCGGCTATCTCACCATCACCGGTGATATTAAAGCGACTGATGCCAAAGCGCTGGTGACCGAAGTGCTGGGCTCATGGACCGGCCCAAAATTATCGCTTGAAAATATCCCTGACACCCCCAACCCCGGTAAAACGGAAATCGACCTGGTGGATGTACCGAATGCCGTGCAGTCCGAGATACACGTAGTAAACCTGATTAACCTGCGCATGAGCGACCCGGATTATTTCCCCGCGCTGATCGCCAATTATATATTAGGCGGCGGCGCACAGGCGCGTTTGTTTATGAACCTGCGCGAAAAACACGGTTTTACTTATGGCGCGTATTCGTCGCTGCCTGCAGCCAGGATACAAAGCCTGTTTGATGCCAGCGCATCCGTACGCAACGCCAAAACCGACAGCGCAGTAACCCAGTTCCTGGCCGAAGTAAACCGCATCCGTACCGAAAAGGTAACCGACGAGGAACTTGCCAACGCCAAGGCGCTTTACGCAGGCTCGTTCGCCCGCGGGCTGGAGGATCCGGCACGTACGGCAACCTTCGCCAGCAATATCCTGATCAATAAGCTGCCCGCCGATTTTTACAGAACCTACCTGCAAAAAATTAATGCGGTAACGGTTGATGATGTGCTTCGTGTGGCACAGAAATATATGAATTATGACCATATGCGTGTGATCATCGTAGGCAGCCAGGCGCAAATACTGCCAGGCCTGCAAACAACCGGGTTACCGATTAATTTTTTTGATAAATACGCCAGCCCGGTAACTGCGCCGGCGGCGGGGAAATAGTATATATCCCGAGACTCGTCGCATCCCTAAAGACTTACGAGGTTTTAGAAACTTCGTAAGTCTTCCCTTTTTCGACTACCCGACGAAAGTTCCTATTCAGTATCTTTACGCGGATGGAAACGGACAACAAAAAAGTCTTTGCGGTAATGGGTGTGGTCGCCTTGTTCCTGGTGAGTATTATCATTTCCCAATATTATGGCGCTTTAAGCAAAGCTGATCTCACCAAAAAAAGGAAAACCGAATACGGCGGGCTGCATTTCTCTGGTAAAGTAATGCATTGCCGGGTGTATAAATACCTAAACAAAAGCTTTTACCAGGTATGCGTTAAGCTCGATTCGCCGAATGTAAAACCGGTTATAGTTTATAATGATGATGATGCCATTAAGGTAAGCAACGGCACCGCAACCTTTTCGGGGGGATATATAAAAAAGTTTTTAGGGCTGGCCGATTCAGTTGCGGTTAATATGCATAGCAACGGAAAGATCATTTTTTACAGAACGGGCTACATGATCGACAAAAAAGACTTTGCCTTCGACCCGATGGGTTTGCAACGGGATGATTTGAATAATTGTAATTAGCTGAACAGGCCAATTACATCACCGCCCATAAAGCGCCAATGAAATTAAATGAGCGAATTGACAAACTATTAAAGCTTTGTGGCCTTTGTGTCTTCCCCTTTGCGCACTTTGCGGTAAAAAATTTCCACGGTTTAGCTATGTAGAAGTTATACGGAATATTTAAATCTGAACCTAATCCAACTTAATCAACCCAGTCAACTTAATCAACTTAATCAACCAGCATCACTTGTCCGACTCCACAATATCCCCGCTATCGATGCGGCTCCTTTTGATATTCACCACCGTATTACCGCGAAAAAGCTTGTAATTGTTAAAATAATTTGGCAATCCTTCTGCGGCTAGTTCCTTAGTGCCGTTGGTTACAGAATAATGGAGGTGCGGATAAACCACTGTGCCTGAAAACCCTACCTGGCCAATTTGGTCACCGGCCCTCACCATCTGGCCGGCGCTTACACTAACGCTGCCCTGTTCCAGGTGAAGCATCATACTGTATTCGCCGTTGGCGTGCTGGATGATAACATAGTTTCCCATCCCTTCAGGATCGGCCTTAGGGTCCAGCTTGGGCGACTTAACGGTCTTGCCATCAAATTCGTTGTCGGGTATTTGGTTTTGCACAGCAACCACAACCCCGTCCAGCGGAACATATACAGGTTTTGCAAAGCTGTACCAGTTTTCCTTTTTATAGGGCGATCCGCCATACATGCTGCCTTTTTCGTCCACATTCATCAAATCGTAAGCATACCGGCTGGAGTTGGCGGTTATCTGCGCCACCCTGGAATCGGCTGTCTCATTTGCCGACCGGCGGTTATGCGAATAAAAATCGTGGCCGTCCCAAACAATGATCTTGCCTTTCAACGGCAGGTAATAATCGTTTTTGGCGATATAAACCCGCGGGGTTATCGTGGTGATCACCGACTCGTCGAAATCGACCGGCAGGCGTTTTCTATTCATATCTTTTTCCTGCTGGTTGTCGGCATAGTCGAGGTAGAACCCATATTTTACCGAAGCTATGGTAATATCAAGCGGGAAAGTATGGAAAGGGTTAAATATGCTAACGCTTTCGCCGGGCTTGATAATGGTGTACACCAACAGGTCGATCCCCGGCGTGTTGCCCTGGCTGTTCATGAATTTGCGCAGGGACAACTTGCCTTTGTCATCCATTATAGCAGCCTCAACAGCGTTTAATTCAAGCGTATGTGAAGTGTGATTTTTTATGGTGATATCAAAGTTCATGTAGTACCCGTAGATATCTTTCTCTATCAAGGGGTGTACAGGCGCGATTTTGACGCTTACTTTTCCGGTGTCGGGACTGGTTGCCTGAGTTTTTGACTGGGCGATACTATTTTTTATGCCAAAAAAAACGATTAACAGGCATAACAGGGTAAGTTTTCTGGTCGTCATAATTGTGATCAAACTGTGTTAAGCAAATTTGCTTTTGATGGCCTGATACGTTATCAAATCAAAAGCTTTTTAAACTACAGCTCGCTTATACGATATTTATTAATATTTGTTGCATGATGAAATAATATGTTGAGCATGCCCAACCAGTTAAAGAACATTTTAATATCTAATTGAAAATGACAAATATAGCTATGCGGAATACGAGCGTGTTTACGCTAAAGCCGTCAGGACGACATGTCGACAGAAAATGATATATGGAATCCCTTATGAAATATTGCCCGGAATTTACGGTTTAAAAAAATCGAGGTTTTTGGTTTTGAGCAAGAATACAGGGAACATGGTCAATAAGATGCCGCATATGCCTGCAAGGATCAGCGCCTTGGTTTGTACCCCGGTATTAACAGCAACATTAAAACTGCCGATGCCGATGGGCAAAAAAAGGAAAATGCCTGTGATCATTCCCGGCGAAAACTTTCGTTTTGAACGCACATAAGGAATAACATGACCTACAACAGCATTTACCAGCATCAATGCCGGCAAAATGAGGCTGAATGTGGGGTGGGCCCAGCCTACCTCGGCACAGCATAAACCGAAGAAAAAAAGCACCGCATTAGTAACGTAGAACATGTTCCACGCTACATCAAGTTTCATGATCTTTTGCGCCCAGGTTTTCCAGTCGTAACTGTATTCCTCCAATATATGTAACGCATAAGCCGCCAAAGCCGCCCAAAATAGGTAATCAGGTTTCATTTAAACAGGGTTTTAAGGTGTTGAAGATAGTTTGAATTTAGTCAATAGCAATACGAAAATGTAGTATCGCAGTTTGAAATTATTTTGTTAACCAAAAGAACCTCGTGTTAGACACCTCAAAATAAGAATAGCTATTAAAAATTACCTTATTTCGATCAGCTACCTGACATATTTAACAGGTTTAAAATTACTCCACTGGCCTGCAGTCAATCTACCGAAATAATCATCCTCTACACTTGTTACGAAATTCATTTCTGCACCGAAAATTTCTTGAATATAAAGCGACATTTCCTTTGAGTTCAGGTTTGATTTAACAAATATTGTATTTGGAAAAGAATAAAACCATGTATCGATCTTATTATCAGCTTCCAACTTTTTTATAATTTGCTCTCTATCGTATTTGGCAGACAATAAAATAAGCAGTAGATTATCCATTTTTATTCTCTCCTATCTCCTTTGTTGGAATAGTTAAATCTATAGGATTAAATTGAATTCCCTCGCCTTTCGACGCTATAATATCCAATTTTTTATCTTCTATTCTAAAATGCTCCGATTGCAATAGTCTTGGGTCTTTAACCAATAATACCACGTACATTACTAATGCAAAAATAACCACTAAAACAATTAGACCAAGAAAAACATATTTAATAATGGGGTCATCAAAATAAAATAATCCGCCAATCCCCGCAAAAATAACGGTACCACATAACCAAACAAGTGGAGCAAAGGCATTTGTTCGCGAACCTGATTTCATCAAGTTTGCTAATTGAACCATAAACTGTTCTTGGGACATGCTCTTTGTTTAAGTGCATAAATATAGAAAAGTTTTAATTAGTCTGCTAATGTTACACTCCCAGCCAATGGGTTGTAATTAAAATAAATTTTGAAAGACGCATTTTAAAAGTCATCTTTAGGCAACTAATAATTACTTCCACAAGTTTTGAAAAAGGCGATTGCGGCATGGATGCTTGGTATTTACCTGCTTAGCTTGGGTGGGCCACTTGTGCTGCATCAATACCGTTCCTTTTTATCCGACAAATTTTTTACCGAACAAACCGGTAAAGGACTTTATAACGTGGGCGATCTTACCGAAGTAAAGTTGCCGGTTAATATGCCTGGCATTACCGATTGGAAGAATTATGAAAACATAAAAGGCTGCATACAATTTAATAATGTGAGCTACAACTATGTTAAAATGAAAATCACCCGCACCGCGCTTTACCTGATGTGCGTGCCTGATTATAAATCCACCCGGATGTTGGCTCAAAATATCATCGACGCCAAACAATCAAAGGGTGTGCCCGTGCCTAAAAAGCAGCATGTTCCGTTTGGCAAGGCTACGTTGCTGGGTAATTTCAGCGTGGCCTTTGTTCAGTTTTCGTTTTCATCGTTCGCCAGGACATTGCGCGTAACGCCCATAAAGTCTTCGCCGGGCTTGTTAAGCCTATATCGCGATATACTACGACAGCCGCCCAAATCCTCCTGTTAATTTTCCTTTCATTCGTAAATTGCCCAACTGTAGCGTTGCTATGGCCTGCTTTGATTGTTGTTCTCCGTGAAAATATGATTTCCGGTGAAAGATAATTTCAACTCGTGGGTATAGTTAAGCCATCTTGCATGGGACCATTGTCAACATTAATCTATTATTATGCCTTATATACCGCTTGAATCGCATTTGCCGGGGATAACCGGCTTACTGGAATATCGCAAAGATACCGGCCAGCCCATCCGTGAGCTGACTGAAATTTTACTTCGGGGGCCCTCAAGCCTTAGCCGTGCTGAACGTGAATTGATCGCTACCGTCGTATCCAACGGTAATCAATGTAAATTTTGTTCGGCTGCCCACGCGGCGACGGTTAACATGCTTTTAGGCGAGGATGAAACCTGTGAACTGGTGAAGGCCAATATTTCAACGGCTCCCGTAAGCGAAAAAATGAAAGCGCTGCTGACCATTGCCGATAAGGTGCGGCAGGACGGCAAGCTGGTAACGCCCGCACATATTGCAACGGCCAAAGCAGCCGGCGCCACGGATATTGAAATACACGACACGGTATTGATTGCAGGACTTTTTTGCCTGTATAACCGTTACGTTGACGGCATGGCGACGGCGATGCCTGAGGATGACAGCTACTTTACCATGTTGGCCGGTCGTTTGGTAAATCATGGCTACTACAGGCTGCCGCAGGGATATGATCATTTAAAAAAACATTAAGGAATGGAAACGGAAATATCCATCATCACCGCTGAACAAACAGCGGCAAAATCAAACAGGCTGGTTTTATTGTTTATAGTTTGTTTTGCGGGCAACCTGTTTGCCGGGGCAATCTCCACCGTGATGGCGGTTTACCTGCACGCAGTAGTTAAGGAATTCCAGGGCACTCAAAACACTGCTCAGTTGAATAATATCAGCGCGTATATCAATGCACTCTTTATTTTTGGATGGGCTGTCGGTGGATTTTTATGGGGACTCATTGGCGACAAAACCGGCAGAAAAGCAGCTTTGTTGTTATCGATAGGTAGTTATGGTGTGTTTACCCTGCTAACGGCATTTACCCAAAGCTGGGACGAAGTAATGATATGCCGTTTTTTAAGCGGCGTTGGGGCGGGCGGCATGCTGGTAATATCCTTTACCTTAATAAGCGAGGTATGGCCGGCCAGGAGTAAAGCTGTATTCACGGGTATATTGTCAATTGCCATTCCGATAGGTATTTTTTCGGCAGGAATGCTTACTTTCCTGGTTGCTTCCTGGCGGGAAGGATTCCTGGTTGGCGCGTTGCCATTATTGTTTGCAATTGCGGGCTACTGGATGATCGGGGAATCAAGCCTGTGGCTGAAGGACCAGTCCATTGTACAAATTGACCATAAGCCCGCAGTCCACCTGTTCGGTAGCTCGAATCTTAAAATACTGGCGACGGGTTCCCTCATATTCGGCTCGATGTTGGTCGGTCTATGGGCCATCTTTTCGTGGTTACCTGCCTGGATACAAAGCCTTTTAACCGCAAATGCCCAAAAAGAAGGTAGTTTAAGTTTAATGTTTATGGGTATGGGCGGACTGATCGGTGGTTTTCTTTCGGGTTGGCTACTAAAATTGGTTAGCTTAAGAACTTCGCTGATTGCCAGTTTTGTGATATGTTTCCTGATGTCTTTCCTTTTGTTCAAAACAAATAGCAGTTTCTCGTCCATCATCTTTGCTGAAATAGCCGTTTTAGCCTTGTTTTTCGGGGCCAGCCAGGGGATATTGTCGCTTTATATTCCTGCGTTGTTTCCTGCTGCAATACGGGCGTCGGCAACCGGTTTTTGTTTTAACGTCGGGCGGATATTTACTGCATTAGCCGTTTTATTTGCGGGAGTGCTGGTTGATGTATTGGGCGGATACGGTAACTCGCTTTTTATTTTTTCACTGGTGTTTTTACCAGGCCTTTTTGCCGTTGTATTTATTAAGGACATACAGCCGGTTCAACCGATAGAGGAAAATTAAATATTAGTCCGAAAGTCAGCAAAGTCCGGAAGTCAGAAAGAAGCTGCAACTGACGTTTCGATAAAAACAACTTAAGAAGAATATGGCACATATACAATTAAATAATGATTTGCCGGGAATACGAGGCCTGATGGCTTTCAGCCCGAAGACAGCCGGGCCGTTAAATGCATTGGCGGAAACCTTGCTGCGGAATGATGATAATACCCTGAGCCGCGGAGAACGTGAGCTGATCGGGACCTATGTTTCCTATTTAAATGATTGCTTCTTTTGCCAGAACGTACATGGCGCTATGGCCGGTCATTACCTGGCCTGCGATATAGCGCAGATCGACGGTATCAAACAGGATTTCAAATCAGCCGAATTATCCGACAAGATAAAAGCATTGTTAAGCATTGCCGGGAGCGTACAGAAAGGCGGGAAACAAGTCACGGAATCACAAATCGCTGAAGCCAGGAAAAACGGCGCGACGGATAAGGAGATACACGATACCGTTTTAATTGCCGCCGCCTTTTGCATGTTTAACCGTTATGTAGATGGCTTAGGTACATCCGCGCCGACAGACCGGCAATTTTATATAAACCGGGCGCCGCAACGGGCTTTGGAGGGGTATCAGTCGAGTGTATATCATTAGGTGAATAGTGAGTAGTGAGCCGTGAGTAGTCGGAAAAAACCTCACTCACTTCTCACCACTAACCAATCACTATTTAACTTAATCAACTAAAAAAAATGCCACATATCAATTTAACTAACGAATACCCGGGCATCAGGAGCTTGTTCATCTACAGGCCTGAAACCGCTGCGCCGATGAATGCATTAGTACAGGCGATGCTGCACAATCCGCACCCTTCGCTAAGCGCAGGCGAAAGGGAATTGATCGCTACCTACGTGTCACGCTTAAACACCTGCAAGTATTGCTGCAATATTCATGGCGCAATAGCCAAACACCAGTTAGGCAACAACGGCGACATTGTGCAACAGGTGTTATCAGATCCGGAAACGGCGCCCATTAGCAGCAAAATGAAAGCATTATTGAAAATAGCAGCGAAGGTACAGTCGGGTGGTAAAAACGTGTTGCCTGCAGATATTGAGCTGGCCCGGAGCGAGGGCGCTACTGATATTGAGCTGCACGACACGGTGCTGATAGCAGCAGCCTTTTGCATGTACAACCGCTATGTTGACGGCCTGGCCACCTGGCAGCCCGACGATGCCGAATTGTACGACAAAATGGGCGAGCAACGCGCACGCGAGGGCTATTTAACGCCCCCGTTTAAGGTTGCAACAGGCGATTCGCAATAAGCAGCCCTAAAGAAGAAAAACATTACAACATTACAACATTACAACGTTACAACATTACAACAAAAAAATGGCACACATAAAATTATTAAACGAAGAGTTACCAGGCATAGTAGGCCTGCTAAATTACCGCCCGGAAACCGCAAGGCCCCTGCTTGACCTGGCTGAGACATTACTGCGCGGCCCATCGAGCCTTACAAGCGGCGAAAGAGAGATCATCGCGGCTTCGGTTTCCTACTGGAACAAATGCCACTTTTGCCATACCTCGCACGCGGCAGCAGCTGCGGCTCATTTGGGTAGCGATATCGGGCTGATCGACGACATCAAGGCAGGGTTGCCGAATACGCCCGTTTCGGATAAACTCAGGGCCTTGCTGCACATCGCGCACCAGGTGCAGCGAAATGGTAAAAACGTAACTGATGAGGATATTTCCTTCGCGCGCGACCTTGGGGCTACCGACCAGGAGTTGCATGATACCGTGCTGATAGCCGCTGCATTTTGCATGTACAACCGCTATGTGGACGGCCTGGGCACCTGGGCGCCCGGTCCAAATGAAGCCTACACGGCAATGGGCGAAAGAATGGCCCATGTTGGCTACGGAAAAAACTAAATAGATCGTTTAAAAACTGTGAATCAATTTATTACCTTTAAATAAAAATTCATTAACTATTAAAGCTATGAAGAAATTACTTTTAGTATGCAGTTTATTTGTCGCACTGGCAACAGTATCTTTTGCTCAACCTGCTTCCGCTCCTCCCAGTGACCCTCAGCAAAGGGCTAAAGGATTGCAAAAGGAGTTGAAGCTTAATGACGATCAAACAGCTAAAATCGCCGCCATTTACCAGGATTCGGCACAAAAATTTGACCAGATCAAAAAGAAAGAAAATGGCGATACCAACAAAATGCTGGTGGATGTTGCCCCATTGCGTAAGGCAACGGTCGCAAAAATAAAGGCGTTGTTAACCAGCAGGCAAGCTGAAAAATACAATACGCTGATCAATGAAAACAAGGGCTCGGGCCTGCAAGGCGGCTGGAGCGGCGGCTGGAGTTAATTTTACTATTTAGATATAACAAAAAAAGCGGCTATCAGCCGCTTTTTTTGTTTAGCTTATATACGTTGTGATTACTCCAACGCACCGAACTTACCTGACTGAAACTCTTCGAAAGCTTCCTGCAGTTCTCGGTGCGTATTCATTACAAAGGGCCCGTATTGCGCGATAGGCTCGTTGATGGGCTCCCCGCTTAACAGCAGCAAAACGCTGTCTTCGTCAGCTGTAATGCTTATTTCCTCCCCTGAATTCTTAAATAATACCAGGTCGTGTAAGCCCGCCTTTTCACCGTTTACAGTAGCCGCTCCGCTTACCACCAGTATCACAGTATTATGTGCAGCCGGTATTTCGGTGGTGAGGCTTTTGCCGGCATTAAGGCGGATATCAAACATATTTACCGGGGTAAAGGTTGTGGCCGGCCCGTTATGCCGGTTAAATGATCCCGCAATAACGTTCACCACGCCGCTATTGTCGTCAAGGCTTACTTTGGCCATGTCGGCGGCGGTAATGGCCTGGTATTTGGGCGGGGTTAATTTATTTTTTGCGGGCAGGTTAACCCAAAGCTGCACCATTTCGAACGGGCCGCCTTTTTTGGAAAATTCCTGCTCATGGTATTCTTTATGCAGGATGCCCGCGCCGGCTGTCATCCATTGAACATCGCCGGGGTTGATCACGCCGCTGTTGCCCGTACTGTCATGATGGGCAACGCTGCCCTTATAGGCGATCGTTACGGTTTCAAAACCTTTATGCGGGTGCACGTCAACGCCCCTTAAATGATCGGACGGGCCGAAGTCATATTCGGCATTAAAGTCCATCAATAAAAAAGGACTTACCCTTTGCTGGGTTAAGCCATTGTTAGGAAAATAGTTAAAAACCCTGAAGCCATCACCCACCATTCCGGGGCGTAATGGCTTGTTATATATTTTTTCTATTGATTTTTTCATCTTTATAAATTCCTTCTATACAAAGATAAAGGTAATTTACGAATTGAGAATTGATGTAGGTTAAGAAATATCAAAAGTTAAAATACAAAACGTTTTCTCTGCGAAAACGGTATTTTATTTTATTGAATGATTGGAAAAAAAGTATAATATAATTCACTTTAAATTTGATAGCCAGTATAATTTATTATACCTTTGATTTGGCATAGCAATCAACGTGAAATCAAGTGAATTGTTTAAAAAGCTTAAAAAAAGCTGGCTGGTACGAGGTCAGTCAGGCGGGTAGCCATATTAAGCTTAGGCATGAAAGTTTCAAAGACCCGATTATTTTTCCCTACCATAGCAGTAAAGAAGTATCGCCTGGATTACAGAATACTATCTTAAAACAAGCCGGTTTAAAATAACCTGCTTTAAAACGTTTTATAATGAAGAAGGTAAAGTTTATCGTAGAAAGAACAAAGGACGGATATTCGGCCTGGAGTGAAGATTTAAGTAATGGTTTGACCGCGACAATGGGCGACACGATAACTGAATTAAAATCTAATGCAGTTGAGTCTTATAACTTACTGATAGCCGAAAGCGGTAAAAAGCCGATCACTGAGGATAACATTCAGTTGATGTTTAACCTGGGACAGTTTTTTGAATATTACAACGTAATTAATGTAAGGGCGCTGGCGGCGCGGATGAAAATGAATTATACGCTGCTATCGCAATATATAACGGGCGCAAAAACTCCATCAGAAAAACAAACCAAAAAAGTTCTGGAAGGCGTAAAGCAGTTAGGCCGGGAACTATATGAGGCCGATTTTTCGTAAACAATCCGTAAATATTGACAATTGGTAGTTAATACTCCCCTGCCGCCTGATCTGTAACAGTCTTTAACCCTGGATATCTTTCACACCGTCCTTTGCTCAGGACGTAATACGTCATCGTAAATGCAGCGTATTTTTATTATCATCGATCCAGGGGAAGCTGCCAACAAATCGGGGCTAAACAGCTGAAAACACAGCTTATTTCACCCTCAAATACTTTTCAATAATGATGCGGTTGATATTTTCCTTGTCCACTTTTTCCAGCCCTTTTTGGATGAGCGTATCGCCGCTGAAGGAAATGGTAAAATCAAAGGACTTACCTTCCCAGTTTTTATCTTTATAATAATCCAGGTGCTCGGTGTATTTGTCACCAGCCAGGGTATAAGCGCCGCCGCCCGCATCGAAATTGTTTGACGAATCTTTTTTGGTATTGATGGTGTGGTTTAAAAACGCGAAGTGGCTGTCATTGATGATCTTTATCATCTTCATGTCTTTGGTATAATCGGTAACCGCGCTAACCCCTTTGGTTATTTCGGTATGGGTTAATAGTTGCCAGGTGCCGATGATCGGGTTTGATGGCGTTGCCGGTTGCGTACAAGCCGAAAGCAGTAAAATTACAGCTAAAAACAAATGGGTGAAGGTTTTCATTGATGTTTATAATGTTTATGGCAATAATAGAAAGAATAACGCAACAGTTGCGCGATTCAAAGTGAATAAAACCTCTTCAGGCTACCTGGGGATGCCAGAATACCTTAACTTGTTTAATATCCACTCTTTTTCGCGCATGCGACAGGTCGTAATTTTCCTGCGCATGTAACCAAAACTCCGCGGTCGTGTTAAAGGCTTTACTTAATCGTATAGCCATTTCAGGGCTGATACTTTGTTTGCCGTTAATAATAGCCGAAAGCGTTTTGCGGGTAGTGCCTAACCCTTTTGCTACCTGTTCAACAGTAAGCTTTTCGCCGGTTTCTTCTTGTAACCCTTCTAATGTTTCCCGTATTAGTTCGCCGGGGTGCGCTGGATCAAATAGCTGCATCTGGTGTCTTTATTAATGGTAATCTAAATAATCTACTTCGTGAACGTCCTCGTCAATAAACTGAAAAACGATTCTAAAATTCTTATCAACCTTAACAGCCCAAAAACCCTTAAAGTCGCCCGTGAGTTGATGCAGGCCATATCCGGGTACGTTCATATCGCCAACAGCCTTAGCAGCCTGCAAACGGGTTAAGATCAACCTGATTTTGCTGACGTGTTGCGGCTGCAGTTTAGAAGCATCGCCTTTTTCAAAGTATAGCCGAAGGCCTTTGTGACGAATACTTACGATCATATCACAAATGTAACGCGAAACGTGTCAGGTGCCAAGTGTGGACATTGGAAATTTTAAAATAAATCCGAACTTTCACATCAAACCCAAAAATCCCGGCTGATTGACCGGGATTTATCCAAACAAAATATAAACATTAATTAATACGCCTGGTTACACTGCAAACCTGATCGTTGATACAGCTCCGCAACCGGGGCCATCGCTTTTTATTTCGAATGATCCCGAATGGCTTTCAATAATAGCGCGGCAATTGTATAAACCCAGGCCGGTACCGTTCTTTTTGGTGGTGAAACCTCTTACAAAAAACAACTCCGCGGTTTTGGCGTCAAAGCCCTGCCCATTATCAGTTACGCTTATTTCTACAACGCCGCCTGTATTATGCATGTTAACCGTAATCACTTTTTCCAATACATCGGCGTTAATGGCCTCAATACTGTTTTTCAAAATATTCAGCATCACTTGCATCAGCTTGGTGTGGTCGCCCTTAATCGTGTACGAACCCGGCTGAACGTTGATATTAAACTGTATGCCTTTTTTGTCGATAGAAGCAAATATCATCGACCGGCAATCATAAATAATGCTCTCCAGGTTAACCGGTTTTCGTTCATGCATGCCCCGGTGGCCGCGCACCAGTTGCCGCTGGATATTCAGTATCTCCTGTATATGCGTTATAATATTCAGCAGCTCGTTCACTGATTTATTGATCTCGGACACATTATCCGATTGCGCCTGTTCAACGCCTTCGGTTACCGATATTAAGGCCGCAGCTTTTTGCGGGCCTATGGCGCCGGCAATGGCCAGCTGGTTGGTTTTCAGGAATACGGTAAGGCTCCTGATGTTGTTAACGTTATTCTGATCGATCGCGCGGTTAATCCGGTTAAGGTGCGATCCAAGGCCTACCATGGCGTTTCCAATATCATGCAAAAACTCCGACGCGATCTCAAATTTACCCTGGGCGATGGCTTTTTCCATCTCCTGCTCTTTTTGCTTCTCCAGCTGCAGGTTGAGCGCTTTCAGGTCCTTTGCCTGTTTGCCCAGTTCTTCCGATTGCAGGCGCAGGTCTTCATTAAGTTTCTTTAAAACCTCGTCAGATTGCTTTCTTAAGGTTATGTCGTGGCCGATGCCCAGCAGCCTGATGATCTTGCCCCGGGGGTCGCGCACCGGTATTTTTGTGGTTTGCAGCCAGCGGGTTTTGCCTTCTTTGTCAATAAAATACTCTTCGCGGTTCGTAATCGCCTCGCCTGTCCTAAGGATGCTCATGTCGTCCTCGTAGCCCGCAGGCCTATATCATTGGGGAACAGGTCAAGATCGGTTTTACCCAGCACATCCTCCTCAGACTCACAGCCAATGCATTCAACATCTGCCCGGTTGGCAATCACCTTGCGGCCCTTTATGTCCTTCACATAAATCGTATCGGGCAGGTTGTCGATCAAAGTGCGCAGTAAAATACGCTCGCGCTGAATAGATTCTTCTTCTTTTTTATGTTTGGTAATATCTACATGGGTACCTATCGCGCCATAGCCCGAACGCTCGTTATGAAACAGGCTTCCGCGCGACCATATCCAAACCCAGCTGCCATCGCTATGCTTCATCCGGTAATAGCTCTCCTGAACACCATCCGGATTTCGCACGTAGTCTGCAAAACGATTGGTCGATGCTTCTTTATCGTCGGGGTGTAAAAGGTCAATCCAAACTTCTTTCAGGTTGTTCGGGCTGTTAAATTTATAATCTTTTATGTCCCTGCCCAGCATAGAAAAATAAACGTCGTTACACCACAACGTTTCGGTATCCGGGAAATATTCCCAGGCGCCGATACCCGAGGCATGGATCAGCGCTTTGTAACGCTCCACGTTTTCGGACTGATTTTCAGCGGTAGCAAACATTCGGTTTTCCTTAGGTTCTGTTAGCTGGATAGTGCTGTTCTGCATCATTGTTTTAAAAATAACGGTACTCGTAAATAGTTTAATTAGTTATGCGAATCAAGAGTCAAGATACAAGAGCCAGGAGTCAAGATAAGAAGGCAGGCTTCTTGACTCTTGGTTCTTGTATCTTGGTTCTTGACTCCCATTAGTTTGGTTATAGTGGAAGTGTGATGGTAAAAGTGGCGCCGTTGTCATTATACACCGCTATTTTACCACCGTGCCCGGTAATAAATTGTTTAACGATGGATAGCCCGAGGCCTGTGCCATTCTTTTTATGACGGGTTACAAAGGGCTCGAACAAGGTGTCCTTAATCTCGGGCGGAATGCCGGGGCCATTGTCGGTAATGTATAGGGTAACCTCTTTATCCAGCACACGGGCCGAGATATCGATGGTAGCATTTTCAACGTTTTTGTCGTGCAAAACATCGATGGCGTTGTTCACCAGGTTAACGATGGTTCCGCGCAGCTTGCTTTCATCACCGGGGATGAGCAGCGTATCCGGGATATTTTTTGTAATGGTGATGTTTTCAATACCGGCACGCGATTCAGCCTGCTGGATCGCTTCAGCAACGATCTTGTTCACGTTTACCGATACCTTGGTGATCCTTGTTTCCTTAACGAAATCAAGAAAATCATCAAATATCTTTGAGGCTTGTTCAGCCGATTGATCGATCAGGTCGACCATCTCGCTGCCTTCGCCTTCTTCGCGCATTAAGCCGGTGATGAATTTGATGTTTTTGATGGGCGAACGCAGGTCGTGCATTACCATGGCCAAAACCTGGCCCACGGCCGACAGCTTTTCTTTCTGGATCAGTTTTTCATTTAGTTCAGCGTTCCTGATTGCTTGCGCGGCATTCTGCACAAATAGTTTTATCAGGTACATCTTCTCGGTTTTAAGCTTGCCTGTACTTTTTAGCAGCGCAAAAACCGAATAGCTGTCCAGGCGTACCAATACCAGTTCGTTTAACTGGATAACTTCGTCGGTGTCGAGCGAAATATCTTTTATCCGGGCAACCAGTTCTTCCAGGTTCACCTTTTCTTCAAAGGCGCCAATCGAAAATAGTTTTTCATAAACATAACCCTCGTGCAGTTTGCCTAAGAGGGCCATATCGGTATCCAATGACATGGCCAGCTGCTCCAGTATATTTTTTAATAAGGTGGTGAGCTGGTTATTACTTAAGCCAATATAAGCGATCGATTCGATCAGCGTTTCCAGGTTGCGCAGTTTGTTATAGTCGGTAACCGCCTTGGTAGCTATCTGGATGATCTCTTCGGAGGCATAAGGTTTGCAATGATACCCCACATTTTGGCCCGCCTGTTCAACAATTTCTTCAATGGTGCAATCGCTGTAAGCCGTGATGAAAACGATCTCGGCCTTTACATCGTACTTCCTGATCTCCATCGCGGTTTCCAGCCCGTTGATGCCGGGCATGCGCATATCCAAAAAGATAACGGCATACGGGCGGCCCTGTTCAACCGCCTTGCGTACTTTCTGAACGCCTTCCATACCGTTGGATGCTTTATCAACGGTAAAAACGGGAATGTTGCGTGTGCGCGGCGCAAGCAGCGTTGCCGGCGCATCGAACAAAATATTTACCGCGCTGTTAATGCCATACTGCTCCTGCGACATGCTGCGCGGCACAAGGATATCCTCGATATTATCGCGCACCATTTCTTCGTCGTCAATCACCAGTACTGATGTATTTAGCTCACTCATTATACCAAATATTTAATTGAAAATAGCTGTTATTTAGGATGTTAGTTTTACAATTTGGTGGCTTATACGGCAGAAGTTTATTATAGGTTATATTATATAACCGATTATTAAATGATTAAATTTCTATTAAATTTAGAATTGATAAAGGCTTATAGTCATTGTGTTATAGAGACGCAAATAGCGTTAAAATGACATATATCAGGTGAATATATAATTCAGGAATGGCCAATTTCAAGCACCCGGGCGTGATGCAGAGGCACCAGGGCGCACCGGCGCAGGGGAAATTGGGGCCTTCCCTGGCTGGCGGACCCTTTTCAGGCACGCGTGTCCGCGTAGGCCGGAGCGGGGCAGCGCCCGTGCCCCGCTGACAGGTAATAAACTGTTCCCGTAATTGTATCACCGGGTTTCCGTTGCCCTTACACCATCATATCAACGTACAATCGCGACCCAGCCGCTTTCGGGTTTCGTTATTTTATCATTCAGATCGATGATGTAATAGTAGGTGCCGGCCGGCAAGCGCTTGCCGTTAAAAGTACCGTCCCAGGGCTTGCGGTAGCCCACGGAATGAAATACGCTTTGCCCGTACCTATCGAAAATATCCACCGTAGCGTTTTGATAATCAGCGATATTTCCAATGTCCCATATGTCGTTAATGCCGTCGCCGTTTGGTGTTATCGTATTCGGTATTGATAATGCTGTCGAAACGGTAACTGTTACCGAATCCTGGCCAATACATCCGCCATTATTTGTTACCGTCAACGTATAAACGGTGGTAACTGAAGGACTTGCCACCGGCTCCAATATTTCGTTATTATCCAGGCCTGTCGCCGGGCTCCAGCTGATAGTCCCGGTACCGTCAGTTACGGTCGCATTTAATTTAGCGCTGCCGCCCTTATTAATTGCTTTATTGCCGCCTGCATTTACCAAAGGCGTCGCATTAACGTGCATGACGATGCTATTGCTGGTAACATCGGCCGGCACGGCACAATAAGCGCTGCTGCTCATCAGGCATTTTACGGTGTCGCC
>Ga0210389_10001621_pt1 | contig 18193 bp, 14 predicted proteins | sample IncBWH28OmetaG_FD_160127 | JGI IMG/M metagenome (GOLD analysis project Ga0210389, IMG submission 160127) | Forest soil microbial communities from Barre Woods Harvard Forest LTER site, Petersham, Massachusetts, United States - Inc-BW-H-28-O ...
GATCAGGATTCATAAAAGGGGGGGCGTATAGAAACAATAGATACTATAATTTTGAGAAGTGAGAGTCAAGAAGCCTAACCGCACGAAACGGAAATTTTGTACGCTTAGGCGTTCCCGAGGATCATTCGTCCTTAGAAACGCTCCAAAATTCGATTGCGGCTTGGAAGGCGCAGAGTCGCCGATTTTGTCCCGGACATGATAACCGGCAGAGGCGGCTGATGGACCGAGTGTGCTTCGGTAACTGCTTAAAGGTTGCTAAAGACTGCGAATGGGAAGTTCTGCAGTGCTTTTAGGGAGACACTATCCTGGCCTTTGGTCAACTTACGACTGCTGAGCACGTCGCGCATCGCGGGCAGTGATTCATCGATCAGGAGTTGCGTGTCTCCCCAATCAAAGGGGCGATTGCTGCTTCCTAGTCGGGTGGTAAATCGAGGAACAATCACTAGAACATCCTCGTCTTCGCAGCGCCTGTGGAAGGCGATGCAACAGTCGCGTTTGGCGCCGGTCGCATAAAGCGAAGAATAGCTGCCGGTTTCGAACAAGCGAGGTGCACGCTGGCGAAGCTGGAGCAGAATGCTGACGATGGCGATTTTTATGGCGCCGTCTTTCCACGACGGCAACAAAGACTCGACGGGTTTGCCACTCACCTCTTGTAAGACGTTTTCGCGAACCGCGTAATCAATTTGGCCCCGATTGTCCGGATCTACCAGGCGGAGATCCCACAGTTCCGAGCCTTGGAAGAAATCGGGCACCCCGGGGCAGGTAAGCTTCAAGATGGTCTGGGATAACGAGTTCAACATTCCGTGCCAAGCAATGCCTTCTGCGGCTTTGGCAACTTCCTGTCGAAAAAGGTGATCGGGTTCCAAAGTCGCGGCCACGTATTGCTGAACCGCGTTCTCCCAGACCTCATTGGGTGAAACCCAACTACTATTTACTTTGGCCTCCTTAATGGCCTTCAGCATGTACCGTTGAATCCGCTCGATGTAGGTCTGATCGACTTCTTCGGGGGATACGGGCCATGTTCCCAACAGTGTCTGGTAATACAGGTATTCCTCGTTAGCATTTGGGGCGGCTTCGCCTTCCAAATCGGACTTCGCACCGGCTGTGAGTTTTCGCCATTCTTCCAACCAGCTCTGCCACTGGTCCGGGATTTCACTGAGTACCGCGATCCGGGCCCGGACGTCTTCGCTTCGTTTAGTGTCGTGGGTAGTCAGGGTGAGGAGCGAGTTAGGAGTCGCCGCCAGGCGGATCCGGCTCCGTTCGTGAAACCTTTCCAGTGAAATCCCGAACTGTTGCGGGGCTCCACCGACTTCGTTCAAGGCGGTCAATCGATTGAAAATATAAAAGGCGGTATCCTCTAACCCTTTGGCCATGATCGGGCCGGTGCTCTGTTGAAATTTATTGACGAAATCGAGCTGGAGTCTCTTTGTGATCTCGTCTGCAGACTCGAAGTTTTCCAGCAGCAATATTCCCCGTAAGAAATCAAAAATCGATGATTCCATCGCGGCGTTCCGGCGTTTGGCTGCGCGAATCGCTCGCAGAATGACGTGCCGCTCGATCTCGGAGACACCGCTTTCTGCGGTGATATAGGTCCGATAAACCGGGAAGCAGGCAATGAGTTCGCTTACCACGGCGCTAAGCGAATCAAGGGTAAAGTCCCGATGGAGGCGGTCGCGCTCGGCGACCTCACTCAACATGTGGCCAAGAGTTTCGATGTCGCTGGACAAAGTGACCTCCATGACCAGCTTTTTCTTCTCGTAGATGAGAGATTCGACATGAACATACCGATCGATGAACTCTCGATAAATACGGGAGAAACGGTCTGCGTTGCTGGAGTCGACTAGCAACTGAGTCGCTTCATAAGCGAAGTCGTATCCGGTCGTGCCATGTACGGGCCAATCGGTCCGCAGCTGCTCGCTCTCTTCTAAGATTTTCTCTACGATCAAATAGCATCCGTTGTCCGGACTGAGGTGAGCAGCAGCTTCTTCATCCGTGCCGTCTTGGCAATGCTTTTGGAGGTCAATGAGATACTTCTTCGGGTCTTGCAGCCCATCGACGTGATCGATCCGGACACCGGTGACACTCCCATCCTTGAAGAGCTGAAATAGCAAACGGTGAATCGTCTCGAAGACCTTCGGGTTCTCCACCTTGATGCCGGCGAGCTCATTAACATCGAAAAAACGGCGATAGTTAATCTCCTCGGCCGCAACGCGCCAGTAGCTGAGGCGGTAAGGCTGAGAATTCAACAGCGTGTCGAGCGCATCGAACGATCGCCAGTTTCCCGGCTTTCCCTCCAAAATGTTTAGCGAGCGTTGGATGGCATCGCCGACTTGTGGACATTCGATGCAGAGGCGGGATATACGGCGTTTAGCGACCTCTTTTTCTCGAGAACGTTCCCTCACCTTATCATCATCGACTTCGGTTCGGGCCGGCAGATGCTCGAGAGCCGTTATGATGCTCTCAAGCTCGAGGTACATCTCCTCTTCGTTGTAGCCTTGGAGCTTTTCCAGCGCGATCCGTAGAATCTGGGGATACGTTCTGGGATTGAGTGGGAAGACCCAATCAAAGTATTTCACAAAAAAAGCCCCGTCCCTAAACTCGAGCTCAAACTGACCGCTTTCGAGCACCTTACCGTACTGGTCTCCCAGGACGGGCAACAGAACCTTGTTCTGTAACTGCGGCTTAACCGGATCCCAATCGATATCAAAGAAAGGGGCATAAACGGAGCCGGGGCCATTCTCCAAGACGTCCATCCACCACTCGTTGTCGGGATCCGCAATCCCCATGTGGTTGGGAACGAAGTCCGCGATGTGCCCCATACCACGCTGCTTCAGGGCGTCCGCAAAGGCTTTGAAATCTTCTTCGGTACCAAGGACGGGGTTGAGCTCGTTGTGGTTGATCACGTCATAGCCGTGATCGGTTTTGTCACGCGAGCGATAAAAGGGAGAACTGTAAACGTCGCTGATCCCGAGTTTCTCCAGGTAGGGAATAACTTGAATCGCATCCTTAAAGGTAAAATTGCGGCTGAATTGCAGCCGGTAAGTTGCGGTGGGAATTCGGGGTTTAGCAGCCATCGTTCGGTTTCGCCTCCATGTTCTATGAGTGCGCCACAAACATGATTGTTTCCGGCTGGATCAAAAAAATTGCTTCTTCTTTCGGGTCGCAGAAACCCGGTTGTTCGCCGCCATACTCAGATTCGTTGGAGGAAAGGGAGAATTTCCATGGGTGACCTTGGGAAGACCGGAGGATTGGGATGTTAAGGTCCAACGTAGTCTTGGCGGGTACGAGTTGAACCAAAATAAGGACTTCGGTGTTTTCCGGCGGCGAATAGCGTAGAGCGAGCGTTTGATCGGAAACCAATTCGGCTTGCCAGACACCACGTCGCCGGTCCTTGAGCTTGGCTTGACGAAATCGGATACAATCCTGGTAAAGCCGGAGCACGGTCTGATGTTCGCGACCCGCGACCTCGTTCCAGTTTAGCTTCGACGATAGAAAGGTCTGTTCAGCCTGCGGGTCCGGAATTTTCTCCCGTTTCTCCGGGTCGCGGAACGCTGAAAATTGTTCGAACTCTTTTCTGCGGCCCTTGGCGATATTGCCGCCGAGGACTGGCTCATGGGCAGGGAAATAGTAGAACGGTGAGGAGCAAGCCCACTCCTGACCCATAAAAAGCATGGGCGTGTATGGCACCAGCAGACAGAGCGCCGAGGCAGCGCGATACGCTTCCGGCGAAATGATCGTGTGCAAGCGATCGCCAAAAGCGCGGTTCCCCACTTGGTCATGATTGGAGATGCAGACGACAAAATGTTCGGGTTCGATATCGCTTCCTCGAGTGCCGCGGGGGATGCCGTCTTTTTGCAATTGCCCAGTGAATAGCCAGCCTTCTCGAATGTCAGCCAACAACTGCTCGGGTGTTCCTTCGAAGTAACCGAGGTACCCCTCGTTTTCCCCAGTCATCAGCGTACGCACCACGTGATGAAAATCGTCAGCCCAAACCGCATCGCAACCGTAACCACCGGACGAACGCGGCAAAACAATCCGACGTTCGTTGCGGGGGTCTTCACAAATCACTAAGCCTCCGCGGGCCTGAACTGCTTCTGTAATTTCTTGGATAACGTGTTTTTCCGAGGTGTCAGGAATCGCTTGGGTCGCATCAAGGCGGAACCCGTCAAAGTGGAATTCTTCACGCCAGTAAATCGGGTTCTCCAAGAAAAATGAGCGCACCGGGGCGCAATCGCTGCAATCGAAATTAAACGCGAGTCCCCAAGGAGTATGATGTTCCGGATTAAAGTAGGTCTTGGAATAAGAGCCAAGATAGTTTCCATCCGGGCCAAGGTGGTTGTAGACGACATCGAGGATCACGGCTAGCCCGGCCCGATGCGCCTCATTGACGAAGAAGCGTAAATCGTCCGGATTCCCGTACGCCCGGCAGGGAGCGAAAATTTCCACTCCGTCGTAACCCCAATTGCGGTTACCAGGAAAATCTCCGATCGGCAAGAGCTCGATGGTGTTGACTCCTAACCGGAGCAAATGATCGAAATGATCGATGATAGATCGGAAAGAGCCATCGCGTGTGAAAGTACCCACGTGCAGCTCGTAAATGACCAGTTCGGCTAATGTAGGTGGTTCCCAGGCTTGATCGGACCAAGCAAACCCGGTGCTATCCACGATTTGAGAAGGTCCATGAACGCCGTACGGCTGAAACCTCGACGCTGGATCGGGCAAGAGGTGGCCATCCAATCGATATTGGTAAAGCATACCCGCCTTGGCTTGCGGATCCTCGACGGTATGGTAACCCTCTTGATCAAGGCTGAGCGGCAATTCGCGGATGGGCTGGCAGTCTGAATCCAGGGCAACCAGGGAGACCGATTTCTTGTTCGTGGCCCAGGTTCGGAAAGAAACACCGTTTTGAGTGACCTCGGCTCCTTGAGAATAGCGTCGGTGTTTCATTCGATTATCGTGTCCTCACGTTTCCGTTCGTTTCTCATCCCTGATTCTCCTTTTGTGTAGGCATCTTGGTGGGTATCTTTCCTTCTCGGGTCGACCGCGATTCTTCGTGTGCGAATGACTGATCGCCCTCTGAGAGGCGCAATAGAGACAGGCTTCTTTCGACCAACTCAACCTCTTCGCCGGCCGCCACAATCTCCCCAGGCTTAACAAAACCGGTCTCGGTGGCCGTGTTGATTACCGTTTCCCATCGAATCTCTTCTCGTCCAGGCACAATAAAGGTCAACGGTTCGTAATGGGCATTGAAAAGGAGCAGGAAAGTATCGTCTCGCACCGGTTCTCCGACTGAGTCTCTTATATCCGAAGTTGTGCCGCTAAACAGGGCGCCGATGCACTTGGCAAAACCATTTTGCCAGTCCGCCTCTTTCACCTCCGCCCCGTTGGGGGCAAACCACGTGAGATCTTTTACATCGTAGCCCCGAATCCTTCGACCGGTAAAATATTTTGGACGACGAAACAACGGATGTTCCCGGCGGAAGTGGGCGAGTTGCCTGGTAAACCGCAGGAGCTGTTGTTGCTTCGGCGTCCATTGCCAACTAAACCAGGTCAGCTCGTTATCCTGGCAATAGGTATTATTATTACCGTTTTGGGTACGCGAAAACTCATCGCCTCCGTTTAACAGAGGAACCCCCTGCGATAAAAAAAGAGTGGCCAGGAAATTTCGTTGTTGGCGCTCGCGTAGTTCATTGACTTTGACGTCGTCCGTCGGGCCTTCAATGCCGCAATTCCAAGAATTGTTGTGGCTATCCCCGTCACGATTTCCTTCACCGTTCGCTTCGTTGTGTTTCTCGTTATAGGTAACGAGGTCATTCAAGGTAAAACCGTCATGAACGGTAACGAAATTGATGCTGGCTCGCGGTGCTTTGCCTTGATGTTGATAGAGGTCCGGGCTGCCGGTTAACCGATAGGCAAACTCGGCGAGCAAACCATCGTCTCCCTTCCAGTAGCGGCGGATACAGTCCCGATACTTCCCGTTCCATTCCGACCATGGAACCGGGAATTTTCCAACCATGTAACCACCTTCGCCGAGGTCCCAGGGTTCCGCGATCAGTTTTACCTGCGACAGGACGGGATCCTGCAGCAGGATGTCAAAAAAACCGGACTGCTCATCGACCAAGTGCTCCTCCCGGCCGAGTGCAGACGCCAGATCAAAGCGAAATCCGTCCACATGCATCTCTGTGACCCAGTATCGGAGGCTATCCATGATCAACTGGAGCACGCGCGGATTCTGGGTGTTGGGCGTGTTACCGCACCCAGTGTAATCCATGTAATAGCGCCGGTTATCAGGGACCAACCGGTAGTACGATGTGTTGTCGATACCCTTGAATGACAGGGTCGGACCCAGATGATTCCCTTCGGCAGTATGGTTATAGACGACATCAAGGATCACTTCGATCCCGGCCCGATGGAGATTTCGCACCATCGTCTTGAACTCGGCGACTTGTTCGCCCAGAACCCCGGCGCTTGAATAGCTGCTCTCGGGAGCGAAAAAACCGATTGTGTTGTATCCCCAGTAATTGGTGACGCCGCGATCAAGCAAAAAACCTTCGTCGCAATGTTCGTGGACCGGTAAAAGTTCTACCGCGGTCACACCCAGTTCCTGTAAATATTTAACGGCTTGCGGCGAACCAAGCCCGGCGTAAGTACCGCGGATCTCTTTAGGAATCGTCTCCAACCGCTTCGTGAATCCGCAGACATGAACCTCATACACTACGGTTTCTTCAAGAGGAGTACGGGGTGGTTGGTCTTGTTCCCAATCAAATGCCGGATTAGTCACGATACATTTCGGCACGGAAGCAACGTTGTCCTGATAATCGCGCTTCATGTCCTCGGCAGCGTTTCCGAGAGGATAACCGAACATGTCCGGTCCCCACAGCACCTTGCCCGCAATGGCTCTTGCATAGGGATCGATGACCACTTTCGATGCGTTGAATCTCTGACCGGCAGCCGGCTCATATGCGCCGTAAACGCGATAGCCGTAAAGTTGGCCGGGTTGCGCATCCGGCAGAAAAACGTGCCAAATATGATCGGTTACTTCGCGCAGTCTGATGCGGACGTCTTCCCGGTCGGTATCATGAGTTTCGAACAGGCATAAATCGACACCTGTCGCGTTGGCAGAGTAGAGAGCGAAATTGACGCCTTTACCCGTCCATGTCGCCCCCAGGGGATAGGGCTGTCCTGGCCATACCTGCACTTTATCCATAGCTGTCTAGTATCGGTTACGGACGTCTGGGCGGTTGTCGAACGATTTCGAAGAAATGAGGAATTCGGTGGCGTACTGGAGGGGAGCCAGACTTCGCCTAGTCGTCTGGACTCCTAGAGGCTACTTCGGGCAGGCCGCTTTGGGACATGACCCGATGATCTCCCGACGTTCTTCCCAGCGTCTAACCCACGGCAATCGCGGCAACAGGCGGCTTCCCGGGAACACCTGGTGGGGCGAGGCTCCCGAATGGGCCACCGATTTAAACGAAGCATCTGATATTCACCTGGCTATCGGCGTGGTTAGGCCGTTAAGCATGCCGAGCCGCCGGTCTATCGCTGGGCCACGGCTCGACGCGTTGTTCCGCCTACCTGCAGTCCGCGGAGTGGATATCAGAGGCTTCGCACTAACCGCTTAGTCTTTTCGGGAGCCTCGCCCCACCAACGCCGATTCCCGCGACCCGCCTGTTGCCACGATTTACGGCGGCCCCGACGATCGGAAGAATGTGGTGAAATGCCGGGTCATGTTCCAAAGCGGCCTGCCCGACGTAGCCTCTAGGGGTCTAGACGACTAGGCGAAGCCTGGCTCCCCTCCAAGCCGTCGTTTGAACCTCTTGAACTCCTTAAACTCCTCTGTTTGTTGCACTGTATGAGCGAAGGGATTGCTTTGATCGAGAAAAAGATGCGATCGACTGGATTAAGCGAGGTCGCCATACAAGCGTTTCTTTTTCAGTATCAGAAGCTTCTAGACAATGACACGGGGTTGATCCCTGAAGAGGCCATTCAACCGATCGCTCAGTTGCCATCGTTGGACGAGCGGGAACTCCCGGAAGGTATCGGGGACTATTTACACCAGACCCTGGTCTTGAAATTGAACGGCGGGCTGGGGACTAGCATGGGCTTGGAGAAAGCCAAAAGCCTGCTGCGAGTCCGTGGTGATCTCACGTTTCTCGACATTATCGTAAAGCAGTTTCTGCAACTGCGTGCGAGTACGGCGCCGGGCTTGGGTCTGTTTTTTATGAATAGTTTCAGCACTAGCGACGATACGATCGAGGCCCTGCTGTCGTACCAGGAATTGGGGGACCCAAAGCGCATGCAGCTGCTGCAAAATCGGGTACCAAAGATTGATAAGGAAACGCTTTTACCAATTTCTTGGCCGTCCAATCCGGCACTGGAATGGTGTCCACCGGGACACGCCGATCTCTATGTCTGCTTGTACGGTTCCGGTTTGCTTAAGAAGCTTTTGGACGCGGGCAAGAAATACCTGTTTGTTTCGAATGCGGACAACCTGGGCGCTACTCTCGACCCGAATTTACTTCGATTCTTTGCTGAATCTGGCGCGCCGTTTCTAATGGAAGTAACTCGTCGCACGCCATCCGATCGTAAAGGAGGCCATCTGGCGCGCCGGCTGGATTCGAAGCGATTGGTCTTGCGCGAGTCAGCTCAGTGCCCAGAGAAAGATCTCGACTATTTTCAGGACATCGATCGCCATCGCTACTTCAACACGAATAATCTCTGGATCCGGTTAGACAGATTGTTCGAAGAACTGACCGCGGGGGCCGGGTACATTCCTTTGCCACTGATTCGGAACGAAAAAAATGTTGATCCGCGAGATAAAAAGAGCCCGAAAGTTTTTCAATTGGAGGCGGCCATGGGTGCCGCCATCGAATGCTTTGACGGCGCGGCGGCGGTAGAAGTTCCGCGATCGCGCTTTTCGCCGGTCAAAACGACGAATGACCTATTGGCCGTTCGTTCGGATGCTTATGAGGTCGACGAATCGTTTCGCGTCGGTTTGCGGGCTAAGCGTCGAGGTGTTCCTCCGAAGGTCGATTTGTCGGACGATTACAAATTGGTGGATCAACTTGAGGAGCTGGTTGCTGCAGGAATCCCGTCTTTGGTTCGCAGCCGCTCGCTAACCGTAAAGGGGCCGTGGCGTTTTGTTGCAGGTATCGACATCGTGGGAGACGTGCGGTTCGAGAATGGTTCCGGTGAGGTGAGGGAAGTGAAGCCGGGGCTGTATGAGGATCGCGTGGTGGAGGGATAATCGACGGTAGGGATGAGCTCCTGCTCATCTTTGGTGGGGCGAGGCTCCCGAACGACCTTCCGATTCGACCGGAGCAGCGGGTGTCTTTTACGGAGCGAGGTCAATGCGCTGAAAGACGTGCCGAGCCTTGGTCGTGCGCTGGGTTACGACTCGGCACGGTTTCAGGTATATCGACGCTGGCTGACAACGATCACCAACGGCTCCGGTTCAATCGTAGTATCGCTCGGGAGCCTCGCCCCACCAGGATGAGCAGGAGATTATCCCTACCGGGGGCGCCTTACGTCATCCGCACGAAGTCGAGTAGGAAACGGGACCAGAGATACAACATGCCGCGCCAGGTGTAACGAACTTCGCGATTGCCAGCGGGGGCGAGTAGCCCGGTTCTCACGTTGTGTTCGATTTGATCTTTGAGGTCTTGCTCCAGCAAATCCCGCATTTGATCGGGGACCAATGGTTGCACATCGACAGTGTCGAGGTGTGCTTTCGAGAGCATCGAGCGATGGGCGTCACAGATTTGTTCGATTGAAAGATCGGATCTGACGCGTTGCACCCGAGTGCTGGGCAAGAATTTGAGCGAGTATGCAAAAGGGTAGGTCCAGGTCAAAAACACCTGGCCACCTCGGGAACGGGTCATCAAACTGACATAGCAAAAGGCGATTCGGCCTTGATGGATCAGGCAGACCGCCATTTGGCTCTGGTCAACGCTCCGATGAAAAAGGCGAACAAATTGCCGCTGGTTTTGCCACTGACAACTGACTTCGTCGGCTAAGGAAAAATCTTGGCTCTCGATCTCTTCGGTCAACACACTGAGAAAGGGAAAGAGCTCATCCCGGGGAGGGGAGGATTCGGAGAACACGCGTTCTATCGGCAGGCGTAGCTTGCGGACCCTTGCGATGATTTCAACCCAGGGCAGCAATATCCAAAAAGCGACCAGGATCACGCCAACCGCCCAGCTGCCCGTTGGCAAGTAACCGATAAGAAATGAGGTAAATAAGAGACAGGCCACGCTCATCCGTCGACAGATCGGATGGCGGAAGGTGCGAAGTCCGAGGCCTAGGACGGCGACACCCAACACTAATAAGAAGGACGAGAACATTAAACAGGACTATAAGATTTTGTTCAGCCGGAGCTGAACGAAATTTGTACGCGGATAGCGACAAAAAGCTATGGATGAATTTCGTGTATCTTTAAAAAGTGCTCCAACTCTTCTGGACCAAAATCAGGAAGAACTTCGTCCCCGACCACAAGCGTAGGAGCATAGGTTTGGCCGGATATCCGCCGCATTTCGTCGTAAGCGACTCGATCTCTGAGAACGTCGATCCGGCGAAACTTGTATCCGTGTTCCTCAAGGTATTCTTCGGCCATATCGCACCACGGGCAACCGGCCTTTACGTAAAGAAGCAACTCAGGCTTATCCATTAATTCTTCCCCTTGGTCTGTCGCAGCGCTTGCTCAGAAAGAGCGGTTTGAGTCGGAGCCGGCGCGGGCGAAATGTTTTGTTCTGATAAAAAATAAAGAACCAATTGACCCGCTTGTGCAAGTGCATCGCGACTTAGACGGTTAGCGTTATCGTCGGCCGTGTTTAAATAAGACTCGTCGAGGTCCAATAACGCGATGGCGGGAGTACCCGCGTTTTGGAAGGGAACATGGTCGAGAAGCAAGGGACGTTTGCCACTTTCTAGATTGATTTTTAGTGATTCGGCAGCGGATCGGAATTGTTGGACTAAGCCAGCATCCGAATTCATCGCGTAACTTAAACGCGACCCGGATCCTCCCATATGCTCGAGCACAACTGCGGCGCTGGCGGCATCGGTACTCCGGTTGATTTGTAACATTTGGGTATAAAATCGGCTACCGAAAAGGCCGTCGTTAGGGGTGATCTGATGAAATGGCATGTGCCCATCGAGAAACAGCAATTCCACGTGTGCCGCCAGCCGGGGATCCAGAGCAAGTGTATGGGCTATTTCAAGAAGGACGGCGGGGTTAGCAGCTCCATCGGTCGCGCCGGGATCGATGGCAAGCCCGAGATTAAGAGAATCGAAGTGGGCAGCCACTAAGAAGAAAGGTTTGGCAAGCGGCACTCGTTGATACCGGGCGATGAGGCTGGAGAAACGGATTTCTTGTCCACCCGGAGCCTGTTCAGTGAAAGGTTGTTCGGTTACTTCCCAGCCAGCAGTTACCAGGTTGGATTTCAGATAGCCGCGAACCTGATCGATGGCCGTGCTGCCCGCGATCCGATTGCCAAAGTTCAAGATTGCTTGCGCAGTCGACAGGGAACGTTCGCTATCGAAGTCCTTCCAGATTGCTTGGCGACGGGGAGGGAGAGGTGGGGTCGGCGTCCCTGGAGATTGATTCGCTGAAGGCTCTCCAGGTCCCAGACTAACCGGCTTACATGAAATAAGCAGTGTCAGCGTGAAACCGAGTAGTAACGAACAGAGAAGCGACCGAAATGGAATCGCGCTGCGGGATGCCATGAATACGGACTTTAATTCGACGTGACTCCCAAGAGCGATAGGATCCGCTCTAAGTCATCGTTGCCGTAGTATTGGATCTCGATTTTGCCCCGCTTATCATTGTGGTGAACTATCACGTGCGTGGCCAGCCTGTCTCGAAGCCGATTTTCAATTTGCGCCACGGCGTGATTAGTCGTGTTCTGCCCAGCTACTGGACGGGCGCCGGTCTTTCCGGTCCTGGTCAGTCCACGTCGAGCCAATTGTTCGGCGACCAATTTCTCGGCTATGCGGACGGTTGCAGATTGGCGAATGATGACCTCCGCGATAGCGAGTTGTTCGGCCCGGTTCTCTAAGCTCAATAAAACTTTTGCATGTCCGACACTCAATAAATCCTGTGAAAGATAGCTTTGGATCTGGGGGTGCAACTCGAGCAATCGGAGCGAGTTCGCGATGACCGATCGACTCTTACTTACGCGAACCGCGATATCCTCTTGTCGCAGAGAGAATTCTTGGGCGAGCCGCCGATAAGCTTGGGCTTCTTCGATCGGATTCAGGTCTTCGCGCTGGAGATTCTCAATCAACGCCATCTCCAAAACGTCACGATCAGTGGCATCTCGGATGATGACCGGCGCTTCACTGAGGCCGAGTTGGTTGGCAGCTCGCCAGCGGCGTTCGCCAGCGATTAACTCGCATTTCCCGTTAACCCGACGGACAATGAGCGGCTGGATGATTCCGTGTTCCCGGATCGAGTCTACGAGCTCTTGTAACTGGTCGGCATTGAACGCTTTTCTCGGTTGGAGCGAACTGGGAACGATGTCAGCGAGTGGAACACGTTCGACACGATCTCCTGGTTCAAGTGCGGGCGGTTTTGGTGTGTTGATCAGAGCACTAAGGCCCTTACCGAGAACTACCTTTGCCATAACCGGTTGGAAGCTACTGGACCTGCCTTGGTAAAGCAATGGATTTAGTCGGTTGGGACCGGTTGTGATCGGTAGGGATGAGCGTGAGCTCATCCCCACTGCCACCGAGTTGCAACCTGCCGCACCCAATGCTTTTGAAGATGGTGACTATTTGGTCCGACCCAAAAGCGCGGCTGATCTTAACCGGCAATTTTCTACTGGTTGTTGGTGCGGGCATCACCTTTATGGCGGTCCCGTGGCTGCTGATTCAACGACCGAATGGGAACGCGATTCTCGGCTATAGCAATGCCGGGGTAACGCTTTTGATTCTTTTTCTGTTACCATATTTTGGCAAAATCGTTGATCGCTATTCGAGAAAGCGAGTGGTTCTGGCCTACCTGGGGTCAGCGGTAGTCTTGGATGCGCTGATCGTTGCGGTAATCCTGGGAGACGGCTCAACTAAAATCTGGGAACTCTTAACGGTATTTTGTTTTGGCTCGCTGGGCGCAAGTGTTTATTACCCAGCGCAGTTCGCGCTTAGCCAAGAAGTGATTGCGCCGGAGCGCTACGAGAGCCTGAGCGGCGCCATCGAAATACAGTGGCAGGCAGGATCGATGTTGGCGGGCGCACTAGGAGCTTGGTTGATTGCCGTGATCCCATTCTGGGGCGTGTTGTGTATTGATGCTGCAGCTTATCTTTCCGCTTTCCTCATCATGTCCAGGCTTCAGTACCAGAGAGCTCAGGAGCGATCAATGGCGCCGGCTTCTGCTTGGAAAATGTTGATTGAAGGTTTGCAGTATCTGCGCGGGCGGCCGCGACTATCGGTTGTCATGTTAGCAAGTTTCTTACCTTTTCTTGCCATCATGGTGGGGAATTTCCTTTCGCCGATCTTTGTGCGAGAGGTGCTCCGAGGAGGACCGCAGGTCTATGGCATTGGAGAAGTAAGTTATGCCGTTGGTGCGACTCTGGCGGGCCTCTCGGTTCCGGCAATTAACGCACGCATTGGGTTGGTACCGACTTTGTTATGCACAATCGCGGTCTACGGCGCAGCGGCTTCCCTGAATCCGATGGCTCCGATCGCCATCGTCTTCTTCGTTTCATACGTGCTGCAAGGCTGGGGCAACGCGGGTTCTCGAGTGGCGCGTACGCTCCTGGTTTTAAAGACGGTGCCAAATAGTGTCGTTGGGCGCGTAAACCTTTTCTATTCCGCATTTGAGAGAATGTTGCGATGCACTGCCTTGGCGCTGGTCACGGCAATGTTGCCGGCCTGGGGAGCTGCCAATTCTTATTGGGTTCTTGCGGTGATCGCGGTAGCGGCCTGGCTGATGGTGTGGAGCGCTCGCCATGTGCGCGCCTACCCCGTCGAGCCGGTTACGGTTGGAGAATCTTGATGTTTACGCGCTTGATATGGATAATTGATGAAACCCCGCATCGGGCCGCTTTAAATATGGCGATCGACGAGGCGCTGCTTTTGGGCGGCGGTGATTGTCCGCTGTTTCGGGCCTACCACTGGCTACAGCACCCGGTCTCGATTGGTTATTTCAGCTCTTGGGAGCAGACCAACGCACTTTATCCGGACAGGGAAATTGTCCGTCGCTGGACCGGTGGCGGCGTGGTCGAACACGGAGCTGATTTCACTTACTCGTTGTTACTGCCATCGGACGCTGGACCGCCCCCGAATCGAGATCTCTATCGAGGAATGCATTCCGCTATCGTAAGGACCCTAACCGCCATGGGGCGCGCCGGTGCGGCGGTGGTTAAAGGTTCCGAAGCGCCACCCGGGACAGATCCGGTTGCCGCTTGTTTTGCGAAATCTGTAGAAAACGATGTCGAAGTTAATGGGGTTAAGGTCGCGGGCGCGGCCATCCGGCGCTTACGCACCGGCGTCATTCTTCAAGGGAGCATCCAGCAAATTTCGGTCGAGTCCGGTTTTGCAGCTCAGCTCGCGCACACGTTGTCGCCAGCCCTAGAGAAAAGGATGCTTTCGACCGTGACAACGTCGTTAGCTGAGCGTATCGCTAACGTGAAGTACGGCACCGAGTCATGGACACACAGGTATTGAGTGCTTGTTATCGGACCCGGGAGCGTGGCCATGAATCCAGTCTTTTTCCAGAACCGTTTATTTGCTGATATCCCGGTCGATGTCTTGGAGGCGACCCCGGTGAGCGAAAGGGTCTTTGCGCCGGAGACGGTTATTTTTCGGGAAGGCGACCATGGCGACACGCTGATGTTGGTTGGGTCCGGGTTAGTGCAGATCTCGAAAACAGGGTGGCAGGGTCACGAAGTCGTCCTTTCGCAGATTGAGGCTGACGATTTTTTTGGTGAGCTGGCATTGCTCGACCGCGAACCGCGGTCAGCCAGTGCCATCGCTCTTAAGAATACGGTTATCGGCGAGATTGATCGCTCGGCATTTGACTTCCTGATGGAAAGAGCTCCGCGAGTTTTGCCGGTGAACTTCACGCAAGTCACGATTGCGAGGCTGAGATCGACCAATGCCAGCTTCGTTCAACACATACTCCGAAGCGAACGTCTTGCTGTTCTGGGAACCATGTTGAGTTCGATTGTTCACGATCTCAAAAACCCATTGGCAGCGATTACATCATCGGTCAGTTATCTTGAGCAAAAGGCCCCGGATGCCTTTACTAAGAATGCTGCCCAGATTATAAAAAGCTCAGCGGATCGAGTAGTGCTTCTGACCGAGGAGTTATTAGATTTCGCTCGGGGCACCGCGCGGTTGTCTCTTACTTGGACAACATCAAACCGGTTGTTGGAACTGCTTGAGACCGAGATTTTAGATCAGGTTCGGCGTACGACTATATCGGTTGAGGTCGAGAATAGGACTAAGGACTCGTTCTGGATCGATGAAATGCGGGTAACCCGATGTTTAGCGAACGTTGTGAAGAACGCATGTGAGGCAATGCGGGACCGAGGCGAGTTGCGGTTGGAATTCGAAGGACGCGACAGCGGATTATTCATTTCGGTTGCCGACTCCGGGCCAGGTATCCCGGAAGAATTTCGCGGCCAGATATTCGAGCCGTTCATGACCTACCGGAAACGGACTGGAACGGGCCTTGGCTTATCGATCGCGAAATCGTGCGTGGAAGCGCATGAAGGTAAAATTTCCTTCGAATCCCGGCTTGGTGTGGGTACGACGTTTTTTATTTGGTTACCCAAACAGAGTCAGAAGTGGGTGACGGCTCGTCTCGGGGAAACCGCGAAGCGCTAAAGCGACCGGTAGGGACGAGCTCCTGCTCGTCCGTAGTTTGTCCAACGGGCATCACACGTTGCAAAGCGGATGAGCAGGAGCTCATCCCTACCGGTCGCTCCTACCGATCATCGAATCGCGGAAATACCGGTGTCGGTTCTCCTAACCGATGTTCGACCGGAAGCTTACCCCAGGCTAACTCTCGGTAACCGGCGGCGTTCAATTGCTCAAGAATCTTCGCCGCTGAGTTTGGAATGACCGGTTCCATCAAGGCTGCCACCAGGCGTGAAGTCTCGGCTAAAGTATAAAGGACATCCTGCAGCAAGTCACTTTGGGCCGGTTCCTTGGCTAGTTTCCAAGGTGCTTTCAACTCCACCAGACCGTTAGCCTGAGTAACTAGATCGGAAACCGCTTCTAACGCGGCATGCGGCTGGAATTGGACAAAAGCTTCGTGGTACCGATTCAGGACTGAGCCGGCGGTGGACTTAATCGCCTCGAGCTCGGCATCGTCTGTGTTGGCTTTTTTCACCAAACCAGAATGGTACCGCTGCACCATATTAATGGTGCGATTGACCAGGTTCCCGAGACCGTTTGCCAAGTCGCTGTGATAACGGATCAAGAGACGTTCAATGCTAAAGTCGGCATCCTGTCCGGTGGCGATATCCCGCATTAAATAATACCGAAGCGCGTCCGCTCCGTATTGATCAGCCAGTTGGGCCGGATCGACGACATTGCCCAGACTCTTGCTCATTTTCGCGCCTTCCACGTTCCACCAACCATGCACCGTCAAACGCGGCATCTGGTCGTCCGGAAATCCCATGGCGTGCAGCATGATCGGCCAATAAATACCGTGAGCGGGCACCATGATGTCTTTGCCGATGACGTGTGCCTTGCACGGCCACAAATCCGCGAAGTCAGGAAGGTTGCTGCCGGGATCTGCCTGATAGCCGGCGAAGGTTACGTAGTTAAGCAGCGCATCGAACCAGACATAGGTCACGTATTCGTGATCAAACGGGAATTCAATACCCCAGGAGAGCCGCTCCTGTGGCCGAGAGACGCAGAGATCGCCGCTCAGCCGCTCGATAGCATTAAACAGTTCAACCTGGCGAAACGCCGGGGTTACGAAGTCCGGATGGGTGCGGACAAAATTTTGCAGCCAGTCCTTGTGCTTAGCTAAGCGAAAATACCAATTTTCTTCTTCGAGCAGAACCACCTCGCCCCATTCAGGCCCAAATTCGCCTTCGGCGTTTCGCTCTTTATCAGTTAGGAACTGTTCTTGCCGGACGCTGTAGTAGCCGGAGTATTTCGCTTTGTAGAGTTCGCCTTTATCCTGGAGAGCCTGCAGCACCTTTTGAACGGCGCGTTTATGCCGCGGATCAGTGGTAGCAGCCCAGCCGTCACGCTGGATATTCAGTTTGTCCCAAAGAGACAGGAATTGTGCCGTGACTCGTTCGGCGAAAGCTGCCGGAGCAATGTTTTCTTTTTGGGCCGCCTGCTGCACCTTTTGACCGTGTTGATCGACTCCGATCAACAGAAACGCAGGACCCTGAGTACGCCGATAACGGATGATCACATCGGCCAAGATTTTCTCATAGGCATGCCCGATGTGCGGCGCCGCGTTAGTATAATCGATTGCCGTAGTAACGAAGTATTTCACCTGATGGAACTTTCCCTAGAATTGCACAACAAGATCGCAAAGATTACAAAGACAAACAATTTCACAACAAGACCGCGGAGGCCACAAAGCTATAACAATTTACAACCAGGGTCACGAATTCCAAAATATCAGAGTTATATAGCAGTCAGCTCTTATCTTCGTGGCCTTTGCGGCCCTCCTGTGAATTTTCTGTCTTCGTGTGCTTGTCGTGTGCGAATCATTCTTTTGTCTCTCGAACGATCTTTCCTCCCCAGGATAGGATTCGAGCTTTGCCGCTGGCAGCCTCGGCTTCTTTGATTTGATGATTCCGGACGTAAAACAAAGATAAACTTGACCAAGCCAATTGGTCGTTTGGCCGGAGTTCAACCGCTTTGTTCCCGGCTTCGATCGCTTCCGGGTACTGCCCGTTTTTCATTAACGCCATTCCCAGAGCGTGCCAGCCATCGAAAAAGGTAGGCTCGATTTCGGTGCATTTCCGATACTTTTCGACCGCTGCCGGCAAATCGCCGACCGCCAAATCGCCATTGGCGTCATCGAAAAGCTCAGCCACACTCTCAGGAATTTCTTCCATAGAGAAATCTCGCATGAGGGAGAAGCTTTGTCCTGGGTGGAGTTAAAGAGCCGACAGACGACGCAACGCATATGTGGCTCATCGGTAGCGGTCCGGCGGCTGCCCATAGGCGTCAACCTAATCGAGGTGTCAGCAGTTGGCGCGCACGCACCACCCCTAAT
>Ga0210389_10001622_pt1 | contig 18184 bp, 15 predicted proteins | sample IncBWH28OmetaG_FD_160127 | JGI IMG/M metagenome (GOLD analysis project Ga0210389, IMG submission 160127) | Forest soil microbial communities from Barre Woods Harvard Forest LTER site, Petersham, Massachusetts, United States - Inc-BW-H-28-O ...
CTTTGGCAGCGAGAACAGGCCTGTCGTAATCGCGACGACGGCAAAACGATACAGGATCAGTGCGGTGGCATCGTTGGCCAATCCCTCGCCTTCGAGCACGACCATGATGCGGCGTGGGATGGCGAGCTTGCGGGCGATCGCCAATGGCGCGACGACGTCCGGAGGCGCGACGATGGCCCCGAGCAGAAAGCCGACATTCCAGGGCAGTCCGATCAAGTAATGCGTCGCGGTGGCGACCGCACAGGCGGTGAAGATCACGCAACCGACCGACAGCAGGATGATCGGTCGCAGATTGAATTTGAACTCGCGCCAGCTCATGGCGACGGCCGCCGAATAGATCAGCGGCGGGAGCACCAACAGCAGGATCAATTCCGGGGGTAGTTCCGGCGAAGGCATTCCCGGCACGAAAGCCACTGCAGTGCCGGCAAGCAGCAGCAGGATCGCCGGGGCAATGTCGATCCGCCGCGCCAGCAGCGCGGTTCCGGCCAGCATCGCAATCAGGATCAGAAAGAGCTGAAAATTGGCTTCCACGATCGTTTCAATCCTCGTCGGACCAGTAGCGGTGCGATGTGACGGCGATCTGTCGTCCTAAATTGCGCTTGCGGCGATGTTGACCATCAAGGCGAGCAGCGCGGTGTTGAACAGGAACGAGATGATCCCGTGCACGGTCGCGGTGCGGCGGATGGTCCTGTCGGTGATGCCGACGTCGGACACCTGCGCGGTCATGCCGATCACGAACGCAAAATACACAAAGTCCCAGTAGTCGGGATGCTCGTCGTTATCGCCGCTCGGAAACTGAAGGCCACCCGGCTTTTTGCCGCGGTAAAATTCATGGGCGTAATGCAACGCAAAGGCGGTATGCACCGCCGCCCATGACAGTGCGATCGTGGCGGTCGCAAAAAACAATTTTGCCGGCGCGTGATGGGCCTCGCCAAGTTCGGACACGATCGCAGCCAGGCTTGCGAAGGCGCCGAGCGCCGTCAGCAGCGGAATCAGAAAACGGCCATCGTCCTGCAATGCGGCGACGCGGCGGATCGTCGCCAGCGTACTGCGCAGCATCATGGCGTAGACCAGAACGATATACGTTGCGACAAAGAGGTCCCAGCCGATCAGAAGCCGCGTCACCAGCCGAATCGAGGATGGCAGCAGGAAGACGGCGACGACGGCGAGCGCGATGGCGAAGAAGGTGCGCGGACGGGCATAGACGAGGCGAACGGCCCTCGGCATCTTCCTGAATCGAAGAAGCCGCTCGTCGATCTCCTCGCCGGCCATGCCGCTAATTCTTCCGCTCGGCGACGAAGCGGGCGGCCGCCCGCAGGACATCGCCCCTGGCGCCGAAGATCGACAATGCCGAATCCGCCCGCGCCAGCAGATCGCGAACGCGCTGCTTGGCGCCGTCGACCCCGAGCTGGGTAACGAAGGTGGTCTTGCCGAGCGCGGCGTCCTGTCCCGTCTGCTTGCCGAGCGCGGCAGCGTCGCCCTCGACGTCGAGCAAATCGTCGGCAATCTGGAACGCCTCGCCAAGCGCACGGCCGTAATCGTCGAGCGCCTGATATTCCTGTTGCGACGACTGGCCGAGGATCGCGCCGGCGATGCAGCCAAAGCGCAACAGGGCGCCGGTCTTCATCTGTTGCAGGCGGGCGACGTCGACCGGCTCGCGGTCGCCGAAGCGGCCTTCGCCGGCGAGGTCGAGCATCTGGCCTCCGACCATGCCGCCAATGCCGGAGGCGCGCGCCAGCGCGCGGGTCAAGAACAGGCGCACCGTCGGGTCTGTGTGGATTTCGTCGCGGGTGACGATGTCGAAGGCGAGGGTCAGCAGCCCGTCACCGGCGAGGATCGCGGTGGCGTCATCGGTCTTCTTGTGCAGGGTGGGGCGGCCGCGCCTGAGATCGCTGTTGTCCATTGCCGGCAGATCGTCATGGACCAGCGAGTAGCAGTGAATGCATTCCAGCGCCGTGCCCGCCAGCAACGCGCCCTCGCGGTGAACGCCAAATATCGCCGAACTCTCCACCACCAGAAACGGCCTCAAGCGCTTTCCGCCGTTAAGGCTCGAATAGCGCATGGCCTCCATCAGCCGTTTCGGCCGCGCGATCTCGCCGGGCAAAAGCGCGTCGGAGAGAAGCCTTGCGAACAGCGCCTCGGTATCCTCGGCGGTCTGGTCCAGTCGCTTCGCAAAGTCAGCAGGCGTGGCGGTCGTCATCGAAGAAAGCTCCCCATGGAATGCGGCGGACAATCGTTGATGCCGCCGCTTACGTCAATTGCGCCCGGGCTTTGCCGGAGGTGTCTTCAAGCGGCTGAAAAAAGCCGGGATTATCAGGGGGATATCGGTTAAGCCCCGCTGCCTTGAACTGGAAATCCTTAACCGGAATGGGTTTCGAATTCACGGTCGCCGGTCGCAAGCTGGAAAGCGAATGCCAAATCCAAGACGCCGCGGGGAACCCGTATTTACTAGCGCTGCTTTTGATTCCAAGCTTCGCGAAACGGCCTGCCGCGACGGGATGTCGGGACGGACCACTAGTGCCGTGGCGCACGAACTTCGGAAAGTGGGCACTGGATTTTGCGTATTGCCCGAAATTTGCTGCTGATTGTGCTGGCCGGCCTTTTGCTGCCATATCTTTTGGTGCCGTTCTATCGGGCCGGTCACCCGGCGTCTGCACTGATGGCCTGGCGCTATGTCACGGGCGGGCCGGTGTCGCGGCAATGGGCCGATCTGGCCACGATGGCCCCTTCGCTGCCGCGGTCGGTGGTCGCATCGGAAGACGCGAATTTCTGCCGGCATCATGGGATCGACTGGGGCGCGCTGCGCGAGGTCATCGACGACGCCGAGGATGGCGAAGTTAACCGTGGCGGCTCGACCATCACCCAGCAGGTGGCCAAGAACCTGTTCCTGTGGCCCGGTCGTAGCGTGGTCCGCAAGGCGCTGGAGCTTCCGCTTGCTTTATGGATCGATTTCGTGCTCCCCAAGCCACGGATTTTGGAGATCTATCTCAACATCGCCGAGCTTGGGCCCGGCGGCCAGTTCGGCGCGCAAACCGGCAGCCTGTATGCCTTCGGCCACGGCGCCTCGATGCTGACGCCGCGGGAAGCGGCACTGTTGGCCGCGACCCTGCCCAATCCGCATCTGCGCAGCGCGCGCAATCCCGGTCCCGGCGTACGCCGCCTCGCCGGGATCTACGTCGCCCGGGCCCAGGCGGCGGAACTGCAGCGCTGCTGGAGCGAAAATCGCGGTTTTTGAGCCGTTTTCGCCGATTTTTAAGCTGGAGCAGCGGATTTGGCATTCGTAAACGAACCCTCCGCGATAGGCAGGAATGTCAAAACCGGGGCACTAGCTTTGGGCCACATCATCCTCTATAAGCGCGGCCTCATCGGCATTTTAGCTTGCGCTCAAGGCGCTTTAGCCGCCCGTTTCGGACGATGCCATTTTTCGGAATCAAGATACGAGAAGGACACCGATATGGCTGTTCCCAGGAGAAAAACCTCGCCGTCGCGCCGTGGCATGCGCCGCTCGGCGGATGCGTTGAAGAAGCCGACCTATGCCGAGGACAAGGATTCCGGCGAATTGCGCCGTCCGCATCACCTCGACCTGAAGACCGGCATGTACAAGGGCCGGCAGGTTCTCAAGAAGAAAGAATCCTGATCCGCCGGGTCAGGCAGGGTGGGCGTTTGGCCTGCCCTGAATAGGCCAATGCGGGGGTAAGACGGCTGTTGGGGAGACAGCGATTTGATCGCTTCTCCCCGCGATGTTCCGGTTCTTTTCGAGAAGGCCTTGCCGATGTCGATGGTCGGTTTCCCGCTTCTTCTGATTCCGCTCGCGATCTACAACATCATCGTCTTCCTGATGCCCGGCGTTTCGCTCGCCGAGCCGCTTGTGACGCTGCCGCTGACGTCGGGAGCGCAGTGGCCGGTGACTCTGAGCGACGTGCTGCTGGCGCTCGGCATTCTGATGTTGCTACTCGAGGTGGTTAAGGGCGCGCGTCCCGGCGCGAAATACCTGACCGATCACCTGCTGTCGTTCGTGGTCTTTGGCGGTGCGGTTGCCGAATTTCTGCTATGGCCGCGCTTTGCCAGCTCGACCTTTTTCCTGCTCACATTGCTGGCGCTGGTGGATTTCCTCACCGGTATTGCGCTTCGCGCCAGGCGCGGGACGCCGGCCAAGGTGACGGCTACGCGCGCGACCCGGCCAGCTCCGGCTCCGGCCGAGATCAGGCACGAACCGGAGGTCGTTCGCGCGCCGCCGCCGGTCGTCAGTGAGCCCGTGCCGGTTGAACATTCGGCACCGGCAACGGCAACGGTTGAGCATACCGGACACGCAGCTGGCTCGCCGCCCGAGGTGACCGTTATCGCGCCATCGGAGGAGGTCGCGTACCCGAGATTGCATCCCGGCCCTGGCATGCCCAAGCCGGTGGAGACGAAGCCACCGGAGACGAAGCCGTCCGAGACCAAGCCGTCCGAGCCCAAGCCACCCGATACACCGAACTAAAAATTCAGATCAACCGCCGCATCCGGCTGCCGGCATCGCGGGCCGTCGATCGGCGCGGCTGATAGGCGGCCTGCGCGTCGGCCGGCGTCGCCTGGCGCACGCGGCGCGTTTGCGGCGCCTGCTGGGCGGCGGCGATCAGATGCGTGACAAAGATCGGGTCGGGCGCCCAGCGGTACCAGCGTCTGCGCGATCGCCGCTCTATCTGGGCCAAAGGCACCAGCGCAACGCTCGCGGGCTTTGCTTCCGGGGCGGTAGGCTCATCGAGGGCGGTCTCTGGCCGATCGCTGCCTGACATCGAAAATCCGAACGCTGCTGAACTGTCACATTTTGGGACATTCCGTCCCGTGTTACACTCCGCTTCGCAAGAGCCATGCCGGTCCGAGCTGTCGCTGCAGCCGATCGCGGGGGCGACGTGGTTTCCGGAATATTTATGAACTTCACATAGATTCGGGCCAACTGCCTCTCAGTTTGAGGTCCGAGAATTAACCGAGCCTGTCCCGAAACGAGGCGATCGTGACCCCTGTTCTTCCCCCGGCCTCAGCCATCCTCGCCTGCCTCGGCCAGGCCGCCTTTACCTGGGATATCGCGACGGACCGTTTGGTCTGGAGCGAGCACATCGTCGCGGTCTTTCCCGACATTCCACCCGAGCGGCTTGCAAGCGGCGCGGAGTTTTCAAACCTGATCGAGCCGGCGCGCTCGGTCCGCTCAGACGCGCTCATCCCGTCGCCCGCCGCGCATGGCGCCGAGGGCGCACCCTACCGGATCGAATACGGCGTGCGGGCCAATACCTCGACGCCGGTGCAATGGATCGAGGAAACCGGCTGCTGGTTCGCCGGTCCCGACGGCAGGCCGGCACGCGTGCAGGGCATTGTCCGGGTCAACAACGAATGCCACGCCCGCGACGAGCAGCTCGTGAAACTGTCGCGCCATGACCCCCTCACCGGCGAACTCAATCGCACCCATCTGATCGCCTCGTTGGCCGAAATTATCGAAGAGGCCGTCCGTTACCGTACCAACTGTGCGTTCATGCTGATCGGCATCGACCATTTGTCACGCATCAATGACGCTTTCGGCTTCGATGTCGCGGATGCGGTGATCTCGGAAGTGGCGATGCGGATTCGCGCGCGGCTGCGCGGTGGCGATGTGCTTGGCCGCTTCTCCGGCAATAAATTCGGGCTGGTGCTGAAGAATTGCACGGTTGACGACATGAATGTGGCGGCCGAGCGATTCCTGGCTGCGATCCGCGACGAGGTGGTGCCGACCAAATCCGGGCCTGTCTCGGTCACGGCCTCGATCGGCGCCGTCACGGTGCCGCGCCATGCGCGCAGTGCCGAGGAGGCGATCAACCGCGCCCACGAAACCCTCGACATGTCCAAGCGCCGGCGCGCCGGATCGTTCTCGCTGTGGCGTCCGAATGTCGAACGCGACGCGCAGCGTCGGGTCAATATTCGCGTCACCGACGAAATCGTTACCGCGCTCAATGAGCGCCGCATCGCCATGGCGTTCGAGCCGGTGGTGGATGCCAAGGCGCGCGATGCCGCCTTCTATGAGTGCCTGGTCCGCATGGAACAGGACGACGGACGGATTTTGCTGGCGCCCGACATCGTCCCGGTTGCGGAAAAGCTCGGGCTGATCCGCCTGGTCGATCATCGCGTGCTCGAACTCGTGGTGGCGGAGCTTGCGGCCTCGCCTGACGTTCAGCTCAGCCTCAACATCTCGCCGGACACGACGATGGATCCGGACTGGTGGACCTCGATCGAATCCTTGATGCGTGCCCATCCCGGCATTGGCGAGCGGATGATTGTCGAGATCACGGAAACCGTGGCGATCCAGGATGTCGACGATGTCCGCGGCTTTGTGACGCGGCTGAAGAATTTCGGCAGCCGGATCGCGATCGACGATTTCGGCGCCGGCTACACGTCGTTCCGGAATCTGCGCAAGCTTGGCGTCGACATTGTAAAGATCGATGGCGCGTTCGTGCAGAACATCGCGCGCTCCGCCGACGATCGTGCGTTCGTGCAGACGCTGATCGATCTGGCCCGCCGGCTCGACATCAAGACGGTCGCCGAATGGGTTCAGGACGAAGAAGCCGCCTCGATGCTGCGCGACTGGGGCTGCGACTACATCCAGGGGCGGCTGATCGGGCTTGCCTCTTCGAATCGGTCGTGGAATTCGCCGTCCGAGGTGATACTGCCGGCTGCGAGCTAGCGCAGGAGTACTCTCTGCTCGCCCGGTGTGCCGTTGTAACCCCGATCAGGATGCAATGACCTCCGCGGGATCACGGCTGTATTTCAGCTCGCCGGCAACGTAGGTCGCCTGCACGGCCCGGTCGTCGCCAAGCGTCATCTGGACGAACAGAGCCTCTTCGAAATTCTCGACGAATTGCATCCGGTACTTGATAAGCGGCGTCGATTTCATGTCGAGCACGACAATGTCGGCCTCCATGCCCGGCGCAATGCTGCCGATCTTGTCTTCAAGGTACATGGCATGTGCCGTTCCGCGCGTGGCCAGATAATGCGCATGACGGGCGGAAAGCGAATAACCGTTGAGCTGGGCGGCCTGGTAGGCCGCATTCAGCGTGGTCAGCATCGAAAATGAAGTGCCGGCGCCAAGATCGGTGCCGATTCCGGTGCGCACCGGGCGATCCTGGCGTAGGGCATGCCTGATATTGAACGTACCGCTGCCGAGAAAGAAATTGGACGTCGGACAATGGGCGATCGCCGAGCCGGTCCGGTGCATGACCTGCAGTTCCTCGTCCGTCAGGTGGATACCGTGGCCGAAAATCGCACGCGGTCGGCATAATGAGTAGCGATCGTAAACATCAAGATAGCCGTTGCGCTCCGGAAACAGTTCTTTGACCCAGGCGATCTCGTTCTCGTTCTCGGAGACGTGGGTCTGCAGGTAGCAGTCGGGATGTTCCCGGCAAAGCGCTCCGGCGGCTTCCAGTTGCTCGCGCGAGCTGGTTGGCGCAAACCGCGGCGTGACAGCATACAAGAGACGCCCGCGATTATGCCATTTCGCGATCAGCGCCTTGGAGTCGTCGTAGCCGCTCTTCGGCGTATCGAGCAGTGCGGCCGGCGCGTTGCGATCCATCAGCACCTTGCCGGCGGCAATGCGCATGCCAAGCTTTTCGGCTTCCTCGAAAAGCGCATCGACCGACTGCGGATATACCGTGCAATACACGCAAGCGCTCGTGATTCCATTGCGCAGGCTTTCCTGCAGGAAAACCCGCGCGACGGAGCGGGCGAATTGCTTGTCGGAGTATTTCAGCTCGGTCGGATAGGTATAGTTCGCCAGCCAATCCAGCAGTTGCTCCCCATACGCAGCTATCATCGGCGTCTGCGGAAAATGGACGTGGCTGTCGATGAAACCGGCTGAAATCAGCGAGTCCCTGCCGTAGTTCCTGATCTCGGCCCCGGCAGGCAGTCGCGGCAGAACAAGCTGGGCTGGACCGAAGTCGGTAATCAGGCCGTTCGCCATCGCGACGATGGCATCCGCTTGATAGACCGCGGTGTGTTCGAGTCCATGTGTGAAGGGATTACCCGTGAAGGTCAGGACGGGGCCGCGAATGACGGTCGGACGCTCGTGTGTCTCGCGGTTTCTCAATTCGGCCCTTTCGGACTTCAATGACCTGAAGGGCCTGCGTGAACCCGATCGTCGGCCCGAGCGGCTCGCAGACGAATATCATCGATCGCCGAAAGAATCCGCTCCGGAGTTGTCGGCGCATCAAGGACGGGCGCAAATTTGTAATCGGCAAGACTCGCGATCGCGTCACGGACCGCAAGCCATACAGAAAGGGCCAGCATCAGCGGCGGCTCGCCCACCGCTTTCGAGCGGAAAACCGTCGCCTCCCTGTTCGGCGCATCGCTCAACAAGCGGACGTTGAATATAGGCGGCACGTCCCTGCTGCCGGGAATCTTGTAGGTCGACGGGCCGTGCGTCTTGAGCCGTCCGCTCTCGTCCCACCACAACTCCTCGGTGGTGAGCCAACCCATGCCCTGCACGAAGGCGCCCTCGATCTGACCAAGATCAAGCGCTGGATTGAGCGATTTGCCGCAATCCTGCAGGAGCTCGGCGCGCAAGACCCGCATCTCGCCCGTTAGCGTGTCGATCGCGACTTCTGCCGCTGCGGCGCCGTAGACGAAGTAATAGAAGGGGCGTCCCGTGTTGGTCTTGGGGTCCCAATTGATCTTCGGCGTCCGGTAATAGCCCGTCGCCGACAACGACACGCGCTGATCCCAGCACAAGAGCGCAAGTTCGCTGAACGACAGGCTGCGGTTGCCGGCATAGATCCGGTTTGCGGCGAACAGGATCTCGCCTGCCGGCACGCCGAAATGGTTAGCCGCGATGTCCGTCATCCGACCCTTGATTTCCTGGGCCGCGTTGAGGGCCGCCATGCCGTTGAGATCGGAACCGCATGATGCGGCCGTCGGCGACGTGTTCGGGACCTTGGCCGTCGTCGTCGCCGAAACACGAATATTCTCGATGTCGATCTGAAATGCTTCAGCGACGACCTGCGCCACCTTGATGAACAAGCCCTGTCCCATCTCGGTGCCGCCGTGATTCAGCGTCACGCTGCCGTCGGTATAGACGCTGACCAGCGCGCCAGCCTGGTTAAGCGCCGGACGGTTGAAGGAGATGCCGAACTTGATCGGCATTGTGGCGAGCCCCTTCTTGATCGCAGGGCTTGCGCGGTTGAAGGCCGAGATTTCCTCGCGCCAACCTGCAAGATCGACGCTGTGCTCGAGTTCGTCCGTAATGTGCTCGAGGATGTTGTCCTCGACCTTCATGCGGTAAGGCGTCTCGTCGTTTCGGCCGATGCCGTAGAAATTCCGCCGCCGCAGCTCTTCGAGCGGCAGTCCGAGATAGCGGGCCACGATATCGAGAATAGTCTCGATCGCAAACATTCCCTGCGGTCCGCCATAGCCGCGAAACGCCGTGTTCGAGACGGTGTTGGTCTTGCAGGGCAAGCCGACGAACCTGAGGCTCGGCAGCCAATAACAATTGTCGGCGTGGCAAAGCGCGCGGGTGACGACCGCGGGGGTGTGATCGGCGACATTGCCGCCATTGGCGGCAAGCATCAGGTCGAGCCCCAGGATGCGGCCATTGCCGTCGAAGCCTATGTCATAGCCGAAGAGGAACGGATGCCGCTTGCCGGTGGCGCGCATGTCGTCGTCGCGCGGAAGCCGAAGCTTGACCGGCCGACCGGTTTTGCGGGCGAGCACCGCGGCGATGCCCGCGATCAACGTGGCCTGGCTCTCCTTGCCGCCGAAGCCGCCGCCCATGCGCCTGACTTCCACCGTCACCATGTTGAAGGGCATACCGAGCAGGTGCGCCACGCCATGCTGCACTTCGGTCGGGTGCTGGGTCGACGAATAGACGGCCATATCGGGCCCTTCGCCGGGCACCGCCAAGGCAACCTGTCCCTCGAGGTAGAAGTGATCCTGGCCACCGCATGCGAATTCGCCCGACAGCCTGTGCGGGGCACCAGCCAGTTCAGCGTCCACGTCGCCGCGCTTCATCATCTGCACGGGCGAAACATAGAGTTCGCGCGCGATCGCTTCGGTCAGCGACAGAACGGCAGACAGGATCTCGTAGTCAATTGCAACGAGATTGGCCGCCGCTCGCGCATTGTCCAGGGTATCGGCGGCGACAGCCACAACAGGCTGGCCCTCGTATTCGACGACGTCCTTAGGCAGCAACGGCTCGTCGCTGCGGATGGGGCCGATGTCGTTCTTGCCCGGAATGTCGCCAGCAACGATTGCAGCCACGACGCCTGGCGAAGCGAGAGCGCGCGAGAGGTCGATCCGATTGATGCGTGCGTGGGGGTGCGGACTGAGCACCAGTGCAGCGTGCAGCGTGCCCGGCACCACTGGCAGATCGTCGATGTAAAGCGCGCGGCCCGTCAAATGACCGACGGCGCTATCGTGGCGAACCGGCGCATGCGCGCCGCCCCGTATCGATCGCAGGATCGGCTCGTTCATAGCAACTCCAGGCGGACTGGGCTCGCAACGGTGGTTTCCAGCTGCAGCCGGCGGAACAGATTGGCCGCCGCGCGCAGCCGATAAGCCGCGCTGCCGCGATGATCGTCAATCGGCGAGAAATCGCGCGCAACCTCCGCATCGATGCCGGCAAGCGTCTCAGGCGTCCACGGACGTCCGATCACGGCCTTCTCGACGCTGGCTGCGCGGGCTGGTTGCGCGGCCATCCCCCCGAACGCGGCCCGCAAATCACGGACGACGGAATTCTGTACGTCGATCCGGAACGCGCCGATCGTCGTCGAGATGTCCTGATCGAAGCGCTTCGAGATCTTGTAGGCGAAGAACTGCTGGTTCGGACGCAGGCGCGGCACGCGGATGGTTTCGATGAATTCACCCGGCTGCAACACGGTCTTGCGGTAACCCGTGATGAAGCTTTCAGCCGGAACGCTGCGCGTGCCGGTCACCGATCGCAATGTCAGAACGGCCTCCAGCGCGATCAGGCAGGGTGGCGTATCGCCGATCGGCGAGGCATTCGCCAGATTGCCGGCGATGGTGCCGAGATTGCGTATCTGCCGTGACCCGATACGCCGTACCAGGTCTGCGAACTGCGGCAAGTGCTCGTCGAGATATGGCAGCGCCTCTGAGTATGTCACGGCCCCGCCGATCTCGAGAGCGTTCGCCCCGACGGCGATCCGCTTCAGTTCCACCACGCGCGCTGTGGAAATCAGGGCTGTCGGCTGCTTGTGGTGCTTGCTGAAGAGCAGGCCGAGATCCGTGCCGCCGGCGAGGAACTGGGCCTGCGGATACTGCGCGGCGACCTCGGCGAGTTCTGCGAGCGAGCGCGGCGTCAGGAAAATCAGGTTGTCGTCCCTGTAGTCCGCACAGGATGGTAACGTCTCGAGCAAGGAAGGCGATTCCAGTAACGGCGCGCGCGCGTCATCGGCCGTGTCGGCTGCCAGGCGATGACAGGCCGCAACGATCGAGCGATAGCCGGTGCAGCGACACAGATTGCCCGACAGCATCTCATGGATATGATCGTCGGTGGCCGGCTCGCCGCTCTGCTGGAAAGCAGCCATCGACATCACGATTCCCGGCGTACAGAATCCGCACTGGGTGCCGTCGTTTTCCAGCAGCGCCTGCTGCACCGGATGTAGTTCGCCGCCTTGACCGGCCAGTCCCTCGACCGTGAATACGGCGGCGCCATCGAGCTGTGGCAGCAGCAACAGGCAGGAGTTGACCGCATGATAAGTGGGCCGCCCGCCGTCCAACCGGCACACGACGATCGTGCAGGCGCCGCAATCGCCTTCCGCGCACCCCTCCTTGGTGCCGATCATGCCTTCGCGTTCGCGAAAAAACTGCAGGACCGTCATGGCGGGCGTTACCCCGGTAACGCGACGCATGGCGCCGTTGAGGAGGAACTGAATAACGCCGGTCATGCGCAAATCATGTCACAATGGGGGCCCGCATGACAGCAATTTCACGCGATGCGTTCAGCCGACGGAAGGTAAGATGACCTGCGGTTCAAGGCATGCGTATTGCGGACTCGAGTTGGACATCACGGCATGGTCCGAAAGGTGCCAGAAGCGACGTCGATTACGGAAGGCGGCTCAGTTCGCGGGGATCGTAAACTGAAAGAGAGCACCCCGCGGCTCGCAACTGGTCGCCCGCAGCCGTCCACCATGGGCTTCGATGATCGAGCGGCAGATCGAGAGGCCCATGCCCATGCCCTCGGGTTTGGTCGTGTAGAATGGCTCGAACAGACGCGGCAGGCTCTCCGGGCTCAACCCGGGGCCGGTGTCTTGCACCCCGAGGCGCACCTCGTTCGGTTCCGTTTGGCTGGTAGTTATGAGCACCTCTCGGGTGCCGTCAGTAACCGCACCCATTGCCTGGACGGCGTTGAGAATGAGATTGAGGACCACCTGCTGTAGCTGGACCCGGTCCCCTTGGATGAGAGGCAGGCCGTCCGCCAGTTGCGTCCGCACTGAGACACGGTTCTTCAGTACTTCGCCATAGATAAGCTCAATCACCCCACGCACCGCCTCGTTTACGTCTAAGCTGTCTATCCGGGTCGGCGCTTTCAGCATGAGCGCTCGAATGCGGTCCACGACGGTGCTGGCCCTATCAATTTCCTTCACAGCACAGGCAAGCGCTTCCCTGACCTCCATCAGATCAGGCGGGGTTCTGTCTGAGAAATTCAATGCCGCAATGATATTGTTGCGAGTAGCCGCAAGCGGCTGGTTCACTTCATGGGTGATCGAGGCCGTCAACTGGCCCATCGTCGCGACGCGGTTGGCATGCGCCAGCTCGCTCTGCATCTCGCGATATTGCCGCTCGCGACGGGTGCTCTCCAGGGCGATGGTGGCTTGCGCAGCGAAGTCCCTGAACAAGGAAATCTGTTTGTCAGTGAACGGCCGTACCTGCTTGCGGCCCAGAGCAATTATCCCGACAATCTCGTTGTCTTTGAGTAACGGCACAGCCAGGCCTGTTCGAAAACCTGCGTTCACCGCGGCGATCCAATAATCATCCCGACGATCACCTTCAATTGCCGCAACGTCGGGGATTTGAATGGGTAACCTGCTTGTGGCCAATCGACCTAGAACGCTCTCCTTTTCTGCAAGCACTGGGAATGATGACCACACCTGACTAACCGAAAGGGGGTCCCCGCGCACCGCCACGAGACGAAGGCCGCATTCTTCGGAGAGACGTAAGCTGCCTGCGTCTGCTCGACAGAGACGTGTGGCGCTGTCGAGGATGGCGTCGAAGATGGGCTGCAAGTCGTGCGGCGAGTTCGCAATGGCGCGCAGCACTTCCGAGACAGCCGTCTGTTGCTCGATCAGTGCGGTCACCCGATCTTGCGGCTCGGAAGCGGTGCTTTCTCCGTGAATACTCTCGTTCATGCGGAGCAGTTCCTCGGCCTAAACGGTGAGGGCAGCATAACAGCCTCAGCGGCAACTCGCGATAGCTGTCACGGCCGCCCAAGCCGAAGATGCGGCCAGGCATCCAACGTCCGCTGTGGGTCCAAAATCGGTCCTGACGAGCCGGAAACGCCACTTCCGCCTTGCTCCAATCAACGGACATCATCCGGCTAGCCCGGTTGGTCCGGTTCGTGCCAATAACCGACTTCGATCACGGATGGAGGCTCAGTCAGCAGGGATCGTAAACTGAAAGAGAGCACCCCGCGGCTCGCACGGGGTCGCCCACAACCGACCTCCGTGAGCTTCGATGATCGACCGGCAGATCGATAGACCCATGCCCATGCCGTTCGACTTTGTGGTGTAGAACGGCTGAAACAGACGCTGAAGATTCTCGTTGCTTAGCCCCTTACCGAAGTCCCGGACGGCAATACGGACGCCCTGCGGCTCGATGACCTCGCTGCTGATATGTAATTCGCGCTTGCCCCCGGCGATATCGCTCATCGCCTGGATCGCATTGACGACCAAGTTGAGCATCACCTGTTGGAGTTGCACCCGATCTCCTTGAAGGGGTGGCAGGTTGTCTGCCAGCTCCAATCGCACCGTGACGCCATTCTTCACAATTTCGCTCTGAGTTAGTCCAATAACCTCACGGATCGCATCGGTGATATCGAGCCTCTCCATTTGCGGCTCTTTTTTCTTAACGAGGCCATGAATCCGATCGATCACATCGACCGCTCGTTTAACATCCTTGAACATTTGCTCAACGGACTGCTTTGCTTCTTCAATTTCAGGAGGGTTTCTCGTGAGCCAACGCAGGCTGGTTTCTCCGCGCATCACCAATGCGCTCAGTGGCTGTTTGAGTTCATGAGCAATCGAGGCGGTGAGCTGGCCCATGGTAGCAACGCGGTTGGCATGCGCCAGCTCGCTCTGCATCTCGCGATATTGCCGCTCGCGACGGGTGCTCTCCAAGGCAATGGTGGCTTCCGCAGCGAAGTCCCTGAATAAGGAAATCTGTTTGTCGGTGAACGGCTGCACCTGTTTGCGGCTCAGAGTAATTATCCCGACTATCTCATTGTCATAGAGCAACGGCACAACCAGGCCCGTTCGAACACCTGTGTTCACCAACTTGATCCAATAATCATCCCGAAGATCGCCTTCAATTGCTCTAAAGTCGGGGATGTGGGTGGGTAATCTGCTTGTGGCCAATCGACTCGGAAGGCTCCCCTTTTCTGTGAGCAATGGCAATGATGACCCCATCTGACTAACAAAAAGGGGGTCCCCTCGCACCGCCACGAGACGAAGGCCGCTTTCTTCGGAGAGACGTAAGGTGCCTAGGTCTGCTCGACAGAGACGTGTGGCGCTGTCGAGGATGGCGTCGAAGATGGGCTGCAAGTCGTGCGGCGAACTGGCAATGGCACGCAGCACTTCCGAGATGGCCGTCTGTTGCTCGATGAGTTCGGCCACCCGATCTTGCGGCTCGGAAGCGGTCTCTTCTCCGTGGATACTCTCGTTCATGCGGAGCTGTCCCTCGGCTTAGACGGTGAGGGCAGCATAACAGCTCCAGCCGCAGATCGCGATGGCTCTCACGGCCGTCCAAACCGAAGATGCGGCGAAACATCCAACGTCCGCTGTGGGTCATACGCGTCGATTTTGCATGTCCGCAGCATGTCCGGTTACGAGGTAATCTCGGAAATGCCGGTTGTCCGGTTTTGTCGGTTGGAGGATCGGTTCGGACGTGGTTCAAGCACCCAAACAGGAGCCTCGAAGCATGCGGTAAGAGCTGACGGACTTTGAATGGGTTGCCATCAGGTCGTTCCTTCCGAACAAGCCGCGTGGCGTTCCCCGTGTCGACGGCAACTACCAAAGCGGGTTATCCGTCCTCACCGAAGGGCTGATCCGATGCTTCTCCAGTCAACCATCACCTGTCCGCACCGCGGTCTTCCGAAAACGGAGACGATGCCGACCGATGCGTGCCAGTTCTTCTATGAATGCACCGGCTGCGGTACCAAGCTAAAGCCCAAAACGGGCGATTGTTGTGTGTTCTGTTCCTACGGCTGAGTGCCGCGTCCACCGATTCAGGCCCAGCGAGCCGGCGAGCCGAGCGCCGCGGCGTGTTGTTCCTAATTCGGCCGCGAGCGGCAACGGGTTGCGGAGGATAGATCGCAGTAGAAAGGTCTCGGTACAAAAAGATTTTTGCCGTCTCGCAGAATTAAGAAAACGTTAGTCGCGAGATGTATGATCGGTAAAAGTCGACAAACGAGGATTTCTCGGTTTGAAGGGGCATAATATGCGCAATATCGCTTCAGTTGTCGGAGTTGTGGCTGTAGCCGCAGCCACCTTTTTGCCGCCAGGACCGGCGACAGCAGAGAACGGTCAAATCGCTGCTGGCGTCGTAGGCGGACTTATCGGTGGTGCATTGCTCGGTGGGGCCCTGGCGTCACGCGCTGCTCCGCCGCCGCCGGTCTACTATGCGCCGGCGCCGGTATACGTCGAAGAGCCCGCGTGCCGGTTCGTTCGCGAACGCTACTGGGACGGCTACGGCTGGGTATACCGCCGCGTCGAGGTTTGCGATTGATCGTCCGTTGTACTGATCACCGCCTTCCCAGAAAATGTGAAGAGCGAACAACGCTGGCACGGCCTTTCGAGTGATTGCTGCGGAAGCGTAGCCTACAGAGTCAACTCGACGACTTTGGTCCGGTGCTATCCAGACCGCCGTGGGATCAGAGCCTGACGGCGATGCCTGAACCAAATGGCTTCAAAGACCCGATTTCCGGTATGGGTCGTTCGCGTCTATTTTGCATGTCCGCAGCATGTCTGGCTTGGGGATGTTTTCGGAACTCGGGTGATCGGTTTTGCCGGTAGCAGCGCCTTGTCTGCGTTATTTTGGCTCGGCCCAGGATTGCTGAAATTTTGCGTCCATGTTGCCTGTCGGGCAAATCACCTCCTGCGTTCAAAAGTTTTCCAGCCACCGGCCGAAAAATTTGCCCTTGCGCCGTCGGGCAAATCACCTTTACGCCTTCCCGCCATCCTGTCCCATCAAGAGGGGCGGCTCGCGATCGCCACGAACGCGGGGCAGGGTGCGGTGGACGCTGGTCCCGTCGCAAGGCGTGCGCGGAGACGAGCGGACGGCGAAGCCGTGTGGTCCTGACGCCCCGACGCTGGCGTCAACTCGCGACAATGCTTTGCATTGCGCGGGGATGGTGACAACAAGCCCGGTTCACCAGGGAGAGCGCGGAGGAAACCGTTAAAACCATTGCGCAGGGAATGCCGGGTTTATCCGGTGAACCTGTGGTGACTAACTCGCGTGTTTTTTTCTACACGCGAGGCCGCGGGTGCATTGGGCGCCCGGCATTCCCTGCGCCCTCTATTCTTGAGGGGCGGACGTTTCTAGCAAAGCTCGGGTACGAGTCGTGCCGCGAGGAGGCGGACGTTTGCCCGTGTCATTGCGAGGAGCGGAGCGACGAAGCAATCCAGACTGTTCCGCGTCAATATTCCTGGATTGCTTCGCTTCGCTCGCAATGACGGTCTTCGTAAGACGAGACGGATTGGCGAGATGGACGACTCACTCTTCCTTCTTGGCCTCTTTCGACATCCGGTCGAGGCGATCCTGCATGTCCTTCATCTGACGGCGCAGATCGTCGATGTTGTCGTCCGCCGCGGGCTCCGTGGTCTTTTCAACCTCGTTGGCTGCCGGCGCTCCCATGCGCTGCGGCACGAACGGCTTGAACATCGAGAAGGTCTGCTGAAACAATTCCATGTTGCGGCGGACATGCTCTTCCAGCGGCGCGAATGGCGTCCCGCTGAATGTATCGGTGAGCTGCTTGCGGAATTTTTCCTGCTCGCGGGTCAGCGTGTCGATCGACTGCTCGAGATATCTCGGCACCACCATCTGCATGCTGTCGCCGTAAAAGCGGATCAGCTGCCGCAGGAAAGTGGTCGGCAGCAAATTCTGGCCGGCCTTGTTTTCCTGTTCGAAGATGATTTGCGCGAGCACCGAACGCGTGATGTCGTCACCGGTCTTGGCGTCGTAGACGAGGAAGTCTTCGCCTTCCTTGACCATCGCCGCGAGGTCTTCGAGCGTCACGTAGGTGCTGGTACCGGTATTATAGAGCCGTCGATTCGCGTATTTCTTGATCGTGGTAGGTTGGTCTGATTTCGCCATGGGCTCACACACAAAGACCGGGAATGGGAACCCGACGGGAACGCCGAAGGGCCGACAGTCAACGCATTGCAGCAAAGGTAAGCATTTTCAATGCGGTTCGGCTACCGTTTTGTGCGGCACGGTTAATTCCAAAGCACGGACACCGCTCAGGAAAGCGCCATGACCGCCAATTTGAATGCACCGCCGGGAGTTTCCACCTTTAATCCGATTGACATGCCTTGACGACGTTAACAGATTAACCGGCGAGACTGGCCCGCCAGTTGGCCGCCCAACGTTCAAGGCTTTAGAGCCCAAAACTCAAACTCAGGAGATGTCCATGTCAGACGATGTCGTCATCGTCAGCGCCGCCCGCACCCCGGTCGGGAGCTTCAACGGTGTTTTCGCCACCATGCCGGCCCATGATCTCGGCGCCATCGCCATCAGGGCTGCGCTGGAGCGGGCGGGCGTCGAGCCTGGCCGCGTCTCCGAGGTCATCATGGGTCAGATCCTGACCGCCGCACAGGGGCAGAACCCGGCACGGCAGGCCTCGATCGCCGCCGGCATTCCGGTGGAAAGCCCGGCCTGGGGCGTCAATCAGCTCTGCGGTTCCGGTTTGCGCACGGTCGCGCTGGGATACCAGGCGCTGCTCAACGGCGATTCCGAAATC
>Ga0210389_10001623_pt1 | contig 18184 bp, 10 predicted proteins | sample IncBWH28OmetaG_FD_160127 | JGI IMG/M metagenome (GOLD analysis project Ga0210389, IMG submission 160127) | Forest soil microbial communities from Barre Woods Harvard Forest LTER site, Petersham, Massachusetts, United States - Inc-BW-H-28-O ...
TTCCGTCTCCCATCCTCACGAGTTGGCGCGCATATCCGAAAGGATTATTGACTTCAGCGGTCACGTTCAATTCAAAGCGCAGCGAACGCTCCACCGCGTGGCGTACCTTGCTCCGTTGTTCGGGAGTCGCAATTGTGGCGTACTGCAGCAAACTAATGACAGGAAGGCCTGCATCCGATGGGTGAAAGAACGGGCGCGTTCCGCGATCGGCTCTCCAGTAGTTCTTCCACGGTCCCGATTCTGTGAGGCGCTCCATCAACTGATTGGCGCGCCGGTCGGCAGCGGCACGATACATATCCTCATGCGTCGCTCTATAGAGTTCCGTCGCCGCCATCAGGGCGCAATAGTCGTCGAGAATGTTTTCAATGCCATCATTCAAGAGTTCGACGTTGTGTTGATCCAAAAACTTGAAGGCATCCTCGGCCGTTTTCAAATACTCGCTTCGAGGAAAGTCACCATCCGCGGGCATGGTGCTCGCCAGCGCCAGCGCCGCAATCGACATCCCACCGCCGGCACGGAAGCTTGCTTCGTAGGGGTGTGTCCCGACAGCTTCCTCGAGGCTCTCAGTGGTTTCCGTCGCGCTGGTTTTGATCCGGGTGCGCCAGTTCGGATTGCCGATCGCTCGATCCTGGGCAAGCTTTTCTTTGCCGGGCGCTACGATGGACTCAAAGAAGGAACCGTTGGGGCGCTTGATGCGAACCAGAAAGTCGGCGCCATAGAGTCCTTCGTCAAGCATACGGCGCTCATATTCGCTCAAGTTGTCGTCGTGCCGCCGTTCAAGGATTGCGTAGCTTTGCAGCAAACTCCACACCACCAGGGGCGTCTGCTGCGGGTTGAAATAAGAAGTCGGATTCTGATGGGAGAGGTGGATACCGTAGTCGCCTGTGGCGTCATACCAACCGCCATGCACGTCTACATATGTGCCCTGGCTGCCGGGGACCTCCAGGTGTCGATCGGCCTTGTCCATAAGCCCGCTCGCCCGCTGGCCCTTGAAGTAATAGACGATGCTCGAAAGAGTGTTGCGCTCAAGAATGTCGTCGTCAATTGCGAATGAACAGGAGCTTGTTTCGCCTTCACGCGATGAAATCCGAAGAACATAATCCCCAGGTGTTTTCCACGAAGAGAAATCGGCAATCCAAAAAGTGTTGTCACCCCACCCATCAACCTGCCCGGACGGTTGAAGATTGCCTTGCAGAACATTCTTTCCAGATTCAGAATCGACAAGCGCAAACTCTCCGGGGTTGTCGTGCGAGGAACTCGAGACGATCGCCTGTTTTGGCCCCTGAAGCTCGTAGCCTACCTGATTCACAAGGACGCGCGTTTGGCCCAAACAGGCTGGGCCGCAAATCGCGCCCAGACCAAGGATCAGTAAACGCTTCAAAGTATCGATGATCTGCCACCCAGTCTGAACGAAAAGTAGTCTTCGCAATGAACGGCCGATTGCGTTGACGCTTCAGTATAGAAGCGGCCTATGCCTTTGTTAGTCTTATTTTGAAACTCGATCTCTGCATGGATGAACTTTCCTGCTTAAGCGCTGGGCAAGGAGTGGAATCTTCGAATGAACTCGAGACTTGAAGAGCGGTTGACGAACGAAGCCCCGGGAGTTCCGGCTCCGGAGCGCTTTGCCGCTTCCCGCGTCGTTGCCATCGACATCTTCCGTGGCCTCACAATGGCGGTAATGATCTTCGTCAATGCGTTGTCGGACGTGCACGGCCTCCCATGGTGGACCTATCATGCACATGCCAACGTCGATGTCATGACTTACGTGGACATGGTGTTTCCTTTTTTCTTGTTCGCGGTAGGATTGTCTCTCCCGCTGTCGGTGACGCAGAGACTGAAGCGTAATTCTTCCTTATCGGCCTTGTTAGCTCATGTCGCGGTTCGCGTTCTCGGATTGATCGTGCTTGGAGAAATCCTCGCAAATGCCGAAAAGGCCGATCCGGCCCGTATGGGAATGAGCGGAAGTACATGGGCGCTCCTCGCTCTGCTCTGCGCCGCTCTCTATTTAAATATCTACGGAAAATCGCAGCAGGCTCAGACTTATTCTCGAGTTCTTCGCATCCTGGGGCTCACAGGAGTGATTGTCCTGTTGGCTCTGTTTCGACGTACTATCGCCGGCGGTCACACGGCTTGGCTTGACTTCTCCTATCCCGAGATCCTGGGTCTGATTGGATACAGCTATTTGGCCGTGGCAGTCTTGTATATCCCCACACGCCGATGGGTGTGGGCGCCCCCGATTTGGTTCATCCTGCTTGTCTCGCTCTGTGCATTCTCTACAGCTAAAATCCTCACCTTTCCCGATCGGCTGCCTCTCTATCTGTGGCCATTCGGCAATGGGGCAATGTGCTGCATCATCATGGCGGGGGTAGTCACATCTTCGATGTTTCTGAAGTCGGGCGATCGTGTTGCTCCTGGCCAGGCGATTCCCCTCGCGGTGGGTTTTGCGGTCGTCACGCTCATCGCCGGGCGCATACTTGTTCCGCTCGGCATTTCAAAGATTCGTGCAACACCGACCTGGTCGCTCTACAGCATCGCGGCCAGTGTACTTCTCTTCGCCCTGCTCTATTGGATATGTGATTGGAAGAAGCGGCAGCGCTGGTCCGTCCTTGTGCAGCCTGCCGGAGCGAATACACTTTTGACCTATCTCTTACCGGATCTTTGGTATTTCCTTCTAAGTGCGATTGGCTTCACATACCTTGATACGCACTTCGATGCTGGCTGGCCTGGGGTTGTAAAGACAGCTCTTTTCACGTTCCTCATGCTCGCCGCCGCTGGAGCTCTTACGAGGTCGAAGATTCGACTTCAATTCTGATTGAGGGAATTGTTTCGGCCTTGGTCGGGTTGGATGGGTGACTCTTCAGAATCCTCAAATGGATGGAAGAGTTCAATGGGCGGCAGAGTTCCGGTCCAACGGCGCAACTCATTCGACCCGCAAGGCCCGTACGGGATCAATGGACGCCGCGCGTCGCGCCGGAATGATGCCGGCAATTGCAGCTGCCAGCACCAGCACTCCGATGGCGATGGCCATGACCGGCACATTCACACTGGTGGTCTCATAAAGCTGCGACTTGACGAACCGCACGCAGAAGATCGCGACCGGGATGCCGATGGCCAGGCCGATACCGGCCTGGAGCATGGCCCCGCGCATGACCATTCCGATGACCCGGCTGCGCGCCGCTCCGAGAGCCATGCGGATGCCGATCTCCGGGGTGCGGCGGACCACGGTATAGGCTGTGACGCCATAGAGTCCGATGGCCGCGAGCAGAAGCGCGAGCAGGCCGAAGAGGGAAGTGAGACGCGCGATGAGCCGCTCCTCGATGAAGCGATCGTCAATCTGCTGCTGGAAGGTTTGGAACTTTACGATCGTGAGGTTGGGGTTGATGCTCGCCAGGGTGTCACCAACGATTTTTTCAAAGCCGGGAACAGGGCGGCTGGTCTGGATCACCAGCGCGCCGGCGTACATCGATTGATCCTTGTCGAGAGAGTCGTTAGGATCATTTGCGCTGCCCGCGCGCTGGGTGAGAGGCAGAAAGTACATGGCGTGGTTCTTCCAGTAGACGCTCGTGTAGGTGGTGTCTTCCACCACGCCGACGATTTCATGCGCGCCATCCATGCCCGCCTGGCCGGGACCGGAAAAACCAAAGCGGTGGCCGATTGGGTTGCGCTTGCCGAAGAACAGCTTGACGAACTCCTGATTGACGACAGCGACGGGAGGCGCATTCAGCGTGTCCTGCGACGTGAAGCCGCGGCCCATCACGACGCGAGTCCCGACGGAGTCGAAGTACTCCGGGGTGCCTTTCACCCAGGATGCACCTTTGTTCAGGTCGGTCTCACCCTGAATCTTTACGCCTGATCCCCAATTGTTCTCTTCCATGGGCGTGTATGTAGCGAGGCCGACTTTGAGAACGCCGGGAAGGGCATGGAAACGGTCTTCAATAGTCTGGTAAAGGGGCTCGACCTGAGTGTTTGTGTAGCCGGCCGCTTGCGGATTGATGTGAGCGATGTAGCGATTCGTCGCATCCAGTTTCATGTCCACGTTCTCGGCCTTGTTGAGACTCTGCGCAAAGAGGCCCGCGGCAACAAGCAGCACGAGAGAGAGGGCGGCCTGCAGGACGACGAGCGCGCGCTGAAGAAAGGACGCTCCGTGTGCCGTGGTACGCGCGTTGGAGCGCAGCGCTTCCGCGGGCTGGGTGCGCGCGGCCATCAGCGCAGGCGCAAGCCCAAAGAGGACGCCCGTCACAAGCGAGAGCCCGAAGGCAAAGCCGATAACCAGCGGCGAGGGCGAAGCCGCGACGGGCATGTTTTGCTGATTCGGAAAGGCGAGCGCCAGCAAAGCGTGCGCTCCGAGATAAGAGATGGCGAGTCCCAGCAGTCCACCTATGCCCGAGAGGAGAATGCTTTCGGTGAGAAGCTGGCGGACAATTCGGATGCGTTGCGCGCCAAGTGCTGAGCGGATGGAGAGCTCTGCGCGGCGGCTCATCCCGCGTACCAGCAGAAGGTTAGCGATGTTGGCGCAGGCGACGAGAAGGACGAGCGCGGCAATCCATTGCAGCAGCGTCAGGTGATCCTTGTACCCATCCTGCATATTTTGGATGCCGCCACCGCCGGGCGTGAGTACCACATGGGTAAGGGGGAGGACTTTCTTGGCGCGCTGATCGGTAAATGTCTTGAGCGGCTCTAGCTGCTGCTTGAGCAGCGTGCTGGCTTTTGCCTGAAGAGTCGGCAATGAAGTTCCCGGTTTGACGCGACCGATGATGTAGGCCCACTGCGTGTCGGGATCGCTGAAGTACGGGGCACCGATGACTCCATCCATCGAATTCATGGGAAGAAAGTACTTGGGAGGATTGGTATCGATGCGGTCGCCGTAAAATCCCTTTGGCGCAACGCCGATGATCGTGGCCGGCTTCGTATTGATGTAAAACGGGCTTCCCACCACGGTTGGATCGCCTGCGTAATCCTGCTGCCACGCGTCATAACTCATCACGGCGGTGATGGGTGCGCCCTTCTGGTCGTCGGCATCCATGAAGAGCCGGCCCGCCGCCGGTGAAAGCCCAAAGACGCGGAAGTAGTTACCCGAGACGAAGGTCCCCATGACGGATTTCGCAATGCTCTGGGGTCCGGCGCGGCGGACGGTCACAGGGCGCCAGGCGTAGCCGGACTCCATCGCAGCGAGTTCTTCGAACTCCGGCAGGCTCTTCTTGAACATGGAATAGGTGTCAGTGGCGAAGAGCGAGTAGTTCCCGTCGTCGTGCCAGCCGCCGTTGACGCAGCAGTCATCTTTGTCGCCGATGCGAATGAGGGTTTTGGGATCGACCACCGGCAGATTATGAAGCAGGATGGCATTGACCAGCGTAAAGATGGCAGAGTTGGCACCGATGCCGAGCGCGAGCGTGAGCAGCACGGTAACAGTGAACCCCATCGATTTGCGCAGTTGCCGAAATGCAAACGCCACATCCTGCAGCAGGACTCTCATCGACCAGCCTCCTCACACTTCGACTTGCACACCAGAAATAATGTCACGTACCAAAGGGGAATTCTGCGCTTGCTGTTCAAGCACCGTCTCGCGGGTCCAGCATTCGGAGTTCGCCGGCGCTGTTCCCGCCGGGAACTGTGGGATCGCCGCCCCACATATCGTGACACGACCCTGCCACGATTCCTAGTGTTACGGAATGTAACACATAAGGGCGGCGCGCACGCAAGTGAATTTTCCATGCAGACGGTCCTTACTTCGTTCACAAGGGGCGCCCTGGCGCCTAGGCTTCTGGAGGGTGTGATACCGGAAGCCTTCCTGCCTTGGCCAGTTTCAGGGTGGAACGCAGTCTGGAGACGCGCCAACAGTATTGAAGTTGAAGTGTTAGCGCCTCACGATGCTGCTCTTCTCAGAACAAAAGGCGCACTGCCATCTGAATCTGCCGTGCCGAGTATTGGAGATTCAATTGTCAGACATCCGCCACTTCCAAGTCCGCCGCACCCTCTTGCCTGATGAAGTGACTTAGCCAGAAGAGAAGTGCCCGATCTATTGGACGAACGCATCGATTGATGCCTTGGTAGGTTGCGAGACATTCTGGGGCCTGAAAACCATGCGCACTGACTCCCAAAGAAGGTTGCACGCAGGATGATCACTGAAGCCGCCGAGCAGGGCTCCGGCAACATCGTGAAGCGTACTTGCTCCGAAATCGCAAGAATCAGGCTGATGCCAACCAAAGACGCGGGTTCGACAGACGTCAAGCTTCGTTTGTTTCGCATCAATCGATCCAACGAATTCTCTGGGCCGCGACGCTCCCACCTCCAACTAATACCAAAGCATCGCCAATACCATCGTGCAATTGTCATGGTGCATTGCCGTCCCCTACTCTGCGTGCTGTTGGATGTTCGCGCATGCGATTGGGAGGAGATGAAAATGAGCGAAAAAGATACAAACGGCGGCATTCGGTTGCTGCGGGAATCCAGAGAATACTGGCGGGTGACACTCGACATTCCTCCAATCAACATCTTTGGACCAGCGAACATTCCACAGCTCGAAGAAATCGTTTCTTCGCTTGAATCCGACCCGCAAGTCAAAGTGGTAGTTTTCGAAAGCGCGGTGGAAGGATTCTTTCTCACGCACTATGACTTTCTCGCGGATCCAGAAGAGTCTGCAAAATTCCCTGTGGGGCGAACCGGCTTGCAGGCATTGCCGGATATGCTTGCTCGCTTGAGTCGGGCATCTGTTGTGTCGATAGCATCGATTCGGGGGCGCGCAACCGGTGTCGGCAGCGAACTCGCTCTCGCGAGCGACATGCGCTTTGCCAGCCGTGAAAAGGCTGTTTTGTCTCAATGGGAGGTCGGCGCAGGCTTGGTCCCCGGCGGTGGACCCATGGCTCGACTGCCGCGACTGATCGGCCGCGGGAGAGCGTTGGAAGTGTTGTTGGGTGCGGATGATGTGAACGGCGACCTTGCCGAATTATATGGGTATGTCAATCGTTCGCTGCCTGACAATCAGCTCGATGCATTTGTCGATGCGCTCGCCCGGAGAATCTCGACCTTCGATCGTCAAGCAATCGCAGAGACAAAGCGCTTGGTCAACCGGAATAGCCTTCCTTCAGATGCGGAGATCGTACCGGAGTGGGATGCGTTTACTGCCTCGTTAGGACGACCCGCCGCTCAAGCTCGACTGCGCGCTCTCTTCGAAAAGGGTTTTCATAAACCGGGGGACGTGGAGAACCGCCTTGGATTCCACGTCGGAACGCTCGATCCCATAGCCCAGCTCTGAAGGCTGCGCATAGAACGCTCTTTCAAACTTCAACTCCCCGGATGAAAAACAGAACCGGGGGTGTTCGCTCTTGAAGACGTCCTCAATATGCAGCTTAAGATTGGACATTACCCACGTCTGATTACGCTGCAAGCGATTCTTCCGTTTTATGGGGGAACGCCGACCTGTGTCAGTACCTTGCCGGCCCCGACTGCGTCGTTCTCGCGAGCCCGATGGCGACGGCTTTATTGAAGGTTTTCGGCAAGTACGACCGAGCTTTTGGATGCGCCTTGCGCAAAGAGAACAATTCGTCCATCGGACGATGCGCCAAGATTCGCAGCCCAGGGAGGAGCGTTCTGTCCTTCATTCAATGTGAGTATCCTGGATAGGCGTTGAGTTCGAAAAGAGTAATACAGAACGGTCGGGCCATGGTCCGCTTCGGAATCGAGGAGGTAGATGCCCCCTTTTGTGACCGCGAAACTACCCCAGTACCCAACATGAGGCGCGTCTGTGATGCGTTTTTCTTCGCCTCCACCGACAGGGACGCTCCAGATCCCCCCACTATTGAACTTTGAAAAGTACAGAGTCTTCCCGTCATAGGATTCAAAGCCGGCGAATCCTCCGTGGTGCGTTATCTGCGTTTCTCGCGCACTCGCGAGTTCATGGCGCCAGGTTTGAAAAATACCCGTCCGGTTGGAGGCGAAATAGATGGCATTTCCATCGCTCGACCAGCTTGGCACCACGTTTTCGTAGCCCCCAGCCGTCACACTGTGAAGATTACGACCATCCTTGTCGATTACGAATATCTGGCTTTGGTATGAGGGCCGATAATCAAACGCAATCCATTTGCCATCGGGAGACCATCTGGGTGTACCTGCATGACGATCTAACGAGGTCAATTTGAGCGGGTCACTTCCGTCCGCATTACACTTCCATATCTCCAATTTCCCTGAGCGAGGGGATTCAAACACAATCTCACTGCCGTCGGGAGAAGGTTGTGGTGCGTAATCGCCAGGAGTCGACTGCAGCAGCTTGCGCATTCCCGACACTGTCTCGCCCCCGGGGGAGAGATCGGCCCGCCAGATCACGGATGAGCTTCGCCAAAAGTCAGGTGGCTCAATAAAGGCAAGGCGGCTGCCGTCGCGGGAGAGACTGCCGATTGCCGGATACGTCGTTTCCGGTTCAATCGCACCGCCTTCTGCGGGGATACGCCAGATCCGGTCGAGTCCGGCCCGGTATGAGTCGAATGAAATGGCTCGACCATCCGGAGTCCACATGAGGTACCAGATTCCCTTGCTTTCCGATGTGAGCCTCCGAAGGGGACCGCCTTTGAGAGGTACGGTAAAAATGTCACTCTGCTCCGCCGTTGTAAATCGGATAAAGGCCACAGTTTGCTGATCGGGAGAAAGTACCGGATGAAAGTCACCCTGCCCTTCTCCCAGGGACGGAACCGTGAGACAGCGCTTCACTCCTGTTTCCATTGAAAACACGACAATCCCGATTGACCCACCCGGGGTGCACCTGTCTGTCAGCACCAGCGATCGCCCGTCGGAGGTCCAGCTGGGAGAACCTGTCTCTCCGTAGGGGCAGGCGACGTCCGTAAGCTTGCGCTCCGGGCCACCGAGCGAGGGCACCGTATACACCGCCCCCCCACTGTCATCGCAGCGCCCAAAGGCGATTTCCTTGCCATCGGGTGACCACGCCGGAGATCCCGAGAAACCAATACGAGAGTGCGTCAACCGGAGCGGCTTGTCGCCGCCAACGAGTTGCACATAGAGATCGCCTCTCCCGGAGCTTTCGCCGTCCCAAATGAACGCGATTTGCTTTGCATCGGGCGAGAATGCCGGTGACCACACTGCACCCGATAAGTTGGTGAGCGGAACGACGCGGTTGCGCGAAGACGGGGTGCCTGGTGTGGCTGGCGCTTTCACAACACGGCTCGAGAAGGAGTGTTCCACGACCCATCCCGTCACCAACAAAAGGAGGGTTGCGGCCAGTGCAACCACTGGCCACCTAGATCGGCTTCCGTGACCCGCAAGGGTGGGTTTGATCTCTCGATCATTCTCTGGAAGTGAGCGGGAATCTGCCGGCAATCCGGTGCGACCGCTCAATACCTCAACTGGGCAGAGGAACCGATAACCAATCGTTTGCACCGTGGCGATGTAATGTGGCTCGCGCGAGTCATCGCCGAGCAGCCGTCGCAACGTGGCGATGCTCCGAGTCAGCGAGTTGTCCGATACCGAGCAATCGTCCCAGACTGCGTTGAGAATCTCTTCCTTTTTGACCAGCCTCCCGTGGTTTTGCAGCAAAACGAGCAAGACACGAAATGCCTTGGGTTCGACTGCCACGGTTCCGCTTGCCCCGATCAGAAGGAACTCCCGTTCCCTGACCTCAAATTCCCCAAACCTAAAAACAAAGGGCTTGTGATCCGTCACAATTCCGTTACTCGCTTTCAAAGAGGGTATGAGCGCGTGACGACAGCGTGGAGGCACGAGGCGACATTGCCCCTGCCAAACCAGCTGAGGCGATCGTCAATGTCACTCTTCAAATGCCTGCTCTTAGCAGGTCTTGTTTCTATGGTGCTTCCTGCGGCTCATGGGTAGGCAAACTGCCCGGGGAACGTAGCAAGTTTAACCTCGCGGGTCGTGAAAAGCTCGCTAATTGTTGTCCGAATCAAGATGGACGACTCGGGCGCCTTTTGAAGTTGGTTGTAGTTGACACTGGAACTCAAGTCACGACGATCGAGCCTTCGATGATGGCCATGGTAAACGAGGCCCCCGCCATTGAAGCTCAGAAAGGGTGACAGTGAAAGTCTGTTTAGCTTCAGCCTGAATTCTCGACGTTAGAGAGTAATTAACATCATGCGCTGTTAAACAAAGTGAAACTTCCCTGTGGCCCGAGCCCCCTGGCGATCATCTCAATGTCTCAGCCTGAAGTCGGCACTCTAAAGCAAGCGAGTCCGGCTACTATGATCTATAAAGTGAGGAGACATCGCGTATGCTGCGTTTCGTTTTCGCACTATCCCTGACCTTCTTGATGCTCCAACCGCCCGAGGCGGAAGGCGCAGGTCAGCACGACCATGATTTCGGCGAATCGGACCGGATGGGAAAAGTCCACTTCGAGACATCCTGCAGTCCCGAAGTGCACGACGAATTCGATCTGGCGGTGACGACATTACACTCCTTTGGCTACCGGAAGTCGGCCCAGCTATTTGCAGACGTCCTGAGAAAAGATCCCAAATGCAGTATGGCCGAGTGGGGGGTTGCGATGAGCCACTACCGCCAATTGTGGGATCCGCCGACTCCGGACGATTTGAGGATCGGCCTGGAAGCTGCTCAAAATGGTCTGTCGATGAAACCGACGACTCAAAGGGAACACGACTATCTGCGCGCTATTCTGGATTTCTATCAAGACTCCGGATCAGAGAGCCACACCGTCCGCGCCAAACGGTATGAGACCGCGATGGAGTCGCTGCACAGTCGGTATCCGCAGGATAGCGAAGCGGCTATCTTTTACGCCCTGTCTTTGATCGCGAATGCTCCTCACAATGACAAGGCTTACATGAATCAAAAGAAGGCGACCCAAATTCTGGAACCTATCTTATTGACGCAGCCAGAACATCCGGGGCTGGCGCATTACATCATCCATGCTGACGATAGTCCCGCGTTGGCTCAGCAGGCTTTAAATGCGGCAAAGCGCTACTCCCAGATTGCACCGGACTCGCCGCACGCCCTTCACATGCCCTCTCATATCTTTACCAGGCTGGGTTTATGGGACGAATCCATTGCCTCAAACATTGCCTCAGCCGCCAGCGCGCGCAAACAAAAGCTGGCTGGAGACGAGTTACATGCTCTGGATTACCTGGTCTATGCGTATCTGCAAACCGGTCAAGTGACGAAAGCCGGCACACTGACGCAACAGCTTCCCGTTGTCGAACCGGGTGATGCTGCCAGATATGCTGGGCTCTACGCCACCGCTGCTATACCAGCCCGGTACTGGATCGAGCGTGAGCAATGGGGCGCTGCAGCGGCGCTTCCATTGTCTCCGGAAACATCCCCGGAGGGCGCCTATGCGTCGACTGAAGGGACTCTCTATTTTGCCCGCGCACTTGGCGCGGCCAGGTTGGGGGACATTAGGGCGGCGCAAGCGGCAATGAAACCGCTTCTCTCTTTGCGCGACAATCTTGCCAAGAGCGACGATGACGATGCAGATGAGGTGAATATTCAATTGAAAGTCGTAACTGCCTGGATCAAGTGGGCAGAAGGAGATCAAAGCGCCGGCTTGCAAGAGATGAGAACAGCCGCAGCGATGGAAGAGGGGACGGAAAAATCGCCTGTCAGTCCAGGTTCTATTGCTCCGGCGCGGGAGATGCTGGGCGATATGCTGCTTTTGGCAAAGCAGCCGAAGCTTGCGTTGGAGGCCTATGAATCGGCCTTAAGATCCACCCCGGGACGATTTAGAGCCGAATACGGGGCCGCTGTTTCCGCTCAACGGGCAGGTCTGCGACCTGCAGCGGAGCAGCATTACCGCACGCTGCTCAATAACTGCAGTCACGCGGATTCAGATCTCCCGGAACTAGCCCAGGCAAATCACTTTTTCGGCAACGACTAGCATCGACTCATTGAGGCCTGATCCGCAACGGAAAGTCGGCGCAGCGAACGTTCTGACGGTCCTCGCTGCGGTTCCGGTCGCCAAAAGTAGCTTTGGTTCAGCGCGATTGATGCCGTAGGCAATTGAAAGCCACTTGCCTCTATGGATTTTCGCGTAGAAGGAAAACTTCTCTGCTGCATGAGGGCGCCGGATGGGCAGGAGGGCTGGAATGCGGTTGAATACCACGAGATCGTACCGTACGAGAAGATTGTTTCCTTGATGTATTTTTCTGACCCGGAGGCAAACAAGATTGACCCGGCGCAATTGGGAATCGAAGAGGCCATCGAGGGTGCTTACGACGTGACTCTTTTTGAGGACTTAGGAAACGGCCAGACGAAGCTTACTTTCATTGGAAATGAAATGAACCGATGGAGAGCACTAGGAACAGCGGGCAACTCGGGGGCTGGAACGAGATACTCGAAAAAGTTGCCGCAGTTGTTGCGGAGCTGGCGCAGCCGAAATAAGAAATTGTAGCTTTGATTCGCGAAACTCAATCGTGGAGGAAGAATGAAAAGAACACCGTTTCTCGCTGTCGTAATGCTGGCATTTGCATTTTCCGCTCATGCCCAGGATGCGATGAAGAAAGATGCAACCGTCAAACCTGCCGATCCGGAGTCGAAAGTCGTGCTCGACGCCTGGAACGAGATTGGCCGCAAGCTGACGGCGCTGGCCGAAGATTTTCCTGAGGAAAAATATGACTTCAAGCCCACACCCGCGCAGCGGAGCTTCGCCGAGCAATTACTGCACGCGGCGGGTGCATGCTACTACTTCACGAATCCTGCGATGGGACAGAAACCTCCCGCGGCAGAAGATCCGAAGCGCGAGCAATACAAGTCCAAGGCTGACATCGTTGCGTTCGTCAAGAAATCTTTCGCCGATGGCGCAACCGCCATCCAGTCGAAAGGTGAAAGAGGCCTGTTGACGGAGGTTGTCTATTACCCTCAGCAGAAAGCGCGCGTTATCGACATAGCATACGGCATCATCGAGCACAGCGGAGAACACTACGGCCAGCTCGTTGTGTACTACCGCCTCGCAGGGCTTGTGCCGCCGGAGTCGCGGCCCAAGAAGTAAAGCTCAAGAGACCAGGTGCCCCGTCCTTATCGCGCTCCGTTTGCGCCAATGGGCGGGGATCTTGGTGTTTGGAACCCTCCCTATTCAATGCGCCGCTGCGGCATATGGATATCTCGGCTTTCGGCCCGCTGCAGATTTGGGTTCGGTCGCCGCTCTACCCGTCTCGCCGTCCAGTGCGTATTCCACGATGAGCAAGAATCTCACTCTAAGTTGCTACAGTTGGTTCGCCAGCACCCCAACCGTGTCTTATGGTCACCACCAGTGCGTACTAAGTCCTGACCTTCGTCAGTGCTCATTAGAAGATCGATCTTGACCTAGAAACGGAGATGCAAGTTATTGACGTCATCATCATCTTGTGGCGCGTGGTGATCTGCATCGACCCTAGGCACAGCGAATGCGCCGGTCAATCAATACCTTGCTCACGTTTATGACTTTAGTGAAGCATCTTGCAACTTCGGCATTGGCTGCCTTGGAGTTAACGAATATTCTTCGCTGGGCATAGATGTCAAATAATTTTACAAAACCATCGCATGTTGACTCGAAAGTCAAATTAGTAAGATTGCTGTGAATTGCGCTCCTCGATCCAGACGACTTGATCTGGAACAAACAAAAGCACGTTCCCTCCAACCAATACTTGGCGAACATCAGGACCGCAGCCCCGTCGAAACTGATTCGGCAAGCAGGCTGCTGGCGCTGAGGAGGGAAGCGCATGTCGAGAAGAATCGTGAGCATATGTTTGCTGGCGTTCTTTACGTTTGCGGTGGCCACTGCTGCCGCCCAGTCTTTCAGGGTTCAGTGTCCGACCAGCACCATCACTCACCCCAATGCGGCCCACAACAATTCGGAGCCTGCATATTTGGGTCCAACCTCCTTCAGCCCCAATCCATCCGGATACCTGACGCCCGGCGCGAACGTGAATGGCGCTATTAAGTGTCAGCAGATATCGGGAGGAGATGGCTACGCGTCCATGGGCGACGGCACCCAGACCTACATGTTCTCGTTTGGACCGTTGTCGGGCTTGGCGGACGTAGCGGCGGGCCTGCCGGGCACGGAGTTTCCGAACGTGTTTAACACGGTGTACTCCGGAGCGAAGCCCCTCACGCCTGGCGATCCTGCTACGACGGACGGAGGAACTTCGCCTGCCGACCTCGCCAGTTTCAAGTTTAACGGCGCCGTGGGTTTAGTTCCTGATGCAGACAACATCGCGGCCGGTAATTGCACGGCTCCATGTCTGGACGGGCATGTTGACCCGCGCCAGATTATGGATGTCGGAGTCATGAACGGTAATATCCCTGCTCCGTTAATGGCGATAGATGAGGACGACGAGTATTTTCTCACCCTCACCAACGTGGGGATGATCATGCGGCCCGACTTATTCGAGCAGCATACAGTCCACTTCCACGGATATCCGAATGCCTCCTCCTTCTACGACGGCGTTCCCGACGCATCGGTCGCTATCAATATCGGGGGAAGCTTTACTTATTACTATCTCGCACCAGATGCGGGGACGTACTTCTATCACTGCCACATCACGCCACCAGAGCACTTACAGATGGGGATGGTCGGCCAGATCTATGTGCGCCCAAGGCAGGATCGCGTACCAACCGGAACACACCTGTATTCCGCTCTTCAGTCACAACAACTGGATCCGCGCACGGCCTGCAACTCCACAGACGATATCCTCTGCACCAATCCTCTGCCCGCCGGAGGGGACAACGGTTCGACCGGCGGATTTAACGGCGGCACGACCTCAAAGATGTTCGCATACAACGACGGCGACGGCTCGACCGCATACGACGTTGAATATCCAATCCAGATTCATGGCTTCGACCCTAATTTCCATTTTGTCGGCATGACCTTCAACCCTGAGGGGTTCGCCGATATGAAAGACAAGTACTTTCTGTTGAACGGGCGCAGTTATCCCGATACGGTCACGCCGGGTCCGCTGGAAACAGTTTCAGCGGATGGTATCAAACACTTCTCCCAGGCATTGCCATCGATCATCAACATCGCGGCGGGGCAAAAAGCTCTGTTGCGAATTTCTGATCTGGATGTAACCGAGTACCAGACGCTTGCTTCGCTTGGAATTCCAATGAAGGTCATCGGGTATAACGCGAAGCTTTTGCGCGATCAGGCCGGCAACAACATGTACTACAACACGAACTCCATCACAATCGCCGGTGGCGAGTCACTCGACGTGATTCTCGATGCCAGCGACACGACGAAATACGCCAGTGGACAGGTGTTCTACCTCTACACACCTCAACTCGACCACCTGGCCAACGACGCCGAGAATTTCGGCGGGTTGATGACAGAAGTCCATATCAACTAGGAGAGCAACGATGAAGCCGATGACCATGAAAAACGCGTTGATCAGGATAAGACTGCTCATTACGGCGACCGTCGCGGTAGCGTCGCTTGCGGCAACGGCTTACGCTGCTGTTCCCGGCATCACCGGTCCAGTGTTTAACCTTACCGCCCAACCAGCCTACCTGACGCAGCCAGACGGACAGGCGATCTACTCATGGGGCTATGGTTGCAGCCAGACGCCGAGCGGCTATGCACCGGCACCAATTGCCAACACATTTTGCAATTCAATGCAGGTTCCCGGTCCGACTCTGATCGTTACCGAGGGGCAAACGGTTACCGTGAACCTGACCAATAATCTACCAACTTCGGCAGGGAACACCTCTATTTTGTTTCCCGGCTTTCAAGTGGCAAGTTCCGGCGGTGCCCCCGGTCTGCTGACGCAGGAAGCGGCGCCGGGAGGCACGGTTACTTATAAATTCGTAGCCGGTTCTCCGGGAACTCGCTCTTACTACAGCGGCACTCAAAGCGATCTTCAAATTGAGATGGGAATGTACGGCGCGATGATCGTGCTTCCTGCAAGGGTTCCCACGACTTGCGTGAACACGCAGAACGACAGAGCACGAGGTGCCTACCTGTCGAGCATCGGTCAACCGACCGAGGGGGATTTCCGCCTCGCCGCGGCAGCCTACGACAATGCGAAGACCTGTTATGACCGGGAATACCTCTTCCAGTTTTCCGAGATAGATCCGAGAATCCACGATGCGGCCTTCAAGTTGCTACCGAGCCGTATCACCCTGCGTACTTCATGATCAATGGCCGCTCGATGCCGGATGACATGGATCCTAACTATGCTGGTGAATATCCGCATCAACCGTACAACGGAAATCCGCACTTGCATCCAGGCGAGCAAGTACTGTTGCGCATCATAGGGCAGGGACGCTGGCAGCATCCGTTCCACGAGCATGCCAATCACGTCCGAATCCTCGCACGCGATGGGAATTTGATCCTGAGTGCGACTGACCCAAACAGTCTCGCGGGCCCCGCGCTTTTCACTACTACTACCACTCCCGGTCAAGCCATGGACGGAATTTTTTACTACACCGGCAGGGGCCTTAACTGGGACATGTATGGGCACGACAGTGCTTCGGCTGATGGCCTCGCCAAGTTGGCATGCACGCCAGACAAAGACGGGTACAACACGGGAAACCCCACCGCTCTCAATTATTTCGAGTGGTGCCAGGATCATAATAAGCCTCTTCAGGTCGCTCCGTTTGGAGATGTCGATGGCGGCGGGCCGGTCACGCTGCCCGATCCCAACATTCTCACCAATGGAGCATGGTTTGGCGGAAGCCCCTATTTAGGTCCGGACGCAACCGCGCGCGCAACTGGATGCATGCCAAGCGGGGCAGCTCAAAGCAATGCGCCCAATTGCGGCACTACCGGAGTCACCCCACCCTCCGGCACCATCGCCAACTCACCCGGTGGTGAAGCGGGCTTTGCGTTTATGTGGCACTCCCACAACGAGCGCGAGATCACAACCAATAATGCATTCCCCGGCGGAATGATGATGATGATGCTCGTCGACTCCCGGGAATTTGCGATTGACGAATCGAACTAGCAAGGAGAACAGAAATGCGAGTCAACGGTGTCAAAGCACTTCTCAAGACGGCGGTGAGTGGAGCGACTGTTTTCCTTCTCGGAGCGAGTTGGGCTTCCGCACAACAGGCGGTGAATCTGACGGCGGGACCAACCAGCGCGACCCTGCCCGATGGCTCTGTGGTGCCGATGTGGGGCTATAGCTGCGGCGTGGCCATTAGCGGCTCGACTGCAACATGTGCGGCAACGAATCGGAATGCCGGAGGTGCCTGGTCGCCGGTGATCATCACGGTTCCAACCGGACAAGATCTGCAGATCAGCCTTACCAACGCCCTCGCATTCGCAAATGGCAACACCGTGCCAACCTCGTTGGTGATCGTGGGACAACTTGGCGGCGGCCTGGGCTCAGCGGCGTCATCGACGCCAAGCCCTGACCACTCAAACGCTCAGGGCTCGACCACCTGGCCCATTGCAGGTGGTCCGGGTGCGACGGCACCGGCGCAAGGGAATCGCGTCCAGTCGTTCTCGACTGAAGTGGCGGAAGGAGCCACGACTGCGCTCACGTGGAAGGCACCGAGGCCGGGCACCTACCTGCTCGAATCGGGGACCCATCCGTCTATTCAAGCTTCCATGGGCCTGATCGGCGTTGTCGTTGCGACAACAGCGCCGTCAGGAACGACTGCTGGAACAGCATATCCAGCCGCGGGATCCGTTCCTGCCGTCTCTTACAATGCTGAAGTTCCGTTAATCTTCAGCGAGATAGATCCAATCCAGAACACCGCCGTGAGCACCGCTGTGAATACTGCCGGATTCAGCGAAACAATGGTTTGGTCGGGTCAACCGGGCGGCTGCGGCAACAAGGCCTCTCCAACTTATAACCAGTGCTATCCGCCGGTCGTCAACTACTCACCGCTCTATTATTTGATTAACGGTGTCGCCTTCAATAAGTCGAACGCGACAACGTCTCTGTTCGCAGCTGCCCCGAACTCTGGCGTGACGGGAAATATTCTGGTCCGCCTCGTGAACGCGGGCTCGCGCATGCACGTTCCGTCGATTGTTGGCTCTTTGACAGGTCCGAGTACGAATCAAGTTGGCGGCCTATCCCTGATTGCCGAAGACGGCAACCCATTGCCTGGACTCGCGCGAGTGCAGAGTGAAGTGTTTATGTCGGCGGGCAAGACCTACGACGTCATGATCAATGCACCTGCAGCAGGCGGTTCTGCGCTGCCAGTTTATGATCGCCAGCTGAGTCTGTCGGCCAACGCAACAGCGCGGGATGCGGGCATGCTCGCGTACATCACTGTGAATGGCGCAGGTATTCCCGCC
>Ga0210389_10001628_pt1 | contig 18148 bp, 16 predicted proteins | sample IncBWH28OmetaG_FD_160127 | JGI IMG/M metagenome (GOLD analysis project Ga0210389, IMG submission 160127) | Forest soil microbial communities from Barre Woods Harvard Forest LTER site, Petersham, Massachusetts, United States - Inc-BW-H-28-O ...
CTCCAGGAGGACCGTGCCGCGGCGCGCGCGCGGTTCGGGATCGAGGAGCACGAGACCTGTGTGCTCGTCTTCGGCGGGTCGCTGGGCGCGCGCTCGATCAACCTCGCCGCGGTCGAGGCCTACGCGGAGGCGACCTTCCGCGTGCTGCACGTCTGCGGACGTCGCGACTACCCCGAGCTCGAGGGTCGCGTGCTCGCGCAAGGCTATGAGCTGCTCGAGTACCTCGACCTCGCGGCTTTCGCCGACGCGCTCGCCGCCGCGGATCTCGTCGTCGCGCGCGCCGGCGGATCGCTGTTCGAGGTCGCCGCGCACGGGCGTCCCGCGATTCTCGTGCCCTACCCGCATGCCGCCGCCGATCATCAGAGCACCAACGCACGCTGGATGGCTCAGGCGGGCGCCGCGATTGTGATCCCCGACGGCGAGCTGGGCGCGGCGCGGCTCGCGCGCGAGACTGCCGCGCTGCTCGCCGACCCGCAGCGCCTGCACGCGATGGCAGTTGCCTCCGCGCGCCTCGGGCGCCCGGAGGCCGCGCGCGAGGTCGCCCGCGAGCTGCTCGAGGCCGCGCGCGGATGAGCGCACCGTCGGACGACCGGCGCGGTGGCCCGTGGAGCGGGCGACGGTTGCACTTCATCGGCGTCGGCGGCGCCGGGATGAGTGGCTACGCGCGCGCGGCGCAGGCGCTCGGCGCGCAGCTCAGCGGCTCCGACGGAGCGGACTCGCCGTTCCTGGCGCGCCTGCGCGAGGACGGCGTGCTGGCCGCGAGCATCGGCCACGACGCCGCCAACATCCCCGCCGGAGCGGACGTCGAGGTGATCTACTCGAGCGCCGTGCCCGCCGCGAACCCCGAGCGCGCCGCCGCGCGCGAGCGCGGCCTGTCTGAGCGCCCGCGCGCGGCGCTGCTAGCCGAGCTCACCGCGCTCAAGCGCACGATCGCGATCGCTGGCACGCACGGCAAGACGACGACCTCCGCGATGCTCGTGCACGCGCTGCGTCATCAGGGCGAGCTCGACCCCTCATGGCTGATCGGCGCCGCGATCGGCGGTGGCCTGCCTAATGCGCACTGGGGCGCCGGTGAGCTGCTGGTCGTCGAGGCCGACGAGTCCGACCGCTCGATGCTGAGCCTCGACGTCGAGATCGCGGTGCTGACGAACGTCGAGCTCGACCACCACGCGACGTTCGGCTCGCTGCGCGAGCTGCGGGAGGCATTCAGGGAGTTCCTCGCGCGCGCGCGCTGCGGGGTCGTCGTGTGGGACCGTCCGGAGCTGCTCGAGCTCGCCCCGGCGGCCGCCGGCGATCCAGCTCGATCGACCGCTGTCGAGCCCGCCGCGCCCGCGGTGGAGGTCGTCCCCTACGACGTGCCCGCGCCGCTGCTGGACGCCGGGGGGTCGAGCTTCCGCTGGCGCGAGCACGAGGTGCGCCTGCGGGTGCCCGGCGCGCACAACGCGCTCAACGCCGCCGGCGCCCTGGAGGCCGCGCGGCTCGTCGGCGCGGATATCGAGTCGGCAATTGCGGGCCTGGCTGACTTTCGTGGCGCCGGGCGGCGCTTTCAGCCGGTTGGCGCCAGCCGCGGCGGAGCGGCGATCTACGAGGACTACGCGCACCATCCGACGGAGGTCGAGGCGACGCTGCGCGCCGCGCGCACGCTCGTGCACCGGCGGCTCGTCGCGGTCTTCCAGCCGCACCTGTTCTCGCGCACGGCGCTGCTCTGCGCGGAGTTCGCACGCGCGCTCGCGCTCGCCGACGTCGTGGCGGTGCTCGACGTGTACCCCGCACGCGAGCGCGCGGCGGACTATCCGGGCGTCAGCGGTCTGCTGATCGCGCAGGCCGTCGCCGACGCCGCGCGCGGCGGCGCGATCTACTGGCTGCCGACATTCGCCGACGCCGAGCCCGCGCTGGACGCGCTGCTGGGGGAGGGGGACCTGTGCCTAGTGATGGGCGCCGGGAACGTCGACGAGCTCGCACGGCGCCTCGCGACGGGGAGCGACGGTGGGTGAGCCCGCGCCACCGGCGGGCGTGCAGCGCGACTACCCGCTGGCGCGCCTGGCGACGGTACGCACGGGCGGTCCCGCGCAGTTGTTCGCGCGCGTCGGCAGCGAGGCGCAGCTGCTGGAGCTGCTCGCGTGGGGCCGCGCGGCGGACGTCGCGATCGAGGTCGTCGGCTCGGGCTCGAACCTGCTGATCGCCGACGAGGGCGTCGAGGGGCTCGTCGTCAAGCTCGACCGCGAGCTCGCGCAGATCGAACGCACGGGGGAGCGGGGCCTGGAGTGTGGCGGCGGCGCGCGCTTGCCGGCGGTCGCGACGCGCGCCGCGCAGGCGGGCTTGGAGGGCATCGAGTTCGGCGTCAACATTCCCGGCACCGTCGGCGGCGCGGTGCGGATGAACGCCAACGCCTACGGCGGCGAGTTCGCGCGCACGCTGCGGTGGGCGCTTGTCGCGAGCGCAGGGGGCAGCGAGCGGCGCGCGCCGGAGCAGTTGGGGTTCGGCTACCGGCATTCGAACCTCGCCGCGGGGGAGATCGTCGCGCGGGCGTCGTTTGCGCTGAGCCCCGCCGATCCGCAGCTCCTGAAGGGGCGGCTCGCGGAGCTCCGCGAGCGCCGCCACGAGGCCCAGCCGCAGGGCATCAAGACGTTCGGATCGACCTTCAAGAACCCGCCCGACTCCGATCTGCACGCCGGCGGGCGCACGGCCGGGCTGCTGCTCTCGCAGGCGGGCTGTAACGGCCTGCAGCTCGGCGGCGCGCGCTTCGCGCACAAGCACGCGAACTTCGTCGAGAACACCGGCAGCGCGAGTACCGCGGAGATCGTCGCGCTGATGGCCGAGGGCCGCCGACGCGTGCTGGAGCGCTTCGGGGTTGCACTGGAGCCCGAGGTGCAGACGCTCGGGCCGGTGCGCTTCCCCTGGTCCTAACCGGCGCGCGGACGCGCGACCCGACGCGCGACTCGATACCGCGAATGACCCACGTGGTCGACACAGCGTCCGGGGTTGTAGGGGTTCGCGGGCCGAGGTCGAAGAGATCTCGGATGGATCGTGCCCTCAGCGCCCGCCTCGGCCGCAGGCCGCTCCCCTCGCTTGGGGTGGTGCCGCGTCTGCGAGTCGCGGCGGCGTTTGTGTGGCGCCGGCGGCGCCTGCGCATCACGGTCCTCGCCGCGTTGGGCGCGCTCGTGCTCGCGCTTGGAGGGTTCTTGTTTCTCCGTCACTCCTCGCTGGCGGCCGTCGCGCGTGTGCGGGTCAGCGGCGTGCATGGCGCCGACGCCGCGCAGATCGATGCTGCGCTGACGCGCGCCGCGCGCGGTATGAGCACGCTTGACGTCAAGCGCGGCGCGCTGCTAGCGGCGGTCGCGCAGTTCCACGTCGTGCGCGACCTGCGCTTGAGCCCGAGCTTTCCCCACGGGCTGCGCATTCATGTGATCGAGCAGCCGCCCGTCGCGGTGCTGCTCGCTGCGGGCATCCGCACGGCGGTCGCGGCCGATGGCGTCGTCCTCGGGCCCACGCTGGTCACGGGAACGCTGCCGAGCGTGCACGCCGCCGGCGTCGACCCACTGCCTGGACAGCGCGTCGCAGATGGGAACACGCGGGCGGAGCTGAGCGTGCTCGGGGCCGCGCCGCGCACGCTGTTGGGCTGGGTGCAGCGCGTCTTCATGGGCCCCGAAGGGCTTACGGTGACGATGCGCGACGGCCTCGCGATCTATTTCGGTAACGCGACGCGTCCGCACGCGAAGTGGATCGCGGCGGCGCGTGTCCTGGCCGACCCGAGCTCGGCTGGCGCGAGCTACCTCGACGTGCGGCTGCCCGAACGACCCGCCGCGGGCAGCGACGCGGCCGGCGGGTTCACCGACAGCGGCTCGACGACGACGCAGGTCAGCGCATCCGATCCCAGCGCGGCGGCGCTCGCGGCGACGCTCGACGAAGCGGTCTCCGGCGGCGCCAACGCGACTGGCGCCGCGACCGCCCCGAGCGAACCTAGTAGCGCTACCTCCAGCGAATCGAGCACCGCGACGCCAAGCGAACAGAGCACCGCGACGCCCAATGAACAGAGCGCTACTACACCCAGCGAACCGGCCGCGACGACTGGCTCCAGCGAAGCTGCCCCGAGCGAATCCACTGCGACAGCAGGGGAAACACCAGCAATGAGCGAAGGCGCCTCGCCCCAACCCTAACCTTCAACTTGAGGTTTAGTGCAGACGAAAACGGTTCCTCGGGTGGTGGTCGAGAGTCCGCGATTCTGCAAGCGATCCTGCAAAAGTCGTCGGTGGCGTTGACAGGGCGAAGTTCCCTGCATAACGTGCCCAATTCAAGAGGACGCGGGAAGCACGCTTCCCAACCCTTAACTCTTACTGAAGGCTTCGGACGGGATAAACATCATGGAGAGCGGCGTAGGTAGCTATCTGGCGGTCATCAAGGTCGTGGGAGTCGGCGGCGGCGGCACCAACGCGATCAGCCGCATGGTCGACGCGGGTCTCCGAGGCGTCGAGTTCATCGCGGCCAACACCGACGCGCAGGCGCTCGCGATGTGCGACGCCGACATCAAGCTGAATATTGGCCACGAGTCCACCAAGGGTCTCGGCGCCGGCGCGAACCCCGAGGTCGGTTTCACGGCGGCGGCGGAGTCGCGCGATGACATCAAGGAGGCGCTGAAGGGCGCCGACATGGTGTTCGTGACCGCGGGCGAGGGCGGCGGCACCGGTACCGGCGCGGCGCCCGTGATCGCGGAGATCGCGAAGACCGAGATCGGCGCGTTGACCGTCGGCGTGGTGACGCGCCCGTTCGACTTCGAGGGCACACAGCGCTCGCGCTCGGCCACCGAGGGCATCGAGCGCCTGCGCGAGGTCGTCGACACGCTGATCGTGATCCCCAACGAGAAGCTGCTCGCGGTCGTCGAGCGCCGCACCTCGATGCTCGACGCCTTCAAGGAGGCCGACGACGTCCTGCGTCAGGGCATCCAGGGCATCACCGACCTGATCACGATTCCCGGCCTGATCAACCTCGACTTCGCCGACGTGCGCACGATCATGCACGATGCCGGCTCCGCGCTGATGGGCATCGGCACCGCCAACGGCGAGAACCGCACCGCCGAGGCCGCGAAGATCGCGATCTCCTCGCCACTCTTGGAGGAGAACGTCGATGGGGCGACGGGCATCCTGCTGAACATCACTGGCGGCAAAGAGCTCGGCCTGTTCGAGGTCAACGAGGCCGCCGAGATCATCCAGAACGCGGCGGATCCCAACGCGAACATCATCTTCGGCGCGGTCATCGACGAGGAGATGGGCGACGAGGTCCGCGTCACTGTGATCGGCACCGGCTTCGACCACCGCCCCGGGCGCTCGGTGCGTGCCGAGCGTGGCGGGCGCGCCGGTCGCGAGCGCCCCGCCGACCGCGGTCCGCGCATCGGAGATCGCGAGCGCTCCTCGCTCGAGATCTCCGACGACGACATCGACGTGCCGCCGTTTTTGCGCTGACCTGCTGGGCGCTTAGCCCTTCAGCGAGTGGAATTCACCCAGCGGATTGGGCAGCTTCGGCGTGAAGGATTTGAACGCGTAGGCCTTCGAGGTGTCAAAGCCGGCCTTCGCGGCTGCTTCCTTGGACGCGAACGGCGTCAACGCTTCGACGGCCTGCTCGATATTGGTGAGCAGTAGCGTGCGCTCATAGCCGTTGTTGTTCGGCGGGTCGACAGACTCGGCGGACTTCTGAAAGCCCGTGATCTGCTCGATCGGGCCGCCATCGGAGCTCGCGACGTCGGGACCGACGACACGCGCCAAGGTGCGGTGGTCGGACTCGATGCCCATGATCCGCGCCGCGGTGACCCGCAGGTCGGCGGTGCTGAAGTCACGCACTCCCACGAGGTAGGCGGCGATGAACGCGTCCTCGAGCGTGACGAGGATGTCCAGCGTCGTCTGCGCGTCGGCGAACATCTTCGGGGGGTAGTAGAAGGTGCTGGCCGCCGCGGGCTTGCCGGTCAAGCTTTCCTCGAGCAGGTAGTGCGACATCTCCTCCTGTAGCGCGCCCTGCAGATATCCCTGGTCGTCGGCCGGGATGTTCTTGAAGAACGGTGCCGTGCCGATGATGTTGGTGTAGGTCGTGACCGCCAGCGCCTCCGCGAGCTGGGCCGCTTTGAGGATTTCCACATCTCCGCGGGTCGGGCCCTTCTTGTGGCCACGCGCAAACGCCGCCGCCGGGGCGAGCGCTCCGAGGCTGCTCGCACCGACACCCGCGACCGCGGCGCCCTTGAGGAAATTCTTGCGTGTTGTTGGCGCGCTCAGCGGATCGCTCGCCGTCTGTGGTTCGGTCTGGCCGATCGTGAGGTCACGGTGGTCGTGCATGCTCATCCATCTCCATTCATCTTTGAGGGTCGTCCTGGCCGGGAGACGAGTTGCATCGCAAACACGCGCTGCTCGTACTCCCGCAGACCCTACGCGGCGGTCGCGCATGCGGATCAGCCCGCGCGTGGGCCAGTCACTAGCCTGTGCCCCCCGTGTCAGCTGCGACTTCCCTGCACCCGCGACGCACCGTCTTGTATGAGCGCCATCGCGCTGCCGGCGCGAAGCTCGTCGAGTTCGCCGGCTGGGAAATGCCAGTGCAGTACAGCGGCGTGCGCGAGGAGCACATGGCGGTACGCGAGGCCAGCGGGATCTTCGACGTCTCGCATATGGGCGAGATCGAAACCAGCGGTCCCGGTGCGCTCGCGCTGTTGCAGCGGCTGCTTTCCAATGACGTCGCCGCGATCCCCGTCGGTGGCGCTCAGTACAGCGTGCTCTGTCGCGAGGACGGCGGGGTCCTGGATGACCTCTTCACCTACCGCCTGGATGACGATCGCTACCTGACGGTCACCAACGCAGCGAACCACGAGCGCGATTTGGATTGGTTTCGCGCTTGCGCGCGCGGGTTGTCGGCAGATGCGAGTCCCGCGGTGCATGTGGAGGTCGAGGATCGCCTCGATGACTATGCGATGCTCGCCGTTCAGGGACCGCGCGCGCGGGCGATCGTGCAGGAGCTCGTCGAGGAGCCCCTGCCGGCGCGCATGAGCGCTACGACGCAGCGGCTCGCGGGCACCGAGGTGTTGGTCTGCGGCACCGGCTACACCGGCGAGGACGGCGTCGAGTTGCTGCGCGCCCCCGCCGATGCGCCGGCGCTGTGGGACGAGCTGGTGGGTCGCGGCGTGACGCCCGCGGGTCTCGCCGCGCGCGACACGCTGCGCCTAGAGGCTTGCTTTCACCTGTATGGCAACGATCTCTCGGTCGAGCGCGGGCCAATCGAGGCGGGCTTGGGGTGGTGTTGTAAGGAGGACACAGGTTTCATCGGCGCCGACGCCGTGCGTGCCGTGCGCACCGCTGGGTCGACCGAGCGGCTGGCCGCGTTTGCGCTGGACGGTCGCGGGATCGCGCGGCAAGGAAACGCGGTGGGGGGGGGCGGGGTCGTGACGAGCGGCACGCTCTCACCCTGCCTCGGGGTCGGGATCGGGCTCGCATACGTGCCCGCCGAGCGCGCCGCGGTGGATACACGGCTGCAGATCGACGTGCGCGGACGCCTACGGGAGGCGAGCGTGCGACGCAAGCCCTTCGTCACCAAGCACAGCTGAGTATCGTTCGCGCTTTGTGGACGAGCGCCGAGCGTAGGAGTGAAGCCGATGGACGAGGCCAGCTACCCGGATGACCTGCTGTACCACGCCGAGCACGACTGGGCGCGCATCGAAGATGGCGAGGCGACCCTCGGCATCACCTGGTATGCCCAGGACGCCCTCGGCGAGGTTGTCTTCTTCGAGCCGCCGCCGGTCGGCACGACGCTGACCCAGGACGAGCCCTACGCCGAGGTCGAGTCGGTGAAGGCCGTCTCCGATGTCGTCGCGCCGCTCTCGGGGGAGATTGTCGCGGTCAACGAGGCGCTTGCTGAGGACCCGGGGCCGATCAACGAGGACCCCTACGGCGCTGGCTGGCTGGTCAAGGTGCGTCTGCGCAACCCTGCCGAGACCGAGAGCCTGCTGGACGCCGAGGCCTACGCGGCGACGTTGTAGGGGTAGGCGTACGGCGGGTATTCGTTTGGCGACCCCGCCGCGCGCGCACGTACGTACGGGCGTGCCCGCGGCGGGGTGCTGTTTTGATTGGTTCGAGATAGGCCGGCCGGGATCGCGCGGGCGGGTCCGCCGATGGGTGTTCAGTCGGCCTTGTCTGTGACCCCGCCGCGCTCGCGCGAGCGAAGGGTCGGGGCCGGTGGCTAGTCTGGGGAGGGTTGACCGCTTACACCTCCATAACCGACGCTGACCGCGCCGCGATGCTCGCAGCGATCGGCGTGGGCTCCGTGCAGGAGCTCTTCGACCGCCAGATCCCTGAGTCGGTGCGCTTGCGTCGTGCGCTGGATCTGCCCGCGGGGTTGCCCGAGCAGGAGGTCTACGCGCACCTGCGCGAGCTCGCGGCGCGCAATGTCAGCGCGGAGGACGAGCTCTGCTTTATCGGTGCCGGCATGTACGACCACTACGTACCGGCGCTGATTGACATGTTGATGGAGCGCTCAGAGTTCCTGACTCCCTACACGCCCTACCAGCCTGAGATCTCCCAGGGCGGCCTGCAGGTGATGTTCGAGTACCAGACCGCGATCAGCGAGCTCACCGGGCTGCCGGTCGCTAACGCCTCCGTCTACGACGGGCCGAGCGCGGTCGCCGCGGCGGCGTATCTGGCCAAGCTGCACAACGGACGCGCGCGGATCGTCGCTAGCGCGGGGCTGCACCCGCACACGCTGCAGACGCTGCGTACTTATGCGCACGGCTACGGTGCCGAGGTGATCGAGGTACCACTGCGCGACGGGTGCACGGACCTCGACGCTTGGACGGACGCGGTTGATGCGCAGACTTCGGCTGCGATCTTCGCCCAGCCGAACTTCTACGGCGCCGTCGAGGACGCGCGCGTGCTCAGCGCCGCCGCAAAGAGCCAAGCCGACCCCGTCGTGATCGCGCAGGTCGACCCGATCGTGCTCGGCGTCCTCGCAGCGCCCGGCGAATGCGGTGTCGACGTCGCCGTCGGCGAGGGCCAGCCGCTCGGCAACCGCCTCGATTACGGCGGGCCGTCCTTCGGCTTCTTCGCGGCGCGCGAGGAGTATCTGCGGCGGATGCCCGGACGCATCGCGGGTGAGACGCGCGATGTCGATGGACGCCGCGGGTTCGTGCTGACGCTGCAGACCCGCGAGCAGCACATCCGTCGCGAGAAAGCGACCTCGAACATCTGCACCTCGCAGGCGTTGAACGCGCTTGGCGGCGTCGTTTACTTGGCGTGGCTCGGCCGCCGTGGGATCGTCGAGCTCGGCGAGCTGCTGCTCGCGCGCACGCACTATGCCCGCGAGACGCTCGTCGGCTTGGAGGGCGTGGAGCAACTGCACCGAGGGCCGGTGATCCGTGAGTTCGCGCTGCGCTTGACTGGGCTCGACGGCGAAGCCCCGCTGGACGTCGCCGCCATCAAGCGCCGCTGCGCCGAGCGCGGGGTCAACCCGGGGGCCGACCTGCACGCGCTTACCGGCCGCGAGGCCGATCGCGGGGGACTGCTAGTCGCACTTACCGAGCGCCGCGACCGCGCCGACATCGACCGGCTCGTGGAGGTGCTGGGAGACGCCGTCGCGGCCGAGCGCGGTGCGCAGAGCGTGGCTCACACGCCCGCCGGGCGTTCCGGACAGGTGGTGTCGGTATGAGCGCTCCGGTGAGCGTCGAGCAGCCGCAGGAGGAGCCTGTGCTCACGATCTTCGAGCGCGGCGCGCCCGGCCGGCGCGCGTTTCAGTGCCCCGCGCTCGACGTCCCCGCGGTCGACCCCGCGGAGCTCCTTGGTGAGCTGCGCCGCGTCGAGCCGCCGCGGTTGCCGGAGCTCTCCGAGCCGGAGATCGTGCGCCACTACGTGCGCCTCTCCAAGCGCAACTTCGATCTCGACTCCGGCTTCTACCCGCTGGGCTCGTGCACGATGAAGCACAACCCGCGCCTGCACGAGCGCGTCGCCGCGCTGCCGGGACACTCACGCTTGCACCCACTGCAGGACCCCGAACGCGCTCAGGGTGCGCTCGAGCTGATGTGGAACCTCCAGGGTGCCCTGGCCGAGATTGCGGGCTTGCCGCACGTCTGCCTGCAGCCCTCCGCTGGCTCGCACGGCGAGCTCGCGGGGGTGCTGCTCACCCGCGCCTACCACGAGGATCGCGGCGAGACCCGCCACAGGGTGCTCGCGCCGGACACCGCGCACGGCACCAACCCGGCCACCGTCACGATGGCGGGTCTGCAGGTCGTCAAGCTCGCCACTAACCACGATGGCGGCATTGACCTCGATGACCTGCGCGCGAAGGCCGACACGGACGTGGCGTGCCTGATGCTGACCAATCCCAACACGCTGGGCGTCTTCGACCCGAATATCGAGGAGATCGCGCGCATCGTGCATGGCGTCGGCGCGACGCTCTACTACGACGGTGCGAACCTCAACGCCGTGATGGGGATCTCGCGGCCCGGCGATATGGGCTTCGACATCGTGCACTTCAACCTCCACAAGTCCTTTACCCAGCCCCACGGCGGCGGCGGGCCGGGCTCGGGGCCAATCGCGGTCTCCGAGCGCATCGCGCCCTACCTGCCGGTGCCCGTGATCGTACGGCGTGAGGAAGGCGGCGCAGACGGGGACGCCAACGGCGCCAAGCCCCAGCCGCGGTTCGACCTCGACTACGACCGCGCGAAGTCGATCGGGCGCCTGCGCGGCTTCCAGGGCAACTACGGCTGCTTCGTGCGCTCCTACGCCTACATCTGCTCGCTCGGCGCGGAGGGGCTGCGCGACGCCTCCGAGACGGCGGTCCTGAACGCCAACTACCTGCTCGCGCGTCTGCGTGAGTACGACGTTGGCGGGGGGCGCACGGCGGGCGATCTCCTGCCGCTCGCATACGGCGAGCTATGCATGCACGAGTTCGTGCTCTCCGGCGGCCCGATGAAGCGCGAGCTACAAATCAAGACGCTCGATCTCGCCAAGCGCCTGCTGGACTTCGGCTACCACCCGCCGACGGTCTACTTCCCGCTGCTCGTCGAGGAGGCGCTGATGGTCGAGCCGACCGAGACCGAGACCAAGGAGACACTCGACAGCTTCGCCGAAGCGATTGCGGCGATCCTGCGCGAGGCCGCCGCCGATCCCGAGGTCGCGCGGCAGGCCCCGTACGGCACTCCCGTCAGGCGGCTCGACGAGGTCGCGGCGGCCAAGCAGCCCGTGATCCGCCAGACACTGGACTGACTTCTGCGCGGCGGCCTCGGCCGGTCGCTCCCGGTTCGTTAGCCTCTCGCGTTCGTGCGCATCTTCTCCGGCATCCAGCCAACCGGCACCAAGCACCTCGGCAACTACATCGGCGCGATCAACCAGTACGTCGCCGCGCAGGAGCGCGGCGAAGCGCTGTTCTGCATCGTCGACCTACATGCGACGACCGTGCAATATGAGCCGGCCGAGCTGCGTAAGAGCCTCTATGACTTGACCGCGCTGCTGCTCGCCGCCGGCCTTGACCCCGAGCGCTGCATCCTCTTCCGTCAAGGCGATGTGCAAGAGCACGCCGAACTCTGCTGGCTGCTGTGCAGCGTCACCGAACTCGGACGCCTGCAGCGCATGCACCAGTTCCGCGACAAGTCGCTCGCCCAGCGCGAGCTCGTCGCTGCCAGCCTGCTGCTCTACCCGGTCCTGCAGGCCGCCGACGTGCTCGCCTACCGCGCGCAGGAGGTGCCCGTCGGTGAGGATCAGCGCGAGCACCTCGAGCTGATGCGCGACGTCGCACGGCGCTTCAATGCACGCTTCGCCGGCGAGGAGGAAGTGCTCGTCGTGCCCGAGCACCGGATCCCGGAGGTCGGCGCGCGGATCATGGACCTGCAGGACCCGACGCGCAAGATGTCGACCAGCAGCGGTAGCACGCAGGGCACGGTGTACGTGCTCGATGAGCCGCGTGCGATCGAGAAGAAGCTCAAGAGCGCCGTCACGGATTCAGGCAGTGAGATCCGCCGTGGGCCCGATAAGCCCGGCGTCTCGAACCTGATCGAAATCCTCGCCGCCGTGCGCGCGAGCACACCTCAGCTGGTCGAAGCCGAGCTCGCGCAGGCGCGCTACGGAGAACTGAAGGGCACCGTCGCGAGCGCCGTGATCGAGTTTCTTGCCCCCGTGCGCGAGCGCTACGAGCAGCTGCGGGCCGACGAGGGGGTGCTAGAGGACATCCTCGCGGCCGGCGGCGATCGGGCACGCGCGATCGCATCGCAGACGCTCGCTGACGTACGCGAGTGCATGGGCGTCGGCGCGCCACGCCGCGGCGCCAGCGCCAGCCGTCAGGGCCGTCTGTAGCGTGGGCTACGCGCGAGCGCACGCTCCTCGCCGCTCGCCGTCGGGTCCAGTCGCTACCGTGACCGCGTGAGCATCGCCAACCTCGAACTCGACCTCGATCTGTTCAGTGGGCCCTTCGACCTGCTGTTGACGCTGATCCTGCGCGAGGAGATCGACCTACTCGAGCTCGAGCTCGCCGATGTCGTGCTCGCCTACCTCGACCACCTCGAAGCGCGCGGTGAGCTCGACTTGGAGACCGCGACCGAATTCATCGTGCTTGTCGCCGCCCTGCTGGAGCTCAAGTCGCGCTTGATGATCGCCAGCGAGGAGGACGAGCAGCTACTCGATATCGAGCCCGACGAGGCCGCCGAGGAACTGCTCGCGCGGATGCTCGACGCCAGTCGCTACCGCGCCGCAGCTGTGCACCTGCAGGAGCTGCTCGCGCGCGAGCACGGCGTGCGCTTTCGTCAGGCGCCCGCGCCGGCTGCGCTGCTACGAGCGCAGCCCGAGCCCGTCGAGGGCGCCCACGACCCAGCCGTGCTCGGCGCGGCGATCGGCCGCCTACTGCGCGTGCCGCCGCCGATCAGCCTGCACCACATCACGATCCACCGCGTCACGTTAGGCGAGCGCCTCGCGCACCTGCGCACGCTGCTCGGACGTGGACGCTTCAACTTCGAGGAGGCGATCACCGGCGCGGATCGCGTCACGGTGGCGATCACGCTGTTCGCGCTGCTCGAGCTCTACAAACGCGGCGAAGCCGCGTGGGAGCAGCCGGAGAGCTTCGGAGAGATCCAGGTCCACGCTCTCGCGAGCGACCCCGTCGGCATCGCAGCCGTCGGCGCCGGAGCGGCTGGGTGAGCGAGACCGCAGACGCCGCCGACGCATCCGCGCAGGACCCGCCGGAGCTCGCGCGGACGATCGAGGCGCTGCTGTTCCTAAGCAGCGAGCCGCTCAGCGCCCACGAGCTCGCCGAGGCCGCGCAGGTCGACGAGGAGACGCTCGCCGCCGCACTGCAGACGCTCGCCGAGCAGTACGCGCCGGGGCGCCGCGGGATCCAGCTACGCGAGCTCGCCGGCGGCTACACGCTCGCCAGCGACCCGCTCGCCGAGGACGCCGCGCGGCGCCTGTTCAGCCGTCCGCGCGCCGCGACGCTGACACCCGCGCAGGCCGAGACACTCGCGATCGTCGCCTACCTACAGCCCGTCTCGCGCCCCGAGATCACCCGCATCCGCGGTGTCAGCGCCGACTCCGCCGCCGCTACGCTGCTCGAGCGCGGGCTGATCGAGGAGGCGGGGCGCTCACAGTTCGGGGCCGTGCTCTACCGCACCGGCGCCCAGTTCCTGAAGCTCTTTGGTCTGCGCTCCTTGGAGGATCTGCCTGACGTCGCCCAGTGGGATCCGACGCCCGAGGAGCAGAGCGAGCTGCGCGAGCGCCTGCTGCGCGCCGGCGAGGCCCGCGCCGAGCGCGGGCCGGCGCCCGAGTAGAGCCTGCCCAAGCCGCCCGCGCCCGAGGCGCCGAGAGGGCTCTGCGCCTAAGCCGCCCATACCCCGAGTAGCCGCGTTCAGACGCCGCTTGCCGCCGCTAGCTGCCCGCAGGCCGCGTCAATCTCGCGCCCGCGCGTGAGGCGCACCGTCGCCTCGATCCCGCGTTGCTCCAGCGCCGCGCGGAACGCCGCGATCGCCTCCCGGCTCGAGCCGTCGTAGCGCGAGTCGGTCGGGTTGTAGGGGATCAGGTTCACCTTGAACATCCGCGGCTCGCGCGCGCCAATGCTTGCCGAATTGCGGTGAGCGAGCTGGCTGCCGCGTCGCTCGCGAGCATCGCTGCCGCCGCGCGAACGTGCGGGCACGCCGAGACGCGGCGCTGGCGCGAGCAACTCAGCCAGCGCGAGCGCCTGCTCGTAGCGGTCGTTGACGCCCGCCAGCATCACGTACTCGACAAAGATCCGCCGGCGCTTGCGCGCATAGAACGCGCGGCACGCCTCCAGCACGTCGCGCAGCGGATAGCGCTCGTTGACCGGCATCAGCTCCGAGCGCAGCGCTTCGTCGGCGGCGTGCAGCGAGAGCGCCAGGCGCAGTGGTAGCTCGCACTCCGCGAGCCGTTCGATCCCGGGAATCCAGCCGACCGTCGAGATCGCGGTGCGGCGGTGTGCGATCCCGAGGTCCGGCAGCCGCTCGCAGGCCGCGAGCACCGCGTCGAGGTTCAGCAGCGGCTCACCCATACCCATGAACACGCAGTGATCGACTGGCTCCAGCCGGCGGAAGTGCAGCGCCTGGTCGAGGATCTCCGAGATCGTCAGGTTGCGCGCGAAGCGCATCTGTCCGGTTGCGCAGAACGTGCACGTCAGTGGGCACCCCGACTGCGAGGAGAGACAGATCGAGCGCCGCTGATCGCGATAGCGCATCAGTACCGCCTCCAGTGGCCGTCCGTCGGCCGTCGCGAACAGCGCCTTCACGGTTCCATCGCGCGAGTGCGCCTCGTGGCGCAGCTCCAAGCTCGAGAACGGCACCTCGCGCGCCAGTACCTCGCGCAGTTCCCGCGGCAGGTTGGTCATCGCCTCATATCCGGCCGCGCCCCGCGCGGCCCACTCACATATCTGTCGCGCGCGGAAGCCCGGCTCGCCGTGTGCGGCGAGCGTCTCATCCAAAAGACGGAGATCCATCTGGGCGATGATATGGCGATGGGCCCGACCGAAGCCGGGGAGACGCTCGCCTTCGGGCTCGTATCCCCGTTTCGGCCAGCCGGCCTCCGGCCGGCTGCGCCACCCTCTTATCGTTGCAGCACATGCGTCTCGCCAAGTACCTCGCCCACGCCGGCGTCGCCTCGCGTCGTGCCGCCGAGACGCTGATCGTCGCGGGCCGCGTGCGCGTCGACGGCGAGCTCGTGCGCGATCCCGCGCGCGACGTCGACGAGCAAAACCGGGTTGCGGTCGACGGGCGCGAGCTCAGCGGAGCAGAGGCACCGGTCGTCTACGCCCTGCACAAGCCCCTCGGGACGCTCAGCACCGCGCACGACCCCGGTGGCCGACCGACGGTCGTCGAGCTGATTCCCGAGCGTCGGCGCCTGTACCCCGTCGGGCGCCTCGATGCTGATAGCAGCGGTCTGATCCTGCTCACCAACGACGGTGCGCTCGCCAACCACTTGACGCACCCGCGCTATGAAGTTCCCAAGACCTACCGCGTGCGCGTCACTCGCGCGCCCGTCTCTGAGCGCGCCCTTAGTGCGCTGCGCGGCGGCGTCGAGTTGGAGGACGGTCCAACCGCACCCGCGAGCGCGCGCCGCCTGCGCGGTGGCGACGAGCTCGAGCTCACGATTCGCGAAGGCCGCAACCGCCAGGTGCGGCGCATGTGCGAGGCCGTCGGGCATCCCGTTCTCAGCCTGCAGCGCATCGCCTTCGGTTCGCTGCGCCTCGGCGCCCTCGCGGTGGGCGAGCATCGGCGCCTCGGCGAGCGCGAGCTAGAGGCGCTGCGCGCGCAGCCGACAGGCGCGCAGGGGCGCGGAGCCAAGCTCTGACAGAATCGCGCCCCATGCGCCTCTATGCCCTGCGCGGCGCCGCCAGCGTCGAACGCAACGACGCTCAGGACATTCTCAGCGCGACGACCGAATTGATGCAGACGATCATGGAGCGCAACGAGCTCACGCCCGAGGACGTCGTCAGCTGCATCTTCACCGCTACCAACGACCTTAACGCCGAGTTCCCCGCGGTCGCCGCGCGCGCGCTGGGGTTCGACCGCGTGCCACTGCTCTGCGCACGTGAGATTCCCGTGCCGCGGGCACTGCCGCGCGTGATCCGCGTCTTGATCCACTACTACGCCGCGGAGAACCACCAATCACGGCACGTCTACCTCGGGGAGGCCAAGGCGCTACGCGCCGACCTCGAGGCCGCGCAGTAGCGCGACGGCGGCGTGCCACCCAGTCCGCCACAATAGGGCCCGTGGCGATCGAGTTCTCAGAGCGGATCAGGCGTCTGCCGAGCTACCCCGCCGCGGGCGGCTACGCCGACGCGGCGCCGCCCGTGCGCCTCGCGAGCAACGAGTCGCCGTGGCCGCCGTTGCCGGCGGTGCGCGAGGCGATCGGGCGGGCGCTGGGGTCACTCAACCGCTATCCCGATCCCACCAACGCGGCGCTGCGCGCGCGCCTCTCCGACCGCTACGGGGTGCCGGTCGGGCGCATCGCGATCGGCAACGGCTCCTGCGACATTCTGCTCGCCGCTGGCGAGGCGCTGCTGGAGCCCGGCGCCGAGCTCGTCTACGCGTGGCCGTCCTTCTCGGTCTATCCGCATCTGAGTGCCGCCACCGGCGCGCTCGAGGTGCGGGTCGCGCTGGACGAGGACGAGCGCCACGACCTGCCGGCGATGCTGCGCGAGATCACCGTCGCGACGCGTCTGGTGATCGTCTGCAACCCCAACAATCCCACTAGCACAGCCGTCGCGCTCGCCGAGATCGCGGCGTTCCTCGAGGAGGTCCCGCCGCACGTCTGTGTGATCCTCGACGAGGCCTACTGTGAGTTCAACCTGCTCGAGGATCCCGACGCCTCGCTGGACCTGCTCGCCGCGCACCCCAACCTTGTGCTGCTGCGGACCTTCTCGAAGGTTCACGGGCTCTGCGGGCTGCGCGTCGGCTTCGCGCTGTGTGGCTCGGAAGCCTTTCCCCAGGCGGTCGATCAGGTGCGCCAGCCATTCTTCTGCAACGCCGTCGCGCAGGCCGCCGCGCACGAGGCGCTCGCACACCAGGATGCCGTCACCGAGCGCGTCGCGCGGACCGTCGCCGAGCGCATCTCGGTCGCCGAGCGGCTGCGCGCGCTCGGCCTGCAGGTCGCCGAGTCGCAGGCCAACTTCTGCTGGTTTCACCTCGGGGGAGAGAGAGACGAGCAAGAGGTCATGCGTGGTCTGCTCGAGCGCGGCGTGCTCGTGCGTGGCGGCGGTGCGCTCGGGCAGGTCGGCGCGCTGCGCGTCACCTATGGGACCGCGGAGGAGAACCTCCGATTCCTCGACGCGCTCGCCGAAGTGCTGTGAAGATGTCGTAGCACCCCTCGACGAGGAGTCGCGCGTCTGCTACAAACCATTGAGACGGTCATGACCGCGTCCGCACCGACATCTTCCTCGAACACCGCCGGGCAGGCCCTGCCGGCGTCGACGTTCCGCGCGTGGTCCTGCTCCGACGTCTACGCCTGGCGATTTAGCTAGGCGCTCCGGCCGGCGCCCGTTCGTGAGCGGGCGCGCGCAGCAGGCCGCGAGGGGCTCCCAGTGGGGAGCCGAGCGCCATCTCAGCAGGCGTCGGACGCCTCTCACGAGCCCGCAGTCGCAAGCGGGCCGCACACGCGGAGTCGAACACCGACTTCCCGAACAAATAAGCTCTTTCAGGGATTTTGAAAGGAAGAATCGATGATGATTGTTATGAAGGAGACCGCGACCGATGAGGAGATCGCCGCGGTCGTCGAGAAAATCGAGCGCGCCGGGGCCTTAGCGCATCGCAGCCAGGGCGCGCGCGTCACCGTGATCGGCGCGATCGGCGACGTCGAGCAGGACGCCTCAGTAGAGAGCCTCGGCCTCGAGGGTCAGCCCGGTGTCGATCGCGTCGTGCCGATCCTCAAGCCCTACAAGCTCGCCTCCGCGCAGATCCGTCATGGCGAGCGCACCGTGCTCGACATCGAGGGCGCCAAGGTCGGCGGCGGGAACTTCGCGCTGATCGCCGGCCCCTGCACGGTCGAGACGCGTGAGCAGACCCTTGAGACCGCGCGCGTCGTGCGCGACGCCGGCGCCACGCTGCTGCGCGGCGGTGCTTACAAGCCGCGCACCTCCCCCTACGCCTTCCAGGGGCTCGGGCAGGAGGGGCTGCGCCTGCTCGCCGAGGCCAAGGCCGCGACTG
>Ga0210389_10001629_pt1 | contig 18143 bp, 19 predicted proteins | sample IncBWH28OmetaG_FD_160127 | JGI IMG/M metagenome (GOLD analysis project Ga0210389, IMG submission 160127) | Forest soil microbial communities from Barre Woods Harvard Forest LTER site, Petersham, Massachusetts, United States - Inc-BW-H-28-O ...
ATGCCGATTGGCGCTCCATCGCCCGCCGCAGCGACTGCGGCAGGGATTGTCGGGTGGCCTCGCGCAACAAGTCGTGCCGAAACCTCAGCTGCTCACCGTCTTCGACGAGCAGATCCGCGCGCACCGTCTCCTCGAGCGCCGAGAGCAACGACGCCGGCTGGCGGTCCAGCATCGCGGCCAGCAGACCCGCCGAGAACCGGTTGGGCAGCACCGCAGCCACCCGCACCACCTCCCCGGCATCGTTGGAGAGGTGGTCCAGTCGCTGCTGCATACCCGCGCCCAGACGGCGCGGCAGCGCGTGTCCGCTGGCCACCGCACGCCCGCCGCTGACGGTGAGCCGACCCTCCTCGCCCAAACCCCCCAGCAGCTCGCCAACCAGAAAAGGATTTCCATGCGCCTTGGCGGCCAGATTCAACAGCGACGCGTCCGCGTTCGCGCGCACCGCGTCGGAGACCAGCTCGGCGACCGCGCCCGGCGACATCGCCGCCACCCGCACAACCGTGGCATTCGCCTGTTGCAGCACCGACAACGTCTCCTGCACCTCTGGCCCGCCGGCCCCGGTGCGGAGGGTCAACACCCACAGCACCGGAGCGCCAGCCGGTCTCGCGGCCAGCGACCGCAGCGCCAACAACGTGCCGTTATCGGCCCAGTGGATGTCCTCCAGCACAATCGCCAGAGGGGTTTCCGCCGCCGCCGCACCAATCGCGTCAGCAAGATCGTGCACCACCCAATAGCGCAGATCCGCCGAGGATCCCAGCCGGCGCAACGCGTCGGCGTCTCCCACCGGAGGATCGGCGCCAAGCGTCGCCATGAACAACGCGAAAAACGGTACCGCCTGCTGATACTCGAACGCCTCCCCGAACAAGGTGCGCACCCCGGACTTGTCGGCCAGCGCCATCACCTCGGTCAGCAACCGACTCTTCCCGATGCCCGGCGGCCCCTCGATGACCAGCACACCCCCGCGCCCGTGCAGCAGCGCCGCCACCAAGGCGCCGATCACCTTCAACTCGGCCGCCCGCCCCCGGATCGGCGGAGTTGCGAGCCGCTGGCCGCCGACGTCGAATTGGCCCGGTGCAGGCCGCATGGGTTGGTCCTGTCCTGTTGACTGGACTGCCGCTACAGTGCACCTCATTCTAGGCATTCGCCCATGTCGTGCATCCAATTTTGCTGTCGGTCGCTCGGCTCGTCGAGGTTGCCGTTAACCAGTCGTTTGGTCGGTCGCTAAAGGTCGATTGTCAAAGCGGTTAGATCGGTTAGATGCTGACACTTGTCATTTGGACCAGTGATTTCGACATTCCCAGAAGGATGGACTCAGCTGTCCTTCTATTTCGCCTTGCTTGACCCGCGCACAACGAGTACCGGGTCTTGCCAATTGGGCTTGGTTTCAGAGAACTTCACGGGTGGGGCGAGTCGGACCAGTTCCCCGTAGCGGGTTTGCGCGGTGATGGTGTCCGGCGCCAGGATTTGGTGTTGCTCGCCGGCGGGCGCTGGGGCGTTCTTGTCGAATGTGCCCAGGGACATGAAGAACATCGCGGCGCGGGCGAGGTTGACGCGCACGTGATAACTGCCGCCTTCTTTGGCCCGTCGGATAAGTGCGGCTTGGATGCCGGCGGCGCCGAGGTAGCCGGCGATGTAGTCGATCGGGATACCGATGCAGGCTCCTGCTGGAAGCCGCCGCCGCTTGTCGTTATCGATGCGTACAACGTCGCTGGTCTTACGTGGTGCCCGTGAACAACGGCGCAATCGCAATGTCCGCGATGACATTCACACCGCGAGTACACGATGGCGACGTTCCTCAGAAGCATCTGGAGGTCCTCGGGCCCGCACCGGCGAAAGGCCAACCGTGTGATCAAGGAGTCACCTTTTCGGCCAACGGCGACAATGACTTCGGCATCGCGACCTCCGCGACGCGGTCATGGCCGCCACCAAGGTCTAGCGGCTCAACCACTCCTACCACGCCTAAGTGGCGAAGCATCCTGTAGGCAGCATTGTGTCGATGGGTGGTACGCGACTCCCCTAAGGGCATGCCACCCAATGCTGAGCGCACAGGGCTCCGCCGTGCGGTCCCCCCGGCTGACATATCATCTGTTTGCACTGGTGGCCCCCAGGGGTTTGTTCTCCCGGCACGAGATAATCCTCCTGGTAATGACCGCCACCGTGGTGACTGCCGGTGAAGAACCCCGCGCCGAAGAACACCGCGAGGGCCAATACGACGAATACGACGACGGCGACAAGGCGTGCCCAGATCCACCAGTTTGCGGCCTTGGCCGAATTGGCCGTCGTGGCCGAAGCTGTCGGTTCGTCTCGGGATTGCAGTGTTTGGACCGAACCTTCATTACTCGACATGCTGTCGTCCTTCCTTATAACAGAGAGCGGAACTGCGCGTTGCTATCGAAGCGCGCGGAACCCCGGGTGCGGCTAAAAACTCCACACACGATCGATCACCCCACACCAAGCATCAGTTTCGCGGTGGCGTTGACCATGCTCTGAGCGTTTCACGGGACCGAGTCCCCAGGCATTAGTCACGGCAACAACTCCCGCCGCACCTCGGTGTGCCGCCGAACAATGAAGCCCATTTAGTTTGCTGGTACTTTGGCGATGATTCGTTGTGGGCGGTTATTCGCGTCGTCACGCCGTTCGAGATGAGGTTGGCGAATGCATCGGGGTGAGAGGCGGCGTCGGTCGCCGGGCAGGTCCTCCAAGTCGATCACCGTGCGGGCCGCGGCGTTCGGATGGGCATGCGCGGTTCTCGTCGTGGCCGGGTGTACGACCGTTGTCGACGGGCGGGCAGAGTCCATGTTGTACAACCCTTTCCGTGTCGGGGGGCTGCCCGTGGCCGACGGTCCCAGCGGACCCCGCGAGAATGCACCCACGCCGACCGGCAGGGTGTACAACACCGACGGCGGTGCCGCCGACAAGCTGGCGTTGCTGGCGATCAACGACATCGAACAGTTCTGGCAGCAGACGTACAACAACTTCCTGAAAGGAACTTTCACCCCGATCCACCAGCTGATTTCCTACGACTCCAACGACCTAGGCAGCCCGCGGATCTGCGGCCGCGGCACCTATCGCCTCGTCAACGCCTTCTACTGCCGTAATGACAAGGTGATGGCGTGGGACCGGGGCGTCCTGGTTCCGACAGCGCAACATTTCTTCGGGGATATGTCCGTCCCCGCGCTGATCGCCCACGAGTACGCGCACGCCGTGCAACAGATGGCCGGACTGGTCAACAAAGAAACACCCACTATCGTCACCGAGCAGCAAGCCGATTGCTTATCAGGGGTTTACCTACGATGGGTGGCCGAAGGTCACTCCCCTCGCTTCACAGTTAGCACCGGCGATGGGCTCGACCGCGTTCTGGCGGGGCTGATCACGATCCGCGACCCAGGGACTCCGGAGGACACGGAGCTGAGCGAGCAAGGCCATGGAACAGCCGCGGACCGGGTCAGTGCGTTTGGGATGGGCTTTGTCCACGATGCGTCAGCGTGCGCCGCGATCGACGTGGACGAAATAAAGCACCGCCGCGGTGACCTGCCGATGCCTGTGCAGGTCAATCCCACCGGCGAAGCAGAGACGGGAGAAGTCGCGATCAACAGGGACACGATCTCAACGCTGATGGAGACCTTGGAAAAGGTCTTCCCGCCCAAGCAGGCGCCAGCGCTGTCGATAGATCGCGCGAACTGCGCTGACGCACAGACTAACCCACCAGTGTCCTACTGCCCGGCGACCAACACCGTCGTCGTCGATCTACCCGCCCTGCAGAAGATGGGTGCGCCTGCCAACGAACACGACTTCGTCCTAGTGCAGGGCGACGGCACCGCATTGTCGGTCGTGATGTCGAGATACGTGCTCGACCTGGAGCGCGAGCGCGGTCTACCACTCGACACGCCGACGGCGGCCCTGCGAACCGCCTGTCTCACCGGAGTGGCGCACCACAAAATAATGGCCGAGTCGGTGAAGTTGGTCTCGGGCAACAGCCTTGGCATGACTGCCGGCGAGCTCGACCAAGCGGTCGCCGGGTTGCTCACCAACGGTCTGGTCGCCAGCGATGTTAACGGTGCCACGCTGCCGGCCGGCTTCACCCGGATGACCACGTTTGGCTTCGGTTTTCTCGGCACCGAGGAGCTGTGCTACCAGCGGTTCCGTGAGGGCGGCGCGTGAATCACCACGCGGATGGTTGAAGCTGCCGCCAACGAGGTTGTCCACCAGGCTAATCCAAACTAACGGGGACCGCGCGCCTAACGGATGTAGGGGATCTACGCACCGTGTCGGCGACCGTCGCCGAGGCCGTGTACCACGCGGCCGTGGAGGATGACGCCGTGGACTACCGCCGTCCCTGGTCGGTGCCGAGGGTGACCAGGACGGTCCGCTGATCGCCTGAAGGATCAACGAATTTCAGGCGCATTTGGGCGCCGGGGGCCTTGGACTGCGCCGCAGCGACCAACGCATCGGTGTTTCCAATCATGTGGTCATCGACTTTGGTTACCAGTGCGCCGGTAGGCACTCCAGCCACCGCGGCGGGACTGCCCTCTGTCACGCCGGTGATCCTGGCTCCGCGACCATTCATCTCATTCGTCGCCTGCAGGCCCAACCAACCATGGGTTGCCTTACCGGTCGCGATGAGTTCGCCCGCGATGCGGGCGGCGTTATCGACGGGAATGGCGAAACCTATTCCGATTGAACCGCTCTGGATCGTGTCGGAGCCCGCAACACTGACCAGACGTGCGATCGCCGAGTTCATGCCGATGAGTTCGCCGTTCATATCGACCAGGGCGCCTCCGGAGCTACCCGGGTTGAGCGCCGCGTCAGTCTGGATAGCATCAAACGCCGCCAACTCGTTACCGGCGTCGGCGACGGTCGACACCGGGCGGTGCAGCGCGCTGATAACCCCAATGGTCACGGTGTCCTCCAGACCCAGCGGCGATCCCACCGCGACCACCGGCTGACCGACGTGCAGGCCACTCGAGTGGCCGAACGAAATCGGGGTGAGGCCCGTGATTCCCTGTGCCCGAACGACTGCGACATCACTCGTCGGATCAGCGGCAACCACACTGAACGCGGAGCTTCGGCCGTCGTGAAACGTCACCACGGTGCTCGCCGGCCCGGAGGGCCCTGCGTGGACGGGTGCCACAACATGGTAATTGGTCATGATGAGCCCATCAGGGGTAAGAACGATGCCCGAACCCAGTTCAATTCCGCCACCTACGTTGACTTGCAGCGTGACCACGCTGGCCAGAACCTTGGCGGCGACCTGCTCCACCGATAGCGGCGCAGAGAATTTGACCGCGGACCGCGGCGTAGCAGAACCGGGGACGAACGCGGCGCTGCCGGTGGACGGCGGGCGAACGAGAACAGCCACGGCAACAACGAGCGCTGCAAAAAACATCGCTGCCGCGCCGCCACGAATTATGAATGTCACTGCGCGAACAAGGCTCCGACGCCGCGCGGATATCGCTGGCACCGGATGAGACGGGTAGTAATACTCGCGGCGGTCGGCCTGCTGGACATCAGACATCAGCGTCACGCCGTCGCGGGAGTCGTGTCGGTTCCGGCGTCTCCAACCCCGTCGCCGAGCAGCCTGCGCAGTTTTCGTCGTCCACGGTAAAGCTGCGACGCCACCGTTCCAGTCGCAGTATTCATGATCGCCCCAATCTCCTGGTAACTGAGCCCCTCGACATCGGCGTAGAACACCACGTCGCGAAATTGCCGCGGCAGAACCTGCATCGCGGCCTTGATCACGTCGTCCGGCAGCGAATCGAGCGCGTGGTCCTCGGCCGAACGCATCGACGCTGGCGCGCAACGGGTATGGGAATCCACTAAACGCTGTTCGCTGATGTCCTCGGCCGAGTACTGCACCGGTTGACGCTGCTTCTTGCGATAGTTACTGATATAGCTGTTTATCAAGATCCGCAACAGCCATGCGCGCATGTTGGTGCCCCGGCGGAACGAGTGGAAACCCATGTACGCCTTCATCATCGTTTCTTGCACCAGGTCTTCAGCGTCCGCATGATTCCGGCTCATCCGAGACGCATGGCGGTATAGGACGTCGTGGAGCGGTACCGCCTCGCGTTCAAACCGGGCGCACAACTCGGCCTCGCTTTCAGCATTCGTCATGTCGCTCGTCCCCTCACGACATCATCGCGTTCACCCAGCGCCGCGAGAGGCTCTTGCACGCACGGTCAATGGGGCGCCGTCTCGAGGTATCATCGCCGAATTTTCCCAAGTCCAGATCAACCTTGAATGTGGCGAACTGCCAACCCAAAACGGTCAAGCGGATAGTCACGTTCACGTCATGCACCCGGAAATCCCGCACTGGCTCAAGCACTTTTCTATCGGCACCGGTGAAGATTGGGTCGCCCCGTCCGACCGGTCGGGCAGGCAGGTTTTGCGTGATCATGCTGCGACCCGGTGAGATAGCGTGTCGAGCGCTTCGCTTGCCGCATTGGTGTCGCTGCGGATCTGGAAGGCCTGCACGATCCGGACCAACCCGAGGACCACCAGTGCAACACCGACAACGATGGTGAGCACAACGATGGAATCGAATGGCCAAACAAGCACGATGACGCCGGCGATCATGGACATGATGCCAAGCACGACATACCAGCCCCGTCCGGGCAAGCCCCGCTCGCTCAGCGCGACCGCATTCTCAGAAACGCCTAGAAAGACGAAGCCGGTTCCGATCCAGACCGACAGCAGCAGGACGGCGTACTCGTCGCCAAAGTGGCGGAATGACAAAATCGCCAAGACCAGCGACAGCGCGCCGGTGAAAAACAACATGACACGTGTGGCTGCGGACTGGGACGAAGTGAACGCCAAAAACAGTTCTGCCAACCCGCTTATTAGCAGGTAGACGCCCAACATCGTTGCGGCAACAAGGATTGTTGGGCCGGGCCATACCAGGACCATTGCGCCCAAGACGATAGTCAAGACGCCCCATACCAGCGTGCCTTTCCACACCTGCCGACCAAGAGCGCAATCCATGATGCTCCTTCTTTCTCGTTTTCTCGACACCTTGTTTTGACAACCGCCTCGCTGTCGGCGAGGTCCGGCCGATTTATTTGCCGGCCTTGTGTTTTCTGCCGACGCATCGATCGTTACCCGCACCGACGTGGGCGTCGATGTCGTTTCAAACAACACCTGTCGGCTTGCAGTGTCGCGCTGAACAACGCCGCCAAAACACGCAGAAGCGACGCAACTTGCCTGTACGTAAGAACAGCAACTGGAGCACGCCGTTGTGCGTGACAACGTCGACTCACTCGATCAGGGCTCGGACGATCGAGGAATGCAGAAGAAAAGCTTGCTTCGTAATTATCAAGGCGTAGAACGAAATACACGACGTCTCGCGCCGACGGGCACTCACGCACGCGAGGGATACGTGACGGGCACGACGGTGCTGGTAATCGCCGGAATCTCTACCAGGATGGTCAGCCATGGGCTTATCGATGCCGCGGCTCTCGGCTCATTAAACGGAATAGCGCTCAACGTTTTCGACCAACTCGCCCAGGTGCCGCCGTACAGCGAAGCCTCTGAAAATGAAGTACTTCCACGCCCCGTCGACGCATTGCGCACGGCAGCCTCCGAGGCCAACGCCGCACTGATTTTGACCACCTACAACGGGCAGATAACCGCACCGATCCACAACGTCATCGACTGGCTGACGCTGCGTTGCGATCGCAGCGCACTACATGACAAGCCCTTGGCTGTTATCGGCCCCACAAAAGACTTGTACAGCGGGGTTTGGTCGTGCCGCCAAATCGAAGAGTCCGGCCGCGTCGCGGAAACCCTTGTCATCGAGCCCTTTACCGTAACGACCCTCTGCGAGGCCGTTATGAAACTCGCTGAACAAGCGGACATGACGCGGGCTTTACGGAGCGAACGGCAACACAAGCCTCGCCCGATCACGGAGCTGACGCCAGAGCTGAAGCCCCAAGGCGCCTTCAGAGCTGCCAGCGCGGACAAATTCGAGGCCGGCCGGCGCCGCCGCTAACGGGCCAAGGCGCAGCTCAACGGGCTGGAGCGGTGCGCCGAAATCGCCTGTACGGGCCGCCGGGACGGCGAGTGTCGGCCGGCCCTGCCGCGGGGCTTCAGGTGCGCTGAAGCCCGGCGGGAGGGACGGCATGAGGCCGACCCGAACAGGAGAAGAAACAATGAGGAAGTTAGCGCAACGGGCAGTGATCGCCGGCGCTAGTGTGCTGACGATCATGAGCGCCGTTGGCGGTGCCGACCTGCTGGGACAAGCCCACGCGGACCCGCTGTGCGTCACCAACGCGGCGGATCCATGCCCGCAAGCGGACCCGCCCCAGGGCGACCCGCCCCGGGCGCACCCGCCGCAGCTTTCGAGAGTCTGCACTGGCGGGGGGCCGAAGACCGGAGGAGGTCACTGCTGGCCAGTGCCGGCACCCAGCGTGCATCCATGGCAGGAGGCGCCGTCGTCGATGGAGGTGAGGTCGACGCAACCGATTTAGCGAATCGTGCTCCGCTGCAATGGGTTTACCACGTGGCGATGGAGATCGAGATCCTCCAGCGGGACAGCGCGTTGTTCGCTCGCGACACCGTCCTCACCGCCCGGTGCGTTTCTCGATCCGGCGCAGTCGGTGGCGCACGGTGTTGGGGTGGCGGTACAGTCGGTCAGCGACGGCGCTCACCGAAGCGGTGTGTGCTGCCACACCCGAATCGTTTCGAAGAGTGTCTCGCGCTCCTCGTCGGGAAGATCGCTGAAACAGTCCAGAGCGGTCCCGACCGATGTGACCATCACATGCGGTGCCCCTACTGATCGCCTATGACCGCATCGAGCCGATATCAGCCCAGATAGGCCAGCCGTGGCTGGGTGTGCGCCATGATGACATCGGGCCCGTCGAACTGCGGCGCGTAAGTGATCCGTCGCCGCCTGCCGCGCCACCTCGCCGCGCCGGCGGACTAACGCCGAGCCGATCTGCGTCACGTGCGAGTCGATGGGTGCGGATACCACGGTATGTCGGCGGAAATCCGGTGACGGGATAAGGCGTTGTTGGATACCACATCGTCAAGCGGCGCTCGTTGTCACTGATTCCATCGACATCGGGTCACACCAAATCCATCATCGAAATAGTCGGAGGGCGAGCGCGCGGGGAGTTTTTCATGACCAATTTGAGCCTGCATCTCGTCGAGTCGGCAGACATGTACCCCGACGGTCCCGCGCTGCGCTGTGACGGAGCAACAACGACGTTTTCGGAGCTGGCCGACAACGCGGCACGGTTCGCCGCCTACCTGGGCGACCAAGGTCTCGGCCCAGGTGACCGGGTGGGGGTCATGCTGGCCAACCGTCCCGAGTTCGCGATGGTCTTCTACGGCGTGCTGCACGCTGGAGCAGTTGTAGTGCCGATAGATCCGCTGCGAGGTGCCCGCGATGTCGAGTTCTTCTTGACCAACACCGGTGCGCGGCTGCTGGTCTTCGCGCCGGCATGTGGGGCTCCGGCTACCGTTGGCGCGCAGGCCGCCGGTGTTCCGCAAATCGGTGTCGGCGAGAACACGCTTGAGGAGCTGACGAGCAGCTTTCTCGGGCACCCGTGGCCAGTGACCCGCGCCAGCGACGACAACGCGGTCATCCTGCACACGTTGAACACAACCGGGCTGCCCAAGGGCGCTCAACTCACCCACAGCAACCTAGCCTGCAACCAAGGCGTCAGTGCGCGCCGGCTGCTCAGTCTCGGACCCGACGACGTCGTGATGGGGTGCCTGCCACTGTCTCATGCGTTTGGGATGACATGCGGTCTGGCGGCAGCTGTCTCAACCGGCGCGACACTGGCACTGCTCCCCACGTTTGACCCCGGCAGAGCGTTGGAAACGTTTGCGGCCGAACAGGTCACCGTCTTCGAGGGGCTACCCTTCATGTACGCCGCGATGCTCGCGGCCACCGCCGGCCACGAGCCGGACTTCGGCTCGTTACGGGTCTGCATGTCGGCGGGCGCGACGATGCCGGTGGAGATGGTGCGTCGGTTCGAGAACACATCCGACTGCACTGTGCTCGAGGGCTACGGGCTGTCGGAAACGTCGGGCCCAGCATGCTTCAATCGTCCCGCAGCACAGCGCAAGGTCGGTTCAATCGGCACACCCATCGACGGCGTACAGATGCGGGTAGTCGACGAACACGCTACCGAGGTGCCGACTGGGACACCCGGCGAGATACAAGTCCGCGGGCCCAACGTAATGAAGGGCTACTGGAACTTGCCGGAGGCCACCGCGAATGTCATTGTCGACGGCTGGCTTTCGACTGGCGACAGCGGCCGGGTCGACGAGGACGGATACTTCTTCATTGTTGCCCGCGAGAACACCTGATAATCCGCGGCAGCCACAACGTCCTCAGGGCGGCCCGTTTCACGATCGGCGAACGAAGCGCCGAATGTTGTGCCCCAACGGAAACCCGTCGATCGGGTCGCACACCGCGGTTGTTACGGGATCAATGCACAAATGCACCGGTTCCTGCTGTCGTCGCGAATAACCTCAGCACGACGATTATGTGTCGGCCAACAATGACCCGTTGCCACCCAGCGCCGACGATGACTTTAGGCCGCCGTGAAGCGGCCCAAGGATAACGACGTTTGGCGATGAGCCAGCCATGAGTTGATGAAGGAGTTTCTGATGGCAAACACAGATCTGAGTAGCCAGTTCGAGAAGATTTCCGACCACGCAAAGGCCGCGACACAGCATCTTCGTGCGGCCGGTCAGCACACCAAGGATCAGCTTGCTGCCGACGCTGCTAGCGCACGAGAGAAGGCAACTGCGGCAACCAATCAGCTGAAGGAGAACGCAGATGACTCGCGCAATAAGGTGTCGTCGCACTGGCAGGAGATCCGCGGCAAGTGGCAGGCCCATGTCGCCGAGATGCGGACTCGCGCACAGGAAAAGGCGGACCGCTTCGACGCCGGCGTGACGGCTATGGATGCCGATATGGCCGAGTCATACGCACTTGATGCGATCGATTTCGCTCAGGACGCGGTGGATGAGGCCGAGTCCGCGGTGCTCGATGCGATGTACACGCGCGCGGACGCGGAGACATTGCGTGCCTGATGGCGATAGGCGATTAGCGAGCTGATATCCGCCGGGGGAATCCTCGGGGATCCCCCGAACAGCACGCGGTTTGGAGATTCACCATGACACCAGCCGCAGCGGGTGCGGAGCGTCGCCGGGTCGATGACTTCGGCCGGCTCGATTTGGGATTGCGGCAGGCCAGCGACTGGTATTTGTGGGGACCGTATGTCAGCGAGCGTCAGTGGGGCACGGTCCGCGAGGACTACAGCGCCGACGGCGACGCGTGGAACTACCTGCCGCACGATCACGCACGCTCGCGTGCCTACCGCTGGGGCGAGGACGGACTGGCCGGCTTCTGCGACATCGAGCAGCGGCTGTGCCTGGCGCTGGCGTTGTGGAACGGGCGCGACCCCGTTCTGAAGGAGCGGGCCTTCGGCTTGACTGGGACTGAGGGCAATCACGGCGAGGACGTCAAGGAGTACTGGTGGTACCTCGACGCACTGCCCAGCCACGCGTGGAACAGCTGGCGCTATCACTATCCGCAGCAACAGTTTCCCTACCAGCAGCTGCTTGACGAAAACGGCCGGCGCGGCAAGTCCGATTGCGAGTACGAGCTGCTGGACACCGGCGTCTTTGACGACGGCTACTGGATTGTCGACGTGGACTACGTCAAGGCGGACCCGACTGACATCCTGATGACGATCCGGGTAACCAACGCCGGGCCGGAAACCGAACTGCTGCACGTGCTGCCGACCCTGTGGTACCGCAACACCTGGTCATGGGATGTCGGGACGGGCGCGCCGACGCTGGCTGCCACCGCCACCGGCACGGTGGCCGTCGAGCACCCCTTCCTTGGCGATCTCGAGCTGCTGGCTGGGCCGGCCCCACAGGGTGGCGGGCCCGAGCTGTTGTTTTGCGACAATGAGACGAATGTTGCTCGGCTGTACGGGCTTACGGACGGCTCGCGATGGCCCAAGGACGGCATCAACGACCACGTGGTGTCCGGGGCGGATACCGTCAACCCGCAGCGGCGGGGCAGCAAGTGCGCGGCGTGGTATCGGGTCACGGTGGCGCCCGGCGCGACCGCCGAATTGCGGCTTCGGCTGCGTCGAGCCGGCACCGCGCCCGACCCGGCCACGGCGCTGGACGCGGCCTTCACCCGGGTGGTGCACCAGCGGCGCGCCGAGGCGGACGAGTTTTACGCCGAGCTCACTCCGGCCGCGGCGTCGGCCGACGAGGCCGCGGTCATGCGTCAGGCGTTCGCCGGGATGCTGTGGAGCAAGCAGTTCTATTACTACGAGGTGGCCCGCTGGCTCGACGGCGACCCGACCCAGCCGCGCCCCCCCGCGCAGCGGAAGTCCGGCCGCAATGCCCGCTGGCCCAACTTCGAGGCGTTCGACGTGATGTCGATGCCCGACAGTTGGGAGTACCCGTGGTTTGCGGCGTGGGACTTGGCGTTTCACTGCGTCGCGCTGGTGCACGTCGATCCGGCGTTCGCGAAGTACCAGCTGCTGCTGCTGTGCCGCGAATGGTTTCAACACCCCAACGGGGCGCTGCCCGCTTACGAGTGGGATTTCTCCGACGTCAACCCACCCGTGCATGCCTGGGCGGCGCTGGAGGTGTTTGCTATCGACGGGGGCCGCGACTTCGATTTTCTCAGCCGTATTTTCGACAAGCTGTTGGTCAACTTCACCTGGTGGGTGAATCGGCAGGACGCCAACGGCTCCAACCTATTCGAGGGCGGGTTCATGGGGCTGGACAACATCGGCCCCTTGGACCGATCCCACCTTCCCGTCCGGGGTGTCCTCAAGCAGTCCGACGCCACCGGGTGGATGGCGGGGTACGCGCTGTCGATGGCCACAATTGCGGCGATCCTGCACGGGTCGGGGCAACGACCCGCGCTCGATTTGGTGCAAAAGTTCCTTGAGCACTTCGCCGGCATCGCCGATGCACTGGAGACAGTAGGCACCTGGGACGACCGCGACGGTATGTTCTACGACCGCATTGAGCTGCCCGATGGTGACGCGGTCCCGGTCCGGGTGCGCTCGATGGTCGCCATGATCCCGTTGCTCGCGGTGGCGGTGGTCAATGAGCAGGCCATCGACGAGTCGTTGGTCACAGACAAGGGGTTCGCCCACTACCTGCGACATCATGGGCTGGGCGGCACCGAGGACATGATCGCCGCGGGGATCCTGCGCGGCACACCTGGCGAGCGGCGGCTGCTGGTCGGCGTAGCCCCCCTCGAGCGGGTCCGTCGACTCTGGCAAACCATATTCGATCCCGCCGAGTTCCTCTCGCCGCACGGGCTGCGTTCCTTGTCGGCCTATCACAGAGACCATCCGTACGTTTTGGACGTCGACGGCGTGCGCGCCGGCATCGACTACGAGCCCGCCGAGTCGACCACCGCAATGTTCGGCGGCAACTCCAACTGGCGGGGCCCGGTGTGGTTTCCGCTCAACTACCTCGCCGCGACGGCACTGGAGCGCTACCACGAATTCTTCGGTGCCGAGCTCACGATCGAATACCCAACGGGTTCGGGCAACTGGGTCACCCTCGACGCGGTCGCCTCCGATCTTTGGGAACGTCTGGTGTCGATATTCCTGGTCGGCAACGACGGATCCCGGCCCTGTTTCGGCGGAGTGGGCCGGTTCCAGACCGACCCCCGCTGGCGGAACAACCTGTTATTTTTTGAGTACTACCACGGCGATAACGCCGCAGGCCTGGGCGCATCTCATCAAACCGGGTGGACCGGGCTGGTGGCCGACGTGATCCGGCGCAGGCACCGCGCCTACCCTTCGGTATCGCAGGTCATCCAGCGGCTCGTGCAGGGTGAGGAGACCTGATGAGCCAGAAGACGGACCGTCTGCGACTTATGTTGCATGCCAGCGAATGAGGCCAACGGGAGAGCCGCCTTGGGCGGCTGAGGCAGTTGTTTAAGTTGCCCGCCGGCACTCGCGTGCGCGCGTCCTCGAAGCTTGCCTTCCGCTGAATCGCGGATATGACAGCGAAGGATTATCCCCGAAGACAATCTTCGACTGATTGTCGTGTAGAGCTGGATAGTGGCCAAACGTCCAGGGAGACGGATGATTTGATCATAGGGCGGAGAATCCGCCCGCAGCGATCAAAGGGGTCGAATGATGATCTGCGTCTACGTCGATGGTGTGCCGGCACCGCTGACAGCCTATCTGCAGGTCGTGGCCGAGAGTCTCCTCGATGTCGTCCATTCCCTGATCTGTCCCTGCGCGGGAATCGGTTCGTTGAAAGCACCGATCATGGCGCAGCGGGCCGACCCTGTGGGGACCGCCCGCCGTTGCCGTTGCGCATAGTGCCGACGGCCACCTGCGGCCGTTCAGGCTCGACAGCCTTATGATGCAGTGGCGCTGAACCTTTCAGGCGGCAGTACGGTGAGAACACGAGTCACGAAGACTTCGAACGCTGCCATAAAATCGCGTAAGAACTGCTCGGTCGATTTCGCGGTCACTTCCCCCGCTTCGGTGATCAGGTCGGGAGTGAACTGGATGTAGGCCTCCGGCGCCCCCATCACCGGCGAATTGCAGAAGCTCAGCGCACTGCGCACACTCTGCTGCGCGATAGCGGTTCGGACCTTGACAGGGGAGGCGCCGATCACCGCGGACGGCTTATCCGCGAATGAATTCGCCCCATACGGGCGGCTGGCCCAGTCGATAGCGTTCTTCAGGCAGCCGGGGACGCCCCGGTTGTACTCGGGGGTTACAAACAGCACTGCATCCACTCCCGCGACCGCGTCCTTGAGCGCCCGACCCGCGGGCGGAAAATCAGTGTCGAAGTCGCGGTTATACAACGGAAGATCCCCTATCGGAATCTCCACGAACTCCAGATTCGTTGGCGCCAAACGGATGAGCGCCCAGGCTAGCCTACGATTGATTGACTCGGTTGAAAGGCTGCCCACAATATAGCCAACCCTATAGTCGCTCATACCTTAACCCGCTTCCTCTCCGTCATACATGACTAACTCGAGTCTTCCGGAAGCCGCGGCCGGTCGTCGACGTCAACGAGCACAAGGCCGGCGGCCTTCGGCAATGTCGGTGAACAACGCCATCGCCCCGTCTAAGGCCAAGCCAAAAACATCAGCCGGAACTTCCCCATCCGAATCTCGTCGCCGTTGGTCAGCACAGCCGAATGGATCGGCTCCCCGTTGACGTACGTGCCGTTGAGACTGCCCACATCTACGATCCGGAATTCGCCTCTTTTGCAATAGAATTCGGCATGACGATGGCTGACGGTTGTGTCGTCGGCGACGATGTTGTTGGCGGGATGGCGGCCTGCTGATGTGACCGGCCGATCCAGCCGAAATTGGGAACCGGCGTTGGGGCCGCGTCTAACGATGAGCACGGCGGACCCGGACACCGTGTCCCGAGACCCACCCAGGCTGTTAAGCAAGTTCGTCATGCGGTAGCGCGGTAATTGCCCGCTCCATCACCGCCGCGTAGCATCTGGCGACCAGCATGGCCAGCCGATTCCCGATCCAGCGCCTCACGGTTATCTCCTTCTCTCACCTTGTTTGTCGTGCCCATCGCCACGTCTGCCACCGTGCCGTTGGTTAGATAATTGCCTTGGCAGAATCAGCTTCCTGCTCCGTCGGTGGCGCACTCGCACCGTTCGCTCGCAGCTTGAGAAGTCCGATTATTACCTCGTTCTCTTTCTGGGCGAGCTCGTCGACGGAGCGTCCCGCCGCTTCGCGCATAACACCGTCAACGATGGTTTGCTTGAGTTCGGGAGTTACTTCGGGATTTCCAAGAGTCTTCATCATTGCCGCAAGCGGATCCATGAGTTGCTCCATGAAGTGGTCGATACCGCCAGCGCCCCCTCCTAGATGCCATTGCAGGCTTTGGCCCATCACACCCCAGCGCAGTCCGGGCCCGTAGCTAACAGCGGTGTCAGCTTCCTCGACGCTCAGCACGCCTTGTCCAATGAGGTAGAGCATCTCTCGGTAAAGCGCTGCCTGGAGCCGGTTGGCCACGTGCCCGGGCAGTTCCTTGCGTAAATGAATGGGCTTCTTGGCGATCGACGCATAGAAACGCATCGCTTGCTCGATGGCCTCGGGCGATGTCTTGGTGCCGCCCACCACCTCCACCAGCGGAATGATGTGGGGCGGATTGAACGGGTGACCGACGATGACCCGTTCGGGGTGCTTGCAATCCGATTGCATCACGCTTGGGGTTATTCCCGACGAACTCGAGGCGATGATCGAATCGACGGGCGTCGCTTCATCCATGTCCGCGAACAACTTCATTTTGAAATCCGGCCGCTCGGGGCCGTTTTCCTGGACGAAGTCGGCGTGCGCGAGCGCCTGTCCCATGTCTTTGGTGAAGGTCAAGCGGTCGCGGGATGCGCCCGCCGACAGACCGATTTCTTCGAGCTGTGCCCAGGCCTCGTCCACATATTTGCGTAAGTTGGCCTCAGCGTTCGGAGCCGGATCGGTCGCGACGACGTCTAACCCGCGCGCCAAATACTGCGCCGCCCAACTGGCGCCGATCACGCCGGTACCGACCACTGCAACACGATGAATGGGTTTATCGAATGACATGATGACGTCTCCGTTCAAGAAATTTGGGCGTATGCGATGCCGGTGAGGTTGCCTTGAGCGACGAGCAGGACCTTCTTGTCCGACCCATCGAGCTTGGCCGAAAGGACGTCGCCGCCGAAGTCGGTGACAAACATTCGGTCGCCCTTCAGATCCAAGGCGATACCGATTCCTTCCATCAAATGCGTGAACACGATCTCCGGGGCCGGGCGGCCCGTCACACCCGAATCCATCGGCGCGCGATTCACCGTGTTGCCGCGCGGCGGATCGCCCCGGTCGGTCCAATACACGACGCGATTGTTGAGATCGAGCTCCAGATCGATCGGCTCGGGAAGCCCGTCATAAAGAAGTTCGATATCGGCGCGATTAGACGCGGTCTGTCCTGTGGGAACGTCGATGCCGGCGCGGAAAAGTCGGCCCTTGCCGGCGTTGTCGGGACCTTTTTGCGTCCAGTACACCTTGCCGGCATCAACATCGATCGCCACGCCCACGCACCACTTCGTAGGATCGGGCCCCGGTCGCGGGTCACCCTTGCTGGCGTCCACGAGGGTCTCGATGTCCGAGCCGTCGAGATTGGCGCGCATCAGGCGCATGCCCTCGCGGTCACACCAGTACAGCTTTCGGCTCTTCTTTTCGAGCTGTAGTTGCTTGGGAGTGAATGTGCCGCCCTGCGGAACGACCGTCTTGCGATTCTGCCCGTCGAGGTCAGCTCGCTCGATGGAGCCGTCGTTGGCAACGGGGTCTCCCATGTTGGTCCAGTAAATGTGTCCCGCCGCGACATCGACGACGATGCCATCCGGGTATCTGCACTCGGTGACGAGCACCTTGCGATCAGCGCCATCCGGATTCAGTGAGACCACACAGTCGCCGCTGAGGTCGAGAAGGAACAGGCGGCCCACTGTCGCTACGTCGCCGGACACACGTTGCGGTTCATGCATTCGTGAACTGACCATGTGCCTTTACTCCAAGTCATCAGTTGGAATACGAATCGGATGCCGGATTCACTCCTGCGCGAAGTAATTCCATCGTTGAGCGAGTCGCCGACGTCGTCGATGTGACCGTCGACAGCGATCGGTAGCGACAGTTGTCCGCGGTGACATTGCCCCAACGGGTTTGGCAAACGCCAATGGTTGATGCAACCGCCGGCACGGCCCACGTTGTGTCAGACCACAGCGACGGGCGCCCGCGCCGACGTCAGGATGGACTTAATTGGTAGCCGTGGGTGTGGTTGGACTGTGCGTCGGACGCACCGAAGGGAGTTAGTCGATGAGCGCGAAGGTTCGCGAAGATTTGGTGCTGTCGCACGCTGTGGTCACCGCCGAGGTGGAAGCGCCCTTTGACCATGTTGATATTGCGCAGTGGCTGAAAACGTTGCCGACGCACGAGTACCAGCGGTGTGCACCGCCGGATCACAAGGCAGCCGGCTATACCGTCGACGACGACGGGACCCCGATGTCGATCAACGTGGAGATGATCGGCACGGGCCTGGTCGTGCAGCAGTATCGCTTCGAAGTCGCCGAGCCCCAGTACTGCAAGATGGTGTCGCTGTCGGATGTCTTGACGCCGCTTGGGT